>Ga0187893_10000165_pt1 | contig 157101 bp, 150 predicted proteins | sample MA1701074metaG_FD_139574 | JGI IMG/M metagenome (GOLD analysis project Ga0187893, IMG submission 139574) | White microbial mat communities from a basaltic lava cave in the Kipuka Kanohina Cave System on the Island of Hawaii, USA - MA170107-4 metaG ...
CCGCCGCGTCCTTCATCTCAACAACGGATCCAACAGCCTCTCGGTCCATGCATCTCAGCCTCCCCGCCCCCTACACTAATCTCCCCAGGGAAGCTGTCTCACGGATTATTGGCACGGGGGGGTGGACCCCGACGCGCCGTTCGCTCCGCTGAAATTCGAGAAGGACCGCTACTTCGCGAAGCTCAACTGGCAGATCAGCCCCAGCCACCGGCTGGTCGCCAATTTCCATCGCGACCACTCGCCCCAGAACCTGGGGGTGGACTTCTATGAGGCGCCCTCGACGGCCGCGACCCGCACCCAGACCGTCCCGGCCCCCGGCGTCGCCTACACCGCGACGCTTTCGAACCGCACCACCCTCGACGTCCGCTACTCCGGCTTCTACGGAAACGTCAACGAGTACCCGACCGACCCGGACGCGACGCGCGACCAGCAGCGCTTCTACGACTTCGACACCGGCCTGATCACGGGCGGCCACTACTACTGGTACGACTACGACGCACGCCGCACCACGCTCACCGCCAAGATCTCGCACCATGCCGACGACTTCCTGGGCGGCGATCACGACTTCCGCTTCGGCGTTCAGTACAACAACGCCGCCGTGACGGGCATCTACGGCTACAACGACGCGGTATTCAGCTACACCTACTACGGATACCAGTACAGCTACGGCTACGATCGGCAGCTCTTCAGCTACTCCGGGACAGCTCGCAACATCGGCGCCTTCGCGGACGACAGCTTCCGCGTCAACGACCGGCTCACCCTCAACGCGGGTCTCCGCTACGACTACAGCAAGGCGTTCTCGCCCGAGCAGAACGAGTTGGACGAGGACAAGAATCCGACCGGCGTCGTCTTTCCCCGCGCCGATCACTTCACCTGGAACAGCGTTTCGCCGCGCCTGGGCCTGAACTGGAAGCTGACGGCGGACGGCAAGACCGTGCTGAAGGCCCACTATGGCCGCTACCATCCCCAGATCACGACCGGAGAGTTCACGAACGTCCTGGGTCCCAGCACCAAGCCCTACTACTACGGAACGAACTTCAACTTCGAGACCGGGCAGTTCGAAACGCTGACCCTCGCCACGAGCCCCACGACGCTCCGGATGGACCCGAACTACAAGAGCCCACGGACGGACCAGGCGGTGCTCGCCTTCGAGCGCGAGCTGGCCAGGGATGTCGGCCTGCAACTGAGCTACGTTCGAAAATGGGGCCGCGGCTTTCCGGGCTGGCAGGAGACGGCCGGTACCTATGCCAGCGTGCCCATCGTGGACGACGTGGGGGAGGACGCCACGGGCCAGACGATCGAGGTCCTCCAGCTCCTGACCGACCCCGAGGCCCGCCGGCTACAGATCACCAACGCGACATCGCTGACGAAGCCCGAGGTCAAGACGGACGTCCACGCCGTCAGCGCCACGCTCACCAAGCGGATGACGCGCTGGTATGCCAACGCCGGTGTGACCTGGCTGCGCGCCACCGGCCTGGCCGCCGAGGGTTACGGGGCCGCCATCTCCCAGAGGAGCACGCTGGCCTTCAGCCGCTTCGGCCGCAACCCCAACGACTACGTGAACAAGCAGGGTCGGCTGCCGGGCGACGCCGCGTGGCAGTTCAAGCTCCAGTTCGTTTGGCAACTGCCCGCGGGCTTCCTGGTCTCGACCAACTTCGATCATCGCAGCGGCGCGCACCGCACCCGGGACCGTTACATCTATTCCGACATCAGCGGGATCCCGGGCTTCCCCGTCAAGGTCACGCTGTCGCCGCGGGGCACGTTCGGACGGCTGCCGTCGTTCACCATGGTGGACGCACGCCTCCAGAAGGACTTCAAGCTCGGTGGCAACAAGCAGCTCTCCATCTTCGCGGACATGCTGAACGTCACCAACGAGAACTCGCCGCAGGAAGTCCGTAGCTCGGTACCCGGTTCGGGTGTCTACCAGTACCCGGACAGCTTCCCGTTCCCGCGCCGCGTGATGATCGGAGCCAAAGCGAGCTTCTAGCGCGCGCGCTGCTTCCGGATCCAGAAATAGTAGGGCACCAAGCCAGCCGCCGCGAGGAGTGTGAGGAAGGCTGCCATTCCCCCGACTCCGGCGAGCATCAGGGCCACGAACGCCAGAGCCGCCAGCGCCCAGAGCGGCCCGCGCCGGCGCTGCGCCTCCGTGAAGCGCTCCGGCTCGCGGCGCAGGAGCGCGATCTCGGCCGCACAGGTCGCGCCCAGGACGACCAGGGCCATCGCCGTCGATACCAAGGCCATGAAGTTGTACGCCTCCAGGAGGGTCTGGTTGAAGAAGAGCAATAGAAGCACCGCCGGGGGCACCGAGGACGTCACGAGGGCCAGAACCGGCGTCCCGCTGCGCGGGTTGAGGCGCGCGAGTGGCGCCGGAGCCAATCCATCTCGAGCCGCCGCATACGGCAGGCGGCCCGTCACCAGGATCCAGCCGTTCAACACGCCGGCGGCCGACACCATCGCGCCGAGAACGACGAACGTCTGGCCCCAGGGGCCGAGCACCCGTTCGGCCGCGAGCGCGATGGGCGCGGGGTGGCCGGCAACGTCCTTCGCGGGAAGGCCGAGCACGAAGGCAACGTTGAACAACAGGTATAGCGCCGCGATGATGCCGAAGCCTGTGTAGGCAGACCGGCGAACGGTACGCCCGGCGCCCTCGATCTCCTCGGCCGGAATCGTGACGGTTTCAGTCCCCATCAGAAGCCAGGAGACCAGCGAGATGGCCGGGAACAGGCTGGTCCACCCGTGGGGCGCGAACGGCGTCAGGTTGGATAAGCTCGCGCTCGCGAGCAGAACGATGGAGATGACCACGAGGGGCACGACCTTGAGGATCGTCGTCCACACCTGAACTCTTCCGCCGACTCGCACTCCGGCGATGTTGACCAGGGTCAGTGACCACAGCAGGACCTGTGCCACCAGGAACGCCGGAAGCGGCGCCGAAACGGCCGGAACGAGCACGGCCAGGTAGCCCACGAATGCCGTGGGGTACGCGGCGTTTCCGATGACCGCGCTGAGCCAGTACAGGTACGCGGCCTCGAGCCCGACGAGGTCACCAAAGGCCTTCTGCGTGTAGACCTGCGGTCCGCCCGAGATCGGATAGGCCCCGCCCAGATCGGCGAAGACGGCAGCCAGGCAGAAGTAGGCGGCCACGTTCACGAGCCAGGCCACGAGCGCCAGGGGTCCCGCGACCGCGGCCAGCGAGCCGGGCACCACGTAGATACCCGCGCCGATGATGTTTCCCACGACCAACGCGACGGCGGCGATTGGGCCCAGGCCCCGAACCGGACGACGGGCTGGTTCGTCGTTCAGCGCGGGCGGTGGCGGGCTCACAGCGTTCGCTCGGTGAACTCCGCGATGCCGTGGCCCGAAAGGTCGCCGAGGCGGTAGCGCGTGAAGTTCTCGTGGAGCCGCAGCGCGAAAGGGCCGCGCGCCAGCAGCGACAGGGGCCGCCGCTCGAACTGCACCGGGATCGTGACGCGCCGCACCACGTCGCCGCGCAGGCGGAAGCGCCGGCCGTCGCGGGTCCGCAGCTCCAGGTCGAAGCCGCTGAGCGCATCCGAACGGCGCTCCGCGCTGTGCTCGACCCGCTGCAAGGCCCAGGCCCGCTTGCCGTCCCACACGAACCCGCCCGCCGCCCGGCGCCCGCGGCAGCTCGCGGTGAGGGCGTGGAAGGCGAAGTCGTCGCCCAGCCGGGCGGTGAACAGGCGCCAGTGGTCCGCGGCCGACCAGTCGCGCAGACCCCACGAATGGTCGCGGCTGCCCGTGGCCTCGAGGGCATGCGCACGGCCGTCCACGCGCAGCGGGCCGCGGAACACGCCCGACTGCTCGACGTGATGCCGGCCCAGGGGGACGAATGCGCGCCGCGCGTCGGGATCGAGGGCCTGCACCAGGTCGAGCGCGGGTGTCGTGGGCTCGAGGGTCAGGTCGAGGTCCACCTCGTGGACGCGAGGCGCCATGAGGAGCGGCAGCGGTCCTAACGGGAAGGCGCTCGCTTCGCAGGACGCCATGCGCCCGGTGTAGCGCAGACGTATGGGCGCCCACAGCGTCTCCAGGCCGCCGACGCCGAAGCCGGTCGCGGTCACGCGCGGCGCCTCGATGTCGAGCGCCCACAACACGCGGCCGTCGGGCATCAGCAGCGTCAGCACTGCCTCGCCGCGCCCGCCCGGGCGCACGCCCTGGGATGCGACGAGCGCCACGCCCGCCTGGGGATCCTGCAGGTTGAAGTAGACGCTCTCGCGCGCCAGCGGATCGGCATCGAAGGCGTGCAGGCGCTCGTCCGCGGGGTCCGCCGCCTCCAGGGTCGCGGCGCCGCGCTCGGCCTCGGGGGTAGTACCGCGCTCCTCCAGGACCTCGACGCGCCCGGCGGACCCGTCCACCAGCACGCGCTGCCCGTCGCGCAGGCGCGCCGTGGCCCCGGCCACGTCCACGACACACGGCACGCCCAGCTCGCGCGCGACCACGGCGCCGTGGGACAGCATGCCGCCGATCTCGACCACGGCGCCGGCGGCCGACAGGAGGAGCGGCCCCAGGGCCGCATCGAGCACCGGCGCCACCAGCACTTCGCCCGGCTCGAGCCGCGCCCTCTCGCCCGGGCGCAAGATCCGCACCGGTCCCGCTCCGACTCCGGCGCTGACGCCGGTTCCGGTCCAGCCCTCGGCCCCGGTGTCGGCCCGTTGAGTCGCGTCGCGATCTACCTCCCGCGGCGCGTCGAGGCGGCTCTCGCGCTCGTGGGCGCGCTTGCGCCGCGCCAGGAGCGCGGGCGGAACCGGCGTGCCGGCGAAGGCGGCCACGAGCTCGCGCAGCTCCAGGAAGTGGATGTCTTCCGTCGCCGCCAGCATTCCTCGCGCGACCAGCTGGCGCGCCGTGACAGCAGCCAGCCGACGGCCGTGGGCCACGACACGCACCGCCAGGGATTTGGTGCGCTCGCGCGTCGCGACGGCGGCTCCGGCCCCATCCAGGAACGCGCGGATCAGCGCGCCCCCCACCGGCCCGAAAAAGTGGGCGACCGCCTCCAGATCCGCGGCCCGCGCAGCCTCGCGTGCCGCATGTCCGAAACCGGCCGGGCGCGCGTCCTTCGCCAGGGTGCGCAGCGCATCCAGCACGGGAGCCCGGTCGTCCTCCCAGGCGGGCGAAGCCAGGTCGGCCTCGCTCACCGCGCGATGGCCGAACTCCGCGAAGAACGCGTCGAATCGCGCCGCGAGGTCCGCCGGCGGGGCGCCGCCGCCGTCGCGGAAAAGCTGGGCGTCCTCGCGACCACGCAGGTCCGCCGCGAGAGCTTCGAGGGCCAGGGTCGGACGCACGCTCTCCACGTCGTCGAGCCCGGAGAGCAGGCGATTGGTGAGGTCCACAGGATCGCCCGGCACGTGGGACAGCAGACCTTGAAGCAGGGCGAGGCGGAAACCGCAGGCGCCCGAGGCGCCGATGTGGGCGCGGGCGATTTCCTCTCCCGCGCCTACGAACTCCCGCCACAGCTCCGGCAGCGACTCCCACGAGGCGTTCGCCACCCGGGCGGCGTCGGGGAGCGCGCGTACGCGGCGCTCGGAGGCCTCGAGCTCCGCGGGGAGCCGTGACGCCATGGCAACGAGACGCAGGCCGACGCCCAGGAGGCGCGGCAGAGCGGCTACCGGCGGCAGCCGCGAGCCGCCGGTAGTGGCGCTGGCCTGGCCCAGCACCAGGCGTTCGGCGTCCCGCACGGTCACGCCGGGCAGCCGCGCGGCGACCTCGAGGCACAACGAGAGGTTCAGGTACACGCGCGCGCGATAACGGACCAGGAACGGACCGTCGAGGCCAGCGGGAAGCAGGGACGCGCGTCGCGCCACTGCCTGGAAGCCGCGCTCCAGGAAGCCCACGACGCTGGTCCAGGTGAGGGGTGCTATCGGTCCCGGCAGCACCTCGCCCACGTTGGCGCGGGTCAGGCGCCGGGCCGATTGCGGCAGCTCGGAGCCGGCCGCGACCGTGATCGGGCGCGACTGCAACAGCACCGCACCTTCGGGCCCCATCGCCCACTCGACATCCTGTGGCGCCCCGAACAGTGCCTCCGCGTGGAGCGCCAGGTCCACGAGCCGCCGCAGCTCGGCGGGGGAGAGCAGGGACGGGACAGGCTCGAGCGCGACGCGCGTCGTGCGGTCCACCAGGTACGCCACCGGTTTCACGCGGCCCGACACCAGCGCCTCGCCGCGGCCCGCGTGGGCCTCGAGGAGCAGCACGTCGTCGAACTCCGGGTGCCGCGTGAACGCGACTCCGGCCGCGCGCGGTTCGACGAAGCGCTGCACCAGCAGCGCCAGCGCGCCGCGGGGCGCGCCCAGGGCGAACGCGTACGCCTCCACGCGCGGGGCCGAGTCGAGGCACCGCTCGGCCGCAGCCAGCACCGCGTCCGCACCGGCGACGTCGAGTACCGTCTCGTACTGTCCAGCGAAGCTCGCGGCCTCCAGGTCCTCGGCGGTGCCGGACGAGCGCACGGCCACGCGGCCGCCGAGGCGCGCATAGGCCGCGCGCAACGCCTCGCGCCAGCCGGGACCGGCGTCGGCCAGGAGCACGAAGCCGTCGGGCACCGGCAGTCCGGCGCCGCGCAACGCCGCGAGTGCCGCCGCCTTGCCGCCCACGCGCCCGCGATCCTCGGGCCGGACGTCGTCGAGGACGAGGACCGGCGGTCGCCCTTCGGGCATGCCGGGGCTCAGGGCCGCTCGGGAGCCGGCGGGTCGGGACGCGACAGCGTGGCGTCGCCCTCGGCCAGTACCCAGGCGACGGAGGCGAAGAACGCGCTCGCCTCGCTGAGCGCCCGCGGCTCGATCTTGTCGAAGGTGTCGGCCGGCGTGTGGTGCCAGTCGAAGTAGTGGGCGTCGTCCTGCAACAGGCCCAAGAGCGGCACGCCCGCCTCGGCCAGGACCGAGATGTCGGCGCCGCCAATCCGCTCGTCGATGCGCGTGGCCTGTAGGGGAACGAGCGCCGTGACCTCCCGCATCGACGCCGCCCCGCCCGGTCCGGCGAAGACCGCGAGACCGGTAGGCCGGCCCGCGCCCGCATCGGCTTCGAAGGCGGCCACGTGGCGCGGCAGCTCCGCGGCGTGCTCCGCCGCGTAGGCGCGCGCGCCGCGCAGGCCGTTCTCCTCGTTGGCGTAGAGCACCGCGCGCAGCGTGCGGCGCGGCACCAGGCCGAGTGTCTTCAGCAGGCGCAGCGTGTCGAGCACGATGCCGACACCCGCGGCATCGTCGATGGCGCCGGTGCCGAGGTCCCAGGAATCGAGATGCGCGCCGATGAGCACGATCTCCTCGGGCCGCTCCCGGCCGCGCAGGTCCGCGACCACGTTGACGCCGTCGCTGTCGGGGAGCGTCTGGCAGCCGAGGCGCAGCGCGACACGCACCGGGTCGCCTGAGGCCAGTAGCCGATGGATGAGGTCGGCATCCTCGGCGCTCAGTGCGGCGGCGGGGATCCTCGGGGCGTCGTCGGCGTAGCGCATGGCGCCCGTATGAGGCAAGCGCTGGCTGGTGCTGCCGAGAGAACGGATCAGGCTTGCGACGGCCCCCAGACGGGCCGCTTCCGACGGCCCGCGCCCGCGCAGGCGTCCCACCGCGGAGTATCCGGCGAAGCCCGGAGTCATGGGCTTGTTCCAGAGCACGATCCGGCCGCGCACGCGGTCCTCGCCCAGGGCCTGGAGCGCCTCGACGCTCTCGGCTTCCACGATCGCGCCGCTGACACCCTCGGCCGGCGTCGGGATGCTGCCGCCGAGCGCCGTGACCACGAGCTTCTGGTCCACCGGCGCGACGATGCGAGCCGTCTCCTCGCCGCGCACCCACACCGGAACCTTCAGCGTCTCGGCTCGGGGCTCGAGCCCGAGCCTGCGGAGTTCGGCCATCGCCCAGAGAACCGCCGCCTTCTCGCCCGGCGAGCCCGCCAGGCGCGGGCCGACGCGGTCGGAGAGCTGCTGGGCGTAGCCCACGGCGCCGCCGTCGGCCAATGCGGCGCTCAGGATGCGGGCTGCCGTGCTCCCGTGGCGCGCGCGCAGGTCGTCGCCACCGGCGGCAAGCGCCACGGGCACGAGCGGCCACAGCAGTCGAGGCACGGAGCCGGATTCTGCCTCAGTACGGCCGCGTCGCGAACTCGTACAGGAACGCGGTGGCCAGGAACAACAGGCCGAGCTGCGCCGCGTGGGGCGTCCGCTGCTTGAAGGCGTGCCACAGCCAGGCCTGAAGCCACAACACGGGCAGCAGGCACGCGAGACTCAAGAACGCGCCGACGAATCCCAGGCTGCCGTGCAACGCGAGCAGCGGCGCCGAGTCCACGAGGACGACGCCGTACAGCAGGAACAGGTGCAGGCAGTAGACCAGCAGGGTCTCGTGGCCGAGGAGCGCCATCGCGCGCCACAGCGGGCCTGAGTGCGCCGCGGCCTCGGTGGCCACGACGATGAGCAGCAGGCCCGAGAGTCGCAGCAGCACGTAGCCGGGAGACACGCCCCAGAAGTCCATGCGCCCCGCCAATGCCATAGACAAGACGACGCCCGCCACCAGGAGCGCCGCGGCCGCGCGCAGGCCGCGCCGGCGCCGCGTCGGGGCGTCCTGGCGTCCCAGGAACGACCCCGCGACGGTGCCGGCGAGCACGAAGCAGGCGAAGGGGAACACCGGAAAGTGCGAGCCCGTCCGCATGTCGAGATAAGCGCCGAGCGCCGGATGCACGCGCGACGAGAGCTGCGCGGCCCACACCCAGGGGCTCGCGATGAGGACCGCGACGGTGAGCACCAGGGCCGCGCGTGTCCAGGCCACGCCGAACAGTGCCTGCAGGCCGATCACCGCGAGCTGCGAGAGTGCTATCACCTGCAGCGCGTCGCAGGCGAACAGCAGCGCCTTCTCGGCGGCGCTCGCCTCCAGTGTCTTCCACAGCGACATGTAGGGTAGATGCAGTGCGTAGCCCACGCCCCACACGAACAGCAGGCGGCGCGCCCGCCGCAGGCTGGCGACGAGAGACAGCGGGGCGCGCGGCAGGCCCGCGACGAAGCCCGAGGCGAACAGGAACCCCGGCGCTGTCGAGCCGTGGACGACGAGCTGGAGCTGGTACAGCGCGTGATCGCGCGCCGCGGGTGAGAGCGTCGATTCGAAGACGTGGCCCTGGACCATCACCAGGGCCATCAGGCCCCGGAACGCGTCGATGTACAGCTCGCGCTGCCTGGGCGTCTAGACCGCCAGCGTGCCGGTCTCGGCCGCGCGCTGCACGTGCTCCAGCAGCACCGCCTCGGGCCGCGCGCCCACGAACTCGTGGCTCTCGCCCACCACGGTCTTGGGCACGCCCTGCACGCGGTACTTGCGCGAGAGGTCCGGATAGCCGGTCACCTCGACGCCGTCGGCGGTCAGCTTCTCTGACTCCATCGCGAACTGGAAAGCCAGGCGGACCGCCCGGGGGCAGTAGGGTCAGGTGGGCGTCGAGAACACCTGCACGTGAACGGGCCGCACGAGCCCCGCAAGGGCGGTCTTGGTCTCGTCGCCGAGACCGCTGCTACCGCTCGACACCAGCAGGATCGCGTCGATCAAGGACCCGAACTCGTAGCCCGCGGGCATCCCGTACATGCGGATCCCGTAGTCCGTCTCTCCCGTGGCTCCGCCCAACACGGCGATCGCCGGCGTCCGGTGGAGGCCCAGCGCCGTCACGCGCTCGGTGTCGAGGATGAAGTTCAGCGGCTCGACGCTGAGCTTCGGGTCGAGTACCGCGACTTCCTCGACGAGGCGCTTCACGTCCTCGGATTCCGGGTCCTGCAGCGTCTGGAACGCCACGGCCAGGCGCACCGGATCCTTCAGCGCCTGGAACTCCGTCTTGAGCTGCGAGACCACGTCGTCGGTCAACAACGCCACGCGCGAACCCTCCGACTTCGAGTATAGCCGCCAGCATGCAATCCAAGGCCATGAACCAACTCGAGCGTCTTCCCACCAGGAGCATCCCCGTCCTCGGCTTCGCGATCCTCGCGCTCGCCCCCGAGGCGTCGGCGGCCGAGCGCTGGGTCGAGGTCCGCAGCCCCAACTTCGTCGTCGTTTCCAACGCCAGCGAAGGCACCGCTCGCCACTGTGCCTGGCAGTTCGAGCAGATGCGCGCGGCGCTCGCGAAGCTCTGGCCCTGGGCGCGCTTCGGCAGGGCCAACGACGTGCTGATCGCTGCTGCGAAGAACGAGGCCAGCCTCAAGAAGCTGGTGCCCGAGTCCTGGGAGAAGGAGGACGGCATCCGGCCGGTGAGCGTCTGGGTGGACGGTCGCGACCGCCACTACCTGATGCTGCGCTCCGACGAGACGGTACGAGACGACATCAGCGTGAACCCCTACTTCAACGCCTTCCGGGCCTACGTGCACGTCGTGCTGGACGCGAGCCTGGAGCGGCCCTTGCCTCTCTGGCTCGGCGAGGCGCTCAGCGAGTACTACTGGAACCTCGCCGTCCGTGACAAAGACCTGGTGGTCGGTCGCGTGATCCCGTGGCACGTGGAGGAGATCAAGCGGGGCGAACGGTTACGCCTGAACCAGGCCGCCGAGGCCGACCCTCTGGCGCGCAAGGCGGTGACTCTGGAGCCCGGCAACACGTATCACCGCGTCGCCTTGGCCCGCGTGCGTTGGTCGCTCGGCCGACGCGCCGAGGCGCTTGCCGAGGCCCAGCGCGGTCTCAGCCTCTCGAAGAACGACAACGACCGCGCGAACGCGCAGAACATGCTCGACTTCCTGCAACGCTAGGCTATTGGCAGCTACACCCAGCTCGAGAACCACAGCCACGGGTTGCGGCCCAGCCACTGGTTGTGGAAGAACCACAGCGGCACCGGGTAGGCGGTCAGGATCGGCACGAAGAAGAGGAACAATAGCAGCGTCGCCAGGAGGTAGGCCCCGACGAACGGGCGCAGGCGGCGGTCGCCCAGGGCGCGATCGAGGAAGAAGCCCAGGCTCAAGCACGCATACGGCATCGCCTCGAAGAGGTAGTGGCTGAAGTTGAGCTTGCGCGGTGCCAGGCCCCAAGGCAGGTAGAGGCAGCAGAAGCCGAGGCCCGAGAAGAGCAGCCGCCAGTCGCGCGTCTTGAGCCCCATGCCGATGGCGGCCAGCGTCACGGGCACCGAGACCCACCACAAAGCCGGATTCCCCAAAGCGACGATGCCGTAGACGAAGTCTGCGCTCTGCTTGTAGTAGTACCAGGTGGGCCGCGTGATCCATGGCCACGTGTACCAGGGGCTGAAGTACGCGTGGGTGGCGTCGAGGTTGGCGTGATAGCCCCAGATGGCCTTCTGCGTATTCCAAAGATGCGTCAGGTCGGTCGGGCGGATGGCTGGGTAGAGCCAGTAGCTCGCGGCGTAGACCAGAAACGGCACGATCGCGAAGGCCAGGAGCGTGAGCGCCAGCTCTCGCGGGCGGAACAGCCGCTTCCGCCGCGCCGCGAGGAGCACCAGGCCCAGGAAGCCGGTGGCCCACAGGCTCGTCCAGCGCGAGGACAGCGCGAGCCCCAGACTGAGTCCCAGGAGCAGCATGCCCCGCACGGGGAGGCGTTCGAGAAACGCCACGCGCACCAGGGCCAGGGCCGAGGCGACCTGGAACAGGACCGCGAAGATGTTGGTCATCGCGGTGCGGCTCTGGACGAGATACACACCGTCGCACAGGAGCAGGGCCGTGGCCAGGATCGCGGCGCGTTCGGTGACCAGGGCGCGCCGAGCCAGAAAGAAGAAGATGGGGGCAAGCAGGGTGCCCGCGACCGCGGGGGCGAGGCGCCACGACCAGGAGTCGTAGCCGAAGGTCCAGACGCCCAGCGAGATCAGGACCTTCGACGTCGGCGGGTGGACCCACTCGACCGGGGTCTCGTCGCGCAGGTACGACAGCGCGGCCTTGGCGTGGTAGACCTCGTCGAAGACCTCTTCGTCGGGGAACCACAGGCGCGGGAATCGGAACGTCGCCGCGGCCAGGAGGAACAAGAGGGCGATCGCCAGGTCGCGGCGCGGGCCGCGCTCGGGGAGGAAGCTCACGGGCCGCCGATTGTAGCGCCCCTCTTCGCGCGCGCGGCGCGCATCAGGTCGTGGGCGAAGTGTACCGGCACGCCGAAGGAGTTGCCCCCAAAGCGCTCGAGGACCGCGTACTCCACGGCCACCACGCGGCCGGCCTTGTTGAAGACCGGGCCGCCGCTGCCGCCCTGGGTGGTGGGCGCGTCGAACACGATGTCGGACCTTGTGACGTCGCCGATGTGGCCCTGGGTGGTCGAGGGCCGGATCAGGCCGCGCTCGGCCAGCGCCTCGGTCACGCGCTCGGGGCTGCGGCCCGACAGCTCGAGGATCTCGCGCACCACGGCCGAGTCGGCCTTCGCCAGCAGCGCCTCCAGGCCGGTGGGGTAGCCGACCACCACCACGGGCTGGCCGGCGATGGCGCCGCGACCGGCCGGCTCCAGGGGCGCCACCGGGATCCGCGCGCCGCGCATCTCGACCCTCGCGAGCGACAGGTCCGCGACGTCGGAGTGGCCCACGACGTCCAACTCGAACGGCTCGCGCTGGCGCGGGAAGAAGGCGCGGAACACGATGAAGCGCGCCGCGTAGCCCTGGGCGACGAGCGCCGCGGCGCCCGCATCCGCGGCCCACGGCTCGGCCACGTGGCGGTTCGTGAGCAAGAGGCCCTGGCGCTCGACCAGGAAGCCGGTGCCGAAGTAGTCGATGCGGCGCTCGGGGCCGCGGCCTTTCGCGTCGTAGAACGCGTAGGCGCCCTGGATCAGGCACACGCCCGCGCCGTACTCGCGGATGATGCGCTCGCCGGCGGCGCGCTCCTCCTCCAGGGTCGCAAGACGCCCGCGGGCCGCCTGCAGGTCGTCGCGCAGCGATTGCACCTCGCCGCTGCGCGCCTCGAGGAGCCGCGCCTCGAGATCGGCCTCGCGCTGCCGCGATTCGCTGAGGCGCGCCTCGAAGCTGGCGCGCTGCTCGGCGGCGCGGCTGCGCTCGCTCTCGACGCGCGCCTCGAAGGCCCGCCGCTCGGCCTGCGAGGCGTCGAAGGCGGCGCGCAGCTCCTCCACCTGGGCCTCGAGCCGGCGCGTCTCGCGATGGCTCAGGACGAGGCCAACGAGGCCCGCCACGGCCACGCCGGCGAGCGCCACGCGGAAGCCGCGGCTCGTGCGCTGCGCGCCCTCGCGCACCAGCAGCCGGGCCAGCAGCGCCGGGTCTCCGGGGCGCAAGCCCTCGGGCTGCTCCCAGCGCAGGGCGCGGAAGAGCGGCACGCGCTCGCCGTCCTCGCGCCTGAAGCGCAGCCGCGGCCCGTCCCGGCCCAGCTGCAGCAGGTCGCCGTCGCGCAGCGGAGCCTCCGCGATCTCCTCGCCGGCCAGGAAGGTGCCGCGCGTGGAGCCGAGGTCCATCAGCAGCAACTGCTCGCCCTCGCACCGCACCAGGGCGTGCCGGCGCGCCGCGCCGGGAACCTGCACGTCGTCCTCGACCGCGGCGCCCAGCGTCGCGGGCAGCCTCAGGATCACCTCGCGCTTGCCGCGCAAGGCGCCCGACAGGTGGACGAGGCTCAGGCGCAGAGGGGGATCCGACGGGCTCGCCACGTCAGTGCGGCGGCGCCGCGTCCCGCACCTCCGCGGGGACGCTGCGCGAGCCGATCCGCCGCTCCACCGGCGCCTCGCCGAACTTCACCCAGCTCGAGGAGCCCACGCGCACGTAGATCTCCACCTTCGGGTCCCGGAACAGCTGGTGGGCGAACATCGACTCGGGCGGCCCGGGCGAGTGGTAGCGGGCGTCGGACTTGAGCACGACCAGGCGCGATTCGCCGGGCTGCAGCGGGTGCTTGGACGTCGAGACCTGCTTCCAGTCGCTGCCCCACTCCTCCCACACACCCGTGTCGTTCGCACGCCGGAAGCCCGCGCTGGCTTCGACGGAGTTGTGGGGCTCCGCACCCTTGTGGCGCACCTCGAAGCGCACGGTCGCCGCGATGTACTGCTCCTGTGCCTTGGCCGCATCCACGGCCCAGTAGGTCTCGAGGCCCAGAAGCTCCAGCTCCAGCTTCGGGTCGGGCGGCCGGCAGGCGAGCAGCGGCAGTAGGAGGAGCGCCACGCGTCGCCGCATCGCCACGATTCTATGCCCCGAGCGGAAGCGACAGGCGAAAACCCGCGCCACGGCCCGGCGGCAACAGCGCGATGCTGCCGCCATGGTCCTCCACGAAGCGCCGCGCCACCGCCAGGCCCAGGCCGGTGCCGCCCTTCTTGCCGTGGGTCACGAAGGGCTCGAACAGGCGCTCGCGGATCTCCGGCGGCACGCCCGGGCCTTCGTCGCACAGGTCGAGCAGCAGCCGGCCCTCCTCGATCCGGGCCAGCACGTGGAGCGTGCCCTGGCCGCCCATGGCGTCGCGCGCGTTCTGGGCGATGTTCACCACGGCACGGCGCAGCTTGTCCACGTCCAGGCAGGCCGAGCACTCGTCGGGCAAGTCGAAGAGCACCTCCAGGCGCAAGCCGGGGCTTTCGCTCTCGATCCCACCCAAAAGCTCGGCCAGCAGCACCCGCACCGGCAGCGTGCGGCGCACCAGGTGCCCGCTGCCCCGTGCGAAGTCCAGGGTCTCGGTGGTCATGCGCTCCAGGCGGTCGATCATCCGCGTGATCAGCTCCGCGCGTTCCTTGAGCTCCTCGGGCTTGACGGGACCCTCCATCAAAGTCTCGGCGTAGCCGCGGATCACGGTCATCGGCCCGCGGAAGTCGTGGGCCAGCATGCCCGCCATGGTGCCGAGCGCCGCCACGCGCTCGGTGGCGATCAGCTCGCGCTGGTAGAGGTGGTTCTCGATGGCCAGGGCGGAGCGCGCCGCGATGTCCTGCAGCAGGCGCACCTCGGAGCCGTGGAACGGCCGCCGCGAGCGGCGGCGCTCGCCCAGCTCGATCATGCCCACGAGGCCGCTGCGTGCCTGCAGCGGGATCAGTGTCGTCTCGCCTTCGCCGCCCGTGTCCAGGAGCTGTCCCTGGGAGAGCAGGTAGCGGGCGCGCGGGCCGCCCGTGCTTTCCTCCGGCCGCACGACGCGCGGGTGCGTCTCACCGGGGTTGAGGGTATGGAAGGTCTCGAGGCGCCGATCCCAGAACAGCAGGTGGGCATAGCGCACTCCGGCAGCCCCAGGCAGGCTCGAGGTCAGGAGACGCGCCAGCCCTTCGAGGTCGGGGGCCTCGAGGATGCGCTCCGCGATGCGGCGCAGCGCCTGGCTGCGAGACTGGCGAGAGCCTTCGAGAATTGACAGAGGACGACCCTGGGTGGTAATCATAAGGTGGACGTCCGCGCCCCGCCAAGTCGCGCAGGCTGAGCGGGTTAAGCGGGCGCTGGGGCCGGGTCCTGCCGGTGGGCCACGGCTCCTTCCGCGGCGCGACCCGCCCCGGAGTAACAAGGACAACGGAGCACACATGATCGAGGTCGAAGGCCTCACGAAACGCTACGGACGCGCCACCGCGGTGGACGCCGTGTCGTTCCACGTCCAGAAGGGCGAGATCCTGGGCTTCCTGGGGCCGAACGGCGCCGGGAAGACCACGACCATGCGCATCCTGTCCTGCTACCTGCCGCCGACCGACGGCAAGGCGAAGGTGGCCGGCCACGACGTTTTCGACGAGCCCCTCGAAGTCAAGAAGCGCGTGGGCTACATGCCCGAGACGCCGCCGCTCTACATCGACATGGAGGTCGGGACGTTCCTGGACTTCGTGGCGAAGATCAAGGGCGTCGCGCCCAAGGACCGCAAGGCCCGCGTCGCCGAGACCATGGACAAGTGCCGCATCGCCGACGTGAAGGGCAAGCTGATCGGCAAGCTCTCCAAGGGCTACCGCCAGCGCGTCGGTCTCGCCCAGGCGATCCTGCACAACCCCGAGGTGCTGATCCTCGACGAGCCCACGGCTGGCCTCGACCCGAAGCAGATCATCGAGACCCGCGAGCTGATCAAGGGACTGGGCGGGGAGCACACCATCATCCTCTCCACCCACATCCTGCCCGAGGTCGAGATGACCTGCGGGCGGGTCGTGATTATCAACAAGGGCCGCGTGGTGGCGGAAGACACGCCGGCCAACCTGACCCACCGCCTGAAGGGCGCGGGGCTCTTGCGCCTGGAGACCCGGGCCGCCGCCGAGGGCCTCGAGGAGGCGCTGCGCAGCGTGCCGGGTGTCGCCCGGGTGCGCGCCGCCGCCTCCAGCGTGGGCCAGAACGCGTTCGAGATCGAGGCCGAGGCCGGCCGCGACGTGCGCGCCGAGGTGGCGCGGGCCGTGGTGCAGCGCGGCGGCGACCTGCTGGGCCTGAGCCAGGCCGGCATGAGCCTCGAGGACATCTTCATTCACCTGACCACACAGGAGGCGGCTCCCGCGGGGCCGCAGCAGGAGGTGAGCGCGTGACCGCCGTACGCAACGTTCTCGCGATCGTCGAGAAGGAATGGCGCCACTACTTCGGCAGCCCGATCGCCTGGGTGGCGCTGTTCGTGTGGGCGATGCTGTTCGGGATCTTCTTTATCCTGGGCCTCTCGTTCTTCGTGCGCCAGTCCACCGCGATGCAGGCCTCCGAGTTCGGCCCCAAGCTCTCCCTGAACGACTACCTGGTGCGCCCGGTGCTCCAGAACATGGCGGTGGTGGCGCTGTTCATCGCGCCGATGCTGACCATGCGGCTGTTCGCCGAGGAGAAGCGCCAGGGCACGATCGAGCTCTTGGCCACCTCGCCGATCACGGACCTGCAGGTCGTGCTCGGCAAGTTCCTGGCCGCAGCGGGCCTGTACCTGCTGATGATCCTCTCGGGCGGCTTGAACCTCCTGCTGGTGTGGATGTGGGCCCCCAACCCGCCGGAATGGCGCCCCGTCGTCACGGGCGTCTTGGGCCTGCTGCTGTTCGGCTGCTGCTTCCTGTCCCTCGGAACCTTCGTCTCGACGTTGACGCGGAACCAGATCGTGGCCGGCATCCTGTCCTTCTGCCTGTTCCTCGGCGTGTGGGCCCTCGACTGGTTCAAGGACGTGGCCACAGGCGGCATCGGGGAACTGCTCGGCTACCTGAGCCTGACGGGCCACCTCGAGGACCTGTCGAAGGGCGTCCTCGACGTGAAGGATCTCGTGTACTACCTGAGCGTCGTCGTGTTCGGCTTGTTCCTGGCCCACCAGTCGGTGGAAAGCCAGCGCTGGAGGGCGTGAGACAACCATGAAGCGACTCGTCGACCTGCTCTCGCCCCTGGGGCTCGTGATCGCCGTCGCCTCGACGGCCTGGCTGCGCGCCGGCAAGACGCTGCCCGGAGAGCATCGTTACTACCTGTACGCGGCCCTCGCTCTGGTCGCGCTCCACGCGGCGCTGCGCATGGAGGACATCGTGAAGGCCGTGGGCCGGCGCCAGATGAAGTACGGCGGCAACACCCTAGCCATGGTGCTGGCCGCGCTGGGCCTGCTGGTGGCCGTCAACTACCTGGTCTCGCGCCACAGCAAGCGCTGGGACCTCACGAAGAACCAGCGCTACAGCCTGGGAGACCAGTCCAAGAAGCTCCTGGCCAGCCTGCAGGAGGACGTGAAGATCCTGTACTTCCAGAAGACCGAGGCCATGCCCGCGGGCCGCGACCGCATGAGGCAGTTTGAGCAGGCCTCGTCTCACGTCAAGGTCGAGTTCGTGGACCCGATCCAGAAGCCGGGTCGCGCGCGCGAGCACGAGATCACGGCGGTGCCGACACTGATCCTGGAGCGCGGGCAGAAGCGCGAGAAGATCAGCAACGACTCCGAGCAGGACATCACGAACGCCCTGATCAAGGTCACGCGCGACGGCAAGAAGACCGTGTGCTTCGTGGCCGGCCTGGGCGAAGCCGACATGGACGACTTCTCGGACCGCGGCTATTCCCAGGCCAAGGGTGTCTTGGGCAAGAGCCAGTACGAGACGAAGAAGCTCGTGCTGCTCCAGGAGGGCAAGATCCCCCAGGAGTGCACGGTGGTCGTGGTGCCCGGGCCCCAGAAAGACATGCCGCCGGCCATGGTCGGCCTGCTGCGCGACCACGTCGCGAAAGGCGGCCGCCTGCTGGTGATGGTCGAGCCCGAGCTGAAGGGCGTGGGACCGTTTCCGAACCTGACCGGCCTGCTGCGCGAATGGAACGTCGAGAGCACGCTGGACGTGGTGCTGGACGTCTCGCTGCAGAGCCAGATGGCGGGCACCGGGCCGCTCACGCCGCTGGCGGCGCAATACCCCTACCACGAGATCACCAAGGACTTCCGCCTCGCCACGGCCTTCCAGACCGCGCGCAGCATGAAGGCGGGCACGGCCACGACGAACCCCGCCGTGCGCGCCCAGAACCTGGTCGAGACCTCCGAGCAGAGCTGGGCCGAGACCGACCTCTCGCTGAAGGAGCCCGTGCAGCTCGACGCGGGCAAGGACACGCGCGGTCCGGTGAGCCTCGCGGCCGTGGTGACGATCCAGGAGCCGGAGCCGTCGCCGACGCCCGGGGCGCCCTCGCCCAGCCCGTCGCCGGTCGAGGACAAGCCGAAGAAGCCCGAGGGCCGCGTCGTCGCCGTAGGCGACGCAGACTTCGCGACCAACGCCTTTCTCGGCTTCCCGGGCAACCAGGACCTGTTCGTCAACTCGGTCGCCTGGCTGGCCGCGGACCCCGACCTGATCTCGATCCGGCCGCGCGAGGCCGACGACCAGCGCCTGTTCCTCACCGCCGAACAGATCCGGCTGGCCTTCTTCTTCTCGCTGCTGGGCCTGCCCGGCTTGTTCGTGGTGGCCGGGATCTGGAACTGGTGGAGGAAGCGTTGAAGGGGACCTTCACCCGGACCCTCGTCGTGGTGGGCCTGGCGGCCGGGCTGGGCGCCTACGCCTATTTCGTCGAGCGCGAGAAGCCCGCGGGTGACGACAAGCAGAAGGAAACGCTGTGGAGCTTCGAGAAGCCCAAGGTCAAGGCCTTCGGCCTCGAGGCGGCTGGCCAGTCGGTGCGCGCAGTGAAGGAGGCCGGGAGCTGGAAGCTGACGGCACCGGTGGCGGCGCCCGCCGACGCGAGCGCGGTAGAGGCCCTGGTCGATGCCCTGAACGGCCTGAAGGTCGAGGAGGTCGTGACCGAAACGCCGGGCGACCTCGCCGATTTCGGTCTCGCGAATCCCAAGGCCGTGGCGCGCGTGGAGGTGGAGGGCCAGCCGAAGCCGTTCAGCCTGCTGGTGGGCGAGAAGGCGCCCGACAACAGCGGCCTCTACGCCAAGACCGACGACAAGCCCCGCGTGTTCCTGATCGCCTCGTGGCTGCTCACCAACTTCGAGAAGAAGCCCTTCGACTTCCGCGACCGCGACCTGCTGCACCTGAAGCGCGACGACGTGCGAACGCTGCAGGTTGCCGGCCCCGAGGGCGGCTACACCCTGGTCAAGAAGGGCGACGGCGAGTGGGGCTTCACGGAGCCGCTGGTCACGCGGGCGTCGCGCTGGCCGGTGGACTCGTTGCTCTCGGCGATCGAGGGCCTGCGATTCGACGCCATACTGAGCGAGGACGCCAAGGACCTGGGGCCCTACGGCCTTGCGAAACCGTCGCGGATGCTGACGCTGTCCCTCGCCGACGGCAGCCAGCGCAAGCTCGAGATCGGGTCCGAGACAGCCGACAAGAAGTGGCATGCTCGCGACGCCCTGAAGTCCACGGTCACGGCCATCCCGCAGGCCCTGGTGGACGACCTGAAGAAGGGCATGGGCGAGCTGCGTCAAAAACGCCTGCTCGACATCTCGACCTACGAGGTCGAGGGCTTCGATGTCGAGACCGACAAGGGCAAGCTGGTCTACGCGCGATCGACCTCCAAGGGCGAGAACGATTCCGAACAGCGCACCTGGAAGCGCACCGCTCCCGACCTGAAGCAGCTCGACACCAGCAAGGTCGAGGACGCGCTGTTCAAGATCGGCGGCATCGAGTCGGTCGAGTTCTTGGACCGGCCCCAGACACAAGCCGCCTACGGCCTCGACAAGCCCGCGCTCGTCCTCAGCCTGCGACTTCAGGGAGGCAAGCAGGCAGGGCTCCTGGAGATCGGCAGGAAGGGCGAGCTGGCCTTCGCGCGACGCAACGACGACGCGACGATCTTGAGGCTCGAGGCCGCGAAGGCCGACGAGCTGATCCAGGCCCTGGGCGGACTGTAGGCCTCTTCGGCGCCGTGTAGAATGCCGGCGCGATAGGACCATGGCGCCCATCCCCGAGCGCTTCGGTCGCTACCAGGTCGAGGCCCTGATCGGCGAAGGCGCCATGGGCCGCGTCTTCCGGGCCCGCGACCCGCTGTCGACTCGCGCGGTCGCGGTCAAGACCCTGAAGCCCGAGTGCCTGTCCCGGGACGACGGCCCCGAATACGTCCGGCGCTTCGCCCGCGAGGCGCGCGCCGCCGGCCAGCTCGACCACCCGGCCATCGTGCGCATCTTCGACGTGGGCGAGAACTACTTCGTGATGGAGCTGCTCGAGGGCCGGACCCTGGCCGAGCTGCTGCGCGAGCGCGGCCGGTTGGAACACGCCGAGCTCTTGCGCCTGATCGAGCCGGTGGCGGCCGCCCTCGACTATGCCCACGCCCGCGGCACCGTCCACCGCGACGTGAAGCCCGGCAACGTGATGGTGCTGACGGACGGCACGCCGAGGCTGATGGACTTCGGCGTCGCCCACCTCGCCTCCTCGGTGATGACCGCCCAGGGCGAGTTCCTGGGCTCGCCGTCCTACATGGCGCCCGAGCAGATCGCCCGCAGCGAGGCGACGCCGGCCACGGACCTGTTCTCGCTCGGCATCGTCGCTTACGAGAGCCTGACCGGCAGCCGGCCCTTCGAGGGCGACAGCATCACCTCGATCGTGTGGAGCGTCGTCAACGTGGATCCCCAGCCGCCCAGCGCGCGGAACCCCGGCCTGCCGCAGTGGATCGACACGGTGCTGGAGCGCGCCCTGGCCAAGGACCCCGCGCTGCGCTTCCGCTCGGCGCGCAGCCTGACCGCGGCGCTGCGCACCGGCGAGGTGGACCCCACGCTGCCGAAGATCCCGCGCGCGGAGCCTTTCGTGTCGCCGCTCGAGGCTCTCGTCGGCGAGCCCGCCGTCGCCCCCCACGCGGTCGAGACCCACGACCTGAAGTCGGTGCCGATGCCGGCGCGCAGCCGCGCCAGTATCGCGCTGGCCGTGGCGCTTGGCCTGCTCCTGGCGCTGGGCTTGCTCCAGGTGCCGTGGGGCGTGGCGCCGGCGACGGCCCCGAGCGTGTCCACGGCGGCCTGGGGCGCGGGCCTGGAACTGCGCAGCGATCCCGCGGGGGCCGCGGTGTTCCTCGACGGGCGGGCGCTGGGACGCACGCCGCTCGATCTGCGCGACCTGGCGCCCGGGCGCCACGCGCTGCGGCTCTCCAAGCCGGGCTTCGCGCCTGCCGAGCTGCAGCTCGACCTGGCGGCGGGGGCGCCAGTGCCGCTGTCGTTCTCGCTGCAGCGCATGGAGGCGCCCGAGGCCGCTCCCGCCTCCGCGATCGTTCCGCCGCGCCCGCTGCAGACGGATCCGGCCGCCTACCCGACGCCCGCGCGACGCATGCGCCTTTCGGGCCTGGTCGAAGTGGTGTTCGTCGTGGACGAAATGGGCCGCACCTCGGACCTGCGCATCACGCGCTCGGCCGGAGCTGCCCTCGACGAGGCGGTGCTGGAGGCCGTCAGGCACTGGCGCTTCGAGCCCGCGCGCAAGGACGGCCGCCCCGTCAGCACGCAACAGAGCTACCGCCAGAAGTTCGTGCTGGACTAGCTACGGCTTGGGTGGGGCCGCGGCCTGCACCTCGCGAGCCTTCACGATGAACAGCGGCGTGCGCGGCACGTCGGAGTACTGGCCCTTGCGCGTGGTCGGCGCCGCCACGATCTTGTCCACCACGTCCATGCCCTCGAGCACTTCGCCGAACACCGCGTAGCCCGCGCCCTTGACACCGAAGTCGAGGCCGTGGTTGTCGTTGACGCTGATGAAGAACTGCGCGGAGGCACTGTTCGGATCGTTCGTGCGGGCCATGGCGATCGTGCCCCGGCGGTTCGAGAGGCCGTTCTTCGCCTCGTTCACGATCGGCGGGCGCGTCGGCCGCTCGGTCATGTCCTCCTCGAAGCCGCCACCCTGGACCATGAAGCCCGGGATCACGCGGTGGAACACGGTGCCGTCGTAGTGGCCGCCGCGGACGTAGGTCAGGAAGTTCTTGACCGTTACGGGCGCCTTGTCCTGGCGCAGGCCCAGCGTGACCTTGCCCAGGGTCGTGTCGAGGACCACCACCGGCCCGGAAAACGGAGTCGGCTCGGGTGGCGCAGGCACCGCCTGTGTGGGTGCAGCCGCCTGCGCCAGCATCAGGAGGACGCTCGCGAGATTCATGGCCCGATTCTAACCGAGGGTTTCGCCAAGGCCCCCGGTTGGGCCTAGAATGCCGGAACCCCAATGGTCCTCTTCAACTACTCGACCAAGGAGTTGACGGCCAAGGTCGTGTACTACGGCCCCGGGCTGTGCGGGAAGACGACCAACCTGCAGTGGATCCACGAGAAGCTGCCCATCAAGAACAAGGGCAAGATGCTTTCGCTGGCCACCGAGACGGACCGCACGCTGTTCTTCGACTTCCTGCCGATCGAGCTGGGCACCATTCGGGGCATGAAGACGCGCATCCAGCTCTACACCGTGCCCGGCCAGGTGTTCTACAACGCCACCCGCCGCATGGTGCTGAAGGGCGCCGACTGTATCGTGTTCGTGGCGGACAGCCAGGAGGCGATGATCGACGCCAACCTCGAGAGCATGGAGAACCTGCGCCAGAACCTCGAGGCCAACGAGCTGGATGCGGGCGAGATCCCGCTGGTCCTGCAATACAACAAGCGCGACCTGCCCAACGCGCTGCCCATCGAGATCCTGAACGAACGCATGAACCCGCGCGGCGTGCCGTTCTTCGAGGCCGTCGCGATCAAGGGCCAGGGCGTCGAAGAGACGCTGAAGGGCGTGACCCAGCTCGTGTTCCGGTCGCTGGCCACCAGGTATGGCGGCGCCGACACCCCGGCGAAGGCGGCCGCTCCCGCGGCGCCCGTCGCGGCGGTCAAGCCCGCAGCGGCTCCGCCACCGCCGCCGCCGCCACCACGCCCGGCGCCGCCCCCCCCTCCGCCGCCGATGGCGGAGGCCGCCCCCGACGACTCGCTGCTCGAGTCCCTCGAGCTGCAGCCGGCGACCGAGATGGCCGATTTCAGCGAGGAGCTCTCCCTGGACACGTCCATGGTCGAGCCGCTGGAAGAGATCGAAGCCCTGGAGATGGAGCTGCCGGTTCCCGCGGCCGCTCCGCCGACGCCGGGGGTGGGGAAGACGACGCTCGTGAGCCCACCCCAGGAAGCCGAGGAGCTGCGCCGCAAGATCGCAAGGCCGTCCGTCCCGGACCTCTCCCTCGAGGAGCTGGGCGAGGACGAAGACGACGACTTCGACGAGCTGTCGATGCCCGCCCCCGCGCCGGCGCCAAGGGCCCCCGCCCGTCCGGAGCCGAGCGTGCGCGTCGGCGTTTCGACGCTTCCGCCCACCGCCGCGGCGCCGGCCGCCATCGCGACCGCACCCGTGGCGGTCGCCCTGCCCTCGGCAGGGCCCGCGACCGACGTCACGATCCCTGTCGAGGTGCGGATCGGCGAGGGCGAGGCCCAGGTCGCGATCCACATCCGCCTCACCTTGAGCCTGAAGCTCCAGAGCTAGCGGATCCGCGTGCGCCCAACCCAGCTCCGCGTGGCCCTTCTTGTCGCCGCGCTCGTCCCCATGGGCGCGGCTGGGCCGCTGCAGGCGCAACTGCGACCGCTCCCGATGGACCGGGGCGCCAGTGGGCTGGGGCTGATGCTGCGCCGGCTGCCGGTCACGGCGCGCGTGCTCCTGGTCACCGCGCATCCCGACGACGAGCCGAGCGGACTCTTGTCGCGCCTCTCGCGCGGCCTCGGCGTGCGCACCGCGCTGCTCACACTGACCCGCGGCGAAGGCGGCCAGAACGAGATCGGCAGCGAGCTGGGCGAGGCCCTGGGCGTCCTGCGCAGCGAGGAGCTGCTGGCCTCGCACCACTTCGACGCGGTCGAGCAGTACTTCGGCCGCAGCTACGAGTTCGGGTACTCCTTCAGCGTCGACGAGACCTTCGAGAAGTGGGGCCGGGATGACGCCCTCTCCGACGTCGTGCGCGTGATCCGCGCCCTGCGTCCCGACGTGATCCTCGGCATGCCGCTCGAAGGCCCGGGGGGCGGTCAGCACCACATGGCGGCCGGACAGCTCACCCGGGAGGCCTTTCGAGCCGCGGCCGATCCCACACGTTTCCCCGAGCAACTGAAGCGCGGGCTGCTGCCCTGGCAGGCGCGCAAGGTCTACCAGGGGGGTTTCGGCCCGATGCCCGGCGCGTTGACCGTCAGGAGCGGCGTCTACGACCCTCTGCTCGGGATGTCGTGGCAGGAGCTGGGCTCCCTGGCGCGCGCCAACCACCGCTGCCAGGGCGCGAGCCAGCTCGCCGCCGATCCGCTCTCGGGCGAGGCGCACTTCGCGCTTCTCGACAGCGAGCCGCCCGTGAGCGGCGCCGAGAACGACCTGCTGGACGGCATCGACACCTCGCTCGGCCGCCTGGCGGCGGCGGTGCCCCCGGAAGACACGCGCCTGGCGTTCCTGGCGCAGGACCTGGAGCAGATCCGGGTGCAGGTCGAGGCGGCCCAGGCGGAGCTCGATCCCCGCGATCCCGGCAAGGCGGCGCCTCCCCTGAGCGCGGCCCTCGACCTGGTGAGAAAGCTGCGGGCCCGACTGCAAAAGGCGCCGCTCCACGAGGCCGCGCGCTTCGACGCCCTGGATCGGCTGACCCAGAAGGAGCGCGAGCTGCAAGCCGCCCTGGCCCTCGCCTACGGGCTCGTCTTCGAAGTCACGGCCGACGACGACGAAGTGATTCCCGGCCAGAGCTTCACGGTCAGCGCGCGGGTCTTCAACCAGGGCAATAGCCTCCTGCGCCTGGACGACGTCACCCTGGCCGTGCCCGAGGGCTGGCGCGCGAGAAAGACGCAGGGCGATCTGCGTACCCTGGATGGCGGCAGGAGCCTGGAGCTTCAGTTCCAGGTCCGGGTGGCCGAGAAGGGCGTGCGCTATGCGCAGCCCTACTGGCGCCGCAGCGGGCCCACGGCCTGGCGCTACGACATCGACAACGCCGCCTTCGAGACCCTGCCCTTCGCTCCGCCCGAGATCCAGGCCAGCCTGCGCTACACCGGGGCCGGGGGCATACCCGCGTCCCTCGACGAGCCGGCCCTCGTGCGCTACGAGGGGCGCTGGGTCGGCGGCGAGAAACAGAAGACCGTGCGCAGCGTCCCGCAGCTCTCGCTCAGCGTGACGCCCGAGACCGCGGTGTTCCCGCTGGGCGCTCGTGGCGTCAAGCGCGAGTTCAAGGTCGAAGTGACGAGCCACGCCCGGGAGCCCATCACCACGACCGTGGCCCTGGAGGCTCCGCCGGGCTGGGTCGTTGAGCCCACCCAGACGGCGGCCACGCTGCGCTTCGAGGGCGAGCAGTCGGTGGCGCGCTTCCAGGTGACGCCACCGGCCGGCGTCGCCGAGGGAGAGACAGCACTGCGCGCCGTGGCGAACACGAAAGACGGCGAGTTCCGCGAGGGGTTCGAGCGCATCGCCTACCACCACATCCAGGAACGCCAGCTCTACAAGGCCGCCCGTGCCCGCGTGAAAGCTCTGGACGTCAAGGCCCCCGGCGGCGTGGCCGTGGGCTACGTGATGGGCGCGGGCGACGAGGTCGCGAACGCGATCTTCCAGCTCGGCGTGCCGGTCACGTTCATGACCGAGTCCGGTCTCGCCACCGGAGACCTGTCGCGCTACACCACGATCGTCACCGGCATCCGCGCCTACCAGACGCGGCCCGACCTGCGCGCGTACCACCAGCGCCTGATGAAATGGGTCGCCGACGGCGGCCACCTGGTCGTCCAGTACAACAAGCTCGACTTCAACCAGCTCGAGGAGAGAGCGGTCGCCGGGGGCTTCACCGGCCAGAGGGCCCAGGGCCAAAAGCCGCCCGACAGCCCCTGGGCGCCGTATCCGGGAGCTTCGGTGTCCACGAACCGCATCAGCGACGAGAACGCCCAGATCCAGTTCCTGGTGCCCGACCACCCGTTGCTCACGGCCCCGAACCGCCTCACCTCCCGCGATTTCGAGGGCTGGGTGCAGGAGCGCGGCCTGTACTTCCTCGACTCCCGGGACCTGCGCTACAAGGACCTGATGGCGTCCGCCGACCCGTTCCCCAACAACCCCGGCGAGAGGCGCGGGATGCTGGTCGAGGCGCAGGTCGGCAAGGGCACCTGGACGTACGTGGGTCTGGGCCTGTTCCGTCAGGTGGCGGCCGGAGTGGACGGCGCCTACCGCATCCTCGCGAACCTGGTCGCGCGCCCGCGCCCCAAGGCGCCGTGACGCTCGCGGCGGCGATGCTGCTCCTCGCCGCCCTGGCCGAGACCGACGCGTCGGCCCAGCTGGAGGAGGCCGACCGGCACTTTGCGCAGCGCGGCCTTGGCGCCCAGGGGCCGAAGTGCGATCCGGCCGAGATCGAGGAGGCGCTGCGCCTGTACCGCAAGGCGCGCCAACTCGACCCCGCGTCGATCCCCGGCCGCATCGGTATGCTGCGCTCGCTGTTCTTCCGCGGCGGCTTCTGCGGCGAGAGGGGAGAAGCGCAGAAGCGCACGTTCGAGGAGGCCAAGCGCCTGGCCGAGGACTCCGAAGCGCAACTCGAGCGCGACGCGGGGGCGAAGCTGAGACGGGACAAGCCCGCGCCGTTCCGCTCCGTCAGGGACGCGCCGGCGCTTTTCTTCTGGTGCGGCGTCGCGTGGGGCCAGTGGGCCCTGGATCACAAGGTGCCCGCCGCCTGGCAGGGCGCGGCCGGTAAGATCCGCGATCTCGGCGAGACGGCCCTCCTTCTGGACGGCGCCTACGAACAGGGCAGCCCGCACCTGCTCCTGGGAAGGCTCCACGCCGACAGCCCCAAGATCCCGCTGATCACGGGCTTCGTCTCGCGCCGCAAGGCTCTCGAGCACCTGCGCCGTGCACACGAGATCGCACCAGCCAACAGCATCGCCGCGTGGTTCCTGGCGAAGGCCATCCTCGAGCACGAACCGCAGAGCCGGCCTCAGGCCCTGGCCCTGCTGCGCACCTGTGCCGCAGGCGAGCCGCGCGCGGACTACCTCGTCGAGGACCGTCACTATGCGGCGCTGGCACGGGCGCGCCTGCGGCAGCTCGGCGAGACCCGCTGAGGTTACCGGCGCGCCCGGTCTTCGTCGATCAGCACCCGCCGCAGCACCTTGCCGACCAGGCTCTTCGGAAGATCCCGGCGCAGCTCGAGCTGGGCGGGCACCTTGAAGGGAGCCAGGCGAAGCCGGCAGTAGGCGCGTAGCTCCTCGAGGTCGAGCCGGCCGCCCTCGCGCAGGACGACCCAGGCCTTGGCGACCTCGCCCCGGTCGGGATCGGGAATTCCGGCGACCGCCACCTCGGCCACGGCGGGATGGGTCGCGACCACCTCCTCGATCTCGCGGGGCCACACCTGGAGTCCCGAGATCTTCATCAGCTCTTTCTTGCGGTCCACGAGGAACAGGAAGCCGTCCGCGTCCATGTAGCCCAGGTCGCCGGTGTGCAGCCAGACGGCACCGTCCGCGTGGCGCCGCAGCGCTAGGCTCGTCTCCACGGGGTTGTCGAAGTAACCGGGCATGATCTGGGGCGCTTGGAGCAGCACCTCGCCCACCTCGCCGGACGGAAGCTCGCGAAGGCCGGTCTCGGCGTCCACGATGCGCAGGTCCACGTCGGGCAGCGGTGTGCCCACGCTGCCGGGCTTGCCGCCGTGGCCGAGCGGCGTCACCACCGCGGCGATCACGGCCTCGGTCAACGAGTAGCCTTCGACCAGGCGGCCGCCGGTCAGGGCTTCGAAGCGCCGGCGGGTCTCCAGCAGCAGCGGTGCGGCCCCCGAGACGCACCAGCGGACCGAACGAAAGTCCGCGCGTCCGCTGCCCACGTCCGGGTGGTTGACGAGCGCGTTGTACAGGGTCGGCACGCCGACGAAGAACGCGGGGCGCTCGCGCCGGATCGTGGCGACGAGGTCGGGGATGTCCCGCGGGTTGGGCACGAGCGCCAGCGGGTTGCGGCCCACCAGCGCCTGGCCGAAGGTGGCGATGCAGCCGAAGCCATGGAAGAACGGCAGCGGAAGCAGGATGCGGTCCTGCCCCGCCACGATGCGCGGGCCCAGCCACGCGCGCAACTGGCACGCGGCCTGGACCAGGCCGCGGTGGGGCACCACGACTCCCTTCGGCGTGCCCGTAGTTCCCCCGGACAGCAGGATGAAGGCCGTGTCGTCGGGCTTCGCAGCAGCGAGCGGCGCTGTGCCGGGCGCACGCAGCGCCTCGGGAAAAGCCACGTCGCCGGCGCGCAGCGCGATCCGGTGGCCCTCCCGCTTCTCCTTGAACAGCGTGAACAGCACGCGCAGGCCCAGGGGCAGGTGTTCCTTGACGTTGGCGGCGACGACGGTTTCGACCGCGGTCTCGTTCTGGATGCGCTTGACGCGCTCGTAGAACGGCGTCAGGGCCACGATCAGCCTGGCCTGCGTGTCGGCCAGGGGCTTTGTCAGCTCGTGATCGCCGTAGATCGGGTTGAAGGGCGCCACCACCGCGCCGACCTTCCAGGCGCCCAGCGTCGCGATCACCACCTGCGGGCAGTTGGGGAGCAAGAGGGCCACGCGGTCTCCCGCTCCGATCCCCTTCGCGAGCAGGAAGCGAGCGAACGCGTCGGAGTGCAGCCACAGTTCGGCCGCCGTCACGCGCGCGCCCTTGAACAGCAGGCTGGGGTGCTCGGGGACTTCGCGCGCCGTCTGTGCCAGCACGTCGAGCAGCGTGTGCTCCGGGTACGGATGCAGGCTGCGCGGCACGCCCGGATCGTAGTGGCGATGCCAGGGGCGCTCGCTCAGGGATGCTTCTCCTTGGGCTTGCCCTGCAGCAGGCTGGCGCGGGTCAAGGCCTCGTCGCCGAAGCGAGCCGCCACGCGGTCGCGCAGCGCGTCGGCGGGCGCGGGCTCGGGTGCGAAGAGGCCCAGCTGACTCTCGCTGCCGAAACCCGAGGCGTAGATGCCGAGGAGGCGCACGCGCTTGCCGGTGTCGACGCCCTGGAACAGCCGCCAGGCCACCGCGAACAGCACGTCGCCCTGGTCGGTGGCGGCGCCCAGGGTCTCACTGCGCGTGAAGGTCGCGAAGCTCTCGTCCCGATACTTGAGCGTGATGGTGCGCCCGCGAACGGCGTGGTGGCGCAGCCGCGCGGCGACGCCATCGGCAAGGCCCAGCAGGGTGCGGCGCAGCACGGCCGGGTCGCGCTGGTCCTCGTCGTAGGTGTTCTCCTGGCCGATGCTCTTGGCCTCGCCCGACTCGGCCTGGACCTGGCGGTCGTCCTCGCCCCGTGCCAGGCGCCGCAGGTCGTGGCCGTGGCTGCCCAGGCGCCGGCTGAGCGCGGCCTCCTCGAGGCCCGCCAAGTCGCCGATCGCCTGCACGCCGAGCTTGGCGAGCTGTTCCTCGAGCTTCGGGCCCACACCCCAGAGCCGGCGCACGGGCAAGGGCGCCAGGAACGCCGCCTCGCCGCCCGGCGCGACCCGCACCAGGCCGTCGGGCTTGCGCATGTCCGAGGCGATCTTCGCCACCAGCTTGTTCGTGGCGACACCCACCGAGGCGGTGAGCTGCAGCTCGGCCCGGATCTCGGCCTTGAGGCGCGCGGCGATGTGTTCGCCGCTGCCGAAGGCGCGCTCGCTTCCGGTCACGTCCAGGAACGCCTCGTCGATCGACACCGGCTCCACCTGGTCGGTGAAGCGGCGCAGGATGGCCATCACCTGCTTCGACACCGTTGCATACTTGTCCATGTTCACGGGCAGGTAGACGCCCTTGGGGCACAGCCGGAAGGCCACCGAGATCGGCATCGCCGAGTGGACGCCGAAACGGCGCGCCTCGTAGGAGCAGGTCGAGACGACACCGCGGCCGCGGCCGCCCTTCGGGTCGGCCCCGACGATCACGGGCTTGCCGCGTAGCTCGGGGCGGTCGCGCTGCTCCACCGCCGCGTAGAACGCGTCCATGTCCACGTGCAGGACGGTCCTCGGCATCTGGCCGGGATGCTAGCACGCAGGCCGGCCGGCTCCGGTCCGCGGCTTAGAGCTTGAAGGCCTTGCGGCCGCCGCGCTCGATCCGGCTCGTCTCGATCTCCGACTCGACCAGGATGCGCGCCATGTCGCACGCGCGCCTGACCAGTTGCCGGGCGCCCTCGTGGAGCTCGGGGCTGTCGCGCACCTGGACGACGTTCCTTTCCATGTCCTCGGCCGCCCAGCCGCGGCTGTGGGCGACGTAGGGGAACTGGGGGAACACGCAGCCCACCTCCGCGAAGAAGCCGAGCATCTGACCGGCCACCGCCTGCACGTTGTCCTGGCCGCCGGTGATGATGAACGCCGCGACCTTGTTGCGCATCAGCACCCGGTCGTGGATCGTGATCTGGTTCTGGACGCAGTTCATGCGCTCGACCATCTTGTAGTACGCGGCGCTGGCCGATCCCCAGCGGATCGGAGTCGCGACCAGGATCACGTCGGCCCAGTGCACGAACGCCTCGTAGACTTGGTCGAGCTGGTCCTTCGCGTCCATCTGGGTGATCGAGCAGGGCCAGGTGCAGGCCCGGGCGCTCTTCGAATAGAAGCCCTCGCAGGCCCGGAACGAAAGATCGCGCAGGCGGATCAGGCGCGTTTCGGCGCCGAGCCCGTCCTTGGCGTGGCCGAGCGACGCCGCCAGCAGCTCGTCGGAGGTGGAGAAACGCGGGTGCTCCACGTCCATGATCGTGGTCGAGATGCCGACGACACGCAGCGGGCCGGGACCGCGCACGACGGGGCGTTCCAGCGGATGCGGGTCGTGGGGCGCCTTGCTGCGCGGCGTCGAGGCCCGCAGGTTCACGTACACGCGCCCGCTCTCGACCCTCACCGGGTAAGACGGGACGCGGTCCTGCTCGAAGCCGGGCTCGCCCTCCCCGGTCCGGCAGTGGAACTTCCAATAGTGCCAGGGGCAGACGATGTAGGCGCCCTCGAGACGTCCCTCGCCCAAGGGGCCGCCGGCGTGGTTGCAGGCGTTCGAGACCGCGCCGAACTGGCCGTCCTCGAAGCTCAGCGCGATGGCCGTGTGCTGTACCGTGACCGGGCGCAGCGTGGAGCGGCTGAGCTCGTCGGCCGGCCCGAGGTCGATCCAGTCCGGAGCCACGAGGAAAGCCTAGTGGCCGAGCGTCCTGCACTGGCCGCTGCCGACGCAGGGCCGGCCCGGCTCGAGCACACAGCGTCCGTCTGTCGAACCGCTCGCCACTTCGAGCAGCTGGTGGCTCGCGTGCACGGTCACGCTCACCGCGACGACCGGCGCGAGGGGAGCCGCGGGCACCGCGGGGGCCTGCGAGTCGCGGGCCAGCTGCGCCATCACCTCGTCGGCCAACAGCTTGATGCGCGCCTCGTCCATGCTTCGATCCTAGGCCTGCAAGTCCACGCTGTCGATGACGCCCACGACCGCGGCGTCCACCGCCGCCAGGCCCTTGTCGAGAACCAGCTGGGCCGCCTTGCCGTCCTGCACCAGCAGCACGCGGTCGCCGGGCCCCGCATCGACGCCGTCGATGGCGAGCACCGTGGTGCCGCGGTCCTTGCCCTCGAGGTCCAGGGGCTGGACCAGGAGCAGCTTGCTGCCTTCGAGCTTGGCGTTCTTCTGCGTCGCCACCAGGTTGCCGACGACCCGCCCGATCAGCACGCCGTCAGGCCCCGGTGAAGATGTGGTCCACGATGCCGACGATGGCGGCGTCGGCGGGACCCTCGGCCGGCAGGAACGGGTGGGCCGCCTCGCGCCCGCGCACGTAGAACACCTCCTCGGCCGCGCCGGCGCCGACAGAGTCCACCGCCACCAGAGCCTTGCCCTGGGCCTTGCGCTCGGTGCTGATCGGCTGGATCACCAGCAGGGTCCTGCCGTGGAGGCCCTCGTCCTTGCGCGTGCAGACCACCGTGCCCACCACCTTGGCCAGCAGCAAAACGCCTACTCCTTCACGTCCACCGCGTCCACGACCCCCACGATCGCCGCGTCCACGGGGCAGTCCTTCAGGCCTGAGGCCATGCGCGCGGAAGAACCGGTCACGATCAGGACCTTGTCGCGCGGCCCCGCGTCCACGGTGTCCACGGCGACCATGTAGGACGCGTCGTCCTTGCCGTGAGGATCGACCGCGCGGACCACCAGCAGCTTCGCGCCGTGGAGGCGCTCGTCCTTCCGTGTCGAGACCACGGTGCCGACGACGCGGGCCAGCTGCATGGCGATGAGGGCGGCGCCTGCCGCCACCTTGGGCTACTTCGCGGCGCCCTTGCCGATGGGCAGCACGCCTTCGAGGCTGGCGTGCGGGCGGGGGATCACGTGGACCGAGACCAGCTCGCCGACGCGGCGCGCCGCCGCGGCGCCGGCATCGGTGGCGGCCTTGACCGCCGCCACGTCGCCTCGCACCAGGGCCGTCACGTAGCCCGAGCCGACCTTTTCGTAGGCCACCAGCTCCACCTTGGCCGCCTTGACCATGGCGTCGGCCGCCTCGACCAGGGCGACGAGCCCCCGCGTCTCGATCATTCCCAACGCTTCGCCCATGATGCCTCCCTAGCGACCGGCCGATCTTACTCCAAGCCGCAGCGCCGGGGTCACGAGGCGCGCCGGGCCGCCGCACTCGCCGCGTCGCGGCAGGCCGCCGAGCAGAAGTACGCGTCCTCGCCGTCCACGCGGGCCGTCAGCGCACGGCTGCGCGGCACGAACGTGTTGCAGACGCGATCGCGCACCAGGTCCGCAGCCGCGCCTCGGCGCGAATCGGGGCGAGGCGCCTGGTCGCCTCGATAGCCTCGCATCACGGCCGCGACGAAGCGCAGCAGCAGACGCACCAGGAACACCACGACGGTGGCCCGCAGCACGAGCCCCAAAAGCCCGGTCACGAGCCGGCGCCGCTCCTCACACGCTCGATCTGCTGGCGGATGGGCTGAAGCTGCGCGTCGTCGGGGTAGCGCTTCAACAGGTCCTCCCACACGGAGACCGCCAGCTTGGCTTGGCCCGACTGCATCAGGGCGATGCCCTTGTTGAACAGTGCCTTCTTGTGGCCCGGCTGGGCCTTCAGCACCTCGTCGAAGACCGGCACGGCCTCGGCGGGCCGGCCCGCGTGGACGAGGCACGCGCCCATGTCGGTGCGCACGTCGGCGTTCTTGGGGTCGATGGCGAGGGCCTCGCGGTACCAGCGGGCGGCGTCGTCCCAGCGCTCGTGGTCCATCAGCAGGTTGCCGAGCTCGATGCGCGGGTTTGCGTTTTTGGGCTCGCGCGCGGCGAAGCCCTCGAGCGCCTTCACTTCGCTGGGGTCGAGGCTGCGCGGTCGCCCCGGAGCCGAGGGCGCGGGTGCGCCCGCCGGGTTCGTACCGGGTGCCATCCCGCCCGCGAGGCTTGGGGGCACGCTGGCCGGCCGCGCGCCGCCGGCGTTCGCCGCCATGTAGCCGAGCACGAAGCCGAACACGACACCGGCCGCCGCGTACCACATGGGTTCCTTGCTCACACTCCCCGCCACCCTCGAATCTTAGTTCAGGCGGCGCCCCGCGCTCCGGCCTTGCGCGACGGGCTTAGAATCGACACATGATCTCGATCCGGAAGATCCTCGTGCCCACGGACTTCTCGGACAACGCCCGCCACGCCCTGCTCTACGGCTGCTCATTCGCCCGCGAGTACAAGTCGGAGCTCGTGATCCTCCACGTGGTCGAGGACATCGCGGTCAGCTACGCCAGCGACCTGTTCCCGGTGCCGATGGCCCACGTGTTCCAGGAGCTGTCGGGCTACGCCAGGACCGAGCTGCAGAAGCTCGTGGAGGAGGCGAAGAAGAAGGGCCTTCCCGCGCGCGAGGTGGTGGCCCAGGGCCGGCCCTCCAGCGAGATCCTGCGCTTCGCCAAGGAGGCCGAGATCGACCTGATCGTCCTCGGCACCCACGGCAAGGGCGTCCTGGACCAGGCGCTATTCGGCTCGACCACCGAGCGCGTGGTGCGCAACGCGCCGTGCCCGGTGCTCACGGTGCGGCCGTCGGTGCACCAGTGCGTGAAGGACGAAGCGTAGCAAGCACGGACGGCCAGTAGCGCGCTCCCTGATCAGCAGCCGGACGGACCGCAATGACGCTCGCGGTTGCCGGCCGGTAGCGGTATCGGCTCGCCGAAGGCCGAGAGGATGTCGTCGTCCGGCGCGAGGCGCAGCGAGTTCGAGAGCCAGCGGCGGTTCTGCGAGAGGAATCCGAAGGCCCGGCGTGCCGCAGGAAGCAGGGCCGGAGTCGAGAGGCGGATCGACCACTCGCGGTAGTCTTCGAGGGCGTAGAGACAGATCAGCCACGCCTTGGTACCGCGGTAGACACCACCCTCGTCGCTCACCGCAATGAGCTCGTCCGAGCCTGTCGCGAGCTTGGGAAACAGGCGGCCCACCTGGCTCGAATGCGCTGGCACGAAGTTCAGTTTGACCAACTGCGGCTGGGCCTCGAGCCAGTGCCGGCATCGGATGCAGAACCCGCAGGACGCATCGTAGAGCACGGGCGCTGTCGTCGCCCCGCTGACGCGGCGCAGTCCCGCGACTCTAGCTCCAGTCGGGGGACCAGCGCACGAGCGCCGTGCCCACCGTGAAGCCGGCGCCGACCGAGGCCAAAAGCGCCAGGTCGCCCGGCCTCAGCTTCTGCTCCTCCAGGCCCGTGGCCATGGCCAGCGGGATCGTCGCCGCGGTGGTGTTGCCGTACTTGTGGATGTTCTTCACCACCTTGGCGTCGGGCAGGCCCAGCCGCTCCTGGGCGGCCTCGATGATGCGGATGTTGGCCTGGTGCGCCAGGAAGCAGTCCACCTGCTGCGCCTCGAGGCCGTTGCGCTCGAGCAGGTGCTTGCTCGCCTCGGCGAACTTGCGCACCGCGTACTTGAACACGAGCTGGCCGTCCTGGCGGATGTAGTGCAGGCGCTTCTCGACGCTGTCGTGGGTCGGCGGGATGGCGCTGCCCCCGGCGGGCATGTGCAGGTGGCATTCTCCCGAGCCGTCCACCTCGTGGTAGTAGTCGATCAGGCCCGAGCCGTCCTCCGCCGGCTCCAGCAGCACCGCTCCCGCGGCGTCTCCGAACAGCACGGAGGTGGTGCGGTCCTCATAGTCGAGGATCGAGGTCATCACGTCGGCGCCGATCACCATCACCTTCCGGTGCTGCCCGGTCTGCACGAACTGGGCGCCCATGGTGAGGGCGTACAGGAAGCCCGAGCAGGCGGCCGAGATGTCGAAGCCCCAGGCCCGCGAGGCCTTGATCTTCTCCTGCACGATGCAGGCCGTGGCGGGGAAGAACTTGTCCGGCGTGACGGTGGCCACGATGATGAGATCCAGCTCTCCCGGCTGCACGCCCCGGCGCTCGAGACAGGCCCTGGCCGCGTGGGCCGCCAAGTCGCTGCACGGGGTGCCCGGCTCCGCGTAGTGGCGCTGCTGGATGCCGGTGCGCGTCCGGATCCACTCGTCGTTGGTGTTGACGATCTTCTCCAGATCCTGGTTGGTCACGATTTTCTCGGGCAGGTAGGTCCCAAGGGAGGTGATGCGTGCACGCGTCTGCGACATGCGCCGGTGGCTCTCCTCTATTCCATTGCGGGCGCCTGCGGCATCGCAAAGCGCGCGTCGTCGAGCTCGGAGTTGAGCTCGACCTGGGTGATCGTCAGGCGTTGGCGCTCGCTGGCGCCCGTTTTCCCGTTCTCGAAGGCATGGGGCATCCGCAGGCCCTCGACCTCGCGGTAGTCCAGCAGCAGGCTTTCGCCCAGCTGCGTCTCGCCCCGGACCCTGCGTGACGACTCGCTCTTCCGCTCCAGGCACTGCAGGGCGTCGAGCCACACGTCCTTGCGGCTTTGGTCCGGGAACGTGATTCGCAGCCGCCAGGCCAGGGCATCCTGGTACGTCTCCTGGGCCACGACCTTGACGTCGAGGCCTTTCTGCCTCCAGCCGACGAGGGGCCCGTCGAAATCGGACTCCTGGCGGACCGCGGCCGTCTCCGCCTCGGGCAGCTTCTCGGGCGCCGGGATGCCACGGAAGGGCAGCACGCGCCACGCCGTCTCGCCGTCGAAGGCCTGCACACCGGTCTTGCCCAGGAACTGGAACTCCAGGCGCACCTTGTTCGGCCGCTTCATCTCGATCGTGACCGGAGCCTCGCGGCCGGGGGCGACGGTCAGGCGGCCGGTCAAGCGCATCGACTTCACCGCCTGGAGGCGCTCGATTCCGCCGCGCGACGCCAGGTTCTTCGCGACGAGCTCCTCCACCGGCGGCAGGCCGGCCATCTCCACGGCCTGCGGCGCGAGCAAGGCGAGCCACAGCACGCCACGCAACATGGGCAGATTCTACTGGGTTACAGTGGGCCCCGGTGCGCCTGCTCCTGGTGCTGGCCCTGCGCAACCTGCTGCGCCACCGGCGGCGCACCCTGCTCACCGTGGCCGCCCTGGTGCTGGGCATCGCGCTCATGGTGCTGGGTCGGGCCTGGACGCAGGCCATGGAGAGCGCCGTCGTCGAGCCGGCCAGGAACGGGACGCTGGGCCACGTGCAGGTCTACCGCAGGGACGCCGCGGCCGACGAAGGCGGCCACATCTCGTTCATCCTGCCGCAGAACAACTACCGCCTCATCGACGACCCGCGGGCCCTCATCGCGACGATCGAGCAGAGGGAGCCGCGCCTGCAGGCGGGCCTCGCGCGCCTGACGATCGGCGCCCTGCTCTCGAACGGCGAGACGTCCCTGGAAGCGGTCCTGATCGGCATCGATCCGGCCGCGCGCGCCCGGGTGTACCCCGCCCTCGCCTTGCGCGCCGGGCGCCACTTCCAGCCGGGGGAGAAGGGCGTGCTGCTGAACCGCGGCGTCGCCAGGAAGCTGCGCGCCGACGTCGGCACGCAGCTCGTGGCCCTGGGCAACACCGCGGACGGCCGCCTCTCGGCGGTGAAGCTAGTGGTCACGGGCATCTGGGTGGTGCCCGGCCTCGAAGCCTACGAATGGGGCGCCTGCTTCACCGACATCGCGTCGGTGCAGGAGCTGTTGGACGCCGGCGACAGCGCGGGCGTCCTGATCTTCCGCCAGCGCGACCCCAAGGCGTCCGCCGCCGAGATCGCCCACGACCTCCAGGCGCTCTTCGCGCACGAGAAGCTGAACGCCGTCGCCTTCAGCTGGGAGGAGATGGGCGGCCCGTTCATCGGCGGCATGCTGCTGACCCGCTTCATCGCACGCATCATGGACCTGGCGATGGCGCTGATCGTGGCCGCCGGCGTCATGAACACCGCGCTGATGTCGGTGTTCGAGCGCACCCGGGAGATCGGGACGCTGCGGGCCGTGGGCGCGCGCCGCGGACGCATCCTGGCCCTGTTCCTGCTCGAAGCGCTGCTGCTGGGCCTGATCGGCGCGGCCGGCGGCGCAGCGGCGGGAGCCGGGCTCGTGCTGTTCTTCGCGCGCGCCGGCATCCCGGCCTTCAGCGAGGCGCAGCGCTATTCCTACGGCGGGGACTACCTGTTTCCGGCCCTCGACGGCTTCGACGTCGCCGTCGTGCCCGCCGCGATGCTCGTGGTGTGCCTGCTGGCCGCCACGGGCCCGGCGATCATGGCGGCGCGGAAGCGGCCGGCCGACGCGCTGCGTTACGTCTGATGCTGCCCCTCGTCAGCGTCGCGTTCCGCAGCCTGCTGCGCGCCAAGCGGCGCAACGCCCTGTCGGGTGGCACCATGGTGCTCGGCTGCGCGGCCATGATCCTGGGCGGCGGGCTGTCCGACGGCATCGCGCGCCAGCTCACGGCCAACCTGGTCGCGGTCCAGACGGGACACCTGCAGGTGGTGGTGCGTCCCGACGACTGGGAGCCCCAGAACAGCCCCTTCGACGCCTACGGCCATGCCCAGCTTCCGCGCGCCCTCGAGGTGGCGCAGCGGATCGAGACGCAGGGGCGGGCGCTGGGTGTCGTGAGGGCCGTGCCGTACCTGCAGGCGCGCGGCACCGCCATCGCCGGCAACCGCTCGACCCTGGCCGTGATCGTGGGCATCCTGCCGGAGCGCGAGCCCGAGCTGCGCGCGAAGCTGCGGCCCGTGTCGGGAGCGTTCCTGCCGCCGGGGGACGCGCTGGCGGTGTACATCGCGGAACCCATGTCCCGAAAGCTGCGCCTCGGCGTCGGCGACTCGGTCTCCTTCCTGATCCAGACCCCGGAAGGCGCCATCAACTCCCAGGACGCGATCGTGTGCGGCGTGTTCCGGAAGGACGCGCCCTGGTACGACAACACCTTCTACCTGCCCCTGGCCGCGGCCCAGGCGCTGCTCGACTGGAAGGACGGCGGGACGAACGTGAAGGTGACGCTCGCCGACAGCAGCCTGCGCGCGGCGCGGGCCGCGGCGCCCGGCCTGGAACGCCTGCTGGCCGAGATGCAGCTCCGCTCGCCCGAGCCGGACACGCGCGTGCGCGTGGAGCCGCGCGACCGCGCCGGCCGCTTCTCCTACTCCATCATCGAAGCCAACCAGACGGCACTGGGCATCCTGTCGTCGTTCCTGTTCGCGGCGGCGGCCGTGGGCATCGTCAACGCCATGCTGATGAGCGTCCACGAGCGCACCCGCGAGATCGGCACCGTGCGCGCCCTGGGCTTGCGCCGCGCCGACGTGGTGCGCCTGTTCCTGCTCGAGGGCGCGGCCCTGGGCAGCGTGGCGGCGGCGCTGGGCGTCGCGATCGGGGGCGGGAGCGTCCTGTACCTGGGCGCGCGCGGCATCGCGATGAACACCATGACCCTCGCCTGGATGGCGGGCGGCGACCGGCTGGTGCCGGTGCTCGAGCCCGCAAGCGTCGCGCGCGCGGCTCTCGCCATCGTCCTGCTCTCGACCCTGGCCGCCGCGTACCCGGCGCGCGTCGCGAGCCGCCTGCTCCCGCGCGAAGCCCTGCACCATGTCTAGCCTGCTGCTGCTGCTCTGGCTCGCAGCGCCGCCCAGCGCCGACGAGATCGTGCGCCGCGCCGACCGTGCCGTGCTCGGCGAGGCCGCGACCTACACGCTGCGGATGACCGTGGGGCGGCCGGGCAAGCGGGACCGGGTGGTCGAGATGAAGGGCTGGAAGAAGGGCGACGACCGCGGCCTGGTGCGTTACCAGGCGCCGCCCAAGGAGCGCGGCACCGCGTACCTCAGGAACGGCGACAGCACCTGGCTCTACCTGCCGTCGGGCGAGAAGGTCCTGCGCGTGGGGGCGAAGCAGAACTTCGGCGGAGGCGACTTCACGAACGGCGACATCTTCCGTCTCTCGCTGATCCAGGACTACGTCCCGACCCTGGTCGGCCAGGAGGACCAGGCGGGGCAGCCCTGCCACAAGCTGGAGCTGCGGGCCAGGAACCGTTCCGTGGCGTACGACCGCGTCGTGTACTGGGTCACGGCCGACGCGAGGTCCTATCCCGTGCGCGCCGACTACCACACGCTTTCGGGCAAGCGGCTCAAGTCGCTCCAGGTGTCGAAGATCGCAGTGCTCGGCGGCCGGGAGCGGCCCACCGAGCTGCGCATGCAAAGCGCCCTCGATGAAGGCTCGCAGACCGTCCTTCAGTTCCTCGCGATCCAGGACGACGCGGTGATCGACGACCGCCTCTTCACGCCCAGCAGCCTGGAACGGGGCGAATAGGGATGCGACGCGCGGTCAGCCTGGGCCTGGCGCTCCTCGCGGGGCCCGCTCGCGCCGAGCGCCCCGAGGTCGAATTGGGCGTCGAGAACCTCTACTATCGCACCACCGAGACGGCGCTGAATCGGGAGAACGTGCTGGGCCTCGACCCGAGCGAAGACCTGCTGCGAGCCAGCCTGAACCTGAAGCAGGTCAAAGGCGAGGCGCGTGTCGTGTTCCGTGGGTTCGCGGAGCGGAGCCTGGGCGGCACCGGAAACGAGACGCGCTTCGAGACGCGCCAAGCCTACGCCCAATACGCCTTTGGCTCGGGACTGCAGTTGCGAGGCGGCAAGCAGCGCATCGCGTGGGGCTCGGGCTTCGCCTGGAACCCCACGAACCGGCTGGAGCCGGCCAAGAACCCCCTCAACACCGGTCTCGAGCAGGAGGGCGTCTGGGCGGCGCGCATGGACGTCATCCCCACGGCCTGGGCCGGCATCATCCTGGTGGCGGCCCAGGGCCGCACCAGCGTCGGCGACCTGCCCTTCGCGTCGCGGGACGAGGAGCGCACCACGGGCGCCGTGCGTGCGCGCTTCCTGCTCAAGAACACCGACCTCGCCTTCGTGTACCTCGGCGGCAAGAACCAGCGAACGCTCGTCGGCTTCGACGTGGCCCGCGACGTGTTCGGCCGGATCTCCTGCCACGCGGAGGGGGCGTTCCAGCGCGGCAGGGACCTCGACCTGGCGCGCCAGGACGAGACGTTCCTGCGTCTCGCGGCCGGAGCGCTCTACGCGGTCGGGGACACGTCCACGTCCCTCGAGTACTTCTGGAACGGCGACGGCCAGACGCGAGGCGAGAACGCCCTCTACCGCGCGGGCCTCGAAGCCGCCCATGCGGCCTCCCAGGACGAGCGCCTGCCCCAGGCGGCGCGCGAAGCGGCCCTCGCGCGCTACCTGGGCGCGGCGGCGCTGCCGTTCTCGGGTGGCCTCGGCCTGCGGCGCCACTACCTGCAGGCGGCCGTCGCGCGTACCCGGATCAAGGGAGAATGGAGCCTCGCGCTGCGGGCCACCTTCGGACTCGAGGACGGGGGCGTGGCCCTGACGCCCGGCGTCGGCTGGTCGCCGCGCACCGACACGAGCCTCGGGGTCGACGCCGTGCTGCTCCTGGGGCCGCGCCAGAGCGAATTCCGCCTGGCGCCCGTGAAGGGCGCCGTGCAAGCCCGGGCCAAGGTGATGTTTTGAATGCCGTGCGAGTCGTGGACGTGACCAAGACCTACGAGCTGGGGCGCACGCGGGTGCCGGCCCTGCGCGGCGTGTCGCTCGAGGTGGAGCCCGGCGAGTTCATGGCCGTAGCCGGGCCCTCGGGCTCGGGCAAATCGACGCTGCTCAACCTGGTGGGCTGTCTCGACCAGCCGAGCTCGGGCAAGGTCTTCATCGAGGAGCAGGACGTGCAGAGCCTGGACGACGACGCGCTCTCCGACCTGCGCGCGCACAAGATCGGCTTCATCTTCCAGACCTTCAACCTGATCCCGGTGCTGTCGGCCCTGGAGAACGTCGAGTTCCCGCTGCTGTTTCGTGGCGGCAACACCCAGGGGCGCGCCCGGGCCCTGCGCGCCCTCGAGGAAGTCGGTCTCGAAGACTGCGCCCGGCACCGGCCCGACGAGCTGTCCGGCGGCCAGCGCCAGCGCGTGGCGGTGGCCCGCGCCCTCGTCACCGATCCGGTGATCGTGCTGGCCGACGAGCCGACCGCCAACCTCGACTCGGCGACCGGCGAGGCGATCATCGACCTGATGCTCGAGATCAACCGCCGCGACTCCACCACCTTCATCTTCTCGACCCACGATCCAAAGGTGATGCAGCACGCGCGCCGCGTCGCGCGCCTGCACGACGGACGCCTGGAGGGAGCGTGAGCAGCGCGGACAACGCACGCCGGGTGCTGAGGATGATGGAGGAGTTCTCGCCCTTCAACCGGCTGCTCGGCATCCGGGGCGAGCGGTCCGAGCCGGGGCACGTCGCGATGGTGCTGCCGGTGCGCGAGGACTTCGTGGGCGACCCGCGTCGGCCGGCGCTCCACGGCGGTGTCGTGTCGACCCTGATCGACACCGCGGGCGGCGCCGCGGCCTGGACGGCGCTGGAGCACGGCGAGACGGTTTCGACCGTGGACCTCCACGTGGACTTCCTGGAGCCCGCGAACCTGGAGGCGCCGCTGCGCGCCGAGGCGGAGCTGCTGCGCAAAGGCGACCGCGTTTGCCACGTCCGCGTCGCGGTCACCCAGGCCGGGCGGCTGGTCGCCGAGGGCCGCGGGGTGTACAGCATCCACAAGCGCCGCAACCCCTGACTCGGCCAGGTCGGCCGAGTTGGACTTATGGCTTTGGTCCCTTCAGCCACTGGCCAAGACTGAAGACCCGCCAGCCCATTCGCGCGTTGGCCCAACACAGAGATCGCCCACGCGGCTGAGTATGATATAGTGTCATACCGGAGGACCGCCAGTGGCAAAGACAAAGCTGGCAATCACGCTTGAGACCAGCCTGGTGGGCGAACTGGACCAGCTTGTCTCGAAGCGGCGCTTCGCAAACCGGAGCCAGGCGATCGAAACGGCCGTTGCTGAGAAGCTGGCGCGGCTGGCCAAGACACGCTTGGCAAATGAATGCGCCAAGCTGGACCGACACGAAGAGCGGGCCCTTGCTGAAGAGGGACTCGCTGGGAGCCGGGACATTTGGCCCGAATACTGAGGGGGGAGATCCGCTGGGCAGATCTGAACCCTGTCCGCGGGAGGGAGCAAACAGGACTCCGGCCCGTCCTGGTGCTCAGCCACGATGTTTTCAACGAACGGTCGGGTACAGTCATAGCCGTCGCGCTTACCAGCCAGGAACCCCGCGCCGGCTTCCCCCTGACACTGGAATCCGGCGCCCGTGGCCTGCCGAAACGCTCATGGATCAAGATCAGCCAGATTCGAACCCTCGCCACGGAACGGATCGGCCAGCGCATCGCTAGAGCGTCCCCCGAGGAGGTCTCGAGGGTTCTCGAGGGTCTCGACGAGATCATCGGCGACTCCTGATCGGACTCCCACAGGTCGGTTCAGCACCAAGTCAGCAGCGAGCCTCCAGTCTAGCCATGGCAGAACACCCAAGTCACCTTACAAGGGGTTGGCCAGTACGGTCGCACACCCCAGGCGGAAGCCGCGCAAGGGACAGGGGTGCCCGCTGTGCTTGAAGTCTGCGACCGTTGATCACTTCTCAACGTGTTCCGGTTTCGGCGGCGAGGCGAGATCCCGCGCGTCCGATGGCCGCCATGATTTCGTCGGCGATGACCGCGTGGGCCGCGGGGTTCGGGTGGGTGTCCACGAGCTGCGGCGGGTCGCCCCGCCAGTGGGCGAAGCGGCGCCGGTAGGCCTCCTTCGTGCCCTCGGGCACCTGGCGGTTGAGCGCCTCCTGGGCGCGCACGACGACGACGCCTTCTTCACGGCCCAGGCCGCCCAGCGGGGGCGGAGCCTGGTCGAGGGGCTGGCTCAGGCGCACCACGACCATTAGCGAGCCGGCGGCGCGGCACACGGCGTGGATCTCGCGGTAGGCGGCGAGGACGACCTCGGCCTCGTCGGCGGCGGGCGCGGGGACGCGTCCGATCAAGCGTCGCGCCTGGAACAGGCCGAGCTGCAGGTCGTCGTGGGCGAACAGCGGCAGGCCGACGTTCCACACGAACGACGCGAACTCGCGTGAGCCGCGTCGCGGGTTGTCGTAACGCTGGAGCGGCAGGTCGAACAGGCGCGCGCGGAACGCCGGCGGAGCGATGCGAAGGCCGCCGTCCTCGGTGAAGTAGGGCACTGGCACCGTGCCAAAGGTCGCGCGCGCGAAGCCTGACACGCCGCGGCCCACGAGCCACGGCGACTGCTGGACCAGCACGAACTCGGGCCGTTCCTTTGGGATCACCTCCCGCGCGATCAGCAGCATCTGGGCCAGGCCGTACGCGCACTTGCCGGCGTTCAGGTTGGTCGCACCCAGCCGCTCGGCGACCAGCCAGGAGTAGGTCTTCTCGGCGGGGCAGGCGTCGCCGTAGGTGTAGGAGCAGCCCAAGGCCAGGAGCAGCGGGCGCGTCAGGGGCCGCGCCGGCGACTCGTAGGCCGGGATGCGAAACCCGCGAGCGTCGTAGCGCATCGGGAACGGCGGGCCGATCGGGAACGTGTGCAGGCCGCGGGCGCCTGGCACGGCGGCGAAGCCCAGGTCGGGATCCGCGCGATGCACGGGCCCGTTGAAGCCCAGGTGAGGCGTCTTCAGGAAACGCCAGGCCTCCGTGGACCGCGCCAGCACGGACACACCCCAGGCGCCGATGCCGCCGACGCCGAGGAGCCACGCGACATAGAGAAGATGCGCGCGCCAGCGCGGGGTCACGTCGCGAGTCTAGCGCTGCGCCGCCTGGCCCAGCACCGCGGCGATGGCCGCCTCGAGCAGCGTGCCGAAGCGATCCGGATCCTCGAGCATCGGGTAGTGGCCCACGCCCTTCATGATGGTCGCCGCGTAGCTCCTGGCGTGGCGGCGGTTCGCTTCGAGGTTGGTCGGATAGCGGTCGCCGTTCACGGCCTGGATCGGGAGCCTCAGCCGATCGGCCGCCTCGGCCGCGTCGTAGCTCCAGGTGGCGCGCAGCGCGCCGATCGCCATCGCCTTGGGCGCCCCGCGGGCCCGCGCCACCACCGCCTCGATCACCGCGGGTGGCGAGCTGGGGGCGAACAGGTACTCGCGCACGAAGGCTTCGGCCACGGCCGCGTAGTCCTGTTCGAACTTGTCGGCGTAGGCCGCGATCTGATCCGCCGGCATCCGCTCCTCGAAATCCAGCAGCGTGTCCACCGGCACCAGGCCGACCACACGGTCTCCAAGCTGCGCCGCCGCCGCCAGGCTCACGTAGCCGCCCATGGAATGGCCCACCAGCACGACCCGTTCGAGCTTCAGGGCCTCCACCACGGCCACCACGTCGTCGCCGAAGGCCTCGATCGTCCAGGCGGCGCGCTCTTTTCCCGACTCGCCGTGGCCCGCGAGATCGAGGGCGACCACCCGCCGCTTCCGGGCCAGCAGGGGAAGCTGCGCGTCCCACTCGCGCCGATCGCAGGTCCAGCAGTGGACCAGCACCACGGCGGGCTCGCCCCGGCCCGTTTCGCTGTAGGCGATCCTGGCGCCGTCCTTCGACACGACGAAGGCCGTCCCCGGGCCGGCGAGGCCCAGGGACAGCCACAGAGCCACGATCACTCCGACTCCAGCATGCGACGCGACTCCTGCAGCTCGGCCAGCTTGCCCTCTTCGAGCTTGGGGAAGTGCAGGTCCATCTTCTCCAGCGTGTCCACGATGACGTCGGCCACCGCCATGCGCATGAACCACTTGTGATCGGCGGGGATGATGTACCAGGGAGCGTGCTTGGTGCTGGTGGCCTCGATCATCTCCTCGTAGGCGTGCATGTAGTCGTCCCAATGCTCGCGTTCCTTCACGTCGCCGACGGCGAACTTCCAGTTCTTCTCCGGCCGGTCGAGGCGCGCCAGGAAGCGCTCCTTCTGTTCCTTCCTGGAGACGTGCAGGAAGAACTTCCGGATCACGGTACCGTTGCGCGCCAGGTGTTTCTCGAGGTCGTTGATCGACTCGTAGCGCTCCTCCCAGATGTCCTCGGTCACGAGCTCGGCCGGCAGCTTCTGGCCGGCCAGGTACGTGGGGTGCACGCGCACCACCAGCACCTCTTCGTAGTAGGAGCGGTTGAAGACGCCGATGCGGCCGCGCTCCGGCAGGCACTTCGAGGAGCGCCACAGGAAATCGTGATCGATTTCTTCCGAAGACGGCTGCTTGAAGGAGAACACCTGGCAGCCTTGAGGGTTGACCCCCGACATCACGTGCTCGATGGTGGAGTCCTTGCCGGCGGCGTCCATGGCCTGGAAGATCAAGAGCACCGACCAGCGGTCCTGGGCGTAGAGCAGCTCCTGCAGGTCGCGCAGCTTGTCGACGCCCTTCTGGAGCCGATCCTGGGCCTCGTCTTTCGACTTGAACTTGCCGGTGTCGTCGGGATCCCAGTCCTTGAGACGCACCTTGGAGCCCGGCCCGACGCGGAAGTCCTTGCTGCCCATGCTTCCCTCCGAGGCCGGGATCATACCCCCAAGCCCAGGGCGGGCCGCGGTAGGATGAAGGCGTGACGCGGCTGGTGCTGGGCCTGGCATTGCTGCTGCAGGAGGCCCCGCTGCCCGCGGCCGACGACTATGCGGTGGGCATCGGGGACCTGCTCTCGGTCGCCGTCTTCGGCCACGAGGACCTGAGCCAGACCGTGGTGGTGCAGGCCGACGGCAGCGTGCTCTTCCCGCTGGTCGGCCGCGTGGCAGCGACGGGCAAGACGCCGCGCGCGCTGGCGGACGAGCTGCGCGCCCTGCTCGGCAAGAGCTACGTGCGCGAGCCGCAGGTCACGGTGGCGGTGCGCGAGTATCGCAGCAAGACCGTGCTGGTGGCCGGCGAGGTGGCGCGGCCCGGCGCCTACCCGTTGGCGGCGGGCGCGACCATCGTCGAGATCCTGGCTCGGGCCGGCCCGGTCAGTGCCGGCGCCGCCGCCGAGGCCATCGTGGTGCGGCCACGCGGCGAGGTGAAGGGACCCGTGCTCCCCTCGGAGATGACCAGCGCCGACGTGGACGTGCTGCGCGTCAACCTGCGCGAGATCGAGACCGGCAACCTGCAAGCGAACCTGGCGCTCCGGCCCAACGATACGATCTTCATTCCCCAGGCGCCGAAGATCTTCGTGTCGGGCGAGGTCAGGACCCCGGGAGCCTATGCCTTCAGCCCCGGCATAACGGTGCGCCAGGTCCTGATCCTGGCCGGCGGCCTGACCGAGGATGGCTCGCAAGGGCGCATCCGCGTGATCCGCAAGGGCGACGACGGCAAGACCCGCGAGCTGAAGATCAAGATGGACGAGACCATCCTCGCCGGCGACACGCTGCTGGTGAAGTCCAAGTTGTTCTAGAATAGGCCTTTCGGAACGCCCTCCCGGTCCGAAACGGAGGAGCCGCTTTGGCCGCCGCGATCCCGCCCGAACTCGAAGACGGTCCGGAGGGTCGGGACACCCACCTGTGGGACTACCTCCACGTCCTCCTGCGCCGCCGCCGCCTCATCGTCGCGGTGTTCCTGGTCGTCGCCGTACATGCCGCCGTCAAGACCTACCTCCAGCGCCCCGTCTTTGCCGCGGCCGCGCAGGTCCTCATCGAACGCGAGGCTCCCTCGATCCTCAACTTCAAGGAAGTGGCCGAGGTCAACGCCGGGGTCTGGGGCGACGACTACTACCAGACCCAGTACAAGGTGCTCCAGAGCCGCGTGCTCGCCCGCAAGGCCATCGAGGCGATGGACCTGTTCCAGGACCCCGAGTTCGGCGGTCCCATCCCCGCGGCCGACGTCGAGAAGGCGAAGGCCGCGGCGCCCGGGGAATCGGCGTTGATGGAAGGCGCCATCAACGCCTATCTCGGAAGCCTGAAGGTCGAACCGGTCAAGAACAGCCGCCTGGTCAGCGTCGGCTTCGAGGCGTTCCGCCCCGACCTGGCCGCTCGGGTCGCCAACCGCCACGCCCAGCTCTACATCCAGCAGACCCTCGAGTTCCGCTACCAGATCAGCTCCGAGGCCGGGGCCTGGCTGCAAGGCCAGATCGAGGACCAGCGCAAGAAGGTCGAGGACGCGGACCTGGCTCTGCAGTCGGCGAAGGAGGGCCTGGGCGTCTCGAACATCGAGGAGCGCCAGCGCCTGCTCGACCAGAAGCTCGGAGAGCTGGGCTCGGCCCTCACCTCCCTGAAGACGGCACGCCTCGAGAAGGAGGCTCTCGTCCAGCAGATGAAGCAGGCGCCGCATCCCGACGAGCTGCCCGAAGTGATGCGCAGCTCCATCGTGCAGAGCCTGCGCCTGGAGCTTTCGACGCTGGAACGCCAGGAGGCCCAGCTGCTGCAGCGCTACCTCGACCAGCACCCCGAGGTACTGAAGGTCCGCGCCCAGATCCAGGAGGTGCGGCGCCGCGTGCAGGCCGAGTCGCAGCGCGTCATCCGCACGGCGGAGAACGAGTGGCGGGGCCTGCAGGCCCAGGAGCGGAGCGTGGCCGAGGCCCTCGAAGACGCCAAGGCCGAGGCGGTGGAGCTGCAACGCGGCACCGTGCCCTACGAGAGCAAGAAGCGGGAACTGGAAGCCAACAAGGAAGTGCTGAACGGCCTGCTGTCCCGCGAAAAGCAGACCGACGTCTCCTCGGAGCTCACGAGCACCAACATCCGTGTGCTGGACTCGGCGGTGATGCCCGGCGGCCCCGTGCGCCCCAACCGGCGCCGCGACATCAGCATGGGAATGCTGTTCGGCCTGGCGCTCGGCATCGGCCTGGCGTTTTTCCTGGAGTACCTCGACAGCACGCTCAAGACTCCCGAGGACGTGAAGAACCACCTGGGCGTGCCCCTGCTGGGCCTGATACCCGAGGTGAAAGACCCGAAGCCCGGAGCGTTGATGGTGAGGAACGAAGAGGCCAAGGGGCCCTTCCTCGAAGGCTACCGCGTGATCCGCACGGCGCTCGGCTATTGCTGGACGGGACAGTCGCCGCGCGTGATCGTCTGTACCTCGACGGCGCCCGGCGAAGGCAAGACACTCACCTCGCTGAACCTGGCGCAGACCCTGGCGGCGGTGGACGGGGGCGTGCTGCTGATCGACTGCGACATGCGCAAACCCACGGCCCACGAGTCCCTGGGCATCAAACGCGCGCCGGGGCTGTCGGACCTTCTGGCCTCGAAAGCCACGCTGGCCGAAGCCGTGGGCAGCGTGCCCGGCTCGCAGCTCCACGTGGTGCCGGCCGGCGCCAACGTGCCGAGCCCGGGCGACCTGCTGACCACCGAGGCCATGCGCGGCCTGGTCGAGAGCCTGCGTGCCCAGTACCGCTGGATCGTGCTCGACACGCCGCCGGTCGGGGCCGTGGCCGACGCCCTGGTGCTGGCCTCGCTGAGCGACGGCGTCGTGATCATCGCCGGGGCGGAGATGGTCTCGCGCAAGGCCGTGCTCAACACCCTGCACCGCGTATCCGAGACCGGCGCGCGCATCCTGGGCGTCGTGCTGAACCGCGCCCAGGTGGCGCGCCACGCCTACTACTACGGACGCTACTACGGGCACTACGGGCACTACGGCTACCACGCGGAGGGGAAGACCCGCGCCTCGATGCCCACCACGATCCAGTGAGGCGGCGGCCGATCCGGCCGTCGCTCGTGCTGCTCGTCCTGTTTCCCTCGTTCGCGTCGGCAGAGGCCCCGGCGGAAAAACCGGGCCGCTTCCGGGCCGGGCCGCTGTGGCTGACACCGCGCCTCGAAATCCGCAGCGCCGGGTACGACAGCAACGTGTACAACGCCCAGACGGGCGCCATTTCCGACCCTTCCTTCGTCGTGGCTCCGAGCCTGCTGGCCGCGCTGCCGGTCGGCCGGCGTGTGCGCTTCGAGGCCCGCGGCCTGCTGACCTGGAACTGGTTCGAGGGCGAAGCGTCGGAGCGCTCCCTCGACCGCGATGCCGGACTGCGAGCGCGGCTCATCTTCGACCGGGTCGAGCTGGATGCCGACGTCGGCTGGAGCCAGGCCAAGCAGCGCTTCTCCCTCGATCTCGACGAGCGCCTCGTCCACGACGATACCCGTCAGGGCATCGGCGGCAGCTTGAGGCTCGCGCGCAAGCTCAAGCTCTCGGCGTCGGCCACGTGGCAGAGCTTCGACATCGAGGGCCCTCCCGAAGTGCAGGCTTCGCTGGACCACGAGAACCAGACGCTCGGTCTCGAGGCGGGCTACGACCTCACCAAACGCACCCAGCTCGTGTTTCGCGCGGAGCGCCTCACCGACACCTTCGACCGGGCGCTCGGCAGCGCCGGTCGGGAAGCCAACTCCGGACGCTACATGGGCGGCTTCTCCTTCGGCACGCGTGCCGCGATCACCGGCCGCCTGTTGTTCGGCGTGCGGGAGTTCCCGAACGACCCGGCCGCGGCCGCGCCGTCCTACACCGGGCCCGCCCTCGATATCGGGCTCGGCATCCCCGCAGGCCCCTTCGGCCAGCTCCGGCTCCAGGCCGAGCGCGAGGTGCAGTACTCGGCGACGGCCGGCATCGACGGGGGCGAGCCCGCGCGTAACTCTTACGTGACCGGGCGCTATCGGGCCGAGCTGCAGAGCGCCCTGCCCTTCGACCTGGTCAGCCGCGGCTTCGTGCAATGGCAGACCGGGAACTACCAGCTGCCTTACCTCGTCGACGGCGTCGTCGCGGACCGCGACGCCACGCTCTACGTCTATGGGTTCAGCCTGCTCAAGGTCGTGAGCGAATCGCTGCGCATCGGCGGGGGCTATACCTGGGAACGCCGCGAGAGCACCCTGCCCGGGGACACCTACCGCAGCTCGCGCTACGGCATCCAGGCGGAGTACGTGCCGTGAGCCGGCTGACCGTGGTGTCGGCGAACCTGCGCCGTGACGGCGGCGGCGCCGCTGCGCTCGGCCGGCGCGTGGTCGCGGATGCGCGCGCGTTCGCCGCCCTGCGCGGCCTCGCGTTCCGCGTCCTGCACCTGGACGCGCCCGACGCCGATCTCGGCGGGGACGTCCTTCACTTCCACGGCAAGCGCGCGGCCCTCGTGCTGGCGGTGGCGCGGGCGCAGGTCGGGCCGGGCGCCCTCGTGTTCGATCACCTCGGGCCCGCCCGGATTCAGGCTTGGTTGCCCGCCTCGTTGCGGCAGCCCTACGTGCTGCTCCTGCTCGGCGTCGAGATGGCGCCGCCCTTGCGCGGCGACCGGCGCCGGGCGCTCGCGCGTGCGGCGCTGCGCCTTTCGATCTCCGAGCACACGCGCGGCCTGGCCTTGCGCGCCGCGGGCACCGACTCGGCGGTGCTGCACCCGGCGCTGGAGGAGCGGACGGGCGCCGGCGATCCCGACGCCGAGCTGCTGGCCCGCGTGGGCGAGGGCTACTTCCTGATCGTGGGGCGCCTGGCGGCGAGCGAGCGCTACAAGGGCCACGAGCTGCTGTTCGCCGTGGCCGAGGGCATGCCGGCCGCGCGCGTCGTCGTGGTGGGCGACGGTGACGACCGCGAGCGGCTGGAGACTTGCGCCGGGCCCCTCGGCGCCCGCGTCGCCTTCACCGGCTTCGTGAGCAACGCCACCCGGGACGCCCTCTACGCCCGTTGCCGCGCGCTCGTGATGCCCAGCCTCGGCGAGGGGTTTGGCCTCGTGTACCTGGAGGCGATGCGCGCGGGGCGGCCCTGCGTCGCCCTCCGAGGCGGCGCGGCGGCCGAGATCGTGGTGGACGGCGAGACCGGGCTGCTCGTCTCTCCAGAACCCGAGGCGTTGCGCGCGGCCCTCGAGCGCCTGGGCACCGACGAGCTGGCCCGCGGCCTCGGCGAGGCCGCCCGCCGCCGCTACGAGACCGTCTTCGCCCCGGCACGCTTCCAGGCCGCCTTCTTCTCGCATCTCGATGCGCTGCTCGACGTCGCCAGGGCGCGGCGCGCGGCCTGACATGTGCGGGATCTCCGGCGCACTGCGCCTCGCCCCGGACGCTCCCGAGCTCGATCGCGACGAGCTGCGGCGCGTGCGCGACACGATGGCGAGCCGCGGGCCCGACGGAGCCGGCGAGTGGTGGTCGCCCTCAGGGCGCGCGGGCCTCCTGCACCGGCGCCTGGCGATCATCGATCTCTCGCCGGCCGCGGCGCAGCCGATGCAAAGCGCCGACGGCCGTCACGTCCTCGTCTTCAACGGCGAGATCTACAACCACGCCGAGCTGCGGGCCGAGCTGGAACGTGAGGGCGTGCGCTTCCGCACCCGCAGCGACAGCGAGGTGGTGCTGGAGCTCCTGGCGCGCAGCGAATCTCCGGAGGCCGCCCTCGCCCGGCTCCGGGGCATGTTCGCACTGGCGCTCTGGGACGAAGCTCCTGGCCGGCTGCTGCTCGCACGCGACCCCTACGGGATCAAGCCCCTGTACTACGAGGCGCGCGAAGGCTGCGTACGCTTTGCATCGCAGGTCCGCGCCCTCGAGAGAGTGGGAGCGCGCGGCATCGATCCGGCCGGCCTGGCGGGCTTCCTGTTGTGGGGTTCTGTACCCGAGCCGTTCACCCTGCGACCCGACGTGCGCAGCGTCCCGGCGGGCCACGTGCTGAGCCTCGAAGCAGGAGGGATCGGCGCGCCCGTCCCGATACCGCTGCCGCCGCCCTCGCCTGCGGCCGATCCATGGGATGCCGCCCGCCGCGCGCTCCAGGACTCCGTGGGGGCGCACCTGGTCTCGGACGTTCCCGTTGGCGTGTTCCTCTCGGCCGGACTCGACTCGAGCCTGATCGCGGCGCTCGCGCGACGCTCCAGTGAGCACCCGCTGCGCGCGGTCAGCGTGGCCTTCGAGTCGTTCGCGGGCAGCGAGGACGACGAGGCGCCACTGGCCGGCGAGACCGCGCGGTCCCTGGGACTCGATCCCGTCGTGCGCCGCTTCTCGAACAGCGAGCTTCGGGAGCTGTGGCCACGCTCCTTCTCGGCCATGGACCAGCCGTCGATCGACGGTTACAACACCTGGCTCGTCAGCCTGGCCGCGCGCGAGGCCGGTCTCAAGGTCGTGCTTTCGGGCGTCGGCGGCGACGAGTTGTTCGGAAGCTACCCCTCGTTCCGCCAGGTCCCGCGTCTTGCCTCCTGGTCCTGGCGCGGACGTGCCCTGCCCCTGGCGTCGCGGCTGCTCGCTGCCGTCGGTCGCCGGACGGGCCGCCCCAAGCTCGCCGGCCTGCTGTCCCACGGCGACCTGGCCGGCGCGTACTTCCTGCGGCGCGGGCTGTTCCTGCCCGAGGAGCTGCCGGCACTCGTCGGGGACGACGTCGCGGCCGCCGGCCTCGCGGCCTACGACCCGTTCGCCGACGCCCGACGCTTCCGCGCCAAAGACGACTGGCTCGGCGTGCAGCGCATGGAGTCGGGCTTGTACCTGCGCAACCAACTGCTGCGCGACGCGGACTGGGCCTCGATGGCCCACTCGGTCGAGCTGCGCACGCCGCTGGTGGATACCGCGCTGCGCTCCTCGCTCGCGGCCCAGGGCTTCGAGCCCGCGCGCTCGCGCGGCAGGCGAGCGCTCGTTGCGGCGCTGGCTCCGGAGCTGCCGCCGGCCGTCCTCACGCGCCGCAAGCGCGGTTTCGCGATACCGCCGCTGGGACCCGCGACCACGCGCCCAGGCGTGCTCGCCCGTGCCTTCGCCCTCGAGATCCTGGAGCGCCGCGGCATTCCCCTTCGCCAGGAGAACCTCGCGCGGTGAGGGTGCTGGGCATCAACGCCTTCCACGCCGACGCCTCGGCGGTGGCCCTCCTCGGCGGAGCGATGCTGAGCGGGGTCGAGGAGGAACGCTTCCGGCGCGTCAAGCACTGGGCCGGATTCCCCGAGCGGTCTATCCGACACTGCCTTGGCGAGTTGGGCCTCGAAACGCCCGCCGGACTCGACACGATCGCGGTCTCGCGCCAGCCGGGCGCGTACCTGGGGCGCAAGGCGCTCTTGGCGCTGCGTCATCCGCGCAGCCTGTGGCGGGCGCTCGGTCGCGTGCGCAACCTGCGCCAGCTCGGCGCGCTGGGCGAGCGGCTGCGCTCGAGCTTCAAGCTCCAGGCCGCGCCGGCGGTCGTTCCGGTCGAGCACCACCTGGCCCACGCCGCGTCGGCCTTCTTCTGCTCGCCGTTCGACGAAGCGATGTGCCTCACCGTTGACGGCTTCGGCGACTTCGTCTCGACCATGCTGGCGGTCGGCCGCGGAAGCCGCATCGAGGTCCTGGAGCGCGTCCACTTCCCGCACTCTCTGGGCCTCTTCTACACCGCCGTGACGCAGCACCTCGGCTTCTCCGGTTTCGGCGACGAGTACAAGGTGATGGGCCTCGCGGCCTACGGCGAACCCCGCTTCGCAGCCGAGCTGCGCCGCATCGTCCCGGCCCTGGACGACGGCGCCTTCGCCCTCGACCTGCGCTACTTTCGCCACGTGTCCGAGGGTGTCGACATGACGTGGGACGACGGCGCGCCCACGCTGGGGCCGGTGTTCACGACCGCGATCGAGGAGCTGCTGGGTCCCGCGCGGCGGCCGGACACGGCCCTGGAGGATCGGCATCGCGACCTCGCCGCCTCGCTGCAACGCGTCTACGAGGAGCGCTTCTTCGCTCTGGTGCGGGAACTCCAGAAGCGCACCGGCCTGCGCGCGCTCTCGCTCGCCGGCGGCTGCGCCATGAACTCGGTCGCCAACGGCAAGCTGTTCGCGGCGACCGACGTGCGCCAGGTGTACGTCCAGGCGGCGGCCGGCGACGCGGGCACGGCCCTCGGAGCCGCGCTCTACGCCCAGCACGTCGTGCACGGCGCGCCTCGCGGGTTCGTGATGGAGCATTGCGCATGGGGCCCCGCCCACGACGAGGCCGCGACGCGCGAAGCACTGGCCGCGGCGGTGCCCGAGTCGACGGGCCGTGACGGTCGCTGGGGTGACCTGTGCGTCGAAACGGCGCGCGACGACGCTGCGCTCGTAGAGTCCACGGCCGAGGCGATTGCCGGCGGCGCGGTCGTCGGCTGGTTCCAGGGCCGCTCCGAATGGGGCCCGCGCGCCCTGGGCCATCGCTCCATCCTCGCCGACCCGCGGCGCGCCGACATGAAGGACCTGCTCAACCTCAAGATCAAGCGCCGCGAGAGCTTCCGGCCCTTCGCGCCCTCGGTGCTCGCGGAGCGGACGGGGGAGTGGTTCACGATCGACTACCCCGACCCGTTCATGATCAAGGTGTACCCGATCCGGCCGGAGAAGCGCGCGCTGGTGCCCGCGGTAACCCACGTGGACGGAAGCGGCCGGCTGCAGACCGTGTCTCGGGGCACGAGCCCCCTCTACCATGCGCTGATCGCGGCGTTCGAACGCAAGACCAGCGTCCCGATGCTGCTCAACACGTCCTTCAACGAGAACGAGCCGATCGTGAACACGCCGGCGGAAGCCCTCGACTGTTTCCTGCGTACGAAGATGGACCGGCTGGTGATGGGGCGGGTCGTGGTGAGGCGGGGGGCATGTCCCTGACCTTGACCGCAGGCGCTCCCTCGCAGTTCGTGGACCGCGCGCGACGCTGGACGCTAGTGTTGTCGACCTATTTCGGCGCCGCGGGCCTCACCCAGGCCGCGTCGGTGCTGGCTGGCCTGCTGTTCGTGAACTTCCTGTCCGTCGAGGAGTTCGCACTCTATACGCTCGCGACGTCCATCCTCACGTTCTTCGCGTTCGTGACAGACCTTGGCAGCACATCGTCACTGCTGTACTTCTTCCATCGTCTGCGCGGCACAAGCGATGGGGAGACATTCCCGAAGTACGTGAGCGCGGTGCTCTCCCTGCGTCGGCTTGGCTTCGCCGTCGGTGCCACACTTGTGCTTCCGGTGTTCCTGTGGATGGCGCGCGTCGAGGGCTTCGCCTGGGGCGCCGCCGGCCTTGCATCGGCGGCGATCCTGCTGAGCGTCCCAACACAGATCGAAGCGTCCCTGCGCGTCCTCGTGTTGCGTCTCAGCGACCGCTATTCCCTCTCCTATCGTGCGGAGCTGCTGGGCGCGCTGGCGCGACTGCTCGCCGCGGCAGGCCTGGTCGTGGTCGGCGCACTCCAGGCGTGGCTCGCCGTGCTCGCTGGTGTCGTGGCCAGCCTGGTCACGGCGCTTGTGGCCGCGCCCGGGGCCCTCCCCGCCGTTGCGCCCGAACCGGCGCGGCGGCGCGAGGTCTTGCGCTACCTGCTTCCGACCCTCCCGGCTGCCCTGTACTTTTCGATTCAGGGACCCGTCGTCGTGTGGCTCGCGGCGACTTTCGGCGGCACCCGCCAGATCGCGGAGGTGGGCGCCCTCGGCCGTCTGGGATTGGTCGTGTCGCTCTTCTCCGGCCTCGCCGGCGTGGTATTCCTCCCCCGCCTGGCTCACATCACGGACGAAACCGTCTACCGCGCGCGCTACGCCCAGTTCGCTGGCTTGCTGCTCGGGCTAGGCGCTCTCCTGGTGTCGGCAGCCCTCGTCGCTCCCGACGCGCTCTTGCTGTTGATCGGCCGCCGGTACGTGGGCCTGCATCACGAGCTGGTTCTCGTCATGATCAGTGCCGTTCTCTCCCTGGTCGGGGGGTTTGCCGTCGGTGTCAACAACGCACGCGCCTGGACGCGTTGGCAGGGGCTCGCCGTCCTCCTGCTCTTCGTATCGCAGACGGCTCTCGTCGCGACGCTCTCTCTCGAAACGAGTGCGGGCATCCTCCTCTTCAGCGCCGCTAGCGCAGGTGTGGGACTCGCCCTGCAAGTCTTGATCACTGGGCTTGGGTTTCTTCAGCCGCGCCTAGTGGCGTGGACAGTCGCGTGACCCCGGTGCTACCCAAGCCGCTGCCAACCAAGCTCAATCTGGGCTGCGGCCGCGCGCGGCGCGACGACTGTCTCAATGTCGATCGCCGCCCCAGCGTCGGCCCTGACCTGCAGTGGGATCTCGATCAGTATCCGTACCCCCTGCCATCCCAGCACTTCGAGATGATCTATGCGCTCGACATTGTCGAGCATTTGGCCGACCTGCCCGTGTTCATGGAAGAGGCACACCGGCTACTGCGCCCCGACGGTGTGCTCGAAGTGACTACACCGCACTTCTCTTGCGCAAACAGCTACACGGACCCGACCCACCGGCTGCACCTCGGATATTTCTCGTTCGACTTCTTCACGGCCACCTCACCTTACGATTTCGAGTCACCAGTGGGCTTCATCATCGACGAGAGGCTAATCGTGTTCCACGCGGGGCGCCTGGCTCGTCTCTGGGCCTGGGCCGCCAACCGATGGCCCGAACGCTATGAGCGGCGATTCGCCTGGGTGTATCCGGCCTGGTTCCTGAGATTTCGCCTCAAGGCCATCGCTCGCGGTACAAAGGCGTGAGAGTGGTTTGCGGAAGTCCAACGTTGGATCCGCCCGTGAGTGGGAGGGTCGTGGTGAGCTGGAGCCAGGCCAGCGATGTCTCAGACGCGAACTGACGCGTCTCTCGCCATTGCCCCAGCTCTGGCACTCGCGTGCGTGCTTGTTTCACTTGGGTGGCCGCTGCCACACCGGGACGACCTGTTCTGGTTGGGAACCGCCATCGGCCTTGAAACACACGGCGAGCTGGTCAACCCCTATATCCAAGCCTATCTGGATCACTTTGGTTCCCAGCACGTCCTCTTCTATCCGCCGCTCTTCTTCGCGACGTTGGCGGCATGGCTCCATATGTTTGGCGTCAGCACGGCGTCGTTGGTGTTGTTCCATTGGACTGTCCTCGCAGGAGCGGTTTCAGGCCTCGTGGCTCTGCTCCGGAGTCTCGGGCTGTCCTTGCCGATCCGCGCGTTGGCGGGACTTTTGCTGACCTGGCAGGGTGCCCAGAGCCTGAGGCCGGAGCCTCTGGCCTACGCCCTCGCCTTCTGGGGGTTGAGCCTCTGGTGTCGCACGAGGCCCCCCGCGGTCAGGTTGGCCGGGTCCCTCCTGTGGTGGTTGTCGCTGATCGCCTATCCCGTGACTCTGGCGTGCGCCCCTCTGCTGCTTGTGCTCGGGCAGCGCGATCGGCATGGCGCTGCCCCCGGCTTTCGCAGCCTGATCCTGCCAGGCGTCTTGACCATGGTTCCAGCGGCGATGGCCTTCATGGTTCTGATCAAGTTCAGGATTCAAGAATTCTGGGCCCTGTTCTCCGCAGCCCGCGCTCTGAGGGCTGCACAAACGCTTGCGGCACCGAAGGCCTTCCTTGGAGCGCTGACGTTGTACCGGGAATGGCTCTTTACAGCGCCACTCTTTCTCGTGTTCCTCGCGCTGGTCGTCACCACTTTTGTACGCCCCTCCGCCTTCCCTGCCACGCTGCGCCACCTGCTGGCCGCTGTGTCCGTGGTTCTGAGTCTCACGGTGTTGATGTACGCGGAACGAGCGCCCTTCGGGCTCGGGATGGTGTTCGTCTTTGCAGCCGCGTTGGCCGCCGCGGAGGCCAAGGTCAAGCGAATTCGCTCGCCCACTCTCTTCACCCTCGGCCTGCTGTGGCTTGTATGGGCACACGCCCACCCGATCGTCGCGTTGGTGGTCCAAAGGCCGCCCGATCCAGCAAACATCGCCTCTGTCGCAAGCCAGCTTCGCGCCACTGCTGGAGCGATCTACATGGATGGCGCCGTGGCCCGCTACGTGTTTGACTACCGCCTGCCGCCAGGTGCGGCAAGCCTCTTCTTCGGCGTTGCGCCCCCGCCCGGCGTGGCCGCGCTACCCGATTACCCCAAGGATCTGTCGTGGAAGGGTCCCGCGGACACGTGGGCTGCGAGCGCCACCACGCTCTCCTGGATCGCCGGCACTCCCGCCGAAGAGACGGCGACGCTGCTCGGGTGGCGCCTGCGTTCGATCCCGCTCAGGCCCCTGAAGCTCGTGGTTCTTGCGTCGGATCCTGACCGGCGTTGATGGCTCGACTCTCCCGCACCGGCCGAGGGCGAGTGCGAGTGCCAGGGGGGCTTTGCGAACTCGTAGGCGCCCTTGTCTCCCTTTCTGATGCCCGCTCAAGTCCGCGGGCCGAGGCCGGCGCGTGAGAGTCGTTCACGTGAGCCCCACCTACTTCGCCCCAGAATCGGTGCTTGGGGGCGGCGAGCGTTTCGCGGAGGAGTTGTCGCGAGCCATGTCCGCATTGGCGGATGTTCGCTTCGTCAGTTTTGGGGACGTGCCAATGCGGGAGCGAGTCTCTGCGTCCTTCGAGCGGGTTGTCTTGCGCAACTGGACGCGCCGCAAGCTCGAGCCCTTTTCTCCGCGCCTGTTCCACGAGTTGCGCGGCGCGGACGCGATCCACTGCCATCAGTACTTTATGCTCCCCACATTCTTGGCAGCGCTGCAGGGGTACTGGCAGGGGAGCCGCGTCTTCGTGACGGATCTTGGCGGCGGCGGCTGGACACCCGGCTACCACGTCGACCAATCGCGCTGGATCACGGCCCAGCTTCCCCTCTCGGAGTACGCTGCCCGATCCATGCCCGGACGTCAGTGCCCTCATCGGGTTATCCACGCTGGCGTCGCTCTTGACCGTTTCGCCTTGCGACCGCGCCCAAGTCACGACGGATCGCTGGCGTTCCTGGGGCGGCTGCTTCCTCACAAGGGCGTTCACGGCCTGCTGGCCGCGCTTCCCGAAGGCCGCGTCCTGCGCCTCATCGGGTCCGCTCCGGATCGCGCGTACCTTGAACGACTTCGCGCTCTGGCCCAAGGCAAGGACGTGACCTTCCACCTGGGGCTTGGGGACCCGGATGTGGTGGCCCTGCTGCAGCAGGCGATGGCCCTCATCCATCCAACGCCGGTCGATGGCGCGGGGTCTTCTGGCGCCAACGAGCTGTTCGGTCTCGCCCTTGTGGAGGCGATGGCCTGTGGCTGCCCGGTGATCGCCACCGACGTGGCATCGCTGCCCGAGATCGTCTTGAACGGCGAGACCGGCTTTCTCGTCCCGCCAGAAGACGACGCGGCTCTGCGCCGAGCGATCGACCGCCTGGCGTCGGACGACACCTTGTGGGCGCGCTTCTCTGCCGCGGCGCGGAGGCGCGTCGAGGAACGTTTCACCTGGGAGGTTGTGGCTCGCCGCTGCCTCGACGCCTATGAGTCCTTCGCGACGCGAGGGGAGGGCGAGTGCGGATCCTGATCGGTACCGCGGGCAGGATCGAGTCCCGATCTGGCGCCAGTCAGATCGTCGTCCATCTGGCAGCGGCCCTGAGCGAGTTGGGCCACGCGGTGGAGGCGATGGGCGACGCTCCCCCGATCGATCTCCCGGCCCGGCGCCACCGCGCATGGCATCTGGACCAGATCGCCGCCAGGGTCCGGACAAAGGGTCCCTTCGACGCGGTGGACGTCCCACCGATCCTTGCGCGCGCGGGGCTGGCAGGCGAGGGCCTGCTCGTGGTGCGCAGCACACAGCCGGAGCTCCGCTATCTCAGAGCGGAGGCCGCAGAAGCGCTCGGCCGAGCGCTGAGAGGATCTGCCCGGGCGGCTCTCTCGCTCCTATTCCTCGCAATTCGCCGCCGCTGGGTTCAATCCGGGTGGAAGGCAGCGTCCCTGATGTTCTGCCTGGGCAGCCTGGAGCACGAATGGATGCGCCGCAACTGCCCCAAGCTCGCCGATCGTCTACGGGTCTACGTGATCGCCCCGGGCGAGTCGGATCGGCGGCGGCTGCAGCGGGTTCGCGCCGAACGCCGTCTCCCGGCCGTGGCAGGAGTTCGCTTTCTCTGGATCGGCCGGTGGACCCGCCACAAGGGCACCCAGGCCCTAAGGCGCTTCGCGCTGGAACGGCTGAGCCGATGTCGTGAGGACTCGCTAACGCTAGCCGGGACAGGCATCGAGCCCTCGATCCGCTGGCCTGAAGCCGTCCGAGACCGCATCCGGATCGTACCCGCCTTCGAGCGAGGCGAGTTGCCCGCGCTGCTCGCCCAACATCACGCGGGCATCTTCACAAGCGTCGCCGAGGGCTGGGGCTTGAGCATCCAGGAGATGCTGGAGTCGGGGATGCCGCTGCTCGCCACCCCCGAAGGCGCAGTGCCTGATCTCAGACCTTACTTCCCCGAGGCGATCCATGCATTCCCTCCCCATCCGGGATGGTGCGCCCCTGGCGCCGCCGTGAGTCCCACTGCGACGTACGAGCGTCGCTTCAGCTGGGAGTCCATCGCACGCGAGTACGCCGAGGCGGTCGAGGCCGCACGCCCCGAGTCCCGAGCACGGCGGAACTAGACTGTGGCAGCGACCTTCATGGCCTATGGACCTGCCCGTCTTCGCGCCTTCTTGTGGAGGTTCCGCACGCTGCCCTTCGCTCGCAGCGTGTTCGCCGGCGTGCCCGCCCCTTGCCTGCTGGAGCGCTCCCTGTTCGGCTTCAGAGTCTGGCTCGATGTCTCTCGCTCCGATACCCACAAGCTCCTGTTCCTGGAAGGCGAACGCTTCCTCTCGGAAGGGACGCTGCTGCGTCGGCTGGCGCCGCCTGGAGCGCGAGTCGTCGACGTGGGCGCCAACATCGGCTACTACTTGCTGCTATGGGAGAGTTGCGTGGGCCCGCGGGGCTTCGTCCATTGCGTCGAACCGGACCCGGACAATCTTGTCGAGCTGGGCCGGAACGTGCAGGGCAATCGATTCGACAACGTCCCCGTGCATGCCGCCGCCGCCGGATCGCGCGATGGGACGGCCAGCCTCCGGCGCGGCATCAACGCCTGCGTTGACCCCCAGGGGGCTACGGACCTGTCGGTCCCGATCCGCCGCCTGGACAGCCTGATCGTGGGCGACGTCGACGTGCTGAAGATCGACGTCGAGGGATACGAGGGCGAGGTCCTTGCTGGTGCCGTCGAGCTGCTACGGCGCTGCGGCCCCGCCCTTTTCGTCGAGGTGCACCCCTGGCTCCTGCCGACCAACGAAAGCGTGGCCGGCGTCCTCGCGAGGCTGGAAGCGTACCGGGACAAGCAGGCCTTTGAGCCGGTGCAGCCTGCACACACTCTTGGAAAGCTGACCACGCGATACGTGGCCGGAGCCTCGGTCCGCGCGCTCGACTGGGGCCAGGCCAGCAGCTTCGGCCGGGAGCGCACCCGGCCCTTTTGGATCGTGTGCCGCACGTGAGCGTCGGCCTGCTGCGGCGTGTCGGCCGGACCGCTCGCGCTGCAACGGAGACTGGCCTTGCCACCCTGCTAGAGGCCGGCCTGTGGGCTGTCGCTCGCTGCGGCCCGTCGGGGCGGCCGCCATCGCGGGAGCCACGTTCGGTATTCGTGCTGCGCAACAACGACGTCGGCGACGTCCTGCTGGCGACGCCGTTGCTGAGCGCCTTGAGGCGGCTATTCCCCGCGGCGCGGATCGGAGTGGGCGTAGGTCATTGGAGCGCACCGGTCCTCTTCGGCAACCCCAACATCGACGAGGTCCTCGCCGTCTCGGCGCCCTGGTTCAACAGGTACGCGCCGGATGCCGGGATCCTGGGTCGAATCGCCTACATCCTGAGGTCCCCTGAGATCTCGACAGTACGCGCCCAGGCATTCGAGATCGGCATCGACGTTCTCGGCAGCGGGTGGGGCAGCCTGTTTCTGATCCGGAGCGGCATACCTTGGAGGCTGGGTGTCAGGGGCTATGCCGGCGGTCACACCGGCGCAAGCCTGACGATTCCGTACCGCCCGGACGTTCACGTGGCTCGCTTCGGCCTGGGCTTCGCCGAGACGCTGGGAGCGCGCTGGCTTCCGGACCCGCGACCCCAGGTATTCCTCGCGCCTGACGAGCGCGACGCGGCTGAGAAGCTGTGGGGATCGCGATCCGGCCCGCGGGTGCTGCTGGCTCCCGGTGGCGGCTTGCCCCAGAAATGCTGGCCGATGGTTCGCTACGCGGACCTCGCGACGGCGCTTGCGGCGCACGGGATCGCCTCGGCCGTGCTGCTCGGCCCCAAGGAGCGCGGCGCGAAAGAAGCGTTCCCCAGGACCTCCCGACACTTTGTCGACCTCGGACTCCGGCAGGCTTTCGCCGCGGTGGCCGCGGCTGACTGCGTCGTGACGAGCCCCAGCATGGTGCTGCACGCTGCGGCGGCCTTCGAGCGGCCCTGCCTCGTCCTCCTCGGACCCGCATGGAGTTCGACCCTGGCTCACGACCGCCAGTGGGGCTACCCCGGCCTCAGCGCGACGCTGGGTCCGGAACCTGGCCAGAGAGGAATCGCGGACGGGCCCGAGGCTTTGAAGGGGACGCTCCGGCTGATCGAGGCGCTCCGAGTAGCAGCGTCGTGAGCCTGGTGCAGATCGTACCGAACCTGTCGAGCCAGGCCGACGGCGTGGCACAGATGGCTCGGGCTCTGGCGAGGGGTCTCGAGGCCGTGGGGTTGGCGACGCGGTTTGTCTCGGGCAGCGACGTGTTTGGTGATTCAACCCGCCTCAAGGCGACTTTGGAGTCGGGTCCGGTCCTGCTCCACTACGTGGGATACGGATACCACGCAGACGGCTGCCCAAATTGGCTGGTGGAGGGCATCGAGGGCTGGCGCAACGAATCGGGCGGCCGTCTGCTGGTCCTGTTCCATGAGGTCTTCGCGACCGGTCCGCCGTGGAGCCGAACCTTCTGGTTTTCACCTTCACAACGAGCCATCGCGCGGCGCCTCGCTCAGGCCTGCGACCGCGCCGTGACGAGCCTCGAGGCCTACGCGACGTTGCTCCGGCCCTGGCGAGCCGGGCGGTCCACCGAAGTGTGGCCGGTCGTCTCACCCTTCGTCGAGCCCGGCACAGTCGAACCGCTGTCGACGCGTCACTCCACGCTCCTCGTCCTGGGCGGACCAGGAAACCGCCAGCGCATGTATCGAAGCCATGGCGGCCCGCTCCGCGCGGCCTGCGAAGCGCTCGGGATCGAAGAGGTGCTGGACGTGGGGCCAACGCCTGAGCGTCAGCAGAGGCTGCCGGGTTTCCGCGCCATCGGGCCGCTCGGCGATGCTGCCGTCGGCCAGCTCCTGCTCGAGGCGCGCGCGGGGCTCGTCTCTTACCCGGCCGGCTTCTTCGCCAAGTCGACGGTCGCTGCGGCCTACTGCGCCCACGGCCTCCTGCCCGTCTGCCTGGTTCCATCTTCGTCGTCGGAAGGCCTCGTCGAAGGCCGGCACTACTGGAGCCCAGGCAGTTCCAGCCAGATCGGCGATCAAGAGCAGGTCGCACGAGATGCACGCGCTTGGTACTTGGGCCATGGCCTTGAAATCCAGGCGAAGTGGTATGCACGCGCGCTCGGGCTGCAGACGAGTCCCTGATGAGGATCCTGATCACCAGCCCGGCGTTCCTTCCGTCCCTTGGAGGCTTGGAGCTGGCCACGGCGTCGCTGGCTGGGGGTCTTTCGGCGTTGGGCCACGAGGTGGTGGTCGTCACCACGACTCCGGGCCCCGCCGATGAGTGTGCCTACCGCATCGTGCGGCGGCCTTCAGCCCACGCGCTCCATGTCCTGGCGCGATGGTGCGACGTCTACTACCAGGCCAACGTCAGCCTGCGCCTGCTCTGGCCGCTGCTGTTGGTGCGGCGTCCCTGGGTCGTCTCGCACCACACCTGGTACCGGCAGCACGGCGGACGCCGTGCCCTGCGCGACTGGCTCAAGATACTCCTGGTGCGCCGGGCCGCAGCGTCGATCGCAGTGAGCCATGCAATCGCCGCCGACCTGGGCGGCAGGCCGACGGTCATCGAGAACGGCTACCGCGATCGCCTGTTCACTGTTCTTGCCGAAGTGGCCAGAGATCGCGAACTCGTCTTCGTGGGTCGCCTGGTCTCGGACAAGGGCTGCGACCTCCTGCTCGACGCCCTTGGCCGACTCGAGGCAGGTGTCTCACTCACGGTCGTCGGCGACGGGCCTGATCGCCAGCGTCTCGAGCAGCAAGCCGCCGCTCTCGGACTCGGGAGTCGCGTCGAGTTTCTCGGAGCGCTCAACGGGGAGCCTCTCGTGCGCATCCTGAACGCGCACGAGGTTCTGGTGGTCCCCTCTCGCTACCGCGAGCCCTTCGGGATTGTCGCTCTCGAAGGCATAGCCTGTGGCTGCGTCGTGGTGGCTTCGGAGGGGGGCGGACTCAAGGACGCAGTCGGGCCTTGCGGGCAGACTTTTCCCAACGGCAACATCACGGCACTGGCCGCAAGGCTGGTGGAGATCTTGGCTGACGGCGAGCTCAGGGCGCGCTGCCGCGCCGCCGCCCCGGCGCACCTTCAAGACCATCGCGAAGCGGTCGTGATCGGACGCTACGAGCAGGTCTTGGAGGGAGTCCTGCGCAGAGGATGAGCCCCAGGATTCTCGTCGTCGCCCTGTCGGTGCTGGCCATCCTCTGGGGCTATCGCCGCTGGCGAGTGGCCGTCCAAGCTGCGGTCGTCTTACTGGTCTTCGAGGGAGCGCTGCGCAAGTGGGTATTTCCCGGCGCTCAAGACCTCGTCTATTTCGCGAAGGATCTTCTGCTGCTCGGGGTATACGCCGGCTATCTCGCCGAGCATAGACGTCGGCGTGTGCGTCCGCCTGACGCGTTCACGGGTATGACGATCGCAGGGGCGGCCTTCGGCGCGATCCAGATCTTCAACGACCGCCTGCCGAACCCCTTGGTGGGCCTGCTGGGCTTCAAAGCCTACTTCTACTACGTACCCCTGGCTTGGGTGCTGCCGGCGGCGTTCACCGAAGCCGGGGTGCTCTTCTGGCGGCTGCGCGCGTACCTGTTGCTCACGCTGCCGATTGGAATGTTGAGCGCCGCGCAGTTCGTGAGCCCTGCCGACGCACCCATCAACGCATACGCGCGCGCTTCGGGCGTCGCCACCACTTTCGGCAGCTCGAACCATGTGCGCGTGACCGCGACCTTCTCATACATCACAGGCTACACCTCCTACCTGCTCGCCACGGTAATCCTGGTGTTGGCGCTGCTGGCTGCGACCCGCTGGCGATTTCGCGGCAACCTCGACCTGTACGCATGCCTGAGCCTGGCTCTCGCCGGCATTTTCATGACCGGCTCCCGTGGACCCTTGTTCACGATGGCGCTGCTCTTTCCCCTCTACGGCTGGCTGAGTCTGGCTCGAGAGGGCCAGCGGGATGCCGTCGTCGGTCGGATCCTGCTCGGCATGGGGTTGATCGTGGCGCTCGTGAACCAGGTTGGAGCCGACGCTGTGGGCGCTTTCTACGGCCGTGCCTCCTCGGCGACCGACGTTTCCGAGCGCCTAGTCTCGCCTTTTCTCGGCCCGGTCTACGCTCTTCAAGCCGCGGGCCTGCTCGGCTACGGCATCGGGTCGAGCCACCAGACCGCCGAGGCTGTGACGCGTGGCACGGAAGCCTACAGTTGGCTGGAGGGAAACCTGATCGAAGACGAACCCGGTCGCGTGATGATTGAGCTCGGTCTACTGGGCTTCCTGCTGGTCTATTCCGTGCGTATCTATCTGGTCCTGCTCTCCCTTTCGCAAGTATTCCGCCTGCGGACGCCTTTCGCCCGGTCGATCGCCACGTCCTGCGCGCTCTTCTTCATCGCCCACGTGCCAGGCGGCGTCGTGTTCAACGTGACCGCTGACGTTTACTACTGGTACTTCGCTGGGCTTCTCTTCTGCTCCATGCACTTGGATAGCACCGTGAAGGACAGCCCCACAAGCCAACGGCCGGCGCTGGCTACGCCGCTCTGGAAGGTTCGGACGCCTCGTGGCTTCTAGCCTCAGGCGTCTCGTCGAACGCCTCAGCCGGGGGATCGTCCTCGTTCGCAGGCTCCCACCTGAATTCGCTTCGACTGCGCTTCACGTCTCGCCGGACAGCGCGCTGCGCTTCTGGCGTTGGCACTGGGGTCCGGAAGAGCAGCGCCTGCTGTCCTGGGTCCGGGAGCTAGTGGCACCCGGGGACGTGGTTTGGGACGTGGGGGCCAACGTGGGCGTCTTCACTTTCGCGGCGGCAGCGCGCGCGGGCTCCGCGGGGAGCGTGACGGCCATAGAGCCCGATCCTTTTCTGGCAGGGTTGCTCCGGCGCAGCGCACAGGGCGCACCGCGGGGGGTCGCCAGCGTCCATGTGGAGGAGGCCGCCGCGTGCGATCGAGCCGGGGCTGCCGTTCTGTGTGTCGCCGCGCGTGGCCGAGCCTCGAACCACCTGTTCGGGGCCGGGCAGACGACAGCTGGCGGCGTTCGCCAGCTGCGCGAGGTTCCTGGCACCACGCTCGATGTGCTCCTGGAGAAGGGCATCCCACCCCGCATCGTCAAGATCGACGTGGAGGGAGCTGAGGCGGCCGTGCTGCAAGGTGCACAGGGCCTGCTCGCACGCCAGCGTCCGGTCGTGCTCTGTGAGGTATCGCAAGCCAGCCGCGAGACCGTGACCCGACAGCTGCGCGCCGCGGGCTACGGCCTGTTCGATGCCGAGCGGGCGGTCGAGGATCGGCAGCCGCTGGAAACAGCGGCATGGAACACACTCGCGGTGCCCGAGGGTCGAACGTGAGCCTGATCCTGGTCACCCACCCGGGTCGTCAGCACTCCCACCAGGCGGCTCTCGGCCTGCACCGGGCCGGCCTGCTCGCGGGCTACTGGTCGGGTGTTCCCAGCGTTGCGCGCAACGCTCGATTCGTTCCGCCCCGCCTCTGGCGGCGCGCAGTGCGCTATGCGCCAGTGGAACTGCCCCCGGAGCGAACGCGCTGGGTCCCGTTTGTGCCCGCACTGCGACGTGCCGCCGATGCGCTGCTGCCGCCGGGTTTGGCGGCCGCGGCCGACTTCCACGCCTGCCGCTGGTTCGATCGCTGGGCAGCCGCCAGACTCGGGTGTGTCGCCGGGCGCGCCGTCGTGGCGTGCGAGATCTCGGCGCGCGATACGTTTGCCGCGGCCAAGCAGCGCGGCTGGCTGACGCTGCTCGATGCGCCCTCCTTCCACCACGCGGCGCAGGACCGGCTGCATGGTTTTCGTGAGCCGGAAGCACTGCACCGACGCATCACGCGCCTCAAGGACCAGGAGATCGCGCTGGCCGATCACGTCTTGACGGTGTCGGCGCTGGCACGCGCGACATATCTCGAGGCCGGGGTTGCTGCCGAACGCGTCCACGCCCTGATGCTAGGCGTCGACCTGGAGCTGTTCGGAAAGCGCGCTGCGACGCCAGTGGGCCCGCTGCGGCTCGTCTTCGGCGGCGCGATGTTGAAGCGCAAGGGCTTCGACATCCTGGTGGACGCCTTTGCGCAGGCCCTCCGTCAGGGACTGGCTGCCGAGCTGCGCGTCGTCGGGCCGGATGGCGATGCCAGCGACGCCCTGAGACGCCTTCCGCCGGGGGTCGTGCGGCGGTCGGGCTCGCTGCCCCAGTCCACCTGGGCCGAGGAGCTGCGGGCGTCGGACCTGCTGGTGCTTCCGTCGCGCAACGACTCCTACGGCATGGTGGTCCTCGAGGCGCTCGCGTGCGGAGTGCCAGTGCTCGTCACGGACCAGGTTGGCGCGAAGGACCTGGTGACTCCCGGCGAAACGGGGTTCGTGATCGCCGCAGGGGACAGGGCCGCATTGACGGCGGCCCTGCTGGAGGCGGGGGCCCGGCGCGACGCTCTGCGCGGGTTCACGCAGCGCTGCCGAACGGCTGCCGAAGGAGCGAGCTGGGCCGCGTACCACTCCCGTCTCGCGGCACTCGTCCGGCGTCTGCTCGCCGAGCGGCCGGGCGCAGCATGAGGATCCTCCAGGTGGTGCCGACCTACCTTCCAGCGCGTCGCCACGGGGGCCCCGTGTTCGCGGTCCATGGTCTGGCCCGCGCGCTGCTGGCGCGCGGGCACGAGGTGCAGGTCTTCACCACGAACCTGGACGGCCGCGGGAGTCTCGACGTCCCCGACGCCGAGCCGGTCTCCCTCGACGGAGTGCGCGTACGGTACTTTGCCGCGGGCTGGCCGCGCCGCCTGCATCGGGCGCCGGGCATGGCGTCCGCGCTGCGCGCCGAGGCGGCCCGCATCGACGTCATGCACCTGCACTCCTTGTTCCTGTGGCCGACGCTGATCGCCGCCCGCGTGGCCGAAGCCGCCGGCGTTCCGTACTTCGTGTCGCCCCGGGGGATGCTGGTCGCGGAGCTGATCGCGCGCCGCGGGCGCCTCAGAAAGACCCTGTGGCTTCGCTTGTTCGAGCGGCGCACGCTGTCACGTGCCCGCGGCCTGGTCGCCACCAGCTCCCTCGAGGCGCGCGAGATACGCGGCTTCGGCTGGGCGCTGCCGCCGATCCACGTCGTACCCAACGGGATCGATGCGGCGCCGTTCGCAGGCGCGCCAACCGCCTCGCTGCTCGCTTCGGTGAAGCCGGCAGCGAACACGGCGCCCTACCTGCTGTTCCTGGGCCGCATCAGCTGGAAGAAGGGCCTCGACCGATTGATCGCGGCCCTGCCGCGGGTTCCGCAGGTGAGCCTGGTGATCGCAGGACCCGATGACGAGGGGCTTCGGGAGCGGCTCGTGAGCCAGGCCGCTGCCGCCGGGGTCGCTGCGCGAATCCGCTTCGTCGGGGAGACGGGCGACGCCCCCAAGGTCGCCCTGCTGCAGGGCGCCGCGGCCCTGGTGGCGCCATCGCTGTCGGAGAACTTCGGCAACGTGGTGCTCGAGGCCATGGCCGCGGGCTGTCCCGTGGCCGTGACTCGTGGCGTCGGCCTGGCGGACGAAGTCGTCGCCTCGGGAGCGGGCGCCATCCTGCCCGACGAGGCGACGGCGATGGGCGACGCTCTCGCGGCCCTGCTGTCCGACACCTCCGGGCTGGCGGCGATGCGCCGCGCTGGTCCGCCCTGGGTAAGCGAGAGGTTCTCCTGGGAGCACGTGGCGGCGCGGATGGAGTCCGTCTACCGTGGCGAGGCCACGGCGGAGCCGAGTTGAAGCTCGCGATCGTGGTCGAGCGGCCGACGCAATTCGACGCTCCGTTCTTTCGCTACGCCGCCCAACGGCCGGGCCACGCCCTGCAGGTGTTGTTCACGGATCCGGCTTCCGGGAGCGCGTTCCACGACCCCGAGTTGGAGCGCGCCGTGGATTGGGGCTTCGACCTTCGCGCGGGGTACGACAACGAGATCGCGCCAGCCGGGGCAGGCCGAGGCTGGTGGGAGCAGCGCTTGCGTGGGCTGTCGCCCGATCTGGTCGTCGTCAACGGCTACACCCAGCCTGCCTATCTGCGCGCCGCCCTGGGCGCGCGAGGCGCGCGGCGGCGCGTCGCCTTGCGCATCGACAGCGTGTCCTTCGCGCGCGGGCCGTCGGCGTTGCGCCGTGGCTTCGTGCGATTCGTGCTCGGCAGGCTCTTCGCGGGCTTCCTGGCGACGGGGAGCCTGACGCGGCGATATCTCGAGGACTGCGGCGTGCCGCCCGCCCAGGTCGGTCTGTTCCCCTACACGATCGACGACGCCCGCTTTCGCGACGGGGCACGCCTCGATGGGGCAGCACGCGGGGCCTTGCGGGGGCGTTACGCCGTGCCAGCGGAGGCGCGCCTGGTTCTGGCGGTCGCCAAGCTCAGCCCGCGTGAGGCCCCGTGGGATTTGCTCCGAGCGTGGGCTGGCCGCCGCGATCCCAGTACCTTCGTTCTCATCGCTGGAGATGGCCCGCTGCGCACGCAACTGGAGCAGTTCGCCAAAGAGCGGGGCATGGAGAACATGCGCTTCGCCGGCTACGTTCCGTACCCGGAGTTGCCAGCCCTGTATGGCGCGGCAGATCTGTTCGTCCACGCGCCGCGCGAGGAACGCTGGGGAGTCTCGGTGGCTGAGGCCCTGGCCGCCGGGTTGCCCGTGGTGGCGTGCTCCCGCGTCGGTGCCGCCCACGACCTGGTTGCAGGCACTTCATCCGGCTTCCTCTATGATGCGGGCCGCGAGGACCAGCTCATGGAGCGGATTCGCGAAGCACTGACGCTGGACCGCGAAGTGGTCCGTGCGGCAGCTCGAGAGCGCCTGGCGAGCTGGAACCACGCGGCCACCTGGCGCCACCTGCTCCAGGCCGCGAAGGCCTCTTGAGCGCCCCGTTGACGGTCCTGATCCCGACGCGAAACGAGGAACGGAACCTCGCGCGCACCCTCGAAGCCATCGGAGGCCTTGCCGACCAGGTCCTGGTCATCGACTCCGAGAGCAGCGACGCGACCCTGGACATTGCGCGAGCCGGGGGCGCGGAGATTCACCGCTTGCCGTACGACCACGGCCGCATCATCCCGTGGATCTTCCAGTGGGCTCTCGAAAACCTGCCGATCCGCAACGAATGGGTGCTCCTGCTCGAGGCCGATCAGGCGCTGTCAGAGGGGCTCAAGGCCGAGATCGCCGCGCTGCTGGCCCGGCCCGCGATCGCCGAGAACGGGTTCTATTTGCGACGGCGTCAGGTTTTCCGCGGCCGCAGCATCCGATTTGGCGGCTACGGCAGCAAGCGCCTGCTCAAGCTCTTCCGCAAAGGCATGGCCGCCCTCGATCCCGAGGAGCAGGACACCAGGGTCTACGTCCAGGGGCAGGTGGGGGAGCTGCGCGAGCCCCTCGTGGAGTGGAACCGCAAGGAAGACGACATCCTCTTTTACCTGGAGAAGCACATCCGCTACGCGGAGGCCTTCGCCCGAGAAGAGTTGCTCCGGCGTCGGGGCCAGGGCTTCAAGGTCCAGCCGCGAGTCTTCGGCACTCCCGATCAGCGCGTGCTTTGGATGAAGCTCGTGTACTACCGGCTTCCCCTGGGCCTGCGACCGTTCCTGTATTTCTTCTGGAGGTACTTCGTACTGCTCGGCGTCCTCGACGGCTGGAACGGCTTCGTCTTCCACTTCCTGCAGGCTTTCTGGTTTCGCCTGGTCGTGGATCTGCGGCTTTCGGAACTCCAGCAGTCCGGCCGGGGCGAGCCAACGCGCGAGTGAGGCTCGTCCATAGCTACCCCTGGTCGGCGCACTAGCGCCGTCCCCGGTTCTTCCGTATCTTGACCTCGTGTTGCGCAGCCCAGGGAGCGCTCGCTGAAGCTTGTCCACCTCTGCGATTGGCTCCCTCCCGACTTCGGGGCCGTGGGGCAGTACGCGCTGATCCGGGCACGCCGGCTGGCGGCGTCCGGCGCGGACGTGACGCTGATCGGACTCAGCTCCAGTCGGGCTTCGGTCGAAAGCGAGTCGATCGACCGAGGTCGGCTTCGCGTCGTGCGCCTGCGGAGGCCTCTCTACGACCGGGGCCGCGTCGGGCAACGCGCCTCCTGGACCCTCGTGACCAACCTGCGCCTGGTGGCCGCCGCGCGGCGCGACATCCGCGACGCCGACGAGCTGCTGTTCACCGGCAGCCCGCCGTTCTTGGTCTTTCTCCTGGTGCCGCTCAACGCACTGCTCTGGCGAAAGCGGTTGACCTACCGCATCACGGACTTCTACCCCGAGGTCCTGATCGCCGATCGCGAAGGCCGCCCGCCCCTCGCCCTGCGTCTGCTGCTGCGAGCGACGCTTGCGCTGCGCCGAAGCGTCCACCGTTTCGAAGTCCTCGGCCAGGACCAGGAGCGCCGGCTGCTCGAGATCGGCATCCCGGCCGATCGCATCGCGCTCGCTCCCGATCCGAGCCCCGTCGAGATCCCCGAAGGAACCGAGCCGTTGCCGCTAGGGGAGCCGCTGCGCGGGAAAGTGGTGCTGCTGTACTCGGGCAACTACGGGGTGGCGCACGATCACGATACGTTCGTCGCCGCGTACGCGCGGCACCATCGGGTCGGGAGCGGTCGTGTGGCCCTCTGGCTGAACGCGGCCGGCGCGAAAGCCGATCGCGTCGAGTCCCTGCTCCGGGCCGAGGGCCTGCCCGTGCATCGCACCCGCCCCGGGCCGCTCGAGGAGCTGCCGCGTCTGCTCGTGACGCCGGCGGCGCATCTGATCACGCTGCGCGACAGCTTCGTCGGCTACGTGCTGCCGTCGAAGGTACACGGCTGCATCGCAAGCCGTCGGGACGTGCTCTTCGTGGGAAGCGCCGCGTCGGACGTCCACCGGCTGTGCGAGGCCGGCCTGCCATCCGGCGCCTACTTCCGGGCGGAGGTCGGCGACGTGGAGGGCGTCGCGCGCGCCCTGGAGGTGATCGCGGACCGCGCAGCAGGAGCGCGGTAGAATAGGCCTTCGCCGCGCCGCCTCGCCCTTCCCCTCCCAGGGCGGCGCACGAGGGGCCCTATGCCTTCGCTGTCGTCCCAACTGCTCGGCTCCGCGGCGCTGGCGGCCGTCGTTGCCGCGGTCGTGACGAGCGCCCTCGTGCCCTTCGTGATCCGCATCGCGCGGATGCTGCACGCCCTCGACCATCCTCGTGGCCGCCACCACCCGGAGCGCTCGGTACCGCGCCTGGGAGGCCTCGCGATCGTGAGCGGTCTGGGCATCGCCTTGCTCTTCGTCGCTCTGCTGCTGCGCAGTTCCGGGGACTTCCCATTGCCCCGCAACGAGCTGCTGGCCATGGCGCTCGCCACGTTCATGGTGTTCCTGGTGGGCCTGGTGGACGACATCACGGGCGTGTCGGCCTGGGACAAGTTCGTGGTGGAGGTCCTGGCGGCCTTCCTGGTGGTACGTGTCGGCTGGACCTTCGACGTGCTCGGCCTGCCCGGCGGGGTCAATTTGGAGCTGGGGCTGTTCGGCCAGGCTGCCTCCGTGCTGTGGATCGTCGGCGTCACCAACGCCATCAACCTGCTCGATGGCCTCGACGGCCTGGCCGGCGGAGTGGTGGCGATCATCGCGGGCAGCTTCCTGGCTTACGGCATGATCCAGGGCAACGACCTGACTGCCGTGGCCATGGCGGCGATCGTGGGCGCCTGCGTCGGATTCCTGCGCTACAACTGGGCGCCGGCCCGGATCTACCTCGGGGATTCGGGTTCGCTCACGCTCGGCTTTCTGCTGGCGATCACCAGCGTGCACTCGAGCCTGAAGGCGCCCGCCGCGATCGCGATCCTGATCCCGATCCTGGTGCTGGGCCTGCCCGTGATCGACACGCTGCTGGTGATGGGCCTGCGCTTCCTCGATCGGCCCAAGGGTCCCTTCGGCGCGCGTTTCCAGCGCATGTTTCACGCCGACCGCAACCACCTGCACCACTTGTTGCTGCGCCTGGGCGGCTCGCGACAGTCCGTGGTGGTCTGGATCTACGGCGCTGCCGCGGCCTTCTGCCTGTTCGCGCTGCTGGTGGCCTTCACGCGCAGCGCCGCCATGGCCACAGCGCTGCTCGTGACCGAGTTCGTCGCCATCGCGGCCATGCGCGGGCTTGGCCTGCGCGCGGGGGTTCGCCAGCTCGCCGCGAGCCGCAGGCTCGAGGCGCAGGCCGGGCGAGAGCGCGAGCCGCTGCGGAGAGGCGCGTGACGCCTCGCGCGGCCGCCGCCCTCGGCGACCTGCTCTCCGGCTCTCCGCTCCCGCTGCGCGTCGCCGGCGGGTGCATGAGCCCCGCCCTTCAGGACGGCGCGCGGCCGGCCCTGGAGCGCGTCACCCGAGTCTGGCCCGGCGATGTGGTGGCGTTCCTGACCAAGGACGGCGCCCTCGTCGCCCACCGCGTGCTCGTGGCACTGCCCGGCGGACGCCTGTACACCCAGGCCGACCGCGAGGCCCTGCCTGACGCTGTCGTCCCGCGCTCGCGTCTGGTCGGCCGGGTGGACGTGCCGGTGAGCGTCGTGGATCGGCTGCGCGCCGTGTTTCGCTTGGGAAGGATGGCCTGGAGCGTGCTGCGCAGGCGCCGGGCATGAGCTTCGGGAGGCGTTTCCTGCGCGAGGCGGAGCGGCCCGACGGGCCCGGCGCGGTGCCAAGCTTCGGCACCGAGAGCCTCGAGCTGCGCATCGCCGGCATCGACTTCCGGATCGCGGGGCTCGACTCCGCCGGCCGGGCGATCCTGGAGCGTCACCTGCGTGGCTTCGAAGGCGCGGCCGCCGCGCACGCGATCGACGTGGCGCTCCTGCGCGCGGCCCCGGACCGTTTCCTCAGCTTCGACACGCGCGGCTGGGAGTACGACCTCGACCTCGATCACGCGCAGGACGCGGTTCGGGTCGCGGGTCTGCGGTTCGAGGCGCGCATCGAACGCGAGGGTCTGCACTCACGGCTCGTCACCTGTGCGCGCCCGGAGCAGCTCCCCGGAGTCGTCGAGAACCTGCTGCGCATGCTCGTGGCCTACGCGCTGGTCGCGCGCGGCGGCGTCCTCCTCCACGCCGCCGGGGTGGCCGACGGCGACCGCGCCCGCGTGTTCTTCGGGGTCTCGGGCGCGGGGAAGACGACGCTGTCGCGCCTGGCTCACGACGCGGGCCGGCGCATCCTGAGCGACGACATGGTCGCGCTCTCGCCCCAGGACGGGCGCGTCTACGCCCTCGCCATTCCGTTCGCCGGGGACTTCCGGGCCGCGGCGCCCCATGACGCCCACGACCTGCAGGAGATCCTGCGCCTGCGCCAGGCGCCGGCCCACGCCCTCGTTCCGCTGCGCCAGTCCGACGCGGTAGCCTCGCTCTTGAAATGCACTCCCTTCGTGAACCGCGACCCTTTCGTCGCCGACCGGCTGCTGGGCAACCTGGACGCGCTGCTGCGCGGAGCGCCGGCCCAGGAGCTGGCCTTCGCGCCGCGCCCGGGGTTCCTCGAGCTGCTGGAGGCCGCCTCGTGATCCGCACCGACAGCGTGCTGCGACTCGCGAGCGACGTGCGCTTCCGGGCCGTGCCTCCCGAGACGGTGCTGGTGCGCCAGAGCGTGCCCGAGGTGATGGTGCTGAGCGAGGTCGCGGGGGCGATCGTGGAGCGGCTCGACGCAAAGCGGCCTCTCCACGCCGTGGTGGACGCCCTGGCGCCGCTCTACGACACCGACCGCGCGACGCTCGAGCGTGACGTCCTGGCGTTCGCAGAGCAGCTCGTAGCGTCGGGCGTCGCCGAGGAGACGCTGCCGTGAGCAGCCTGAGCGAGGTCACGGCACGCGCCTGGCGCGAGAACCGGCCGTTCTCGGCCCTGCTCGAGCTGACCTATCGCTGCAACCTGGACTGCTTCTTCTGTTACAACGACCTGGGCCTGCGCGGGCGCCCCCTCGAGCTCCGCCAGTGGCTGGAGCTGCTCGACGAGCTCGCCACTCTGGGCGTGCTGCACGTGGCGCTGTCCGGCGGCGAGCCCCTGGCCCACCCCGACTTCTTCGTGATCGGCGCCCACGCCCGCGAGCGCGGCTTCGTGGTCCGGGTGAAGTCGAACGGCCACGGCCTGTCGCGCCCGATCGCGCGCCGGCTGCGCCTGCAGGTGGACCCCTATCTCGTCGAGGTCAGCCTGCACGGCGCCTGCGCCGCGACCCACGACCGCCAGACGCGGGTGCCTGGCAGCTTCGAGCGCCTTGTGCGTCACCTGGGCGAGATGCGCGCGGAGGGCCTGCGCGTGCGGATCAACGCCACGCTCACGTCCTGGAACGAGGGCGAGGTCGAGGAGATGTTCGCCCTGGCCGACTCCCTGGGGCTGCCGCTCCAGTTCGATCCCGAGGTGACTCCCCGCGACGACGGCGACCGGGGGCCGCAAGAGGTCGCTGCGTCGCGCGCAGGGCTACTCCGCCTGTTCCGCGCCGAGTACGCGCGCGGGGAGAAGGCCACGGCAGGCGTCGCGACTCGAGATGCGGACCGCGGGTTACCCGTGCCGACCGACAAGCACTGCGGCGCGGGCTCCTCGGGCATCGCCGTCGACCCCTACGGCAACGTCTACCCGTGCGTGCAGTGGCGCCGGAGCGTCGGCAACCTGCACGCGCAGCGCCTGGCGGAGATCTGGACGGGCTCGCGGGATCTCGCGGAGATCCGGCGCACCACCGCCGAGGTCAAGCAGCGTCTGGCGTCGCGCGGCGATGCGGCGCTGCTCAACTTCTGCCCCGGCCTGGCCGCGGCGACTTCGGGGGACCCGCTGGCGGTGTACCCGGGCGCCGTGCGCCGCGCGGAAGCGATTCGGCAGGTGGCGACGGAACGCCGGCGCCTGGAGCTGCGGGTACTTCCCTAGCTGGCGATCGGACCCGAGGGGCACGCCCCCGGGTTGCCCTTGGCCGGCGGGCTGGGCGAGCACACGGCCGCAACGGCTTCCAGCGGCTCGCGGCTCAAGATGCGGGGCGGCTCGTAGGGGCGCTTGGGTCCGCTCGCGTCCTTGGGCGTGTCGCTCATGGTGCGTTGCCCAATGATAGACTCCCCGCGTCTGAGCTACAACGGCGCTGCGCGCCTGCGTTTCAGGCCGCCGCAACTCGTCCCGAATCAGTCAGTTCTGTGGGCCGTGCAGCGAGCCTTCGGCCCACCGGGGTCCACCTTCGCGGCCCTTTCGGATCCCCAGGAAGGGATTCGAACCGCACGGCGACTGGACTTGGCTCCGCGCATCGCCTTCCGGATCTCCCGCGGCACGCTGGAGTCGGAGCTCGGCAGCGCCGAAGCGGCCACCCTCACGGCGGACCGCGGCCTCTACGCGATGGCGGCGGATCGCCTCCTCGAAACCGCGCGGAAACTCTCCGCAGCGGGAGAGCGCCTGGCCCTGCTCAAGGGGAGCGCCCTCTTCGCTTGCAGCATCGTCGCTCCGGGCTCGCGGGCGCTGGCGGATCTCGACGTGCTGGTCGAGGAGCGGCAGCTCGGGTCGTGGGCCGATCGACTGCGAGGCCTTGGTTTCGCGGAGGTCAGGGGCAGCGTGCCGAGCGACCACCAGCTTGCGCCCTTCGCACGCCACGGCGTGATCGTGGAGCTGCACCGCTTCCTGCCCGGCGTACGCGTGTCCGGCGCGCGTGGCTTCGCGACCTTCGAGGCGCTCGAGCAGGCGGGCCTGCTGGAGGGCCTCTCTGGCTGGCCGGACTGGATCTTCACTCCGCGGCCGCCGGTCCTGGCCGCCCATGCTGCGGTGCATGGACTCGCGCAGCACGGCTTCGCGCCGCGCAGCTACCCGCTCACCAGGATGCTGGCCGATCTCATCGATCTCGGCGTCCACACGAACCCGGTCCTGGCGGAGCAGGCCCACGTCCTCGTGGCGAAAGAGATCCCCCGCGAGGAATGGGACGAGCTGCTCGACACCTGCGGGGATCTCGAGCGCGGCGCGGCGGTTCACCGCCCGCTGCTGGCTCATGCCGTGCTGGGCCTGCTGGACGACGACTATGCCGTGTCCCTGAAGCTGCGCGCCCTAGGTGCCGTCCCCTCGACGCTGCCGAAGGCCCTGGTGATCGCGCGGGAGGCCTGGCGAGCGCTGTTCCCCGGTCGTGCGCGGCTTGCGGGCCTGCATCCGGGCGGCATCGGCCTCGCGCTCAAGAGACCCTTCGCGATGTTCGGTCGCGGCCTTTTGGCGCTGCGGGTGAAACCCAGGCGCTAGAAATGGACGCGGAGTCCGGCCCAGATCTTGGACTGCTGCCCCAACCGCTCGCCTTCGAGAAAATCCACGCGGCCGACGCCGAACACGCCGACCGTGTCGGAGACGTAGACCTCGACTCCGAACTGCGCGTTGCCGCCGACCCGGAAGGAGTCCTCGCCTGCGGGCAAGTCCGGCTCCGCGCCCAGGAAGTGAGCGCCGAACCCGATGCCGAGGAAGATGTCCACCGAGCGCGCCGGAACCACGCCGATCACGTTCAATCCCAGCAATGCGTCCTTATCCCGTATGCCGCCCTGCGTGCGTGTGAAGCGCCCGAACTCGGCCTCCAGGAAGGCGCGGATGCCCTCGCGCTGCTGGCCGAAGCGAAAGCCCGTCTGCTCGTTGCCCTGGCCCTGCTCGTTCTCCTCGTCGCCCCGCCCGCCGACCCGACGCCGCACGTTCAGGCCGAAGTAGCCGTCTCCCTGGCCGTCGATGTAGACGACGCCGTAGCCCAGGCCCACGGCCCAGTGGTGGCCTTCTGTCGTGTCGGCGGCCTCGGCCTCTTCCGCCCAGACCGACGGTGCCACAGCCAGGAGGACCCCCAGCAGGCTCGCGAGCAGGCTCGTTTTCTTCATCGCGTCTCTCCGATCGAGGGGTTGGGCTAGGTTATCACGGCCGTTCCGGCAGCGACCGCAGGGCCGCCAGGGTCACGAACAGGGCCGCCAGGGCCGGAATCTGGAGTGGAAAGTCCATCACTTCATGGGTCAGGAAGCCCGCCAGCGCGGCGCTGAGCCAGGGATCGCGCTCGGCGGCTTTCAGGCAGGCGCCGGCCGCCCACACGGCCAAGAGCAATCCCGGAACGCCGGTTTCCACGAGGATCTGCAGGTAGTCGTTGTGGGCCTCCCGATACCAGACGATTCCGGCCGCCTCGCTCGGCACGCGGAACGCGGGCCAGGCGCCCGTGGGCGAGGCCACCGGCGTCCGCAGATCGACGGGCCAGGGTGTCGCCCCGACCGGCAGGTCCATTGGCACCGCCCGCGACATCGCCCAGGCGAAGGTGTTGAAGCCGCTGCCACGCGCCCAGTAGCCGTCCATGCGCGCCAGAGCGTCACGCCACACCAGCGTGCGGCTGTCCCCCTCGCGTGCCGCCGCGGCGAAGCGCGCTTCGATGCGCTCCAAGCCGTAGGAGGCGAGCGCGACGCCAAGCAGCGCCAGCACCCAGGCCCCGAGAGAGAACCACGCGCGCCGCTTCTGGGCCACGGCTGCCACAGCGAGACCCGCCACGAGGCCCAACAGGCCGCCGCGCGACGTCGATGCCAGGAGGCCCGCCAGGCAGACGAAAGGCGGCAGCATCGCGAACAGGAAGCCCGTTCCTTCGACCGAGCCCAGGCCCAGCAGGATGCGGCGCAGGTTCGGGCGCGGGCCCAAGCGGTGGCGGAGCCGCCTCTGGGCCTGCACCAGCAGGCTCGTGGCGATGGGGATCACGAGCAGCATGCAGGCGGCGAAATGGTTGCGGTTCACGAAGGGGCCCAGCAACTGCTGCGCGCCCGGCTCCAGGGGCGCGAACACGCCGTAGATGCGCGTGACGCCGTAGGCGAGCTGGACGAGCGCCACGGTGGCCGTGACGAGGCCGAGCAGGGCCACGACGCGGCGGAAACGCTGGCGGGCCTCGGGCTGTGTGAAAGCACTCGAGGCCCCCAGGTGGAGCGCGAGCGCCGCGAGCACGAACAAAAGCCCGCGGGCCGTGTCCCGGGACGACAGCGTGCCGGGCGCCATGCCCTCCGGCATCGGCAGGAACTGGAACGCGACGAGTCCGGCGAAGGCGATGCCCGCCCGCAGCAGCGGCGCCCGCGGCAACACCGGAGCGGCCAGGTCGAAGGACCAGGCCTCCAGGCCATAGCCGGGCTGCGCGTCGAAGCTCAGCCAGCGCTCGCTAGGGTGGAACGCCAGGCGACGCGGCCCCAGCCGTCGGCGCAGTCGCCGGATCTCGAGCCCACGCCCCGCTGCCAGCAGCAACACCAGCGCCGCAAGGGCGAAGAACGCCAGCTGGCCCGAAGGACGCACGCCGGCGAGGGCCGCCAGCAGGCCCGTCACGCCCAGCGCCACGGCGGCCTCGAGGCCGAAGCACAGGGCGCGCAGGCGGCGCGCCGAGGCGAGCAGCCCCGGATCCGAGAGCGTACCGGTGGCTGGGGCGTCCGCGCTCAGCGGCTACCGGCTCGGGCTGGCGGGAGCCGCACCCAACAGGATGGTCGTGATGCCCAGGCCGCTGGCGCCGATCGCGACGATGGCGCCCAGCGTGCCCATGCTGCCGCCGGGGAGCCCGACCGGGGCGCCCGTCGACGACCCGTACGCCTGCGGGCCAACGCCCGGCGGGCAGGGCCGCAGCGGCCGCGTGCGCTCGGGACAGCTCGGCGCGTCCTTCACGACATCCATCGAGTAGAGAGCGGTGCGCGTGGTGGCGGCCTGGGTGCGCGCGGTGAAGTAGTACTCCACGGGCCCGGCGTTCTCGAGGGTCGCGGGCAGGCACACGAAGAAGCGCTCGCCCTCGCGCTGCAGCGGCATGAAGAAGAACTCGGAGGTGCGGTTGGAACGGAAGTAGATCCGCGCTTCCTCCACCGGGTCGGGCGGCTCGATGCGGGTCTCGATGTAGCTCCGGGTCTCGGCCAGCTCGCAGCCCCAGGCGTCGTGTTCGAGTGTCACCGGTGCGTAGACCTCGGCGGCCAGCACCAGGGCCGCCTCGACGCCGTCGCCCGAGCGCAGCGAGACGACTCGAGGCCCGCTGCGAATCCGGTAGCCGGACGAGGCTTCGAGGGCGTAGGCGCCCGGGGCCAGGGGGGCGCGGAAGCGGCCCTGGGCGTCGCTACGCAAGGTCGCCACGCGCCCGTCTTCGAGGCCGATCAGCCGGATCTCCAGGGCGGCCGGGCCTCGGCCTTCGAGGGACAACGACCCCTCGATTCGGGACTCCGCCGCGCTTGATGAACTGGGGATGGCCACGAGCGTGGCCAGGACCCAGCAGGCTGATCGCTTGACCCGCACTCCGGCCCTCTTATCACGGGAGGGATGGCGGCATTATAACATCGCAGGCGTGATGCCACGCCGCCTCGCCCTGCTCGCGTGCAGCGCCCTTCTGGCGGCCTGTTCCGGCCCCGACGCCGCGCGGCCACCCCGCTTCACTCTGGTCGAGAAGGGCGCCTACCAGGCGCTGTACGGACCCGACGGCCGCCTCGAGCGCGTGGCCCTGGACGCGGACGGCGACCGGCGCGCCGAAACCCTGACGTTCTACGGGCCGGCGGGACGTCCCGTGCGCGCCGAGGCCGACCAGGACGGCGACGGGCGCATCGAGCGCTGGGAGTACTACGACGAGGCGGGCCGCCTGCGGCGGGTCGGCGCCTCGCGCTTCGGGCGGGGCGAGCCCGACGTGTTCTCGTACCCGGACGAGAGCGGCGGCTTCGTGCGCCGCGAGTACGACGAGGACGGCGACGGCCGCAGCGACCGCGTCGAGCACTTCGTCGAGGGGCGCCTGTGGGCCGAGGACCTGGACGGCGACGGCGACGGCCGCTGCGAGCGGCGCCTGGTCAAGGACGCCCAGGGCCGGACGCTCCGGGTCGAGACCGACCGCGACGGCGACGGCCGCTTCGAGGGCAGCGTCGCCGTGCGTCCGCCGCCGATGTAGGATCCCTCAACCAACGCAGGGGTGGCATGACCGAAGCGCGAGCCCGAATCCTCGTGGTCGACGACGAGGCTTCCTTCGTTCGTCTCGTGACCGAGGTCCTGAACCACAAGGGCTACCTCACCCAGGCCGCCCATGACATGGCTGAGGCCAGGGCCGCCGCGCGCGCCGGCGGTTTCGACGCGGCGATCCTGGACCTCATGCTCCCCGGTGGGAGCGGCCTCGATCTGGTCCCCGACGTTCGCGCCGGAAGCCCTGACGCCCAGATCGTGGTCCTGACGGGCCAGGGCGGCATCGAGACCGCCATCGCAGGCATCCAGCACGGGATCTTCGACTACCTGGAGAAAGCGGCCCTGGATCTAGGCAAGCTCGAGCGGTGCCTCGCGCAGGCCGTGGAGCGCGCGCGGCTCTTGCGGGACAACCGCGGCCTGGTAGCGAGCCTCGCCGAGAGCAACCGACTGATGCGCACCCTGCAGGAGCAGAGCGGGTATATCTCCGAGGAGCCCCACCTGGATCGCCTGCTGCCGCGGGTGGTTGCCTCGGCCAAGGCCTTGACCGGCGCCCAGGCGGGTCGCGTGCTCCTGTTCCAACGCAGCTCGGGAGGCGAGGTGCTGGTGATCGAGAGCAGCGTCGGCGACGGCGCCGGCGAGCTGCGCGGCGCGCGGCTACAACCCGGACAGGGACTGGCCGCCCTGGCGGCGGAAGAGGATCGGACGCTGCGCATCGACGATCCCCGCAGCGACCCGCGCTTCTCCCACCGCTGCGACGACTTCGGAGCCGGAGTGCGCGGCTTCCTGACCGCTCCGCTACGCAAAGGCGGGGCGCTGGGTGCCCTGCTGGTTGCCGGTCGTGATGCGGGCTTCGGGCCCGATCACGAGTGCGTGCTGGGCAGCCTCGCGCGCCAGGCCGCCCTGCTGATCGACAACGCCCTCGAGCACGAGCGGGGCCAGAACTTCTTCGCCCACGTGTCCGACCTGCTGGTGCAGGTGTTGGAGCGCCTCGACATCCACTACCCTGGACATTCTCGGCGTGTCGCTGCCCTCGCCGACATGACGAGCCGGCGGCTGGGCCTGTCGCAGTCCGAGCGTCGCGCGATCCACTTCGGCGCCCTGCTCCACGACATCGGCAAGATCCGCATCGATCCAAAGTTGCTGGCTTCGGCAGACTCGCTGGGCAACGCGCGGGCCGAGATCCAACGCCACCCGACTCTGGGCCTGGAGATCCTGCGCTCGATCAGCGCCTGGGAGGACATCCTACCCGTGGTCCACTCCCACCACGAGCGCTGGGATGGCCGCGGCTACCCCCGAGCGCTGAAAGGGCAGGAGATCCCCATCGGAGCCTGCATCGTGGCGGTCGCGGATGCATTCGACGCCATGACGCGGCAAACGCCGCACGGCTCGCACAAGAGCGAGGCCGAGGGCCTGCGCGAGCTGGAGGTCTTCGCAGGCAGCCAGTTCGACCCGCGGGTCGTACGCATCTTCGTTGCCGAGTTCGAAAAGGCAGGCCACCCCTACACCGGCGACTGAGGTCTCATTCGTCCTTTTCGGGCGCTTCGGCCGCGCCCAGCTTGTTGTACAGCGTCTTCGGGTCGATGCCCAGCGCCTTGGCCGCCTTGCCGCGATGGCCGCCATGCTCGGCCAGCACGGTCTGGATGTACTGAAGCTCCATCTCCGCGAGGGTCAGGCCCGAGCGCAGCACCGCGGCCTTCCAGTTCTGCGGCGGGTCGAGCAGCACGTCCTCCGGGCCCAGGACCTCCCTCGAACACAGGATCGCCGCGCGCTGGATCACCATTTGCAGCTCGCGCACGTTGCCGGGCCAGGGGTAGGCCTGCAAGCGCTCCAGGGCCGGGGCGCTGATGCTCTTGCGTGGCGCGTGCCGCGCGAGGAAATGCCGGGCCAGCAGCGCGACGTCGCCCTTGCGCTCGCGCAGCGGAGGCAGGCGCAGGGTCAGGCCGCTCAGGCGGTAGTAGAGATCTTCGCGGAAGCGAGATGCCGACACCTCGGCGCGCAGGTCGCGGTTGGTGGCCGACACGATCCGGATGTCGACGCGTGTCGGGCGCGTGGCGCCTACCCTCAGGAACTCCTGGGTCTCGAGGGCCCGTAGCAGCTTCACTTGGGCGGCGGGTGCTATCTCGCCCACCTCGTCGAGGAACAGCACGCCGCGATCGGCCAGCTCGAAAACGCCAGCCTTGCGCGCCGTGGCGCCGGTGAAGGCGCCTTTCTCGTGGCCGAACAGCTCGCTCTCCACGAGGTTCTCGGGAACGGCGCCGCAGTTCACGGCCACGAAGGGCCCCGCGGCCCGCGGGCTCTTCTGATGAAGCGCCCGCGCTATGAGTTCCTTGCCGGTGCCGGTCTCGCCCAGCACCAGCACCGGGAGGTCCGTAGGCGCCACGCGCTGCAGCGTGGCCAGAAGCTCGATCAGCGTCCCATCCTCCGTCACCAGGCCGGACCCGGTGTCGAGGCGCTCCAGGCGCGAGCGCAGAGACAGGTTCTCGCGCCGCAGCCGCGCCTTCTCCGCCGCCTTCTGCACCAGCACTTCGATCTCGTCCAGGCGCGCGGGCTTGTTGAGGTAGTCGTAGGCGCCGAGCTTCATCGCCTCGATGGCCGTGGCCAGGTCGGCGTTGCCGGTGAGGACGATGCACTCTATGGCACGCCCGTCGCTGCGAATCTCGCGCAGCACCTCGAGCCCCGAGCCGTCGGGGAGATTCAGGTCCACCATCGCCACGTCGAACTCCGACGCCCGCAACTGCTCCACGGCCTGGCCCACGCGCGTGGCCGGCGACGTGACGTGGCCGCGGGCCTCGAGCTCCTCGCGGAGGATCTCCGACAACGCCGGGTCGTCCTCCACCACGAGGACGCGGAGCGGATCAGCCAACCGGGCCTCCCAGGGGAAGCTCTATTGTGACTCGGGTACCGTGCCCCGGGTTGCTGCCCAGCCGGATCTCGCCACCGTGGGCGCTGACGATGCCATGGCAGACGGCCAGGCCCAGGCCGGTGCCCTGACCCACGGGCTTGGTGGTGAAGAAAGGGCTGAACACGCGCCCCAAGTTCTCCTCGGAGATGCCGACTCCGTCGTCCTCGATCCAGAGCACCAGGCGCTGCCCATCCTCGCTCGGTGCGGCGGCGAGCAGCACCCGACCGTTGGGTACGCACGCCTCCAGGGCGTTCATCATGAGCGCCACAAGCACCTGGCGGAGCTGTCCCGGATCGCAGCGCACGCAGGGCAGGGCGCCACAACGCAGCTCCAGCTGGACGCCGCGCGTGCGGGCCTCGGCTCGCATCAGATCCGCGGTTCGGGCCAGAAGCGGTCCCAGATCCGAGAGCGTGAGCTCGTGGCGGCGGCTACGGCTGAACTCGAGCAGGGCGCCGATGATGGCCTTGCAACGCTCGACCTCCGCGCCGATCGTGCGCAGGTAGCGCGGGAAGCTCTTGAAGGCGTCGATCTCCAGCAGGCGAGGGTCCTCGGCCGCCCGCAGCATGCTTTCGGCGCGCAGCGCGATCGAGGCCAGGGGCGTGTTGATCTCGTGAGCGACTCCCGCCGCGAGCAAGCCCACATCCGCCAGGCGCGAGGCCTGCATCAGGCGCTGCTGCTGCTCCTTGAGTTCCGTGATGTCCCGCAGGGCCACGATCAACCCCCGCGGCCGTCCATCGTCTCCCAGGACCGGTGACGTGGTCACGAGGCGTACGCCCGGCAGAGCGTCGAAGCGCGCTTCGCTCACCGCCGGCGTTCCCGTCTCGAGGCCCTGGGCGATGGGGTCGGGCGCGATGCCCACAGCTGGCCCAATCAGGTCGCGGTAGTGCTGCAGGGGCAGCGCGCGCACGTCGCGTCCTGCCGCCGCGGCCAGGGCCCGATTCGCGCGAAGCACGCGCCCCTCGAGGTCGAGAACGGCGACCGGCTCCAGCATGGCATCGAGCACCTTCTGGCAGTCGCGCTTGGCGTGGACGATGTCGCGCAGCAGGTCCGTCAACGGATGCTCCTGGCCGGCGTCGCCCAGCAACACGACGATCGGCCCGGTCGCGTTCGCGATGGCGGCTGCGGCCGCGGCCGCGTCGTTCGCGAAGCTCACGGCGATGGGCGCCGCGCTGTCCGCAGTGGCCGGCGCCGAAGGGTGGCACGCCACGTCGACGCCGGGAGCCTCGAAGAAGGCGGCCCAGGCCTGGACCGCAGCAGGGTCGCCCTGGAGCGTCACGCGTTTGCGCGCGCGTCCCGAGTGCGTCACGCCGCAACCTGGGGCAGAAGCTCGATGAAGACATCGGCGATGCTGCGGGGCGTGGTGGCCGGCGCGGCGCTCATGGCTTCACCAGCCGGGACTGCCCTTCGTCGGCCTCGTCCAGGATGCGCAGGGTGCGGATGTGGCGCTTGTTGATTGCGACATAGGCCTCGATGGTCGCCGACTCGTTGCAGGTCACGTCGGTCAGGCTGAGGAACGCGCGGTCGTCAACGAGCACGTCGGACACCCGGCCTCTGCCGTGGGGGACGTAGACCTTGCCGACGTAGACACCGGACTCGGTCTCGATACGCACGCTGCAGCGCCGGGCACGGGGCGAGCGCACGGGGCCGGCGGAGACCGGGGTCGCGCGCAGGGTGGTCAGGCTGGCCATCGCAGTTCTCCTCAGGCTTCCGTTGTTACCGGGGGTGGGCGACCAGGCGCAGCTCCGCGTCACTCACGTCGGACGCGACCTCGTGGCCCCGGATGACGCCCGAGACGCGGAAAATCACCCGGTCGTTGTGCTCACCGGTCGCCTGCCACGTGAACTGGTCCTTGCGCAGCTTGCTGCGGATCGTGGTCCACTCGCCGCCGCCGTCCGAGCTGACTTCGACGTTGAAGTGCGCCTTCGAGGCGGGCAGGTTGTGGACGAAGGCGATGGTCAGCGGATCTCCCAGGTGCGTCCAATCGATGAGGCGCGGCTGCAGCAGCTTCACGAAGTACACCGGCTGGCGCGACGCCTTCGACACCTGCTGCAGCGTGTTGCTGCCGGCCTGCAGGCTCTGCACGCCGCTGCGGTCGGAGATCAGGATGCTGCCGTCTGCCGAGACGCGCACGGCGTCGGGTCCATCCAGGGCTTCGGCGATCACTTGAGCGTTCCCATCACGGTCCACGCGGATCAACTGGCCTTCGGCCTTCAGGGCCAGGAGGACGTTGCCGTCGCCGTCCACGGCGTAGGGGGCCCGGATCTCCTGAGCGTCGGCGGCGAGGCCGAGTGTGAGTGTGAAAACTGCCACCAGGCCCGCGCTCGTTCTGTTCTGCTTCTTCATCTTCTCCTCCTCTTCCTGCGCGTTCCCTTGTTGCAGCGGGCGTGCCGGCTGCGCTGCGCATCGGCTGCGCCAGTCACGTCGTTCTGGATCAGCGACTTGTGGCTTGAGGAGTGCCCGAGTGAGCTTGCAGGCGCCTGGAAGCCCGTCGGGAGATTTGCCCGACGCCCAGGGCCATCCTCCCGCAACGACCCCGCGGCTGCCCGTTGGAAATCCCTTGGTGCCAGGGTCTTGGGGTGGACGGGCCGAGCGGCACCGCGCTTGCAGCGCGAGAGGACCATGGTGAATGAAGACAGCCCCCGCATCCTTGTGGCTGACGATTCCCCGGTCGTGCGCGCCGTCGTCAGGCGTGACCTCGAAGCGGCCGGTTACACCGTCGACGATGTCGCCGACGGCGGGGCCGCACTGAGGCGACTCGAAGCGGAGTGTTACGACGTGGTCGTGACGGACCTGAGGATGCCCGAGCTGAGCGGCCTCGAACTGCTGGCGGCGATCAAGGGCCGCCGCCTCGGGGCCGAGGTCGTGATCTTGACCGCGACACACGCCAAGGACATGGCCTGCGCAGTCCAGGCCCTGCGCCTGGGAGCCCACGACTATCTGACCAAGCCGCCCGCGTCGCCCGACGAGATCGTGCTGACGGTGGAACGCGCTCTGGAGAAGAAGCGCCTGCGCGACGCGAACCAGCGACTGGTGCGCGAGTTGCAGGCGCTCAGCCTCACCGACGCCTTGACCGGGCTCAGGAACCGCCGCGCTTTCGACGAAGCGTTGCGTTCGGAGTTCGACCGGGCACAGCGCTACGGGGTGCCCCTGTCCCTGGCCATGGTCGACCTCGACCACTTCAAGAAGATCAACGACGGCTACGGTCATGCGGGCGGCGACGAGGTACTGCGTTGCTTCGCCGCCATGGTTCCGGCCCTGATGCGCACCGCGGACGCTGCATTCCGCTACGGGGGAGAGGAGTTCGCGATCCTGTTCCCGCACACCGCCCTGCACGGCGCACTCGACGCCGTGGAGCGTCTGCGCGCCGACCTGGAGCGTGGCCCGGTCGCTTTCGGAGAGGCGTCCATCCATGTCACTTGCAGTGGCGGTGTCGCCTGCCTGGCGGCCGAGGACGCCCAGCCCAAGGATCTGCTGCGGCGCGCCGACGCCGCTCTCTACCTGTCCAAGCAGGCCGGCCGCAACCGCATCGGCGTGGGAGCCCTGCCGCGTGGGACACGCCGGCCGCCCGCGGCTGCTGCACTGTTCCAGGCTTAGAGCGTGGCCGCCAGGGCGTCTCGGACGGCACTCAGCAGGGCCTGGGTCGAGAACGGCTTGTTCAAGACGCGGCTGCCGACGGGAACGCGCCGCTGCCCCAGCGTTTCGTCGGAATAGCCCGACATGAACAACGCCCGCGCCTGCGGCCGCCTCGCGCGCACGAGTTGCAGCACGTCCTGCCCGCCTCCTCCCGGCATCACCACGTCGCTCAGGACGAGGTCGATCTCGCCGGAGTGAGCGCGACTGCGTTCCCGGGCCTGAGCAGGGCAGTCGGCCTCGATCACCCGATAGCCGTTCTCCTCCAGGATCTCCCGCACCATCTCGCGCAGGGCTGCCTCGTCCTCGACCAGCAGGATCGTCTCGGCTCCGCCGCCGGCACGGGGCGCGGGCGCCTCGCCCTCCGCCGGGCGCGCCGGAGCCTCGGCGCGGGGCAGCAGGATCCTGAAGGTCGTGCCCTTCCCCGGCTCGCTGTCCACGTCGATGCGGCCGCCGGCCCCTTCCACGATGCCGTAGACCATGGGCAGCCCGAGGCCCGTGCCCTTGCCCTTCTCCTTGGTCGTGAAGAAAGGCTCGAAGATCCGTGCCTTGACCTCGGGCGTCATGCCCTCGCCAGTGTCGCTGATGCGCAGTTCCACGCCCTTCGGAATGCCGGGCGCACCGACCACACCCCGGGTCTCGATCGTGAGGCGTCCGCCCCGCGGCATCGCGTCGCGCGCGTTGACGACCAGATTCATCACCGCCTGTTCGACCTGGCCCGGGTCCGCCTCGACGCTGCCCAAGGCCGACGCGGAGGCCACGACCAGACGGACGTCCTCGCCGATGAGCTGTCGAAGCATCGGCTCCATGTCGGCGACCAGCGCGCTCAGGTCGATGGGACGGGCGTCCACCGGTTGCTTGCGGCTGAAGGTGAGCAGGCGCCGAGTCAGCTCGGCGGCGCGCTCGGATGCCTTCTCTATTTGCTGGACGCGCTTACGGGCGGGGTGCTCTGCCGACAGCTCTCGCGACAGCATCTGGGCGTAGCCCGAGATCACGCCAAGCAGGTTGTTGAAGTCGTGGGCGACGCCGCCAGCGAGGCGCCCGATCGCCTCCATCTTCTGGGACTGCAGGAGCTGTTCCTCGCTGCGCCGCAGGGCCGCTTCGGCCTTCACCTGCTCGGTCATGTCCTGGACGGTCCCGATCAGTCGGCTGGCTCTGCCGGAGGCGTCCCGCACCAGGACCGCGTGGCCGTGAACCTGGCGCCTCTGGCCATCGGGCAGCACGATCGGGTAGTCGAGGCTGAACGGAACGCCTTCGTTCACCGTGCGCCGCAGCTCCCGCAGGATCACGGGCAGACTCCCCGGCAAGAGCTGGCGCGCCGCGATCTCGAAACTGGGCTCGAAGCTCCCCGGCGCGTGGCCGAACAGCCGGAACATCTCGTCGGACCACAGCACGCGATTCCGCTCCAGGTCGTCGAGATCGTCGAGCATGAGTTCCCAGGTGCCGAGGTGGGCGACGGCCTGGCCCAGGGCCAGTTGGGTCTGGCGGTCGTGGAGAGCGCACGCGGCGCGCTCGTTCTCGACGGTGCTGGCCACGACATGGGCCAGGGACTGGAGGAAACGGCTGTCGTCCTCGGTGAAGGCCCGCGACTCGCGCCGCAGCAGTTCCAGTACTCCGAAGGGCCGCGGCCGACCCGGGATCGGCACGCTGATGCTGCTGACGCCGAGCCTGCGCGCCAAGGGAGGCACGACGAAGCGGGTCTCCGAGCGCAGGTCGGTCACCAGCACGGGTGCATCGACCGTGAGCGTGTAGCCGGACTGCGAGGCAAGCCCGGCCGGCACGTTGAGCGTGCCGACCATGCCCGGGGCCAGACCGTGGCCGGCGACCAGGCGCAGGCTCTGGCCGTCCTGCGCGAGCGCCATCAGGCCGGCCACGTCGCTGCCCGTCGCCTCGCACGCCACGCGCGTGGCTGCCGCCATGACTGCATGGGTGTCCGGCCTGCCGATGGCGACGCCACCGAGGTGCGCGACGGCACTCTGCTGACGCAAGCGGCGGTCCAAGGCCTCTGCCGCCGCGCGCTGCTCCGTCACGTCCTGACCTGCCGTGTAGATCAGCCCCTCGCCCAGGTGCGGCACGGCGGAGAACAGCAGCCAGCGATAGGAGCCGTCGCGAGTGCGCCAGCGATCCTCGAGGCTTGCCAGCGGTTCGCCCCGGGCCAGGCGCTCCAGTCGTTCCCGGGCCGCGGGCAGGTCGTTCGGGTGGACGAACTCGAGGGCGTAGCGCCCCCGCAACTCCGCCGCCGAGTAGCCGAAAACCGCCTCGCAAGCAGGGTTTGCCTGTCGGAAGCGCCCCTCCAAGTCGAGGGTGCACAGCAGGCTGAGCGACATGGAAAAGAAACGGTCGCGCTCCCGCTGGACAGACTCGACATCGTGCTGGTGTTGCACCCGCTCCAGGCAGTTCTGGACCGCCTTCGAAAGCCGCAGCAGGTGGCGCGGGCTCTTCACGACGTAGTCGTCGAGCCCGGCCTTCATGGCCTCGGCGACGACCTCCTCGTTGCCCGTGCCGGTGAACATGATCACCGGCAGGCTGGGCCTGCGCTCCTTGACGCGCCGCAGCACCTCGACGCCGCTCGTCCAGCGGATGTCGTAGTCGGTGATGGCGACATCGAAGTCGGCCGCTTCCAGCGCCGACTGGAACTGCACCGAAGAACTGACCTGGTGGACATGAGTCCGCGGGAACACACGCTCCAGCTCCCGGGTGACCAGCACGCGGTCGGCCGGGTTGTCGTCGATCAGCAGAAAGGCCGGCATGCTCACGACGCCACTTCGGGCGGCTCGTCGAGGATCAACCAGTAGACGTTCAGCTCCCTCACCATCTCCAGCAGGCGCTCGAAGTTGACCGCCTTCACCAGGTAGGAGCTGATGCCCGTGGTCATCAGTGACTCCGGCTTCATGACCCGTCTCCGGGGTCGAACTGTCGACCCCCATCCAGACCGACACTCGGGGCGTTCGCCACGGGCTTGCAACGCTGGTGACGAACGCCCCGGCAGGCCTGTTCTGGGACGCGCAACGCCTGGAGGGAACCCACGGAGCTTGCGGTGAATCCGGTCGAAGGCCTACCGGATAAAGTGTATACATACTGCCAAGCGCGGGTCAACACGCTCGGCCCGCGCGCGGGGGTGGGGCTCGGCTAGGCCGTGGCCGGTCGCCCTCGAGGCCTGGTCTTGGGGACCTTCCGGCGCGGGATCTGGAACCGAGCGAGGCGCAAGTACAGGGTGCGGCGGGTCACTCCCATCAGGCGTGACACGCGCGCGATGTTCCACTCGTTGCGATCGAGCAGCAGCAGCATCTTCTCGCGCTCCATGTCCTCGACCGGCGTGCGCTCGAGATATTCCTGCCACACCTCGCGCTGGTCCGCGTCGCCGTCAGCCGGGCGCACGGAGCGCGCGATGAGGCGGGCGAAGCGACCCAGGCGTCCGAGCTCCGGGCCCGCGCCCAGGTTGGGCCGGTCGCTGTCGACATAAAGCAGGGCCACGAGCGAATCGGCCTCGAACACGGGAACCACCACCACGCTGGCAGGGCCTTCGCGCTCTACTGGCGTGTCCGTATGGCGCGTGGCTCGGCGGTCGGGGTCGTGGAATGGCTCCTGCTTCTCGAAGCCGGGTCGGTAGTTCTTCCAGATCGTCTGCATCGCGTCGAGTACGGCTTGGTCGATGCCCTTCGAGGCGAACAGCGTGACGCCCTGGCCCTGCGGCTTGAAGATGGCGCCGGCGCGTCCGCGGGTCATCGCCAACACCACTTCGAGCGTGCGCTCTGCCAACTGGCGAGAACGATGCGAGCCGAGAACGATGTCGGTGAACTGATCGATGAGTTCAGGCTCCACGTGGGGCCTCCCTTCCGGGCGATTCTAGGTCCGTCCCCGCTACGGATCAATAGGACACTCATGAGCCTCTCAAAAGTGTATATTTTTGTTGACACAAAGTAAACATAAAGCGTATACTCTCCTTCGAGTCCGCCGATCGCGGGCTCGAAGGAGGTCGCGATGCGGGCAGCATGGCTGGGAACTTGGTTGATCGTGGCGGTGATGGGGCTGTGGGTCTTGGACGGCAGCTACGTGGACAGCTGGATCGGGGCGACGGACGACTCCGGCTCGGTCGTCGTACTCGACGGGCAGGCCGGCCCACCCCCGGGCAAGTAGACTAGGCGCGCGCAATCGAACGGGCTTTCCGTTCCGTTGCGCGCGCAATGCTCCTCGCCTACACCCACTCGCTCCTGCTGGCCGTAGGATGCGGCCTAGCGCTTCTCATCTTCTCGGGGGCGTTAACCCGGCGACGATTCAGCGATTGCTACTCCTTCTGCCTCTACCAGCTGGCGCTTTTCGTTCCGCAGGCGCTCATGGAGATCCGGCGCGAGGAGTACTACACCCGAGACTTCTGGCTTGCAACGGAGACGGCGCATCAAGTCTTGAAGCTTGCCATCGTGCTCGAGCTCTCGGGCCGAACGCTCGCGGCCTTCCCAGGTGCTCGACACACTGTCAGGGCTGCGTTGCTCGTTGTGCTACTGGTCTTGTGCGCCCTGCTACTGGCCACCGTTGAGGTCCCCGAGTATGGCCACATCGTGACGGACTTGATGCCCCGCCTCATGAGTGGCACGGTCTGGCTATTCTGCGTGCTCGGCCTCGTCATCGCCTGGTACCGAATCCCAATGACTCCGCTGCAGAAGGCCGTGCTGCTGGGGTTCTGCGTGTACCTCCTCCTCTACGCAGCTTCCCTTTGGTTGATCGCAGCACTGGAGTGGCGGTTCCGAGCGAGCGTCAACCTCGGGACCGCCCTCGTGTACACCGGCACTCAGATCTACTGGGCGTGGGCGGCGTGGCGGCCGCTGGCGGCCGTTCCCCCTTCTGCGGAGCCTGAGGCGTTAGGATGACGGCACGTCCATGTGGTGGATGATCGGGATCGCCGCCGTATCGACCCTGGTCGTCCTGCTCGTGCTGGGCCGGCGCAACGAGAGGGCCGTCGAGCGCGACTGGGACCTCGTGCTCTCGGAGAAGGGCCAGAAGCTCTACCGGTCGATCGAAGATCGGGTGCGCGGCGAGCAGGAACTGACAGACCTCGCGATCGGGGAGGCCGTCAGCGTCCACGAGCTGGGCTCGATGGACGAGGCGATCCGGCTGCTGGACGTCGGCTACAAGGTCCTGGAACGCTTCACGCCCAACATGCTCCAGCTGCTCGGCTCCATGGCCGCGTTCTCACGCATGGTGGCGGCGGTGACGCCCGTCAGGCCCCTGCGGCCCCGCGACTTCCGAGTGGCGGAGCTGATGAGCCTGGCCTACCTCAACCAACTGCTGCATCAGTTCCTGGTTTCGAGCGCCGAGCGCTTCCGGCTGCGCCTCTACATCCTGGGCCAGAGCTTCGGCCTCGCCACGCGCGTGCTGCTGCGCTCCACACGGCGCATCTTGACGCGCGAGCCCGATGAGGCGCGCCAGTGGGCCCAGGTCGACGCCATCCGTCACGACCTCGGCACGCTCACCGACGAGTCCCTCGGCAGCCTGCGCGTGCTGCTCGGGTCGCTGACGACCGAGGATCGCGAACGAATCGTCGCCCACCTGCGCCAGGGCCACTAGAGCTGGTGAGCGACGTTCTTCCTCGGCTTCTCACTTGATCGCGAAGCCCGCGTTGGACTCGTCGCTCGCGCCGCCGGCGAGCGCGGTCACGCGAAGCCGCGCCGAGGCAACGGCCGGGCCGCCAGCCACCCACGCGTGGGAAGAATTGGCGGCGCCAGTCGTGTTCACCGACGCGAACAGCGTCTGCCACCCGGAGCCCCGCCACAGCTCGATCCGCACCGGCTGGCCCTTGCCCAGGTTGTGGTTGAACTTGATCACGTAGCTGCTGCCGATCAGCCAGCTCTTGACCTCGGCCACGGTGATCCAGGCCTCGGCCAGGGTCACGTTGGCCGGCGACGTCCCGCTGCCGCCCGAGACGCCGGCGTCGCTGACCCGGAAGCGCGCGCGGCTCGTGGTCGCTCCGGCCACGCTCCAGGAGTAGCTGCCCTTGCTCGCCGAGGCATTGGGCCAGCTCGCCGCCAGCGTCTCCCAGGCTCCTTCGGGAAAGGCGCGGTTGATTTCGATCCTCACCGAGGACCCTGCGCCCAGGTTGTGGGCCCAGCTCAGGGTCTGCGTCGATCCGATCCGCCAGGACACCGGCGTCTTGGGCGCCGTGAACGAGACCAGCCCCGGACTGAGGATGCGCAGGCTTCCGTCGGAGAGGTCCGCGCCACTCGCCCCGTTGGGATCCGTGGCCACCACACGAACCCGCCCCGTTGCCGTCACCGAACCCGCGGGAGGCGTCCACACGCAGGACGTGGTCGTGCCCGACAGGCTCGTGCAGCCGGCCGCCGCCAGCCACGTGAGCCCGCCGTCGGTCGAGTACTCGATGTCGATCGTGTCCACGAGGGTGTCGTCCCAGCTGGCCCAGCGCACCGCAGTGGGCGCGCCAGCCCACAGGCTGCCGCCGTTCGGAGCGTAGAGCAGCGTGCCTGGGGCTTCGTTGGCTGCCGAAGACACGGTCACGCGTGCCACCTCCACGCGTTGGAGGGCGTCCAGCGCCCGCGCCGAGAGCGCCACGGTCTCGTCGGCTGCGACGCCCCACAGCTGGAGATCGCAAGGGAAGCTCTCGCAGGAGCCGAGGAAGGCGTGCCGGCTGGGCGAGTCCACGAACACCTCCGCGCGCGTGGGGGGGTGGCCGGGGTCGGACGCCTCCACGCGGATCGCGGTGCCGTCGCTCACGTTCTGTCCGTTCGAGGGCGCGACGAACGCCACCGGCGGCCCGTCGTTCGCCAGGCTCAGCGTGATCCGCTCGCTGACGGTGTGTCCGTCGCGCCGGTGCGACACGGCATCGAGGGTCGCATAGGCGCTGCCCGCGCCGGCGGCCGGAGTGAAGGCGACTCCGTAGACGCCGCCCGCGCTGGGCTCGGCGTCCGTCCCCAGGGGCAGGCCGTTCTGCAGGAGGTCCACCCACAGCGTCTCCGCCGGATCGGCGGCGACCAGCAGCGAGACCTGGTCGCCCGACAGCTCGCCGCCCGGCGACACGATGCGTAGCGCAGCCAGGTCCTCGACCGCTTGCTCACTCGAGTCCGCGTCGGTCGCGTAAGCCAGCTCGAAGGCCGTGGTCTCGCCAGGCTGCAGGTCGCCCAGTGCGAAGGCGATCGCGAGGGTCTCGTCGCCTTGCGACGGCGCGCTCGGGTCGGGCGCGCTCGGCGAGTCGAGCACGTCGTCGGGATCCTGCGGCATCGCGTCCTCGACGCTGACCCGGGCCCGCGAATCCGCCGCGACGAGCGCGAAACTGAAGCCCAGCATGCTCTGGCCGACCACCAGCGCGCGGTCGGGCGTGGTGGCCCCCGGCTGCAGCCAGACCGCGTTCGAAGTGGACCCGTTGCCCGCCAGGTCCACGTCGGGATCGGGGTTGAGACCGCGCATGTATTTCACGCCCGGCAACACCTGGCTGCCGGTATTGGTCAACTGGACGTGGACCCGCAACGTGTGGCCGGGCGTGTCGAAGGCGAATGTCTGGACCACGCGCAGGCTTTCTCCGACGCCGCCCACCGCGATGCCCTCCCACACCGCGGAACGCTCTCCGCCCGAGCTCGTCTCCACCAAGGCAAGCTTCGGGATGCCGGGGACCAGCCCGGCGACGTTGGTCCTGACCGTGGCGCCCCACTTCACGGCCCACGCTTCGCCCAGGACGGGGGGGAGGTAGTCGCCCGACTGCGCCGGCGAGCCGATCGTCCAGCCGTCGCCACCCGTGTCGGCAACGAGACCCAGGGGGAGGCCCGCGGGGTGGAATCCCGCGGGTGCCTGAAGCAGCGTTCCGAGCGTGCCCCCTCCGGCTAGTCCGACCTCGAGTCGCTCGCCCTTCAGGAAGACCTCGCCTAGGACCGTTTCAGCCTGCGCCCTCCAAGGAGCCAAAAGGGCCAGCATCGCCGCCGCCAGGAGCCGTGCTTCGTTTCGAGCCCGCATTTTCCACCTCCGGGCCCGAAATCTGGGCCACGCGGAGTCTGGACGGGGGCAACGGCCGTGCCGCGCCCGCGGCGGCGTAAGTGTTTTGTCTTCAGACGAGGCGACTGCCCACGACAGGACACGATTGCCGAAACCTCAGGAGGCTTTCCCGATCGGACCGGTCGTCCCCTGTCAGCGCAGCATCAGGTCGCGGAAGTTCGGCGGCTTGGGCGTCGTCTCACCCGACAGGGCCTTCTCCACGGCGAACTCGGCCATCTTCTCCACGGCCCACGGGAAGTGGGCGTCCTTGAAGCTGCGGTAGTCCATGTCGGGGGTGTAGTTGGTCAGGTCGATGCCGTAGTACTTGCCGTCCTTGAAGGCGAACTCGATGGCGTTCATGTCGTAGCCCAGGGCGCGGTTGAAGCGCAGCGACAGCTCCTCGGCCTCGTCGCGGATCGAGCGCGGGATGATGTCGTAGTCCTGGTTGTAACCGCCCATGCCCATGGGCGCCGGGTCGTAGCGGATCGCCCGCGCCCAGCGCCGGCCGATGGTCGGCACGCGGATGTAGATGTCCCAGGTCATCAGCTCCTGGAGCATCATGGTCTTGGCCCCGGAGGCCTCGTAGGTCTCGTACAGGTGCTCGAGGCTCGTGATCTTGGTGACGTCCTTCCAGCCGCCGCCGAAGGCCGGCTTCATGAAACACGGGCAGCCCACGTAGTCGAGGTACATCGAGAAGTCGGTCGGCCACAAGTTGCGCAGGCTCTCGGCCGTCACGTCGTCCAGGTAGGAGCGGTTCGGCAGCACCACCGTCTTGGGCTCGGCGATGCCCAGCTTCTCGGCCGCGGCATAGCCGAAGAACTTGTCGTCGGCCGAGCGCCAGAAGGTGTTGTTGATGCAGTAGGTGCCCTGCAGCGCCGCCATCTTGAGGTAGACCGAGTAGTAGGGCACCTCGTGGCTCATGCGGTCGAGGATCACCCGATAGGGGACCGGCTCGTTGAGCTTGGTGCCGCCGAGCTGCACGAACTCGGCGCTCACGCCCTTGGCCATGGAGTTGACCTTGGCGATGAACGCCTCGGGGAAGGAGTTCTCGCGGCCGCGCAGCACGCCGATTCTCATGGGCCTTCTCCTGCTTTCCGTGTGAAAGGGGCGAGGATTCTAGCACCCCGGGAGCGCAGCGCGGTCTAGGGTCCGATGTAGCCCAGAGCCTGAAGCTGCTGACGCGTCTCGGCGTCGAGCTTGGGCGCCCGCCCGGTCCCGAAGCGCGCCCTCAGGGAGAAAGACGCCTCGCTGAAGCGGTTGAGGCCCAGGCGCACCGGGTAGGCGCGGTCCTTGGCCGCGGGCAGCAGGTTCTGCTTCTCGCCCGGGTCGCTCGCCAGGTCGTAGAGCGCCTCGTGCGCACCGCGCACGTACTTGAGGTCCCCGACCCGCAGCGCCGCCCGGTCGCTCTGCAGCCATTCGGCCACCACGGCGCGGCTGCGCGTCTCCATCCCGGCCAGGTACGGCAGCAGGGAGGCGGACTGGATGTGCTCGGGAACGCGCAACCCGGTGAGCGCGAGCAGCGTCGGCATCAGGTCCGACTGGCGCACCACGGCCGGGACACGCTGGGGTGCCGTGCCCGGAAGCCGCAGCAGGAGTGGCACGTGCAGCAGCTCCTGGAAGACCGTGTTGTGGGTGAAGCCGCCGTGCTCCTGGAATTCCTCGCCGTGGTCCGAGACCAGGGCGAAGAGGGCCTTGTCGCCCACGGCATTGCGAACGCCGTCGATCAAGGGAGCGAGGTCCGCGTCCATCTTCCGGATCGCGGCGTCGTAGAGGTCGGAAACGTGACGCACGTCGCGTGGGTTCTTGCCGTCGACGCGCTTCCAATAGGCCTCGTGCAATTGGGTCCAGGCGACGCCTTTGGTGGCAGTCGAGGCGGCGTCCGCGTGCAGCCGCTCGGCATCGGACAGGATGCGTCCGGCATAGGCGGGGTCCGTGAAAAGGCGCGCGTACTCGGCACCGGGCACGTACGGGTCGTGGACCGCATAGGTGTGGACGAACAGGAAGAACGGCTCGCGCGAGCGCAGCAGGTCGTCGAGAGCCAGCCGGGCCATGGTCAGGCTGGTCGGGCCTGCCGACTCCGAGTACACGTCGAATCCGAAGTCGAAGCCCAGGGATCCGCTGATGTTGCCCCCCGCGGTGTAGGCGACGGTGCGATAGCCCGCGTCCTTGAACAGCGACGCGAGGGTCGGCAACCCCTCCGGACGGCTGGCGAGGGCCTTGCCGTCCCAGGTCCAGTTCATCACTCCGTGAGCCGAGGGGAGCACGCCCGTGAACAGGCTCATGTGGGACTCGGCCGTCTTGGGCGAGTGGCTGAAGCACTGCTCGAAGACGACGGACTCGCGGGCCAGCGCGTCGATTGCCGGGCTGGTCGGGCGAGGGTAGCCGTAGGCTCCCAGCCGGTCGGCGCGCAGGGTGTCGATGGACACCAGCACGACGCTCTTGCCCTTGAAGGCGCCCTTCAACGCGTCGGGAAGCGGCGCGGCGACGGCGCTGGTCGCCACCCAAGCTCCGAACGCGAGCCACAGCCGACTCTTCACCTGGCCTCCGACAGGAAGGCGCGCATGGCGTGGTTGTACGCGGACGGCGTCTCGAGGCTCGGAAGGTGCCCGCACTCCGGCAGTATGCGGCAGCGCGCCCCGGCGATGGCCCGGGCCAGGGCCTCGATCTCGGCCGGCGGCGTCAAGACGTCCTCGGCCCCGCCCAGTACGAACGTGGGGACGCGGATCTCGCGCAGCGTGGGTGTCGAGTCGGCGCGCGAGCCGAGGCCCAGCAGCGCGTTGGCGATGCCGCGCGGCGCCGTCTTCAGGATGCGCGCGCGCGTGTTCGCCGCGATGGCCTCCCGCTTCCGCAGCGTCGTTTCGCCCAGCAGTCGCGGCAGGAACGCGTCGGCCGCCGCCACGGCGCCGTCCGCCAGCACCTTTTCGGCCAGCAACGCGCGACCGGCCCGGGCCTCGGGCGCGTCGGGCGTGGCCCGTGTGTTCTGCAGCAGCAGGCCGCGCAGCCGGTCCGGGTGGCGGCGCAGCATCGCGAAGGCGGCGTAGCCGCCCATGGAGCAGCCCGCCACGAGAGCCTGGCCCAGGCCGAGGTGATCGAGCAGGACCACGGCGTCGTCCGCGATGCGTTCCATCGACAGGGGCCCGTCGCCCGCCGGCGAGCCGCCGAACCCGCGGCAGTCGAAGCGCAGCACCGTATGATCGGCCTGGAGATCCCGCGCGACGTCGTCCCACATGAACATGCCCAGCGGGAAAGCGTGCAGGAACAGGACTACGGGCCCCTGTCCGCGCACGTCGTACTCGATCTCTCCATCGCCGATGCGAAGCCTCACGGCGGTATAGTAATTCCCGGGAGGGCAGGGATGGGCGAGCGGCTTGCGTCCTACGAAGCGTTCTGGCCGTTCTACGTGTCGCAGCACATGAACCAGACGAACCGCCAGCTCCACTTCGTCGGGACGAGCCTGGTCATCGCGTTCCTGGCCCTGGCGGTCGTCCGCAACCCGCTGTTCGCCCTGGGGTGTCCGCTCTTTGGGTACGGCTTCGCCTGGGTGGGGCATTTCTTCTTCGAGAGGAACCGGCCGGCGACCTTCACGTACCCCCTCTGGTCGCTGCGTGGAGACTTCCGGATGTACCGCCTGATGCTCCTGGGCCGCATGGGGCCCGAGCTGGACCGTGCCGGGCGGCTCTTTGCCGCGCGCGCGTAAGTAGTTGCCTGATAAGGCTTAAGCTGACCTGGCCTGCTCCGCCACCTTGACCAACTGCCCTCCTGCGGACTAGGATGAAGTCCGCCGCAGAGGGGTGCACATGCAGGGCCTGAAGCCGACCTCACGCCGACCACGAGGACGCTTGAGCGCCCCCAACCTGCTTCGCGCCAAGGCGCCGAGGCGGGTCTTCGGCGACACCTAGGGCTCCCGGGAAGCCCGCTTTCCAACCTAGAAGAAACCCTGGGGCTTCAAGGCCCCGGTCCAACTTCCGGAGTCCGTCATGGCAAAGGCCGTCGTCGTCCACATGAAACCCAAGAACGGGGACCGCCCCCGGCGCCGGAAGGCTGTCCCGCCGCCGCCCCCGGCCGTGGTCACGGCGCCGCTGGCGCGCACCGGCATGTCTCGGAAGAAGCTGATCGAGGAGAGCCGGCGCTGGCTCTCGATCATCAACACCCACAAGCTGAACGACTACAAGCGGCGCAAGATCGTCGCGGACACGCTCGACAACTTCAAGTTCTATTACAACCGCGGCTATCTGGAGTACCGCAAGTCCGTCACCGAGGGCGGCGAGTTCGCTTCCATCGAGTGGAGCGGCCAGGGCTCGCACTTCGAGGACATCAGCGGGCGCCAGTTCATCGACTGCCTGGGGGGCTACGGCATCTACTCGGCCGGCATCAACCACCCCAAGATCGTGCGCGCGGTGAAGTCGCAGCTCGAGCGCATGCCCTTGAGTTCCCAGGAGCTGCTCGACCCGCTGCGCGGCGCTTTGGCCGAGCTGCTGGGCGAGCTGGCGCCGGGCGACCTGCAGGAGAGCTTCTTCATCAGCAACGGCACCGACGCCGTCGAGGGCGCGATGAAGCTGGCGCGCATGCACACCGGCAAGCCCGGCTTCATCTCGACGATCCGCGGCTTCCACGGCAAGTCGTACGGCTCGTTGTCCCTCATGGGCAAGGGCGAGTACCGCAAGCCCTTCGAGCCCATGCTCGAGGACGTGTTCTTCGTGCCCTTCGGGGACGCCAAGGCCGTCGAGAACGAGCTGAGGAAGGCAGAGGCCGTGGGCCACGGCATCGCGGGCATCGTGGTGGAGCCGATCCAGGGCGAGGCCGGCGCCATCGTGCCCCCCGACGACTACTGGCCGCGCCTGCGCGAGATCTGCACGCGCTTCGGCGTGTTGCTGATCGCCGACGAGGTGCAGACCGGGATGGGCCGCACCGGGAAGTTCTTCGCCGTCGAGCACTGGGGCGTGCAGCCCGACATCATGTGCCTGGGCAAGGCGCTGGGCGGCGGCGTGATGCCCCTGTCGGCGTTCATGTCGACGCCCGAGATCTGGAAGGTGCTGGAGCCGAACCCGTTCATCCACTCCTCCACCTTCGGCGGCAACCCCCTGGCCTGCGCGGCCGGCATCGCGGCCATCAACGTCACCCTGGAGGAGGACCTGCCGGCGCAGGCGGCCGCCACGGGCGAGTACATGCTGGCCGAGCTGCGCAAGCTCAAGAAGCGCTTCTCGGATCACCTGCTGGAGGTGCGCGGCCTGGGACTCCTGATCGGCCTCGAGTTCGTGGACAGCGAGTTCGGGTACGCCGTGGCGGCGGGGCTGTTCAAGCGCGGCGTGCTGGTCGCGGGCACGCTGCTCAACGCCAAGACGCTGCGTATGGAGCCCGCCCTCAACATCCCGCGGCCGCTGGTGGACGAGGTGCTGGAGAAGCTCGAGGAAACGCTGGACGAGCTGACGGACTAGTCGTGGCCGGCGACCCCGAGACCGCTGTGGGCGAGGCGCTGTCCCGGCTGGGCATCGCGCACCGCGTGCTCGCCTGCGATCCCGCCGCCGCCGACACCGCGGTGTTCTGCGAGCGCTACGGCATCCCGGCCGAGGACACGGCCAACACCATCCTGGTGGCGATCAAGCGCGCGCCGCGCGCCTACGTGGCCTGCGTGGTGCTCGCCACCACGCGTCTCGACGTCAACCACGGGCTCCGCGAGCTGCTGGGGGAGAAGCGGCTGTCCTTCGCCAACGCGGAGGAAGCCGTGGCCCTCACGGGCATGCAGGTTGGCGGCGTCACGCCCTTCGGCCTGCCCGAAGCCATCCCCGTGTTCGTGGACGCGGCGCTCATGGAGCGGCCGGAGGTCGTGCTCGGTGGCGGCGGTCGCAGCACCAAGCTGCGACTGGCTCCGGCCGAGCTGCGCAAGCTTCCGGGCCTCCAGGTGGTGGCGGGCCTGGCCCGGCCGCGAGACGAGGATCGTCAGGGTTTTTCGAGTTCCGTAACGTAGACCAGCCCGGCACCCCGAAAACCCAGGCGCACGTTCGTCGAAGGCTCCGGCAGGCCTCTTGCATTGTCCGCCGCATGCGCCCTGCGCTGGCGTTCGTCGCCGTCTGCTGCCTCTCGGCCGCGTCGTCGGCCACAGCCCGCGCTTCCCAGGACACCACTGAAATACCCGAGTCGGTACGCGAGCTGCGCAATCCCGTGACGCCGTCGCCGGAGGGGCTGCGCGCGGCCCGCGTGCTGTGGAAGAAGCACTGCGAGACCTGCCACGGAGTCTCCGGCCGCGGCGACGGTCCCAACGCCCGCCTTCACGAGCAGCGCAAGAACGTTGCGCCCAAGGACCTGACCGAGGCCGCGTTCCAGAAGGACATCGCCGACGGCGAGATCTACTGGCGCATCGGCAACGGGATCATCGACGCCGACGACATCATCATGCCGGCCTACGCCGAAAAGATCCCCAGCGACGTGGAGCGCTGGCGGCTCGTCGTGTTCGTACGCGAACTGGGCAAGGCCAAGGCCCCGAGCCAGAGCCGCTAGCCCGGCAGCAAGCCCACCGGCGCGAAGTTGAGCGTGCCCGAGGTTGCGGTGTAGTCGCTCAGCGCCCTGGCCGTGGCGTCCTGCGTCGTGTAGGCCACGGTCACCGGGCCCGCGGCCGTGGCCGACAAGCTGACGACGAAACCGGCGTTGAGGCTGCCGCTGTTCCCCTCGTTCACGGCTTTGTCGGCGATGGCGAGGCTGGGGGTCTGGGCCAGGGTCGGCAGCGCGAACAGCGATGCGAGCAGGAGCACACCGGGATGGTTCTGCACGGGATCCTCGGACGACGTCACGCAAAGGCACGGGAGCGACAGGAGCCACCGCACACGCGGCCTCCGGGGAGCCGAGCCCTGCGCCCGCCCGCGGCGGGCGCCGCTCAGACAGAGGAGAAAAGCGTCGGCGAGTCTAGCGGGGCGCGCCGCGGCCCGAGGTGACCCGTGTCACAGGCTGAGCCTCGGGTGTCGTCCAGATCACAATGCCGAATCGATTCCGGCTAGCGCGACTCGCCGCCGAAGTCGGCCACGCGGCCGTCCTTCGTCAGGTAGAAACGGTACACGTAGCGCGCGTCCTTGGTGTCCAGAGCGTAGTGGACGATGCGCACGACGCTCTCCCCGCGCCACGGGAGCGGCCGTGCCGTGAGGTCGTCCTCGCCCACGAAGCGGAAGGCCTGCAGCTCCGAAAGGCGGCGGCCCGTGCTGCGCCTCTGGTACGCCTCGCGGCCGCTGCCCGACTGCGTCTCCGCAAGGCCCCGTGCCAGGATCGCCGGGCTACGGCTCTCCGCCCAGGCTTCCAGGACGCCCTTCAGGCGCGCGGCCCGGGCCGGATCCGGATCCTTCGGGCTCGCTTCCGCATCGGGCAGGCGCAGCTTCGGCTCGACGAGCCCGGCGATCTCGTGGGCCATCGTCTCCGGGTCGGCCTGGGCGAGATTCGTGAGCACCGCCACGGCGAGTCCGGAATCCACGTAACGAGCGATCATGGTCTGGAAGCCCTGCCAGGATCCGCCGTGCTCGATCAGGCGCTGGCCGCGCTGCTCCGCGATGCTCCAGCCGAAGCCGTACGGGTAGGTCGTTCCGCTCGCGAGCTTCACAGGCGTCCACCACGCCTCCCGGCTCGCCGGCTTCAGGAACGCGCTTCCGCGCAGGCCGGCTTCCCAGGCGGCCAGGTCCTTCACGGTGAAGTAGAGCGCGCCGTCGGCGCAGGTGTTGAGGGCGGGCGAGACCCAGTCCTGGTTCTTGAGCTCGCGTTTCTCGTCGAGCTCATAGCCCGCGGCACGGTTCTTCACGATCTCCTTCTCACTGATCACCCGCGTCGTCGTCATGCCCAGGGGCCCGAAGATCCGCTCCGCCTGGAACTCGCCCCAATGCTTGCCCGAGAGCCGCGACGTCAGCACACCGAGCAGCATGTAGCCGCTGTTGCTGTAGCTCCACTGCGTCCCCGGCTCGAACTCGAGGGGCAGCGCCTGCAGCATCTTAAGGAGCTCCTCCTCGGTGTAGTCCTTGCGATAGTCGAGCTCGTCGCTGCCGTAGTCCTTGAGTCCCGAGGTGTGGGTGAGCAGGTGCCGGATGGTGATACGGTGCCAGGCCGAGGGTCCTTCGGGGAAGTGCTTGGCGAGGCGGTCGTCGAGGCCGAGCTTGCCGTCCTCGGCCAGGAGCAGGATGCCGGCCGCCGTGAACTGCTTGCCGATGGACCCGGACTGGTAGATCGTGTCGTCCGTAGCGGCCACGCCGTGCTCGACGTTCGCGTAGCCGTAGCCCTGCGCCTTCTCGATACGGCCGTCGCGTGCGATCACGACCGAGACGCCCGGCACCTTCTGCTTCTCCATCACGCCCCGCACGTAGTCGTCCACGGCGTCGGCGGCGGCAGGCAGGGACGTGAGGCACAGCGCCAGGGCCATCCAGGATCTCAGCATGGCCGGGATTCTAACGGCTAGCGCAGCCCGGAGACCACGTAGAGGTCGGACAGCAGGCGGCCGTAGGTGTAGGCGTAGGACTTCTCGTCCGCCGCCAGGTGGATGGAGGCCAGGGTCAAGACCCCCGCGGGGTCCGCGGGCACCAGCGCGCGCAGCGTCTCGCGCCGGCCGCTTCCGAGGTCGAGGCGCTCGACCTGCACCGGCACCGTGAGACGCCGCGCCAGGAGCAGGGCTCGCCCGTCACGGTCCCAGCGCAGCAGGCGCTCCTCCGCATCGAGCTGCAAGAGCGGCGTCGGTTCGCCGCCGTCCAGCGGGAACTCCAGCAGCCTGCGGCCCGCGGTCAGCGCGGCCGTCGAGCGCCCGTGGGGCAAGAGCGGGTTGAAGAACGCCGTGCCCGTGCCCTCGGGGGTGATCGGTTGCGGACTCCCGCCCGACAAGTCCTGCACCCACAGCCGCGCCGGCTTCGAAGCCGCCCGCCCCGAGATCAGCACGCGCTGCCCGTCGGGAAAGAACCCCGCCCACTGGTAGAACGCGATGGGACCGCGGGGCAGCGTGCGTGGCTGGCCGGGGCCCGTGGGTAGCATGGTCAGGCGCGGAGGCTGCGCGAAGACGATGGACAGGGCCTGGCGCCCGTCGGGCGAGAGCATGGTCGAGACGCCGTCGCCCAGGCGCACGGCCGGGCTGCCGTTGGTGTCGCGGACGTAGACGCCGTAAAGGTCGCCGGCGCCCTCGCCCGATTCGTAGAAGAGCACGCGACGGCCGTCGGGCGAGAGGTCGGTCGCGATCGAACGATCGAGCCAGGACAGGTCGTGCTCGCGCTCGTCGTCGGGGCCGCGCGCCATGATGCCGAAGCGGTCGAGGGAGTGGCTGAGGAGGGCGCGGCCGTCGCGGCCGACGTCGTGGAGCGTCAGCGGGCCCGCCACACGCAGCAGCAACCGCGGGCGGCCGCCCGGCCGCACCGCCCACAGGCTGCGCGCGTAGCCTTTTTCGGTGCCCGTGAACCAGATCTCCCGGCCGTCGGGGCCGAAGGCCAGGCCCTGCAGGCTCGACCAATCGGACACCACGGTCTCCACGCGGCCCTGCCGATCGACGACGATCAGCGAGCCCCGGTCGTCGGCCGCGACGGGGTGCTCGAGCACGGCGACGCGCGTGCCGTCGCGCGATACGCGCGGCTCGCTGAGCCAGCCGCTGGACGTGTACAGCAGCTGGCCGATCGGGTACTCGATGCGGCGGCGCTCGGCCGCGCTCACCACCAGCAGCTCCCCCTCCGGCCCGAAGTCCGCCTCCTGGATGCGCTCCGCGACCTCGCGCGGCGCGCCGCCCGCCAAAGACGCGCGGGCCAGGGTCCCGGACCCCACGCCGAACCACGCGTAGCCGCCGCGCGAAAGCGCCAGCTCGCCGCCGGGCGACACGGCCAGCAGGTCGGCGCCGAGACCCAGGGGCCGCGCCTCGGGCACGCCTGGACGTGTCGTGAAAACCTCGACGGGCTTGCCGTCCCACAGGGCGGAGAACACGATGGTCTGGGCATCCGGAGCGAAGCGCGCCTGCAGCACGGCGCCGCGACGGAAGGTCACCTGGGTCAGCTCGGGCGCAGCCTGGGGCGCCGCGCCGCGTCCTGCGTAGTAGGACGCCGCCACGGCAAGGGCGACCAGCAGCGCGGCGAACATGCGCCGCAGTCCCGGGCCCGAGAGCCGCGGGCCCTGGAGCAGCGGCAAGAGGCCGCTGCCCGTGAGAGCGGGCAGCGCGCGCAAATCGAAGGCCAGGTCGCGTGCCGACTGGAAACGCTCGTCGGGGCTCTTCTCGAGGCAGCGGCGCAGCACGTGCTCGAGAGCGGGGGAAAGGGCGCGCGCCTCGCGCCGCTCCAGGGGGTCGTCGCGCAGGATCGCGGTCATGGTCTCAACCGCCGAGCCGGCCTGGAACGCGCGTACGCCGGTCAGCATCTCGAACAGCACGCAGCCGAAGGCGAAGATATCGGCCCGGTGGTCGGCGGCCTCGCCGCGCACCTGTTCCGGCGCCATGTAGCCGGCCGTGCCCAGGACCGAGCCCGGCTCGGTGGCCGAGAGTGTCAGGCCCTTTTCCGCCGGCTTGGCCTCGGCGGGCTCCAGGAGCTTGGCGAGGCCGAAGTCCAGGACTTTGACGCGGCCGTCCTTGGTGATGAAGACGTTCTCGGGCTTCAGGTCGCGGTGCACGATGCCCTTGGCGTGGGCCGCGGCCAGGCCCTCAGCCATCTGCGAGGCGTACTCGAGGGCCTTCTTCAACGGCAAGGCGGCGCCGGCCTGGCGTTCGCGCAGGGAATGGCCTTCCAGCAGCTCGGAAACCACGTAGGGCGCGCCGTCGTGGCTGCCGACGTCGTAGACCGCCACCACGTTCGGGTGGCTGAGCAGGCCCGCGGCGCGCGCCTCCTGCTCGAAGCGGCGCAGCTGCGAGGCGTCGCGGCCGCCCGCGCTCAGGACCTTCACCGCCACGTCGCGCTGCAGGCGCGCGTCGCGAGCCCGATACACCTCGCCCATGCCGCCGGCGCCGATCAGGGCGACGATCTCGTAGGGTCCGAGGCGCTGGCCGGCCGCGAAACTCACCAAGAGGTCCTCGGCGCCCATGTTAGCCTTCGCGACGCAGCGAGAGGAGGCCAGGGTGGGCCACGTCAGCCGTCGGAGGTTCGTGGAGGCAGGGGCCGCTGCGCCGCTCCTGGCCGCTGCGTCGCGCGCCCTGGGCCAGGCGCCCACGGTCGTCGCCCGCAAGACACTGGAGCCGGTGGTGATCGCCTCGCCCAACGGTGCCTTCTTCAAAAACGGCGGGAACGAGACCTGCCTCGAGCGCGCGTTTCGCCTGATGAGCGGCGGCCGGGACGTCCTCGAGTCGCTGGTCGAAGGGGTCAGCATCGTCGAGCTGGATCCCGAGGACACGTCCGTGGGCTACGGCGGCCTGCCCAACGCCGACGGCGTCGTGCAGCTCGACGCGTGCTGCATGCACGGACCGCAGAGGCGCGCGGGCGGTGTCGCGGCCCTGGAGGGCGTGCGCACTCCGGCCGCGGTGGCCCAGGCGGTCGCGCAACAGACCGACCACCACCTGCTGGTCGGCAAGGGCGCCCAGGTCTTCGCGCGGCAGATGGGCTTCACGATCGAGGACGACCTCAACACCGAGCGTTCGCGCAAGGCCTGGCGCGAATGGAAGCGGCGCATCGACCCGGGCCATTGGCTCGACCCCGAGAAGCGCGTCTCGGAGGGCCGTCGCGTCGTGGAGGAGCTGTTCGCCGCAGGCGTGCTGCTGTCGCGCCACGTCCACGGGACCATCAACTGCGACGGCCTGTCACCCAAGGGCGAGCTGGCCGGCGTCACGACCACGAGCGGCCTGGCCTGGAAGATCCCCGGACGAGTCGGGGATTCGCCGATCCTGGGCGCCGGACTCTACGTGGACGGCGCCGTAGGGGCGGCGGGATCCACGGGCCGGGGCGAGGCCAACCTGTACGGCCTGTCGTCGTTCCTCGTGGTCGAGGAGCTGCGCCGGGGCCGCCACCCCAAGGACGCCGGGCTCGAGGCGCTGCGCCGCATCCGCGCCAATACCGTGGAGAAGCGCCTGCGCCGCAAAGACGGCGAGCCGAACTTCAACATCAGCTTCTACGTCCTGAACGCCAAGGGCGAGCACGCCGCTGTTGCGATGTACGCCGAGGACGTGGACGAGAGGGGCTGGGCCGGCGAGACCGGGACGCGCGTGCGCTACGCAGTCTGCGACCAGAACGGCCCCCGCCAGATCCAGGTCGAGGGGTTGCTCCCGGGAGTGTTCGGCGCGAGCTAGAATCCCCACTGAGCCACCGCGCGTGCAGCCTCTCAAGACGATCGCGGCCAGCGTGCTTCCCGTGATCGCGGCGCTCCTGATCGCGGGGCAGCGCCGGCAGCAGCCCCTGGAGCTGCCCTTCGAGCTGGACCTGGCCGCCCGCCCGCCCGCCTTCGTCGAGCTGCCCGGTTTCTCGGGTGCCGAGCCCTGGGGCCGCTGGACCGACGGCGTCGAAGCGAAGCTGGTCCTGCCGCGCCGCCTGCCGGCGTGCCTCGAGCTGGAACTCGAAGCGAGGGCCTTCGGACCGAACGTCGGCCAGCTGGTGACGATCCAGGGAGGCGAGTCGACAGTGCAGATCGCCTTCTCGGCGGAGCTGGAGAGCCGCCGCGTCATGCTGTGCGGTCTGCGTGGCGCCAGGGAGCTGCGGCTGCGCCCGGCACGGCCCACCAGCCCGCGCTCGCTGGGCCAGAGCCAGGACGCGCGGCAACTCGGCATCGGCGTGGCCCGAATCTCGCTGCGCGCCCTGCCACTGGCGGTCAGCGAGCTGCGACGTTGAGCGTCGCCCTCGAGGCCGCCTCGCCTGCTGCTTTCGCGCCAGGAACGGAACCTCGCGCCCAGCAGCGTCAGGCCTTCCTGCTGGCGCTCGGCGTCGCCACGGCGCTGCCGATGCTCCTGATGCCGCTGCTGGCACGCATCGCACCCCAGTCCGCGGGGATGGAGTCGGTGCGCAACATGCTGGTGTTCCTGGGCGGCAACGGCCACGTCGCCCTCACCGCCTTCTTCTATTCGGACCGCCGCGTGCGCGAGTTCTTCGCGGAGCGGCCCGGCCGCTACTACGTCGCTCCAGCGCTCCTGATCCTGGGGACCGGCCTGTTCTTCGCGACGCTGGGAGCGCGCTTCGGACCCCACGTGCTGCTCGCCTATTTCTCGTGGCAGACCTACCACTACATGCGCCAGAACTACGGCGTCCTGGCCTTCGTCGGGGCGGGCACGCCCACCGGCGGCCCCGGCTGGCTGGAGCGCGTGACCCTGAACCTGGGCGTCGCGGCAGGGATCCTGGCGCTGCCGCGTCTCATGGGGCTCGACGCGGGAACGCCGCTCGCCGGACACGCGGGCCTGCTCTACGAGGCTGGCCTCTACACCCTGGCCTGCGTGCCGCTGGCGGCTGGGCTCGCGATCGTCAGCAACCCTCGCATGCTACGCGACAAGGTGCGGCTTGCGTTCTTCGCGGCGACCGCTCTGTTCTACGCGCCGTCGTTCCTGTTCGACGACGTGCCGTCGGCGGTGCTGGGCTACGCGTTCGCCCACGGCTTCCAGTACTTCGTGTTCATGCTCTACGTCGCGGCCGAGAACGGCGACGAGTCTCCGGCGCCGCGCATCGCGGTGCTGGCGAGCTTGGGCTTCAGCCTGGCCATGTTCATGACCGCCTTCGCCGACCGCCCGGTCTGGGGCGAGTTCGCCTTCGGCTGCTACCTGGGCATCGTGATGGCGCACTTCGTGATCGACGCCGGCATGTGGCGCCTGGGCGAGCGCTTTCAGCGCGACTACCTGCGCCGCGCCTTCGCGTGCGTGCTGGCGCGCTGATGGTGCGGCTCGTGGGGGCCGCCCTGCTTCTTGGGCTTGCCGCCTGCGGCGAGCCGGAGACACCCGGCGCCAAGCGGGCACCCCCGGCCTCCAAGGCGAAGCCCAGCATCGTGTTCTTCCTGCTGGACGCCGTGCGAGCGGACCACGTCCCGGCCTACGGCTACACGCGCGAGAAGATGCCGTTCCTCGCCGGACTGGCCGAGCGCGGTGTCGTGTACGAACGCGCCTACGCGCCTTCCAGCTGGACGCCCTCCTCGATGGCGTCGATTTTCACCGGCCTGTGGGTGAACCAGCATGGCGTCTACACGGGTTTCCACGCCACCCGGCAGGCACTGCGCCAAGGTACGCGCATGAAGCTGAACCGGATCCCCGAGGCTGTCCCCACCCTGCCCGAGATCCTCGCGCGCGGCGGCTACCGCACCTTCGGCGCCTCGGGCAACCCGAACATCGACGCGGCCACGGGCTTCAAGCGCGGCTTTGGACGCTTCTCCGGGAAAGACGAGGGCGGCGTCACCGGCAGGGTGGCGGAGTGGAAGCCGGAGCTCCGCAGCGGCGGCGCTCCCTTCTTCCTGTACCTGCACTACATGGACGCCCACGACATCGGCCAGCTGAAGAAGCGCCCAGGCCAGACCCGCGACCAGGCTCGCCGCGAGGCCTACGACGCTGGCCTGCGCGCGGTGGACGAGAAGATGCGCTTCGCCCTCAAGACCCTCGACCTGCTGGACGGCGAGACCCTGGTCGTGATCACGGCCGACCACGGCGAGGAGTTCCTGGACCATGGTGGCGAGGGGCACTGGAACAAGCTGTACGAAGAGCTGGTGCGGGTGCCGCTGATCCTGTACTGGCCCTCGCGGCTCCGCCCGGCGCGGGTTGCGCAGCCGGTCTCCAGCATCGACCTGCTGCCGACCCTGCGCGAGGCGGCGGGCCTGGCTCCGGGTGCGGACGACCAGGGCGTGAGCCTGCTCGCCACGCTCCGCGGCGAGGTGCAGGCGGAGCGCAGCTTCTTCCCGATGCGCTGGTGGGATGCCACCGACCCGCGTTCGGTCCGCAAGGCGGTCATCCACGGCGGCGCCAAGTACATCGTCGGCCTGCCGCAGGGGGACGAAGAGCTGTACGACTTGGTTGCGGACCCCAAGGAGCGCAGCAACCTGATCCAGTCGCGTCCCGAACTGGCCGCGGACCTGCGCCGGCGCCTGAGCGCCTTCGAGGCGGGCGCCCGCGTTCATCCGCGTGAGTTCTCCGAGCCGGTGGAGATCAGCAAGGACAAGGCCGAAGAGCTGAAGGCGCTCGGCTACGTGCAGTAGCCGGAAGCTGCCGTAGAATCCCGGCCACACCAGCATGAAGGGCGCGGTCGAGATCGAGGGCGTCCGGAAGGCGTTCGGCGGAACAGCCGCCGTCCGCGACGTGACCTTCGCCGTGAAGCCCGGCGAGTTCGTGACGCTCCTGGGACCGTCGGGCTGCGGCAAGACGACACTGCTGCGCCTGCTGGCCGGCTTCGAGGAGCCCGATCAGGGACGCATCGTGATCTCGGGCCAGGACATGGCCGGGATGCCGTCCTACGAGCGGCCGGTCAACACCGTGTTTCAGCACTACGCTCTCTTCCCGCACCTCAGCGTGGCGCAGAACGTCGCCTTCGGCCTGCTGCGTGCGAAGACGCCGAAAGCCGAGATCCCCGGGCAGGTGGCGAAGGCCCTGGAGATGGTCCGCCTGCAGGGCTACGGCGAGCGGCGCATCGACCAGCTCTCGGGCGGGCAGAAGCAGCGCGTGGCCCTGGCGCGCGCCATGGTCCTGCAGCCCGACGTGCTGCTGCTCGACGAGCCGATGGCGGCCCTCGACCTGAAGCTGCGCAAGGAGATGCAAGTCGAGGTCAAGAACCTGCAGGAGCGCCTCCAGACCACCTTCGTGTTCGTGACCCACGACCAGGACGAGGCGCTGATCATGAGCGACCGCATCGCGGTCATGAACGAGGGCCGCATCGAGCAGGTCGGGACGCCCGAGGAGCTGTACGAGCGCCCGCGCACGCGTTTCGTTGCGGACTTCCTCGCGGTCAAGAACTTCCTGGAAGCCACGGTGCAGGACGTGGCTGACGGCCTCGCCACGCTCAGCGCGGGACAGGGCCTCGTGCTCCAGGCCCGTGACGACGGCGGCTTCAAGAAGGGCGAGAGGACCCTGGTGGGGATCCGGCCCGAGCGCATCGCCATCGCCGATGGCGCGACCGCGGCCCGCGCCCACGCGGGCACGATCGACGACGAGATCTACCTCGGCGACACCACCGATTGGCGCGTGAGCCTGGGCGGCCTGGTGCTCACGGTGTCCGAGGGCGCGGCCACGGCCCAGGCCCGGAAACGCGGCGATGCCCTGCAGCTCGTGTTCCCGCCCGAGGCGCTCCTGCGCCTCGAGGAGAGCCCGGCCACGGCATGAGGACGCGGCGCCAGGGCGTGTGGTTGCTGTTGCCCTGCGCGCTCACGCTGCTGGTGCTGTTCGTGCTGCCGCAGATCCTGATGTTCGAGGCTTCCCTGGGCCGCCGCTCGGCCTACGGCGGCATCGTTCACGAGTGGGGCCCCGCGAACTACGCCCGCTCGCTCGAGCCGGTGTACCTGTGGATCATGGGGCGCAGCCTGTGGCTGGCCTTCACGACCACCGCGCTGTGCCTGCTGGTGGGGTATCCGGTGGCGTACTGGATCGCACTGAAGGCGCCCGCGCGCTTCCGCAGCGCGCTGCTGGTGCTGGTGATCCTGCCCTTCTGGACCAGCTTCCTGGTGCGCATGTACGCGTGGATCTTTGTGCTGCGCTCCGAGGGTCTCTTGAACCTCGGGCTCGCATCCCTGGGCCTGCCCAAGCTCAGCCTGCTCTACAACGACTTCGCGGTGATGCTGGGCCAGCTCTACGGCGAGCTGCCCTTCATGATCCTGCCGCTCTACGCCTCCCTCGAGAAGCTCGACCGGACGCTGCTCGAGGCCGCGGCCGACCTGGGCGCGCGGCCGCGGGACACGCTGCTGCGCGTCACCTTGCCGCTCACGGCCCCCGGCATCGTGGCGGGCTCGATCCTGGTCTTCATCCCGTCGCTGGGCGCCTTCCTCGCCCCCGACCTGCTGGGTGGCGCGCGCACCGTCTACATCGGCAACCTGATCCAGAGCCAGTTCGCGATCGCCCGCGACATCCCCTTCGGCTCGGCGCTGTCGTTCCTGCTCTCGCTGCTCGTGATCCTGCTGCTGGTCCTGTTCCGCAAGCCGCTGCAGGCGGCCCAGGCCGCGCGGTGAAACGACAGCGCCCGCTGCTGGCCGCCTTCAGCGGCCTGACCTACCTCTTTCTGTATGCGCCGATCCTGGTGCTGGTGGTCTTCTCCTTCAACCGCGGGCGGCTCACCGCGTCCTGGGAGGGCTTCACGCTCGACTGGTACGCGAAACTCCTGGAGAACCCCCAGATCCTGACCGCCCTGCGCAACAGCCTGCTGATCGCCGCCGCCACCACTATCGCCTGCACGGTGCTGGGGACCGCCGCGGCCCTGGCCTTCTTCCGCCACCGCTTCCATCGCGAGGCGTCGATCGACGCCCTGATCACGCTGCCGATCGTGGTGCCCGAGATCGTGCTGGCCTCGTCCCTGGTGCTGCTGTTCGCCGCGGTCGGGCTGCGCCTCGGCTTCCTGACCGTGATCCTGGCCCACATCGTCTTCTCGGTGTCCTACGCGGTGGTGGTGGTGAAGGCGCGCCTCAGCGGCTTCGACCGCAGCCTCGAGGAAGCGGCCATGGACCTGGGCGCGACACCCTGGCAGACCTTCTGGCTGGTCACGCTGCCCCAGATAGCACCGGGTGTCCTGGCCGCAGCGCTCCTGGTGTTCTCGCTCTCCATCGACGACTACGTCATCACGTCCTTCGTGGCCGGCGTGGGGTCGACGACGCTGCCGATCCAGATCTACTCGATGGTGCGCACCGGCATCACCCCCGAGATCAACGCGATTTCCACGCTCCTGCTCGTCGCCACGAGCTTGCTGCTGTTCGCCTCCTGGCGGCTGGAGCAGGGCAAGGGCATGCGCAGTTCGGCGCCGGCGGCGCTCCTGGGCCTGGCACTCCTGGGCTGGCCTTTCCTCATGGGCCGCGGAGCGGCCGACGCGGACCGCGTGCTCAACCTCTACATATGGTCGAACTACATCGCCCCCGAGACCGTGCGCAAGTTCGAGGAGCGCATGGGCGTGAGGGTCAACGTGGACCTCTACGACACCAACGAGGCCATGCTCGCCAAGATCCAGGCGGGCAACGTCGGCTACGACCTGCTGTGCCCGTCCAACTACCCGATCGAGACCCTGCGCAAACAGGACCTGCTCCTGCCCCTCGACCACTCGGCGCTGCCGCACCTCACGAACCTCGACCCACGCTTCCTGGACCTCGAGTACGACCGAGGCAACCGCTATTCGATCCCGTACTTCTGGGGCAGTTGCGGCATCGCCTATAGCAGGAAGCGAGTGCCGAAGGTGGAGTCCTGGGGTGTGTTGTGGGACGGGCAGTACAAGGGCCGCGTCCTGATGCTCGACGATCCCCGCGAGGCCATCGGCGCGGCGCTCAAGTGGAAGGGCCGCAGCCTGAACGCCGCCGATCCCGATTCGCTGGCCTTGGCCACCCGCCTCTTGCTCGAGCAGAAGCCGCTGGTACGGACCTACAACTCCTCGAACTTCGAGGACGTGCTGCTCTCGGGCGACGTATGGGTCGCCCAGGGCTGGAACGGCCAGTTCGCCCGCGCCATCGAGCAGGATCCCGACCTCGACTACGTGATCCCCCGGGAGGGCGGCAGCCTGTTCATCGACAGCCTGGTGATCCCACGCTCGGCACCGCACCCCGAGCTCGCCCACGCCTTCATGGACTTCGTGATGGAGGCCGAGATCGCCGCCGAGATCTGTTCGACCATGCAGTACTCGACCCCGAACCGCGCCGCGGTAAAGCTGTTGCCCGAGGCCCTGCGCCGGAACCGCGCGGTGTTTCCTTCGGAGCAGGAGGTCGCGCGCCTCGAGCTGATCCACGACATCGGCGAGGCGACCCTCGACTTCGACCGCGCCTGGACCGAAGTCAAGACGCGTTAAGGCGGCCAAAAGGGCGTGCTCCGCTACGTCGAGTGTCCCGCCAGCGCCGACCTGCAGCCCGTTCTCGAATGCGTGTGGGAGGTTCGGGATGCGCGGCCGCGCCGCGACCCCGAGCGCGTCGTCCCCGATGGCTGCCCGGAGCTGATCCTCCACCTCGGCGACCCGTTCGCAAGGCGCGTCGGGCGGCGCTGGCTGACGCAGCCGCGCGCGTTCCTGGCGGGGGTGCTGACGCGACCGTGGTTGCTGCGCGCAGGCCCTCACGTGCACACGCTGGGTGTGCGGTTCAAACCCGGCGCTGTGGCGGCCGCATTCCGCCTGTCGCTGCAGGAATCCGCCGATCGCGAGCTGCCCCTCGCCCGGCTCGTCGGGGTTCTCGAGGCGGCCTCGCTGCTGCGCCGACTGCGCGCCGCGCGTTCGCGCCAGGCGCGCTTCGCACGCGTCCAGGACTGGCTGCGACCGCGTGTCGCCGCCCCCGCGACTCGCAGCGACGCGCGCCAGGCCGTCCGGCTCATCCTCGACGCTCGCGGCCAGCGGCGGGTGGAGGAAATCGCCCGCACCCTGGGCTGGACACGGCGTCGGCTCGAAAGGATCTTCGCGCGCGACGTGGGGATGCGGCCCAAGCTGTTCGCGCGCATAGTGCGACTGAACGCCGTGCTTGCGGGCATGGACGAGAGCGAGCGCGCCTCGGCCGTGGACATCGCCTTGGGCGCGGGGTACTTCGACCAAGCCCACCTGCTGCGCGACTTCAGAGCGCTCGCCGGACGCCGGCCGCGGGCCGCCCGCGAAATGGACGGCGAGCTGGCCCGCAACTTCACGCGGCCGGAGCGCCTGCGCGCGCTGCTGGCAGGGGAGTGACCGCCGTCGCATTCGTCCAATCCGCATACGCTGGCCGGCGGGTAGGGTCGTGGCTGGAGGAACACATGAGACATCTCGTTCTCGAGCTGACCCTCGTTTCGCTGCTGGCGCCGGCCGCCCACGCGGCGAGCCCCGCGCCCGACCTGAACCGGCTCCACTGGCTCGAGGGCCGCTGGTCCGGAGAGAAGGACGGGGTCACGATCACGGAGCAGTGGACGCCGCCCGTGGGCGGCGCGCTGCTCGGCGTCCACAGCGACGTGAAAGGAGATCGGCTGGTCTCGTGGGAGTTCCTCCGCATCGACACGACCGCCGAGGGCGCTTTCTACTTCGCCAGCCCGCGCTCGGCGCCGCCCACGCCCTTCAAGCTCGTCGAGCAGGGCGACAAGCGCGTGGCATTCGAGAACAAGCAGCACGACTTCCCCCAGCGCATCCTGTACTGGCTGGATGCGAAGGGCGCGCTGCATGCGCGCATCGAGGGCCCGCAGGCCGAGAAGACGGTCTCGGAGGAGTGGGTCTGGACGCGAGTGCCGTGAACGTCAGGGCAGGGACAGCTCCTGTCGCGTGATCACGCGTTCCCAGCCCACGTTGCCCTCGCCGTCGTGTGACCGCAGGACGAGGCGCCGCGCGTCGGGCTTTCCCTCGACCCGGATCGTGCCGAAGTTGCGCTCGGAGAGCAGCGTGCCCGGGACGCGCAGGGCGTCGGAGGCTTCCGCGCTGCCTGCCGCATCGGTCCGGCGAGCAGGACGTCTTCGGCCGCGGCGGGGGAGACGGCGAGGACCGCAGTGAGGGCGATGCCGCGGGCGGCGATCATGGGGCGGGAGTGTATGCTGCCTCGCGTCCTGGAGGTGCGATGAACGCTCCCGTCCTGGCTCTGCTGCTGGCCACCGCGGCCGAGCCGCAGCTCCGCCGCTTTTGTCTCGACGACCTGGCGAGCCTCGTCCGGCTCTCGGAGCCGCAGCTGGCGCCCGACGGGCGCCGCGTGGCGCTGCTCCTCGGCCGCGCCAACTTCGACGAGAACCGCTACGACACCGAGCTGGTCCTGGTCGACGCCGTCACCGGCGCTGCGCGGACCCTGGTGGGCGAGCGGCCGGGCTTGTCGGCTCCCCGCTTCTCGCCGTCGGGCGACCGCCTCGCGTTCCTGGCCGGCTCCGGCGAGAGCCAGGTCTTCGTGCTGCCCCTGGACGGCGGCGAAGCGCGGGCGCTGACGCGCTCGGCGACCGGCATCGACGCCTACGCGTGGAGCCCGGACGGCGCCCGCATCGTGTACCTGGCCGCCGACGCGCCGGCGCCTCGCGAGGGTGCCGCGCGTTTCGAGGACGGCTTCGAGGTCGGACACGACAGCTACCTGACGCGAAGCGCCCCGCAGTCCTCGCATCTCCACGTGGTGGATGCGGACGGCGGTGCCGCGCGCCGCCTCACGAGGGGTGCCTACAGCCTGGCGACGGGCCTGGGACCGACGACACTCTCGTGGTCGCCCGACGGGCGCCAGGTCGTCCTCACCCGGTTCGACACGCCGCATTCCGGAGACGCCGACCGCAGCCGTGTCGCGATCGTGGAGGTCGAGACCGGCCAGCTCCGTGATCTCACGGGCCGGTCGCGCCACGAGTCGAGCCCCGTCTTCTCCCCGGACGGCACGCGCGTCGCGTTCCTGCATCCGCGCGACGGCGACCCCGCGGCAGTCACGGAGGCGTTCGTCGCTGCAGCCAGCGGCGGGCCAGGGCAGAGCCGCAGCGCCGCCCTCGATCGCAACCTGCTCTGGCTCTTCTGGCGCCCGGACGGCGAGACGCTGCTCTTGGGTGCGAACGACGAGACACGCAGCGCGCTGTGGGAGCAGAAGATCCAGGGCGCCGTGCGGCGTCTCGACCTGGGGCCGATCGTCGAGGTGTCCGATCTGAGCCAGTCGCGCACCGGTTCCCTGGCGCTCGTCGGCAGCGAGGAGGGCCGCCCCGAGGAGCTCTACGTCCTCGATGCTCCCAAGGCCGCGCCGCGCCGGCTGACGAGCTTCGGCGACGCCGTCGCCGGCATTCCCCTCGGCCGCAGCGAGAGGATCGCGTGGCGCACCCCCGACGGCTTCGCTCCCGACGGCGTCCTGACCTTCCCGCCCGATTTCGATCCGCGGCGCCAGTACCCGCTCGTGCTCTACATCCACGGCGGACCCACCGCCGCGTCCACAACGGCATTCTCCGAGCTGGCGCAGCTCATGGCGGCCCGCGGGTGGATCGTGCTGCAACCGAACTACCGCGGCAGCGACAACCTCGGCCACCGACACCTGCGCGGCATCGTGGCGAGCGCCGGGGAAGGGCCCGGCCGGGACGTGCTGGCGGGCGTCGAAGCCGTGCAGGCCCGCGGCTTCGTGGACTCGCAGCGCCTCGCGGTCTCGGGCTGGTCCTACGGCGGGTTCATGACCGGCTGGATGATCGGGCGCTATCCGGGGATGTGGCGCGCGGCGGTGGCGGGCGCCGCCGCCCTCGACCTGTTCGACATGTACGCGCTCTCGGACCTCAACGTGATGCCGCGCCACTTCATCACCGGCTCGCCCTGGACCGGCGATCGCGAGGCCCGCTTCCGCGCCGAGTCGCCGCTCAGCCACGCGTCCAGGATCCGCACCCCGACCCTGATCCTGTCCTCGGTCGGCGATTCGCGGGTCGCCGTGACGCAGTCGTACAAGCTGTTCCGCGCGCTCCAGGACAACGGCGTCGAGACCCGTTTCGTGGCGTACCCGACCAGCGGGCACTGGCCGCAGGGGCCGGTGCGCCGGCGCGACGTCTACCGCCGCTGGCTCGAGTGGATCGAGGCGGAGTTCCTGGCTACTCCCGGTCGGTGATCACCAAGAGCAGCCGCGTATGGCCGAGGCGGAACTCGGACTTGTCCTCGAGGGCCTGGCTCGTGACCTTCTGCTCGTTGACGAAGCTGCCGTTGGTGCTGCCGAGATCGCGCACGATGGCGCCGCCGCCCGCCCATTCGAGCGCCGCGTGGCTCCGCGACATCTCGCTGTCGTCGAACTGGAGATCGGCGTTGCCGCCCGCTCGCCCCAGGGTCACCCGCGGCCGGGTGATCGGAAGCACTTCGCCGGTCTGCGGTCCCGAGAGCACGGCCAGCGAGATGCGCTTGCCCGGCGGCAAGCCCACCGCACCCCGGCCGCCGATGGCGGTAGCCTCTGCTTCCAGGGGCTCGAGGGCTGCGGCCGTGCCGGGATCGAAGGGCACGGTCCCGAGCTCGCCGTTGGGGCGCAGCAGGCTGGCATCCCGCACCACCACCACGCGCCCACACTTGGGGCACAAGGCGGTGGCCTTTACGGCCCCCGCCTCGGGAGCGAGGTCGAATGCGTGTCCGCACGACGGGCAGGCGATGGGCATGGTGGTCAGTCCTTGTCCTTCTTCCTGTTCTTGCCGCGATCCCTCTTGGGATCGGACTCCTTGTTCTGCCCCGGCAGCGTGATCTTGGGGAACTCCTTGGGCAGCGTCAGCGGGATCTCGATCCGGATTCCCGTCGGCGTCGCTCCGGCCGCTCGTGGCGTGGGACGCGGCGTCGCCCGCAGCGGCACCGGCGGGGCCGCGACCTGGAGATCCTGACGGCGCCAGGCGAACAGGCCCAATAGGCTGCCCATGAGCAGGAGCAGCAGGACGGCGGTGACGACCAGCCGCGGAGTGCGCGCAGCCGGCGACGCCGTGGCCGGGCGCGCGCTGACCAGCGCGCCGTCGACCGTGCGCGTGGGCTCGACGCGCCGATCGGGCGCAGCGCCGCGCAGCTCGGCGAGGAACGCCGCGACGCTCGCCTGCCGCCCGGCGGGGGACTTGCTGAGCGCGCGCATCACGGCGTTCGAAGCCGGCAGCGGCACGTCGCTGCGCGCCGCGACCAGGGGTGGCGGGGTCAGCTCCAGCACCTGGATGGCCAGGGCCTCGCGCGTGTCCCCGCTGAAGGGCCGGCGGCCGGCGAGCAGCGCGTAGGCGAGCACGCCCAGCGCGAACAGGTCGCTGCGCGCTTCGGCTCGTCCGCCACGCAGAACCTCGGGGGCGATGTAGCCGGGCGTGCCGAGGCCGACCCCCGCCTGGGTCAGGTCGGAATCCTCGAGCCGAGCGATGCCGAAATCGCCAACCTTGACGCGCCCGCGCTCGTCCAGGAACACGTTGGCGGGCTTGACATCGCGGTGGACGACGCCGCGCCGGTGGGCCTCCTCGAGGGCGGCGCCGACCTGCTCCACGATCTCCAGCGCCTGGGCCACGGGCAGCGCCGGGTTCTCCTTCAGCACCGTGGCCAGGCTGACGCCCGGCACGTACTCCATGACGATGAAGGGAGTCTGGCTGGTCTCGTCCACTCCCGTGTCGTGGACGGCCACGATGTTCGGATGCGACAGGCGTCCGGCCGCGCGGGCCTCGCGCGAGAAGCGTTCGAGGAACTCCGCGCGCTGCTCGGCGGGGATGCCGAAGGCGCCACCCAGGGTCTTGATCGCCACGCTGCGATCGAGCACGGGATCCCGACCCTTGTACACGCTGCCCATGCCGCCCTGGCCGAGCTTCTCCCCGACCTCGTACCGGCCCAGGCGCTGGGGGGCTGCACTCGACATCCCCTCCATCATGCGCCGGAAGGCCGCGGCCGGGAAGCGCGCGAGTCAGCCGATGCGGACCTCGAACACGCTGCCGCCGCCTTCGCGAGCGAGGCAGACCACCTCGCCGCCGTGGGCGCGGGCGATCTGCCGCACCAGGGCGAGGCCCAGGCCGTAGCCTTCGCCGGTCTCGGCGCTGCCCGGCGGCCGGTAGAAGGGCTCGAAGATCCGCTCGCGCTCGGCTTCGGGCACCCCGGGGCCGCGGTCGAGGACGCGCAGTCGCCCGTCCTTCTCGACGCGGGCCTCGATCCCGCCGCCGCCGCCGTGGCGGCTCGCGTTCTCGAGCAGGTTGCGCGCCAGGCGGCGCAGCAGGCGCGCATCGCCCTTCACCACGACGGGCGCGCCTTGCACGTCGGCGCCGATGCGGGCGCCCTCCTCCGCCACCAGGGCCAGGAGGTCCACCTCCTCTGAGCGCGCCGCCCCCTGCGCTTCCACGCGGCTCGTCTCGAGCAGCTCGCCGATCAGGCCGTCCAGCTCGGCGATGTCGCGCGCCGCGCCCTCCTTCAGGGAGGCCTCGCCCGCCAGCATCTCGAGGCCGACGCGCAGGCGCGTCAGGGGCGAGCGCAGCTCGTGGGAGGCGAAAGCCAGCATGCGCCGTTGCGAGCCGACCAGGGCCTCGATGCGCTCGGCCGCGCGGTTGAAGCTCTGGGCCAGGCCCGCGACCTCGTCCTTGCCTTCGACGGGCACGCGGGCCGCCAGGTCGCCCTGGCCGAGATCTTCGACGCCGCGCCGCAGCCGTTCCAGGCGACGCGTCAGGCGGCGCGTGAGCGGCCAGGCGCCCAGGGCCACCGCCAGCGCCAGCAGGCCCAGGACCGTGAAGAAGAATGCGTGGGCCTCGCCCGAGCTGTGTTGCCTTCGCCCCACGAAGTAGCGGCCGTCGGGCAGTTGCAGTGCCACGGCGAAGCCGCGCCCGCGTTGGCGGATCCAGTGGGTGGCGCGCCGCGCCGGGTCGGGTGCCGGCAGCGGGCGGCCGAAAGCGGCGAGCCGCGCGCCGTCGGGCGCGAACACCGCGATCTCCAGGTCGAGGCGTTGCCCAAGGCGCGTGACGGTCTCCTGCAGCTCCGGCAGCGGGCGCTCGGGGGCGGGCAGCAGTTGCGCGACGGTCTCGCCGACGCCTTTCTCCCGGCCACGCTCCGGATCGCCGGCGGGGGAGAACCACCACGCGGCCGACACCAGGACGCAGAACAGCACCAGGACCGCCACTACGGTCAGCCAGATCTGGTGGGACAAGCGCCGCATCAGTCCGCGTCCTGCTTCCTGGCGAACACGTAGCCCGCGCCGCGCACCGTGAGGATGCGGCGCGGGTGCCTGGGGTCGTCCTCGATCGCCGCGCGCAGCCGCGACATGTGGACGTCGATCGAGCGATCGAAGGCCTCGAGGGCGTCGCCGCGCACCCGCTCCATCAGGGCTTCGCGGCTCAGCACGCGCCCGGCCGATTCCGCGAGGACCAGGAGCAGGTCGAACTGGTACGAGGTGAGCGGCCGCTCCTCGCTGTCGACACGGACCACGCGCGCGTCGCGGTCGATCTCGAGGCGCCCGAAGCGCAGCGCCGTCGTGCGGCTTTGGCCGGCCTGGCGCCGGCGTAACACCGCGCGCAGCCGGGCCTGCAGCTCGCGGGGGTTGAAGGGCTTCGGCAGGTAGTCGTCGGCTCCCAGCTCCAGGCCCACGATGCGGTCCTCGTCCTGGCCGCGCGCCGTCAGCATCAGGATCGGCACGTCGCTTCCGGCGCGGATCTTTCGACACAGCTCGAAGCCGTCGGTGTCGGGCAGCATCACGTCGAGCAGCACCGCGTCGAAGGCCTGGCCGCCCAGGCGCTTCAGGCCCTCGGCCGCCGTGCCCGCGTTCTCCACCGCGTAGCCGAGCGGCCGCAGGTAGTCGGCTACGAGCCCCGCGAGGGCCGCATCGTCGTCGATCAGCAGGATGCGCTCGGCCATCGCGGGGATCGTACTGCCAGGGCGTCAGCGCGCGTGCATGCGCTGCGCCCACTCCAGAAGCTCGGCCCGCTGCTCGGGCTTCAGCACGTCCGCGAAGTCGCCGAAGGCCGCCACGGCTACTTTCGACGCGTCGTCGGCGAGCCGCATGCCCTCCTGGCGCAGCCGCTCCAGCTCCTCGCGGTCGATGCTCGGCTTCTGCAGCTCTTGCATCACGGCGTCGTGGTGGTCGCGCTTGCGCTGAGCCAGCGGCTGCAGGTCGTCCACCAACCGATCCGTGATGCGGCGCGCCTGCGTCCTCTGCTCGTCGCTGCCGTCCACCGTGCGCAGCACCCACTCGGTCGCCAGGGCCGCCTTCTGCTTGGCCTGCTCGGGATCCGCCAGCAGGCGGCCAAAGCCGTGTCCGCCGTGGGCGTGGAACCCGCCCATGCCCCGGTGGAACGCCCACACTTGCGGCGCCAGACCCGCCACGGCTGCCGCCGCCGCGAGTACGCCGCCCCCCAGCCAGAACGCCCGTCTCGTCATGATCATCGCGTGTCCTCCTCGCATCCACACGATGCGCCGCGGTCCTTTCGGGCGTTTGTCTCGAAGATGAAGAAAGGTAAAGCACTAGAATGACCGCAACCCACCGTGCTCCACCGCCTGCGCCGACACCCGCTCGAGGTCGAGGCGTTCTTCCGCCACTCGCTGGTACTGACCTACGCCCTGGCGCCGGAAGTCCTGCGGCCGCTGCTGCCGCCCGGCTTGCGGCTCGACACGTACGGGCGGCCCGACGGCTCCGAGATCGGCTTCCTCGCGATCGCCCTCGTAGCCACCCGCGGCCTGCGACCCCGCTTCCTGCCGGCTTTCCTGGGCAAGGACTTCTTCCTCAGCGGCTACCGCATCTTCGCCCGCTACGATTCACGCTCCGGCCGCACGCTGCGCGGCCTGCGCATCCTGCGCAGCGACACCGACAGCCGCCTGATGGTCGTGGCCGGGAATGCCCTGACCCACTATCGCTACCGCAAGTGCACGGCGCGGGTGGTGGAGGAGGCCGGCCGCCTCGACGTGACGATCACGACGCACGCCGGCGAGGCCGACCTCGACGTAAGCGCGGAGATCGCCGGCCCGCCGACGCTGCCGCCCGGCTCGCCGTTTGCGGACTTCGTCGAGGCCCGCAAGTTCGCGGGCCCGCTGCCCTTCACCTTCGACTACGAGGCGGAGACCCACTCGGTGGTGCTGATCGAGGGCGTGCGCCAGGCTTGGGATCCGCGGCCCGTCAAGGTCGATGTCCGCACCTGCACGTTCTTCGGACACCCGCCCTTCGTGGGTCTTTGCCCCGTGCTCGCGAACGCGTTCTACATCCGCGACATCCCCTACCTCTGGCGGCCCGGCATCGTCGAAGCGCTACCCCGCGGGCAGGCGTGATGGCCGCCTGGCAAGGGATGACCGACATACTCCGCTACAACGCGCGCTTCTACGCGCTCTCGATCCTCGCTGCGCTCCTCGCCCTGGTGGCCGCCCTTCAAGCCCTGTCGCTCTCGTTGCGGATCGGCCTCGTCGCGTTCGCCTTCGGCACGCTGTTCTTCCTGGCCGCGTCGCTGGGCATCTCCCACTACGTCTACGACCGCTCACCGCTGCGCAGTTGGAGCTGGCTCTCGCTGCCGCGGCCGCCCCAATGCTGGGCCGTGATCCACGCGGGTCTGGACGAGGCGAGCCCAGACCTGCGGCGGCTCTACCCCGGCGCGGAGGGTGTGGTGCTCGACATCTACGACCCGGTCGAGATGACCGAGCCCGCCATCGCCCGGGCCCGGGCGATGCGACCGCCACCCGAGCCGGCGCGGGCCGCGCGTCCCGAGGCGCTGCCCCTGGCGGAGGCCAGCCTGGACCTCGTGGTGCTGTTCTTCGCAGCCCACGAGGTGCGTCGGGCGGCGTTGCGCGAGCGCTTCTTCGGCGAGCTGATGCGCGTGCTGCATCCGACCGGCACGCTGCTGCTCGTCGAGCACCTGCGTGACGCCCCGAACTTCCTGGCCTTCGGCCCGGGCGCCTTTCACTTCCTGGCTCGCGCCGAGTGGCTGCGCGTCGCAGGGCACGCCTCCCTGCGCCTGCGCCAGGAGACCCGCATCACGCCCTTCGTCCGCGCCTTCAGCTTCGAGAGGGCCACGTGAGCCTCGAGCTGCACCTGCGCTTCGCCGGCGGCTTGCTCATCGCCCTGGCGGTGCTCCACGCGGCCTTTCCGAAGCGCTTCGCGTGGCGCGAGGAGCTGCAGCGCCTGTCGCTCCTGAACCGCCAGATCTTCCTCGTGCATACCTTCTTCATCGCGGCCGTCCTCGTCTTCTTCGGCTCGCTCTCGCTGTTCCTGGCCGACGAGCTTCTGGCCGGCGGACGCCTGGCGCGCGGCGTGCTCATGGGCTTCGTGGTGTTCTGGTCGCTCCGCCTGGTCATCCAGCTCTTCGTCTACGATCCGGCCCTGTGGCGGGGCCAGCGCTTCAACACGCTGATTCACGTCGCCTTCACCGTCCTCTGGACCTACCTGGTCGGGATCTACATCCTGGCGTTGCGCCGGTGAACCCGGGGGGCCGGCATGGCGTCTAGCCATCGAACACGCAACATGCATGAGCTGGCACGCCCCTTCGAGGGCCTGGTGAACGCGGCCCCCGATATCGCGGAGGAATTCGAGTCCCGGCTGCCCGAACTCGGTCCGCTGGCCGTGCGCGTGGCCTACTCGGTCTTGCGCAGCCGCGCCGACGCCGAGGACGTGGCCCAACCGCCGTCAGCGTTCAGGGACAGCGTGTACGTCGCGCCTGCGCATGGGCCTGCAGGTCCCGATCCAGATCAGCACCAAGGACTCGCCGAGCAACGTCGTGTTCAAGGACGTCAGCAACAACGTGGACTGCAGCGCGCACTCCCTGGCCGATGCCCGCTTCCACGTCCGCTGCACCATCGAGCAGACGTCCGTGTATCAGGGCTCGGGCGAGACTGGCAGCCTCTCGATCAGCAGCACGCCGGTCCTGCGCATGTTCCGCTCCGACGAGTCGCTGATCCTGAAGGACGGCCAGACCACACAGCTCACCTCCGCCACGGATCCGGTGAGCGGCGAGGCGCTGAAGGTGGACGTGACGCTGAACGTCCTGAAGTAGGACCCTCAGGACCCGGCGATCGTCATCTTGCGGACCCGCAGCGTGGGCGAGGCCGTGGAGCCGCGCCACACCAGGTCGTTGCCCACGGCGTCCACGTCCATCAGCATCTGCTTCAGGTTGCCGGCGATCGTCACCTCGCTGACCGCGTGGACGAGGCGGCCGTTCTCGATCCACTGGCCCGCGGCGCCCTGGGAGAAGTCGCCCGACACCAGGTTCACGCCGAAGCCGATCAGGTCGGTCACGTAGAGCCCGCGCTCGACCTCGGACAGGATCGACTCGGGCGTGGGCTCGCCCGCGGCGAAGCACAGGTTGCCCGCGCCGACCGAAGGCCCGCCCGCGACACCACGCCGCGCGCTACCCGTCGGCTTCGCCCCGATCTTGCGCCCGGAGTAGGCGTCGCAGACGTAGTACTTCAAGACGCCGCCCTCCAGCGGCACATTGCGGCGCGTGCGCAGGCCCTCGCCGTCGAAGGGGCGCGAGCCGAGGCCGCGCACGCGCCGGCCCTCGTCCACGATCGTGAGCAGCGGCGAGGCGACCGCCTCGCCCAGCCGGCCCTTCAGGAAGGTCGCGTTGCGGTAGACCGCGTAGCCCGTCATGGCTCCGAATACGTGGCCGAGCAACTCGGCCGAGGTCTCGGGGTCGAAGACGACGGGCAGCTCCGCGGTCGCGACCTTGCGCGCCCCCAGCCGCCGCAGCGTGCGCTCGGCAGCGATGCGGCCGACCTCCTCGGGGGAGAGCAGGTCGCAGAGGCCGCGTCCGCTCGTGTACCAGTAGTCGCGCTCCTTGTGCCCGTCGCGTTCGGCCACGGGCACTACCGACATGGACACGGCCGAGGTGCGATAGGAGCCGAGGAAGCCGCGCGAGTTGGCGAGCACAACCGAGTCTTCGCCGCAGGAAAACGAGCCGCCCTCGGAGTTGTTGATCTCGGGTCCGCCCAAAAGGGCGCGGGCCTCGGCGCGGCGGGCCCACTCGATGCGCTGCGCGGTGGGCATCTCGAGGGACGAGGGGTCGAAGAGCTGCAGCTCCACGTCCTCGGCGGCCTCCAGCTCGTCGGGGAGTCCCGCCGCATCGTCTTCGCCGGTGGCGCGTCCCATCGCCACCGTGTCCCGGACCAGCGACAGCAGGGCGGGCTTCGAGAAATCCGACGTGTAGCTGGTGGCCGTGCGCTTGCCCACGAACACGCGCAGGCCCAGGGCCTTGCTTCCCGCATCGGTGAGCTTCTCGACCTCTGCGTGCCGGACCGTGACCGAGAAGTCGGTTCCCGAGGCGACCACGACGTCGGCGTCGCTGGCGCCTTCGGCGCGCGCCATGCGTAGCAGGTCTTCTGCGAGGTTGCGAGGATCGCTTTCCAAGGGACGGCGACGATACCACGCGTGGCGCGCTCAGCGCGGCCGCAGGCGATCCAGTTGGCCCTTGACGTAGTGCTGCCAGGCCGCGAGGTGGCGGCGCAGCCGCTCGCCGATCTCGGGGTGCTGGGAGGCGAGATTGCGCTGCTCCTCGCGATCCCGGCCGAGATCGAAGAGCTCGTCGCGGCCTCGGGTCACGTTGTAGACGTACTTCCAGTTCGCCTCGCGCACGCCGAGCAGGTAGTCGTCGTTGGCGGCGTAGAAATAGGCCCGCGGCGGGCGGCCCTTTTCGAACAGGCTGCGGCCCTCCCAGCTCGGCGCGGGCGGCACGCCCAGCAGGTGGGCGATGGTCGGCATCACGTCCACGTGGCTGCCGATCGTGGCCTCGCGCCGGCCCGCCGGGAACTGCGTCGGGCTCCACAGCAGCATCGGCACCCACACGTTCTCCTCGTACAGGCGCGCGCCATGGCCCCAGGTGGGATGCGGATGGCCGAAGGCCTCGCCGTGGTCGCCGGTGACCACGACCAGCGTGTCCTGGTCGAGGCCGCGCTCGCGCAGGCCGTCGAACAGGCGGCCCAGCTCGTGATCGACCGAGCGCACGGTGTTGAGGTAGCGCCCGAGGTCGTAGTCGTCGGGCGGGCGCGGGCCGTTCCCGAAGAAGTCCACGAAGCTGTGATGCGGCGCGGGCTCGTAGGGGTGGTGGCTCTCGTTGGTCCAGGCCACTACGTAGAACGGCTGACTGCGGTCCTTGTCGATCCACTGCAGCACCGCGTCTACCAGTTGCCGATCGTCGCCGCCCCAGGACGAGACGACCTGGCCGCCCAGGTTCTCGATGTCGAGCAGCTCGTCGAAGCCGCGGTCCTTCAGGAAGCCGTCCTGGTTCGTGTACTGCAGGTAGCCCGTGTGGATGAAGGACGTGCGGTATCCGCGCGGCTTCAACACCTGCGCCAGGGTCGTGCCGGGGTAGGTCGGGTACTCCACCGTGTACTCCCGCCACGTCATGTACGGGAAGATCGACAGCGTCAGGGACGCCAGGGAGTTCGCGGTCAGGCCCATGTGGCAATAGAAGTTGTCGAAGACCAGGCCGAACTGCGCCTCCTGCCGCAGCTCGGGCGTGGTCGCGTAGGGACTGCCATAGAGGCTCAGGTACTTCGCCCCCGTGGACTCCATCACCAGCACCAGCACGTTCTTGGGCGGCGTGGCGGAGGCGGTCTGCACCGGCCGCTGAAACGGCGCGCCGCCCGTGCCACGGAAGTCCGCCAGCTCCTGGTCCGAGAACTCCTGGTCGAACTTAAGGGCGCGCCCGCCGAAGGCCAGCTCGAGGACCGTGGAGTGCACGATCTCCCAGTGCGGGCTGCGCACGATCAGGTGGTCGCTGCGGTCGAGCCAGCGGCCCGCGACCGCCTGCCGGTAGGCGAAGCCGCCCCACACGGCACCCAGGGCCAGGAGGGCCGCAACCGGTCCTGGTCGCAGCACGCAGCCGCGTCCGGCGCGCACCAGCAGCAGGTAGGCGAGGGGTGCCACCACCACCGCCGCCGCGAAGGCCGGGGTCACGAAGCTGCCGATCGACGAGCTCATGGTCTGCATGTCGCTCGCGAGGTACACGAGGGCGTAGGTGAGAGGCGAGCGCAGGTAGGCGAAGATCTGGACGCTCGCGACCGCGTAGGCCACGCACACGGCCCCCAGCGTCGATGCCCCGAGCCGCGCCAGGCGTTCGGCCCGTTCGCCGCGCACGAGCGCCAGCAGGAGAGCCAGCAGCAGGAAAGCCGTGGTCGCGAACACCAGATCGCTGGCCGACGCCACGAGGATGTCGCGCAGCCAGTCAGAGGCGCCATACTCGCCGCCGGGAAGGCCGAAGTGCGCGGCCTTGGCCAGGACCGAGAAGGGCAGCAGTGCGAAGCTGGGAACGAATGCGCGGGAGAATGGCCCGGGGCTAGCGTTCATCCGCCAGGGCTCTGATCGCGTCCGGGAGCTGGTGGTAGCTGATGTGGCGCAGGCCCAGCCGCAGAAGCAGCGCGCGCGTGCGCGGATCGGTCAGCGTGCGCAGCTCGGCCTCGCGGTCGCGATGGTAGACGTACTCGGCCTGCGGGTCGAAGTAGCCGGGGTGGCAGGCGAGCTCGTAGACGCCCCGCGTCAGCTCGTTGCCGAGGATCTTTTCGAGCGCCTCGTAGCTCACCTGGCTGGGGTCCGAGACGCCGTACTCCCACTGGCCGTAGAACCCGCCCTTGAACGCGACCGGAGGCTGGTCGCGCAGCGGAATCCCGTGTTCGAGGCTCAGCTCGAGAAAGCTGGGGTTGCAGGGCCGCCGGCGGTGGATGTGCTGGTGGGAGTCGAGGTGGGTGGGCTTCCTCCCGACCAGGTCGCAGAAACGGTCGAACTGCTCCCGCAGGGCGGCGCGGCACACCGCCGGGTCGTCGAACTCCACCAGCCGCTGGGCCTCGTTCGTGAAGTTGGCGTGGAGGCCCAGGCTGAGCTGCGGCCGCGCCCTCGCCATCGACACGGCCTCGGCGGTGCCGGGCGTGTTCACCATCAACCCGACCGAGCTGACGATGCCCCGGTCGATGGTCTCGGCGATGCCGCGGTTCACGGCGGCGCCGTAGCCGAAATCGTCGGCGTTGACGATCAGGAACTTCACAGGCCGATGTCGGCGATGAACTTGCGGCACACCGCCCGCGCCTCCAGGTGCTCACAGGCGATGGCCCGCGCGGCGCGGCAGGCCTTCGCGTAGTCGCTCTCGATCGTGTCCACGGCCGCCAGGATCTCGTCCATGCCGCGGAAGGCGAACAGACCCTCGCCCGCCGGCAGGAACTTCTCGAAGCCCGTGCTCTGGGCGATCACCGGCTTGCCGGTCGAGAGATACGACGCGTCGCGCTCGCTGAACCACCCGCTCTGCAGCCGCACGTTCTGGTCCTTGGCCACCGTCCACTCGGCCCGAGACTGCCGGAAGAACTGCTGATAACCCCAGGGGTCCAGGGACATCTCGAGCGGGCTCGAGAGCGCCCAGCCATGCTCGGTCAGGAGGCGCCGATCGGCATCGTCGTCTACGTTGAGGCACAGCTCGAAGGAACAGCCGGGCCGCCGCTGCGGCAGCTCCACGAACTTCAGGAACTCGTGGTGCTTGCTCCAGTGGTAGGTCTCGCCGTTCCACTCCACGTCTTGGCCCTGCTGCCGGAAGTTCCCGATCGTGGTGTAGCTCTTCGCCGCGGCGCCGAAGTGCATCGGCCACAGCGAGGTGTCGATGGGCTGGCGCGTCTTCAGGTAGCGGAAGCCCTCGGTGGGCACGCCGCAGCCGGGCAGGCCGTAGTTCTCGCCGTAGGTCACGATCAGGTCGTGGTCGCGGAACACCTGGAGCGTCTTCTGCTTGCCGTTCGCGATTTCGAGCTGGTTCGTCACCGGGTCGGTCTCGACGTAGACCTTGAGGCGCGCCTGGCGATGGTCGTCGTTGAGCACCGTGGCGCCGCACACGTTGAGCAGCGCGTCGCAGTCCCGGTAGAGCTGGCGCAGGGCTCCGGCCGTCATCCCGAAGCACTCCTCGCTGCCTCGGTAGAGTGGCCGGTAGGCCCAGCGCCCGCCCAGGCCGATCTCGCGCGTCAGGCGGTCGAGATAGGCGGCCGCGTAGCTCGGGTCGTCCACCATGCTGTTGACGCGCGGGTCGTAGGGCCAGGTGGCGTCGTCCTCGACGTAGACCACGTCGTGGCCAAGTGCGCCGAGCCCGCGCAGCCAGTTGATGTAGAGCCAGGTCTGGCCGCCGAAGGGACAGCGGCCCATCATGCCTAGCACCACGAGCTTCAGCCTCACGGCAAGGCCTCGACGCTGTCGCGGCCCTCGGCCGTGGCCTGGGCCCACAGCGCCGCATAGCGACCGCCCCGCGCTACCAGCTCGTCGTGGGAGCCGACCTCGACGATGCGCCCCGCGTCCAGCACCACGATGCGGTCGGCGCGCCGGGCGGTCGAGAGCCGGTGGGCGATGATGATCGCGGTCCGGCCGCGCAGCAGCTCCTCCACGTTGCGGAACACGACCGCCTCGGTGGCGACGTCCAGGCTGCTGGTCGGCTCGTCGAGGATCACCACTGGCGTGCGGCGCAGGAGCGCCCGGGCCAGGGCCAGGCGCTGGCGCTGTCCGCCCGAGAGCGTCAGGCCGTCCTGGCCGATCACGGTGTCGTAGGCCCTGGGCAGCTCCAGGATGAACGGCTCGGCCTCGGCCTGCCGCGCGGCCTCCTGGACGCGCTCCCGCGGCGCGTCCGAGGCGAAGGCGATGTTCTCGGCGATCGAGGTCTGGAACAGGATCGGCTCCTGGAGCATGAGCGTCACCTGGCGCCGCAGCGAGGCGAGCCGGACCTCGCGCAGGTCGTGGCCGTCCAGCGTGACGCGTCCCTGCTGCGGGTCGAAGAAGCGCAGCGCCAGGCTGGCCAGGGTGCTCTTGCCCGCGCCGGTGGCGCCCACCAGGGCCACCTTCTCGCCGGCCTGGATGTGCAAGGACACATCCTGGAGCACCGGCCGGCCGGCCTCATACGCGAAGCCGACGCTCTCGAAACCGATCTCGCCGCGCAGCGCCGGCAGCTCGCGTGCGCCGGGCGCGTCCTGGATGTCGGTCTGCACGTCCAGCACCTGGAACACCCTGTCGAGGCCGGCGCGCGAGGACGCGATCTCCTTCAGGTTGCCGGCGACGCCCTGGATCGGCCGGTACATGTCCTTGAGGTAGGCGAGCACGATGGTGAGCCCGCCGATCGTCAGCGTGCCCTCCAGCACGCGCTGCGCCCCCAGCCACACCAGGAGCGCCGTGCCCGCGGCCAGGATCGTATCCACGATCAGGATGAAGACGGTCTCGGCGCTGTACAGGCGCAGGGTCAGCGCCAGGCTCCTCTCGCTGCCGCGGCGGAAGTCCTCCACGGCCCGGGCTTCACGGCCGTAGGCCTGCACCAGCTTCACGGCACCGATCACGGTCTCGGCCCGCGAGTACAGCTCCGACTCGGCCTCCTTCGAGGAGGCGGCGTGGCCGTGGATGCGCGACGTCAGCCGCGTGATGGTCAGGAAGAGCGGCGGCACCACCAGGAGCGCCACCAGGGCCAGGCCGAGGTCGAAGCGCGCCATCACCGCGAACATGCCGAGCAGCATCAGGAACGCGCTGGACAATGGCAGGAAGCCGTTCATCACCAGCGACTGCACCGAGTAGGTGTCCGCCATCACGCGGAACAGCAGGTCGCCGACCTGCTGCCGGTAGTGGAACTTCAGGCTCAGCTTCTGCAGGTGCGCGTAGAGCGCGATGCGCATGTCGTTGACCATGCTCTGGCCGACGTCGATGGTCAGGTAGTTGGCGCACAGCGTCAGGCTGCCGGCCAGCAGGGCCAGCACCACGATCGCGCCGGCCGCCAGCGCCAGCAGCGCCGCCGGGTCCAGGCCTGACAGCAGCGGCCTCAGGGCGCTCGGCAGCGGCCTGCCCGACAGCACCGAGTCCAGCACGATGGCCAGGGGTAGGGGCTTCATCAGCTCGACGCCGATCGCCGCGAGGGTGAACAGCACCCCGGCCGCCATGCGCGCCGCGTGCGGGCGCAGGTAGGGCAGCACGCGGGCGGCCAGGCTCATCGCCGACCAGTTTACTTTAGGCCTCCCGCGTGCTGGACTGCACCACGAAGCCCACCAGGACCATGCGCAAGCGGGGCGGTTTCCTCGAGCGGGTGTGGCGCGACTTCGAGAGCTGGGGCGACCCGGTCAGCCGGGCGCTCGGCGCCTCGGGCGAGCTGTTCGTCGCCCGCGCACGGCTCGTTCTGGTGCTGCTGCTGGGTCCGTCGCCACCATCTGCTCCGACTCCGAGCGCGGCACCCGCGGATCGTTGGCCCCCTGGATCACGAACAGCGGCTTCGTGATCTTCCGCGCGTTGTTGTTGGGCGCGATCCGCTCCAGGTGCTCGCGCATCTTGGGATCGCGCTCGTCGCCGTACTCCACCCGCCGCAGGTCACGCCGGTAGCCCGAGGTGTTCTCCAAGAAGGTCACCAGGTTCTGTTGCCCAGGGCCAGCTAGAGGTCGCGCAGGAAGCGCCGGATTGCGTCGTGGCTTCCCACCCGTACCAGGGTGAGGAGGCTCGGCTCCAGGGTGAAGACGAGCCGCAGGCCGAGCCCGACGCGCGCTTCCCAGATGCCGGACCGGTGCAGCTTGCGGATGCCGAGTCCAGCGTGGGTATGGGGGTCGCCCAGCACACCGGGCAACGCCAGCAGGACCTCGAAGACGGCCGCCCGCTGCTGTGGGTCGAGCTCTCGGACGTCTTTCTGGAAGCGCTGGCCGAGCGCGATCCTCATCGCCGCGGGAGGCGGCGACGAGTCTTGCCCTTGCCAAGAAACGCCACCACCGCATCCGCAGTCTCCATGACCACACTCGCTCCATCCCGGCGCTCCGCCCCGATCTGGCTCCACAGGCGCTCCGCCTGGGCGTCGGTGAGCCGGCCGGAAACCTCGATGTCTTCCGCGGACAGGGGCACGATCAACGCCACGTGCTTCGCGCCCCTCATGAGGACGATCTGCTCGCCTCGCTCCGCCGCCTCCACGAGTGCGTTGAGTCGCGCCTTGGCTTCCCGGATCGTCACTGCCTGCATGTCAACGATCCTGACCCCATCGTGAGGTCTCTGTCAAGAGACTCTGGAAGAGGACCGCGGCTAGTCCCTGCCGAGGCGGCGCGACATGACGAGCAAGCCTGCCGCGTCCACGACCGCGCCGCCGAAGACGCAGCCGTAGAGGAACGCGGCGGCCTGGCGCAGCGATTCGCGCAGGTCCGGCGGCAAGGCGCCCGGCGGCAGCGCGGCCTCGTGCTCCAGGAGACCGCGGGAAGGCGGCCGCGGGTAGCCGTGGCGGGCGAGCACCGCGTCGATGCGGGCCGCGAGCGCCCGCAGCTCCGGAGGCAGGTCGGCGGTCCGCGCAGGCGCCGCTGCCGGCCGCGCGCGGCGCCGCCTTTTCCACAGCCGCGCCGCCCACAGCAGGCCCAGCAACGCGGCGATCGGCCACGCGCGCGCGAGCCACTGCGCCAGGCTCGCGACGTCCCCGGCACGGACGCGGACCCACAGCTCCCGCGACGCGGCCAGGGCGACCTCGAGCACAGCGCGCCAGCCGTCCTGTTCGCGCGCGTGGACGGCGGCGTACTGAGCCGCCGGCGTCGGGTCCAGCTCCACCCAGCCCGTGCCTTCGAGGTAGGCCTCGATCCAGGCGTGTGCGTCGCTCTCGCGCACCACGAAGTGCCCGGCGGACTCGCTGTCGTCGCTCACGTTCCAGCCGGTCACGTAGCGCGTGGGGATGCCCTGCAGGCGCAACAGCACCGCCGCCGCCGAGGCGAAGTATTCGCAGTAGCCGCGCTTCTTCTCGAACACGAACTCCGACACGGGCTGCGCGCTGTGAAACTTCCCGACGTCCAGCGCGTAGCGGCAAGTGCGATCGAGGTGGTTGAGAGTCCGCTCGACCCGCAGCCTCGGCGCGGGGTCGCCCTGCGACCACTGCGACGCCAGCTCGCGCAGCCGCTTGTCGGTGTCCCCGGGCAGCGCCAGGAGCGCCTCCCGATCGCCCACGGCCAGCTCGGCCAGATCGCGGCGGTTCACGATGCCGTAGATCTCGACCGGCGCCGAGGGCGCTTCCAGGATCCCGTTGTCGTCGATGTTGGTGGTGGCGTCGAGCACGACCAGGCGAGTGCCGCGTGGCGCGGCCAGGGCGGCGTCGGTCGCCGAGAGCACGACCCGGCTGCGCAGGGCGCGAGCTGCCACGGCGTCCTGTGGGTCGCTCTCCGGCACGGCCAGCAGCTTGCCGGGGATGTCCGCAGACCAGCCGGCCAGCCCCATGACGGCAGGCGCGGGCAGCAGCGGGCGTCGCGGCGTCGACTTCGAGGCGTGCCAGCCGCGCGCGTCGAAGCGCGTCAACACGCGCACCCGCAGCTTCTGGGGCTGCGAGGCGTGGACGCGCATCACGACGCGCTGCGAGAGGGCGACCTGTTCCAGCTCGCCCAGGGTGGCCGAGTCGCTGGCGACGGCGGAGGGCGCGGCGCTGGCTCCCGCATCGATCCAGCCCGCCGAGGCGTGCTCGACGAAGGGCTGCGCCCAGGGCAGCAAGCGCACGATGCCCAGCGCGAAGGCGCCACCCGCCAGCAGCACAGCGGCCGTGCGCGCCAAGGCCGTGGCCGTGCCGAGCGCGACTCCTCTCGGCACGAGCGTGGGCGCCGACAGCGTCGCCCAGACCGCGAGCGCCGAGGTGGCGAGGCCGGCGGGCAGCAGCGGTGCGCGCTGCAGCGGCGACAACAGGCCGAGAGCGAGCAGGCCCAGGCCTGCCGGGATGACGCCCCGGGGCGCGGATAGCCGCGCCAGCAGGAACAGCCCGGCGAAGGCTGCGAGGGCCAGCCCCAGCACCCGTGGCCCGGCGTCGAAGATCGGCTGGGGCAGCGCGGGGTAGAGGGTCCAGGCCAGGCCGAGCAGCAGCGAGAGCAGCAAGACGAAGCGGAAGGCCCGCTCGAAGAACGCGCGGAGGCGTTCCGGAAGCGTCACGCCTGCCAACAGCGAAAGCAGCGCCGGCGCCAGGAGCGCCCAGGCGGCGGGCAGCTTCTGCGAGTCCACGAAGGCCAGCAGCGCGGCGCCAAAGAAAGCGACCAGGGCCAGGCGTGGCCTGTGCTCCGCGGCCGAGTGTCGTTCAGTCACGCGCGCTTTCTCGGGGCGAAGCGTCAGCGGCGATCGCGGCCTCGACATCGGCGGGGGTCTGTTGCGAGATCGGCCCGATCTCGTCCACGGCCCCGGCGAAGGGCTCGCTGGGAGGCCCGTCCCGCACCACGATCGCCTGCACCGCGGTGCCCAGGGCCTTCACGCGGCGCAGGAAGTCGCGGCGCGGCGCGTCCCAGTCCTGCAGGATCGCGACCACGGTGGTGATCTGGCTCAAGCGGTCGAACAGCACCGGGCCGATGCTGGCGAAGGGTGGATCCGCGCAGGGCTCGAGACAGGCCAGCACGTCCAGGATGTTCTCGAGGTAGGCGAGGCTGCGCCCCGCGCTGACCTCGTAGATGTCCGGCCCCGCGGCCAGGATGTCCACCACGTACTCGCTGCGGCTGAAGTGGTCTGCGATCGACGCCAGCACCGAGATCGAAGCCTCGAAGGCCAGCGCGTCCCTGGGCCGTGGTTTCGCAGGCAGGAACGTGTCCAGGATCAGCGCGATGCGGCAGAAGTACTCCTCCTCGTACTCCTTCACGACCGGCACGCCCCGGCGCGCCCAGGAACGCCAATGGATGTTGCGCAGCGGATCGCCCTCGCGGTACTCGCGGGTGCCGACGAACTCGATGGCGTCGCCGGTGCTGGAGCTGAGCGGGATGCCGCCCGGCTGGTAACGGCGTCCGAGCGGGATCGGGAACTCGTCCATCCGGTAGAAGCGCGGGTAGACGACGAGCGCCTGGTCGGGCAAGGAGAGGCTGGGGCCGGTGGCCAGGCGCAGCGGGTCGGTGGGGCTGAGGAGCGGCCCGCGGAGCTCGTAGCGCCCGCGGCGCGACGGGCGCATGGTCACCGACACCTCCGTGGGCGTTTCCGGCTTAGCGGCCAGGAACAGCTCCGCGGGCTCGAAGTGGAGCCGGCCGCTGGCGAACAGCGGCGGCGGGAAGGCGAGGCGCAGGTCGCGGCGCAGGCCCCTGGTGCTGGCCACGCGTGCGTGAACCTCGAGCGGCCGCTGGGCGGTGGCACGGCTGGGCAGGGCGCACTCGAGCCGCGCGTGGGGCCGACGCGATACCGCGGCGACCGCGCTCACGATGGCCACACCGAAGCCGCACGCGAACAGCACGAAGACCTGGGAGCGCCCGGTATCGACGCCGACCAGGGCGAGCGCGGCCAGGGCCAGGAGCAGGAAGCGTCCGCGCCCGGTCAGCCGGTCCGCGTAGTTTCGCGCCAGCCGGCGCAGCCTCGGGAACTCGGCGGGCGCGTTGAACCGATTCACGGGGACTCGCGCCTCAGACGCCCACGGGCACCTTGTCCAGGATCTCGCGCACGATGTCCTCCTTCTGCACGCCCGAGTACTTGGCCTTGGTGTCGAGCGCGAGCCGGTGCGCCAGGGTCTGGACCGCCACGGCCTTCACGTCTTCCGGGATCGCGTAGTCGCGGCCCAGCACGAAGGCGCGGGACTGGGCGACGCGGAACAGCAGCAACGCGCCGCGTGGCGAACAGCCGGTCCTGAGCGAGGCGTGGCGCCGCGTGGCGTCGGCCAGGTCCACGATGTAGCGGCCCAGCGGCCGTTCCACGCGCACCGCGCGCACGCGGGCCTGCAGCGCCACGACCTGTGCCGCGTCCATGACCGACTGAACGTCGTCGAGGGGATGGTGATGGAACTGGCTGAACAGCACGTCCACTTCGTGGTCCGGGGCCGGGTAGCCGAGGTTGATGCGCATCGCGAAGCGGTCGAGCTGCGCTTCGGGCAGCGGGTAGGTGCCGTGGAACTCCACCGGGTTCTGGGTGGCGATCACCACGAAGGGCGAGGGCAACGGGTGGGTCGTGCCTTCGATCGAAGCCTGGCGCTCACTCATCGCCTCGAGCAGCGCCGACTGGGTGCGCGGCGAGGCGCGGTTGATCTCGTCGGCCAGCAGCACGTTGGTGAACACCGGGCCGGCCTTGAACGCGAAGCTGCCGTCCCTGGGGTTGTAGATCGAGGAGCCGAGGATGTCGGTGGGCAGCAGGTCCGGCGTGAACTGGACCCGCTTGAAGTCCGCGGTCAGGCAGCGGGCGAGCGCCTTGCTGAGCGTCGTCTTTCCCACCCCGGGCACGTCCTCCATGAGGATGTGGCCGCCGGCCAGGAGCGCCACCGTCAGGTTGCGCAGCGCTTCCTGCTTGCCCAGGATCACGCGCCCGAGCTGCGACTGCAGCGCCTCGACCAGCTTGCGGTCGTCGTCCATGGTCCTTTCTGCGTTTGGGGCCGCTGGATTCTACGCCCCGATCGGCGTCAGCCCACCAGGGACGTGAACGCGTAAAGCGGGAACACGTCCTTGAAGACCCCGGCCAGCTCCTTCTGGAATCCGGCCCGAGTCGCCGCCGCGCGCGTGAACGTACGCCTCACGACCCAGCCTCTCAGTCGCTCCCACTGCTCCCGCCGTGTCGGGAAGCCGTCCTGCCGGACCCAGGCGCCCTTGACGCTGGCGTACCAGTAGCTCTCGTAACGCCGGCCGAGGCGCCGGGACTGGGCCGCGAGCCACCGCGGAGTGTCGAGGGCGTTCGCGAGGGCCAGGCGCCGCAGCGCCGAATCCCGCCCGGCGTCGTAGATCCGGAAGCCGGCCGTCGCGCCCTCGACGCCGACGCGCACGTAGAGCTGCCCGTCGCCCGTGACCGCGGGCCTCGAGAACCGCAGGTACATCTCGGCTCGGTACGGACGCTTGTCCCGCGCGAAGCGTGTGTCACGGTTGATGCGCGAGAAGCTCGTCCCCGTCCGAGCGCTGGTGTCGAACTCCGCGTGGAGCGACAGGGCCACGGGCGCCAGGGAGTCGAGCAGCGCCCGCATCGGGGCGACCACGTGCTCCTGGTAGCGCGGCCGCTGGTCTCGCATCCAATCAGTGCGGTTGTTCCGCGCCAGATCCGCGAGGAAGCGGAAGGTCTCGCGCGTCAGGACCGGCGTGGGCCCTACGTCGGGCGGCTCGCCAGGGGGTCCGGCCCGGGCCGGGCGGACAGTGAACATGGGGTTCAGTCGATGTCGGCGCTGGGCGGGAACGGCAGCGCGATCGGGTCGTAGAAGGGGCTGCGGCCGTGCTCGTCGAAGCGGTCCATGCCGAGGTCTTTGACGTCGATCAGCCGACTCCGCCCCTCGAGCGCGAGGTCGGCGGCCACGCGGGCCACGCCGGGTCCCCACATCATGCCGTGACCGCCTGCCGAAGCGACGGTCGCTCCCTCGAGCGTGACCCCCTGCGTCGTCAGGACAGGTCCGAGGATGGGCAGGTGGTCCGGCGTGTAGTCGATGGTGGCGCACCAGACCCTGCGGATGCCGAGTCCTCGCGTCGCGGGCACGAGCCGGTGAAGCCGGCGCTCCATGCGGGAGAGGTAGGACCAGTCGATCTGCCTGGCCGGCCCGGGCCTCTCCTTCGGGTTGGACATGCCCCACAGCAGGCCGCCCTCTTCGAGGCGCCAGTAGAGACCCGCGCCGACGTCGAACGCCATGGGCAGCCCCTCGACGTCGAAGGCGGGGTGCGGCTCGGTGACCGCCACCTGGTGTCGCGCCCCGCCCGCGAAGATCCTGGCCCCGACCAGCTTCCCCACCGCGCGCAGGCTGGGGCCGCCAGTGAGAATCACGCGCTCCGTGGCGATCACGCCGTCCGGCGTCCGCACCCCCGTCACTCGCCGCCTGCCGCCGCGGCTCGCGGCCGTTCGCAGGCCCAGGAACGCGGTCCGCTCACGCAGCCTGACACCGGCTTGCCGCATCGCCAGCGAGTACGCGCGCACGTTGCGGGGCGGATCGATCGCTCCGTCGCTGGGGCAATAGCTTCCGCCACGGTGGCCGACCCGGGCCAGCGTGGGATTGAGGCGGCAGGCCTCGCCCCTGTCCACGACCCGCACGTCGAGCCCCGCTGCGCGCTGCATGGCGACACGCCGTGCAGCCTCCGCTTCGTCCCTGCGGGTCACGGACAGGATCAGATAGCCCAGCTCGCGGAACCCCGAGTCCGTGCCGAGGCGATCCCGCTGGCCCTTGTAGAAAGCGATCGAGAACTGCCCGAGCGCAACGGTGGCCGGCGTGCCGCCCTGGGCACGCACGATGCCGGCGGCCCGGCTCGAAGCTCCCTGCCCGACGAGGTCGCGCTCCAGGACAACCACGCGCCGTGCGCCACTCTTGGCCGCGAACCACGACGCCCAGCCACCCACGGTGCCCGCGCCCACCACCACCAAGTCAGCCGTCTCCAGCTTCGGCATCCGGTCAGGGCACCCCGGCACTGAAGTGGGCCAATGCTACCGCTTTCCGCCACGCGGCGTAGCGACGGGGCCTAGAGGAACCCTCGAAGCAGCAGCGCGTCCCGGGTACGCGGCCCTCGGCTGAAGGCGAGGGACTTCCCATCCGGCGCGATGGCGAACCCGAAAACGAACAAGTCCTGGAAGTCCGTGACGCGTCGCGGCGTCGCGCCGTCCAAAGGCAGGACCCACACGTTCGCCCGGTCGGTCGGCATCGTGTTGACGTAGACGCCATCGTCGCCAAAGCGAAGTCTGCTGCCGGCCGCAGGAGGCGCAGTCTCCAGGCTCCTCGCGGGCGGTCCGCCGTCAGCGGGCAGGATCCCGATCTTGAAGCGGTTGCTGGCTCGGTCGAGGTAGTAACAGGCGATCCTCTTCCCGTCGGGGGAAAAGGCGGGGCCCTCGGCCGGATAGTCCGTGAGCGGCTCGGCTGCGCCCCCGGACGCGCTGACGCGGAACAGGCGTACCTCGCCCTGGCGCACGGCGGTGAAGACGACGAAGCGCTCGTCCGGTGAGACCGTGAGGCCGCCGTCATGGACGCCGCTCACCACGATCCGCGGAGCCGAACCGTCGAGGGGAAGGCGCCGTATCTCCAGACCCGAGCGCGTGCGCGCGAGGTAGAAGACCTCTCCGGAGCGCGTGACCCGCGGCTCGCGCAGCATCCCGTCGCCCGCCGGGAGCGGGTCTCGTTGGGCGGCGTCCGCGCTCGTGATCCAGAGACCTTCCGCGCCGCCCTCCCAGGACGCGTAGACGACGCGCCCGTCCGGGGCGAGGTCGAGGCCGAAGAAGCCGTCGAACTTCGCGCTCGTTAGCCGGCGCGCCGGGCTCTTCCCGTCACGTGCCAGGAGCCAGATGCTCGCGAGGGCGTCGGCGGCCACGGTCACGAGCGACCGGCCGTCCGCGGTCAGGCTGACGATCCGGTACTCGAGCAGGTCGCTCGTCACTCGGCGCGGTGCGCCCTGGGGCAGCGGCACCAGCCAGACCTGGGTAGTGCCCCCGTCCTCGCCTTGGGCCACCGCCATGAGCCCGCGCGAGTCGGGGAGCCATGCGACCTGGGCGGCGACGCTCCAGGGCGGGTCGGCGAGCGTTTCGATGCGGCCGTCGGCGGCGGAGACGGCGATCAGCTTCGCCCAGGTGCCCATCTCGCCGCGATCGACTCCCGCCACGGAGCAGGCGATGCGTCGTCCGTCCGGCGACCAGCTCGGGCCGGTCCAGAAGATCGGCGCGAGCTTCTCGGGCAGCTTCACGGCGGCGAGGACCCGCGCTTCGGCGCCATCGAGCTTCGCGACCATCAGCGCGCTCTCTTCGGGGCTCGGGTAACCGGCCCGGACCCAGGCCATCCGGCTGCCGTCGGGTGAGAACGTGGGCGAGCTGTCGATCCCCGCCACGAGCCTGCGCGGTGTGCCGCCGAGCGTGGCGATCGAGTAGAAAGCCCCGTCGAGGTCTTCGCCGCTCTTGAGCCCGAAGACGATCGAGTTTCCGTCCCGGGTGAAAGCGTGCCCCCAATAGCCGACCCGGCGGTTCGGGATCAGGCGGAGCGTCTGGCCGGTGGCGAGCTGGCGCAGCCACAGGCTCTGCTCACCCTGCTCGGACTCCACGTACGCGACGAAGCGGCCGAGATCACCGCACCGGTCACGTTGCCGGACGAGGTGATTCGAGTGACAGACAGCGATTCCCCCGATGCGCCGCCCGACCCGCCACGCGCCCGCGCAGAGCGGCGGCCGAGACCGAGGCCCAGGGCGAAGGCGCCGCCACCCGCGGCGATCAGCCCTGCGGCGGCCCGGCGGGAGAGAGCTGAGGGTCGCGGCGCGGTCGCCAACGACTCGTCAGGCGCCGCGAGCGCGATTCGGGCCTCGCCGATGTCGCGCAAGCGAAGCTTGGGGTCGCGATCGAGGCAGCGGCGCAGCAGCCGGCGGACGGCTGGCGGCGTCGCGGCCGGCAGAGCGCCCCAGTCGATTTCCTGCCGCATCACCGCGGCGAGGACGTCGGTTGCCGTCTCCCCCTCGAACAGCTTGCGGCCCGCCAGCATCTCGAAGAACACGACGCCGAAGGCCCACACGTCGGCCCGCTTGTCGACCGGCTTCCCGCGCGCCTGCTCCGGGGCCATGTAGGCCGCGGTGCCGAGGAGCAAGCCGGCCTCGGTGCCGCGGGCCAGCGTCGGCGACTCCGAGAGGCCCACGCTGCCCGAGTTCGCGGCGACGAGGTCGCCGGACCAGGCTTTGGCCAGGCCGAAGTCGAGCACCTTCACCTGACCGTCCGGGGATACCTTCACGTTCGCGGGTCGCGGTGAACGATTCCTTTCTCGTGGGCGGCTTCGAGGGCCTCGGCCAACTGCTTGGCGATGGCAGAAGCCTCGTCGGCGGGAAGCGGACCACGCGCGATCCGCTCCGAGAGATCCATTCCCTCCGCCAGCTCGAGGACCAGGAACGGCTGGCCGTCCACCTCCTCGATGCCGTGGATGGCGGCGACGCAGGGGTGGCTGAGGGCCGCGAGGAGCTGGGCCTCCCGGCGAAAGCGGCCGAGGCGCTCCTGGTCCCGGACGAGCTCCGGCGGCAGCACCTTGATGGCCACGTCTCGCTCGAGCCGCGTGTCGCGCGCGCGGTACACCTCGCCCATCCCGCCGGCGCCGAGCGGTGCCGTCACGTCGTAAGGTCCCAGCCTCGTCCCAGGGGAGAGCAAGCGCAGAATGCTACCGCTTCCCGCCACGCGGCGTTGCGACAAAACCCTCGAAGGACTTCTCCCGCCGAGCCAGTTCGCCGTGACATGATGGGCAGGGAGCCTGCCCATGCCCGCTGTCCGTCGCGGAGGCACCCGCGCGCTGATCGCCGTCCCCCTCGTCGTGCTCTCGACGGTCGCGCCCCTTCACGCTCAGGAGCGAGGCGGGCCGCGCGCTCGCGAACTCGGCGTCGCGTTCCCGGGCGCTCCCGGACCGTACAACGCCATCACCGACGTGGCAGGCGTGCTGGTTGGCCACGCCACATTGATCGCCGGCGAGGGGACGCTCGTGGTCGGCCGCGGCCCGGTGCGGACCGGAGTGACCGCCGTGCTTCCGAAGGGGAAGAAGTGGGAGCCCGTGTTCGCGGGCCACTACGCGCTGAACGGGTTCGGCGACATGACCGGCACGCATTGGGTGGACGAGGGCGGCCTGCTGGGCGGGCCCGTCATGATCACCAACACGTACAGCGTGGGCGCGGTCCGCGATGCGGTGAACTCCTGGTTCCAGGAGGTGCTGAAGCAGGACATCCCCTGGCACCAGCCGGTGGTAGGCGAGACCTGGGACGGGTTCCTGAACGACATCGCCGGCCTGCACGTCCGAAAGGAGCACGCGTTCGCCGCGCTGCTCGCCGCCAACGATGGGCCCGTGGCCGAAGGCAACGTGGGCGGCGGGACCGGCATGGTGACCCACGGCTTCAAGGGCGGCATCGGGACGTCGTCGCGGATCGTCGAAGCTGGGGGCCGCCGATTCACGGTCGGCGCGCTCGTGCAAGCCAACCATGGGTCGCGCGAGGGGCTCGTGATAGCCGGCGTGCCGGTCGGCCGCGAGATGCCGGAGGACCCGCCCACGCCCGAAGCGAAACCGGCGAAAGGCCGCGATGGCTCGATCATCGTCGTGATCGCCACCGACGCTCCGCTGCTGCCGCATCAACTGACTCGCCTGGCGCGGCGCGTGCCGCTGGGCATCGCTCGCGTCGGGGGAACAGGGGCCAACGGTTCCGGCGACATCTTCATCGCGTTCTCCACCGCCAACCCCGGGGCCGCGCGGGAGACCGGAGCCGCCGCCCTGGAGTGGCTGCCCAACGGCGATGTGAGCCCGTTCTTCACGGCCACGATCGAGGCCACCGAGGAAGCCATCGTCAACGCGATGGTCGCGGCCGAGACGATGACCGGCATCGACGGAAACACCGTCCACCGGCTTCCCCACGAACGGTTGCGGGAGATCCTGGCGCGTTACGGCCGGCTCGGCCGATAGCCGCGGGCGCCCAGCGCATCCTCGCGGGCCACCCACAGCTCAACGCGGAGCTGCGGCGGCGGCCCGCGAGGCCGTGGCATACTGGAGCGTGATCGCTCGGCCGCATCTCTCCATCGCGGGAGTCCCGAGGAAGCGCATGAGCCGACCCGACCCGTCGCTCCTGCAAGGTGTCGTCGCGCCCGAGGTGCTCGACGCCATGAGGGTCGCCTCGGCGGCCCTCACGCGCGTCGGGGTTCGCCACGTCGTCGTCGGGGGCCTGGCTGTCGGCGCCCACGGATTCCCTCGAGCCACGCGGGACGTCGACTTCCTGGTGGGGGACGAAGCCTTCGAGCAGCACCCCGGCGGCCTCGTGACTCTTCGCCCCGGCGTCCCCTTCCAGGTGAACCGCGTGGCCGTGGATTTCATCAGCGTGCAGGCTACCGAGCCCTTCCTGGCGGAAGCGCTCGCAGCGGTGGCGGGTTCGATGCTGGAGGCTCCGCCCCTCGTCTACATGAAGCTCAAGTCCCCGCGCCACAAGGATCGGACGGACGTGATCGAGCTGGTCAAGGCCGGGCTGGATGTCGAGGGCTGCCGCCAGTATCTCTCCGCCCATGCGCCGTCGCTCCTCGGCGAGTTTGAGGACGCGGTCCGCCGGGCACGAGCCGAGGAGCAGTAGGCCCGGTCAGCCTTCGCCTTCCGCCTCGAGCATCGCCTGCAGGAACTGGCGGTCGGCGCGATCTGAGGGTCGCACCGTGTCCTTGGTCCGGATCAGGGTGCGCTTGCTGGCGATGGGCACGGGAACACCCTGAAGCTCGACGGTCTCGGCATCCTGAGCCGCCTCCGCGTAACTCACTCCGCACGCGCGACCGAGCAGGCCGACCAGCACCTCGTCCGCCACGCGTACCACCGTGTACGCCCGAACGTCGCCATCGTCCAGCTCCGCGGCGGCATCGTCCGCCAGCACACTCAAGCCGGCCTTCACCCGCGCGACGTTCTCGGGGGCGTCGATGTCCTTGGTGGGACGGCCCAGGCCGTGGGGGGCGACGACGGCGAATCCGCCGATCAGCAGGTAGCGTGCGCCGGCCGCGTTCAGCGACCGGCAGATGCGGACGACGTCCTCGATCGTAGGGACGCGTACGTACTGGCGGTCGTCGCGATCATCCACCGGTCCGCCTCCTCGAAGGAACTGAACCGATAGACACCCCGCGGCACCAGGTAGGGCGAGCGTCGTAGCTCGACGGCAAGCTGTGGGTAGGCCGCGGCGCCGCGCAGCTCGCTGGGCCGGTCTGTGCGCCGTCCGACGATCTTCACCTGGAGGCTTGTAACGCGATGGGATCACGGCCGGAGGTTCCGTCGTTTCTCTGGCGTCGCCGCACGGCCCGCCCCGGTGCTAAGCTGGCGGCGACATGGCGCCCGCGGCGGACACCAGCCCCGATGCCGACGCCGCACAGCTGGATGCGTACCGCCGCATGGGCGGCCCCGGGCGCGCCCAGGTCATGTTCCGGTTGTGCGAGATGGCTCGCTTCACGGCCGAGGCGGGAATCCGGCGGCGACACCCGGACTACGACGCGCTGCGCGTGAGGCTGGCCCTCGTGCGGATGCTCCACGGCGACGAGCTCGTGCGGCGCGCCTGGCCTCTCGAGTCGCTCATGGAGCCGTGACCCCCGAGCAGGAGGTGCTCCTTGGCCTGGTCCGGATCCTCGACCGCCTCGGGATCGCGTACATGGTCTGCGGATCGGTAGCGAGCAGCTACCACGGACGCCCCCGCCTGACCCACGACGCCGATGTCGTCATCGACCCGACGCCGCAGAGCCTCGAGCAACTTGTCCGCAATCTGGAGCAGGCCGGCTTCTACGTCGACGGCAAGCACGCACGCGAGGCGCTCCTGCGACGCCACCAGTTCAACGCGATCGACATCAGGACCGGCTTCAAGCTCGATCTCATCGTTCGGAAGGACCGGCCCTTCAGCCGGGAGGAATTCGCTCGCCGACAGGCCGCGGAGCTGATCCCGAACGCGAGCGTCGCGCTCTCGTCTGCCGAAGACACGATCCTGGCCAAGCTGGAGTGGTCGCGTAAGGCCGGGCGCTCCGAGAAGCAACTGGAGGACGCCACGGGCGTCCTCGCCGTCAATCCCGACCTCGACCGCGCGTACATCGAGAGATGGGCGAGCGAGCTGGGCGTCCTCGACTCCTGGCGCGAGCTCGCGGGCCAGGGGCCGCGAACGGGCTGAAGCGCCTGCTACCAGGAGGACGGCTTGTAGTCCTTCAGGAACCTGCCCCACACGTGCTCGCCGGTCAGCAGGCCCGCGAAGAACGGGTCGCAGATGCGCGCCGCGCCGTCCACGATGTCGAGGGGTGGCTGGAAGTCGAGCTCGTCCCGCTTGCGCGTCGCGTGCACGAACGGATCCTCGTCGGTGACCCAGCCGGTGTCCACGGCGTTCATGTGGATGCCGTCCTGGACGTAGTCGCGGGCCGAGGTCAGGGTCATCATGTTGAGGGCGGCCTTCGCCATGTTGGTGTGGGGATGCCGGTCGGTCTTGGTGCCGCGGGAGAAGATCCCCTCCATGGCCGAGACGTTGACCACGTGCTTGTCGCGGGTCGGCACGCGGCTCATCAGGCCCCGCAGCCGTGCGCACAGCACGAAGGGCGCCACGGCGTTCACGAGCTGGACCTCGAGCAACTCGGGGGTCTCGACTTCGGCCAGCGTGAGGCGCCACGAGTTGCGCTCGCGCAGGTCGAGCTGCTGCAGGTCGGCGTCGCGCGAGCCCTCAGGAAACAGGTCGGGGCGGCGCTCGGCGTCCTCGTAGCTGTAACGGACCTGCGACATCCTCGCCGAGGCGCGCACGCCGAGGCCGGACCCACCGCCGTGAAAGGCCATCAGGCCCGTGGCGTCGGGCGCGCCCGGCGCCTTTGGCGCGCCGCGCGACTCGAGGGCTTCCGCCAGCCGGTGATGCGAGGCGACGAGCGGCCGCAGCTCGGGGTCGAGGTCCGAGGCAGGGCGCTCCTCGAAGTCGAGCAGGTGGGCGTAGAACCCCGCGGGCCGCCGCACCGTCTGGCAGGCGTTGTTGATCAGGATGTCGAGGCGGTCGAAGCCCTGCTCCACGAAGCGCGCGAACAGCTCGACGCTGGGCGAGTGGCGCAGGTCGAGGCCGTGGACGTGGAGCCGGTCGCGCCAGTCGCCGAAGTCGGCCTCGCGGCAGTAGCGAGCGGCTGCGTCGTGGGGGAAGCGCGTCACGGCGATCACGCGCGCGCCCGCCCGCAGCATCTTCAGCGCCGCCTGGTAGCCGATCTTCACCCGCGCGCCGGTGACGAGCCCGACGCGTCCGTGGAGCGGTGCCGTCTGGAAGCGCTTCTCGTAGTTGAAGGCCGCGCACTCGGGGCACAGCGCGTCGTAGAAATCGTGCAGGCGCGTGAAGTCGGTCTTGCACACGTAGCAGGTCTTGGGCTGCTTCAGCTCGCGCTCCGGCGCCGTCTCCGGAGCCGGCAGGGTCCGGACGGGCGCCACGAACACGCTGTCTTCGCGGGCGGCGCGGATCCCGCTGGCGGCGCGGGCGTTCCTGTCGGCGCGCTCCAGGCCTTCGCGCTTCCTCCGGCGGAAGGCGCGCGCCAGGCGCCGTTCCTGGTGCGTCTCGGGGCGGGAGGCCCGGCCAGCGAGGAGCAGCAGGCGCTTGCGCGTCTCGGGGGGCAGGTCGGCGAGCGGGGAGCGGTCCGCGACGATCGCCTCGAGGACGCGCAGCGCCGCCTCCAGATCCTCCGCCTTCAGCGCCTCCAGGAGCGCTGCTCCGCCGGCTTTCTTCTCCATGGGCCGAAGCAGCGAGGGTAGCATGAACGCCATGGAATACGTCGAGATCGAGAGCGCGTCGGAGCTGGTCGGCCGCAGCTCCCTCGACGCCTGCGTGCTGCAGGGCCTGGACCTCACGGCGGCGGGCATCGACTGGTCCCGAGTCGAGGTCACGCCGCGGACCTTCCTGCTGGGGTGCCGCCTCTCCCACGGCGACGAGATGGCACTGCGCCTGCGCGGCGCCGTGCTGTTCCCGCGCTTCTCTGAGCTGCCCTACGACCCGTACCGCGGTCGCCTCTACACCAGCGCCGACCTGATGCAGGGCTACGACGGCCGGGACTTCGAGAGGACCGCCGCCGACCAGGCCACCTATCGCAACTTCCTTGCGACCCGCGAAAGTCATTCGATCGTGGACGAGCTGGCCCAGCGCATTCACGATCACAGCCTGAATGATGCCCTCGATGACCTGCTGCGAGACTGCGGCAAGGCCTTTCCGCGCGGCATCGTGGGCATCATGGGCGGACACCAGTCGCCGCGGGGCTCACAGGCATTCCGCGAGGTCGCGCAGCTCTCTCACCGGCTGTCGCGGCTTGGCTTCCTGGTCCTGACGGGCGGCGGCCCGGGCGCCATGGAAGCCGGGAACCTGGGCGCGCTCCTGGCGCCCCACGACGAGCCCGCCCTCGACGAGGCGATCGGCATGCTGCGGAGTCAGTCCTCGGCCGGGCCGCCCGTGCCGGCCGGCTACCTGCGCTCGGCGCAGGACGTCATCCAGCGCTTCGCCCCGGCAGTCGCGGCCGAGTGGGGCTTCAGGGCTCCGGGCGCGGCGTCTTTCGCAGGCGCCTCGCTTTCCATCCCCACCTGGACCTACGGCCACGAGCCGTCGAACCTGTTCGCGAGCCACATCGCGAAGCTGTTCCAGAACAGCGTGCGCGAAGAGGGCCTGGTGACCATCGCGAACGCCGGCCTGGTGTTCGCAAAGGGCCGGGCCGGCACCTGCCAGGAGGCGTTCACCGACGCCGTGCAGAACTACTACGCCCAGGATCCCGACGCCATGCAGCCGATGGCGTTCTTCCCGCGCGCCTACTGGACCGAGACCGTGCCGGTAGTGCCGTGCCCGCACAAGCTCGCGCGCGCCGGCGGCCGTCCCTTCGCGCAGCGCGTGGCCGCCTTCGACCGCGTGGACGAGATCGTGGACTTCCTGCAAGCACCGCCGCCGATCGTCTGAGCAGGCCGGTCTTTTGCCTCGGCGTGCACGCGGACTACGGGTGCCGCAACAGCGGCGCGTGCTGCACCTCCGCCTGGGAGATCTCCGTCACGCCTGGGTCCGAGAGTGCCGTCCGCAGCGCCCTAGCATCGGGCCGGTTGCGGGTCGGACCGCAGGACGTGCTGCTGTTTCGTTCGCGTCACGGTCTGCCCGAGGGAGCGCGCGTGGTGTTGGGCGTGACGCCGCGGGCCGCTGCGGCGAAGCTGTTCGGAAGCTGGGAGGCACTGCAAGGAGACGGCCTGGTGGCCTGGACGCGTGCGGTGGCCACGGCCCTCGACGTGCTCCACGTAGAGGTCGCGCGGCGCTGCGCGGAAACGAATGCCCGGCTCGACGCGGCCGCCTTGCGCGAAGCGATCCGCCGCGCCGACCTGCTGCTCGTCCACCTGTCGCGCGCGCGCCCGCTTTCGTGAGATGCTGGCAGCGACGGGGGCCGTTCGAGGAAAGACCATGCATCGGTCCATTCCGCTGAACCTCGCGCTCGCGTTCGGCCTTTCGGCCTGCGCGTCTCAACCAGCCGGGCCCATGCGTGCCGCGTCACCCGCCGGGGCCGCCGCTCCTGCGCCAGTCGTGCTTGCAGCAGCACCCTTGAGGCCCGAGGCGACCGTCGCGACGCCGGCGATCGACATGTTCGTCGCCCACGTCCGACCGGTGTTGTCGCAGCGCTGCACGCCCTGCCACGAACCCGGAGGCGTGATGTACGAGCGCATGCCCTTCGACAAGGCCGAGACGATCCGCGGCCATCCCGAGGGCGTGTTGCGTCGCCTGAAGGGCGACGATCGCGCCGCCGTCGAGGCCTGGCTTCAGGGCAACTAGCGCGCCGCTTCCTTATACTCGGGGCGTGTCGGATCTCGAGGCCGCCATCGACGCGCTGTACGCCCGCCCGCTCCTCGAGTTCACCCCGGCCCGCGACGCGCTGGCCGCGCAGCTCAAGCAGAACGGCGCGCGTGACGATGCCGCGCGCATCAAGTCCCTGGGCAAGCCGGGCGTCACGTCCTGGGCCGTAAACCAGCTCCACCACCACGAGCGGGCGAAGCTCGACGCGCTCTTCGACGCGGTGGCCCGTCTGCGCGAGGCCCAGCGCCTGGGCAGCGCCGACGATTTCCGCGGCGCCCAGGCCGCGCGCCGCGAGGCGATGCAGGCGCTCGTGAAGGCGGCCGAGCGCCGGCTCAGCGAGGCCGGGCACGCCGTGACGCCCGCGGCCACCCAGCGCATCGCCCGGACCCTCGACGCGCTGGCGGCCGGCGGCTGGCCCGGAGGCGTCGGGGCGGGCCGGCTCGCCGAGGACCTCGACCCGCCGGGCTTCGACGCGTTCGCCGGCGCGGTTTTCGAAACGCCGGTGCCTCGAGCGCCTGTCCCCGAGACCAGCGGAAAGGCCGCGGCTCGCGCGAGGCACGAGGCGCTCGAGCGCGCCGAGGCCGAGGTCGCCGAGGCCCAGGACGCGCTGCGTCAGGCCAAGAAGGCCTCGGCCCAGGCCGCGGCCGCCGCCGACATGGCGCGCCAGGAACAGGCGCAGGTCCAGGAGGAGCTGCAACGGGTCTCGCAGCGCGCGCGCGAGGCGACCGAGCGCGCCGAACGCGCGTCCTTCGAGGCGCGCCGCGCCGCCACGGCGCTCGCCGAGGCGGAGCGCGGCGTCGAGGCCGCGCGCGTCGCCCTGGACCGGACGCGCCGCAGCCTCTGACCGTAACCCCGGCAACGAAAAACCACGGAGAGCACAGAGAAACGAACAGAGAGGACACGGAGGAGGATGGTCTTCGTGTCCCACCAGTCTCGGTGATCTCTCTGTTGGTTCTCGGTGTCCTCTGTGGTTGTCTTGGCCGGGAGCACGGCGGAGTGAGGTGGGCCGGTTACACTGGGGGCTTGAGCCGGTTCAAGTTGACGATCGAGTACGCGGGCACGCGCTACCGCGGCTGGCAGAGCCAGAAGAACGCCCGCGCGGTCCAGGACGAGATCGCGAACGTGGTGCGCAAGGTTTCGGACCGCAGCGACTTCGAGCTCAAGGGCGCCGGCCGCACCGACGCTGGCGTGCACGCCCTGGGCCAGGTGGCGCACCTCGACCTCAACACCAAGCTCACGCCCGAGGCGCTGCGCTTCGCGCTCAACGACAACCTGCCCGCCGACGTCCACGTGCTGGCGGCGTCACGCGTGAACCGCTCGTTCCACGCGCGCCACGACGCCGTCGCGCGCAGCTACCTGTACCAGATCGCGCGCCGACGCGCCGCGCTCCTGAAGCCGTTCGTGTGGTGGATCAAGGACCCGCTGGCCGTGGCCGCGATGCGCGAGGCGGCGCAGGAGTGCGTGGGCTTCCACGATTTCCAGTCCTTCACCGAGGTGAAGCCCGAGCAGGCGTCCACCCAGGTGAAGCTCGAGCGCCTGGACATCGCCGAAGAGGGTGCCCTGATCCTGATCCGGGTCGAGGCCTCGCACTTCCTGTGGAAGATGGTGCGGCGCCTGGTGGGAGTACTCGCCGAGGTAGGCCGCGGCAAGCTGGGTGCGCGCGACGTGCGCGCGTTCTTGGAGGCGCGCTCCGAGACGCCCGCGGGCCACACCGCGCCGCCGTCGGGCCTGTTCCTGGAACGCATCTTCTACGCCGACGAGCCGCGCCAGCACCCGCTGCGCGGCGCGCTGTTTCTCGACAAGGAGGGTCGTTGAACCTGCCGTTTCGAGGCGTCGTGTTCGACCTGGACGGGACGCTCGTGGACAACATGCCGTTCCACGTGGAGGCCTTCGCCACCTTCGTGAAGCGCCACGGTCTGCCGCCCATGGACCAGGGGATGCGCGGGCGCCTCGACGGCAAGCGCAACCGCGACATCTTCCCGATTCTGTTCGGCCACCCGCTCGACGACACGACCTTCCAGCAGCTCGAGGACGAGAAGGAGGGCTTGTACCGCGAGCTCAGCCGCGGCCGCCTGTCGCCCCTCGCCGGGCTGTCGCGGCTGCTCGACCTGATCGAGGCCCGGGGCATCGGCGCCGCCGTCGCCACCTCGGCGCCCGCGCCGAACGTGGTCCACACCCTCGACGAGTTGGGCCTCCTCGGACGCTTCCGGGCGGTCGTGCGCAGCGACCAGGTGCCCCACGGCAAGCCGGCGCCCGACGTGTTCCTCGAAGCCGCCCGTCGGCTGGGCGTGCCCCCGACGAGCTGCCTCGCTTTCGAGGACGCGCCGGCGGGTGTCCTGGCGGCCAAGGCGGCGGGCATGAGCTGCGTCGCGCTGACCACCAGCTTCACGCCCGAGGCCTTCGCGGCCCACGGCGCAAGGCCCGACGCGGCCGTTCGCGATTTCGATTCCTTCCTGTCAGGATGGGCGGAGCGGTTCGCGGATGGAACCGCGGAGGACGCCGCCTCGTAGGAGGCCGGCCGGGGGAAGGGAGCAGCCTTCGATGAGACGTCTTCTGTTTGCCGGAGTGGCCGCGAGCGTGGCCCTGGGGCTCTTGGCCCAGGCCGGAGAAGCCCGGCGCTTCGAGCCGTCGACGCAGTCGAAGGAAGCGCGCGAGCTGCTCGCCCAGCTCCAGCGCAACGTGGAGAACCTGGTCTTCGGCAAGGCGAACGTGGAGCTGGCGACGAAGATCGTGGCCCTCGACGCGAACTGGACCATGGGCGTCTACTACCAGTCGGCGGTCACGCCGGGGTCGGAAAATCAGAAGCTGCTCGAGAAGGCCGCGGAGCTGGCGAAGAACGCCAAGGACGGCGAGCGCCGCTTCGTCGAGGCCATGGTGATCGCGCGGGGCAGCAAGCCCGAGCAGGCCATCGAGCCCCTGCAGAAGCTGGCCACCGACTACCCCGACGAGCGCGTCGTCCACTCGCTGTTGGGCCAGGTGCTCGCGGCACGGGGCCGTGTCTCCGAGGCCAGGGCCGAGTACGAGAAGGCCATCGCCATCGACGACTCGACGCCGCGGGCCTACACCTTCGTCGGCAACCTCTCGATCCTGGAGGGCAACTACGGGAAGGCGCGCCAGGCCTACCAGGGCGCCCTGGCCAAGATGCCGGCGGGCGCGGCGCCGGGCCCGATCCGCTACAGCGTGGCGTTCTCCCACCTCTACGAGGGCCAGCCCGACAAGGCCATCGAATCCCTGAAGACTTTCCTGCCCGAGTACAAGAAGGCCGGGCAGCCCTTCGGCATCCCCGAGGTGTTCATCTGGAACTCCATCGCGCGCATCCAGCTCGAGCACGGCCGTGCCGCCGAGGCGATGCAGTCCTACGAGAAAGGCTACGAGAGCGTGCCCGGCTCGAGCCTGGAGGAAGACGACAAGAAGCTATGGCTCGGACGCCTGCACCACGGCAAGGGCCGCACCTTGGCCCGCATGGGCAAGTACGACGCCGCCTGGCAGGAGGCCGAGACGGTCAAGAAGATGATCGCCGACGCCGGGGAGCGCGGGAAGGAGTTCGAGCCCGCCTATCGCTACCTGGCCGGCTACATCGAGCTGCAGAAGGGCAACGCGGCAGCGGCCATCGAGCACCTGAAGCAGTCGCAGCCCGACGAGGACCCGTTCCGCGGCCTGCTGCTCGGCCGCGCCTACGAAAAGACCGGCGACAAGGCGGCCGCGAAGAAGGCCTACGAGGGCGTCGTGAGTTCCAACGTCAACAACATCGAGCGTGCCCTGTCCTACCCCGAGGCCAAGAAGAAGCTCGCCAGTCTGTAGCTAGCTTTTGGGCGGCTTCAGGATCGCGTCGATGGTCGTGACCGCGATCGGGTGGTAGCCGGGCCGCGCGCGGCGGTAGATGCGGGCGGCGAGCTCCCGGGTCTGCGGGTTCTCGTTGAGGGCCGTATAGAGCGGCTTCAAGAACTTGCGTCGGCCCATGCGGGTCAGGAAATCCTCGAGGGCGGGGTAGGCGGCCGCGTGGTTCGAGCGGATCGACTTCAGCAGCCAGGCCGCGAGGATCTCCGAGTTGCCCGACTGCGTGAGTGCGAAACGGCGATCCAGGGCCTGCATCTGTGCCGGCGTCGGCGCCTCGGGGAGCTCGTTCAGGAACAGCAGCCATTCGGCCGTGACCCATTTGGCGGCGCCGGGCAACTCGCCCTGGCGCAGGAACCGCTGCGCCGCGGCCTGCGTGGCGGCGTAGGCGCGCGACTCCGGGATCACCATGTTCGACGGGATGCCCGGGGAGTACACCCACTCGTCGATGCGCAGCTCGGACCAGGCCTGCGCGTCGTCCTGGAACAGGTCGCGCTTCAGGATCTCCAGGAAGCGCGCCGTGGTCATGCTGGTGAAGGCGTTGGCGCCGAAGTACCAACGCAGGAACGCGTCGAAGCGCTCGCGACCGAAACGGCCTTCGAGCAGGAACAGCAGGTTGGCGCCCTTCTGGTACGCGACGGACGTCGTGCCTTCGTCGGGATCGCGGCCCTCGAGGTTCACCAGGAGCGCCGTGTCTCCCGGATGGGCCTGTTCCAGGACCTGCGCCTCGCTGCGCAGCTCCTGCTGCGCCAGGATGCGTTCCATGGCGGCCAGGTCCGCTCCGTTCAGCTCTTCGATGATGCGGTTCTCGATATACGACGTGAAGCCCTCGTTCAGCCAGAAGTCCGACCAGCCCGCGTTCGTGACCAGGTTGCCCGACCACGAATGGGCCAGCTCGTGGGCCATCACGTTCACGAGACTGCGATCGCCCGCGACGATGGTGGGCGTCGCGAAGGTGATGCGCGGGTTCTCCATACCGCCGTAGGGGAAGCTGGGCGGCAGCACGATCGTGTCCCAGCGGCCCCAGCGGTAGGGACCGTAGAGGCGCTCCGCGATCTCGACCATCTTCTCGACGTCCTTGAACTCGCGGGCCGCGGCCTTCAGCACCGCCGGCTCGGCGTACACGCCCGTGCGCGGCCCCAGGGGCTCGAAGGCGATGTCGCCGGCCGCCAGGGCGATCAGGTAGGCAGGGATGGGCTGGTCGAGGCGGAAACGGAAGACCCCGTTCTCCGGCTCGTGCTTCAGGTGTTCGGCGCTCATCACGACCTGCAGCCCCGCAGGCACGCGAACCGTCGCGTCGTAGCTGACGCGGACCCCCGGGCTGTCGGCGCAGGGGATGAAGCTGCGGGCGTGGATGGCCTGGGCCTGGGTGAGCAGGAAGGGCAGCCGGCCAGACGTCTGGCGCGGATCGAGCCATTGCAGCGCCGAGGCCTGCGGGCTCGTCTCGTACTCGATGCGGATCTTGGCGGGGCGGCCGCCCGCGAGGTCGATGCGCAGGCGCTGGCCGAGATGAGGAACGGGAGCATCGAGCGTGGCGCGCAGTTCGTGGCCGCTTCGCACGTCCGTCACGCGGCGGATCGTCAGGTCGCGGGTGTCGAGGTCGAGGTGGGTCGGAGCGGCACCCTCGGCGTAGGCGAGCGTCAGCTCGTTCGTCGCGCGGATCTGTTTGGCGTCGAAGTCCAGGCGCAGGTCGAGGGAGAGATGCGTGGGCCGCACTGCGTCGAGGTTGGCCTGGCTGTGGACGTCGCGCGCCGAAGCCGAAGCCTCGCCGATGCGCAGGAAGTACAGCGAGCTCGGCTCCGGGTTCGCGCGCACGCCGAACTCGTTGTCGTTGCCGAAGACCAGCGTCGTGCGATCGAGACGCGTGAGGCCTTCGATCTTCGCGGGCAGGGCCGGCAGCACGGCCTTGAGGTCGGCCAGGAGCGACTTCGCCGCGGGGACGATGCCGTGGGCGCGCAGCTCGTCGGGCCGCAAAGACTCCAGCGTCGGCCGGGCGTCGGGGTCGTCCCAGCGCGTGCCGAGCAGGTTGCTGGCTGAGGCGAAGTCCACCCGGTACACCTTGGCCCACGGGTCCACGCACTCGTCCACCAGCAGTGTCGTCGGGCCCTCGGCCGTGGCGTCGCCGATCTTCATCTCGGACTGGCGGGTCTCGCCGAAGTCCGCGGCCGCCTCGGCCACCATCACGTGCTCGGCCACGGGCACGAGGCTCGCTGCGTCGAGCACCAGCACGCGCAGCATGCGCGAGGCTTCGCCCGTCGCCCGGTCCGGGTGGAGGAGCGGGCTCTGCACGATGGCGAACAGGCGCCGGCCGTCGGGTGTCAGCGCCAGGGCCTCGAAGCCGCGGTTGTGCTTGCGCCGCGCGTAGAGCGCCGGCAGCGTCTCCTTGACGGGATACGCGGCGCCCCTGAGGCCCAGGCCCTTCGGCACGTGCCGCTCCCGCACGCGGCCGGCGGCATCCACGCGCAGCACGCTGGGCGCGTACTCCTCGCTCACGAAGAACCCGTCCTTCGACCGCGTCAGGCCCTCGGGATCGACGCCGTTCGGGTCGAAGGCGAGGCGCCTTTCGGCCCGCGCGTCCCAGGGCTCCTCGTCGTGGCCGGGCAGGTTGGGCATGCCGCCGACCGGCGCGCCGGCCGGCGTCCGCAGGTACAGCGTCTCCTCGATCGACAGCATCTGGTCCTTCACCCGCAGGCGCACGATGGCCGGGGCGTAGCCGGACAGGTGGATCAGCCGGACCTTGCGGCCGTCCCTCTCCGTCTCGTCGTTCGGACCGCGGTCGGTCAGGCCCCAGAACACGTCGGCCCCGTCCGCGGGGCCGTGGTCCAGGCCCGAGAACAGCGAGCCGATGCGGATCAGGCTCGCTTCCGGGATCGAGCCCGGGAAGACGGGGTTCTGGAGGGCCGCGATCGTGGGCGGATCGAGCAGGCTGGCCCGCCCCACGATGCTGGGGCGGCCGTCGCCGAGCGCGAGCAGAGAGAGTGCGGCGGCCGCGCCCGCCTTCAACGCGCGGTCCCGCCTACGGTGATCTCCGAGACCAGTATGGTGGGCAGCCCCACGCCCACTGGCACGCTCTGCCCGGCCTTGCCGCAGGTGCCGACGCCCTCGTCGAGCTTCAGGTCGTTGCCGATGCTCGTCACCTTGGTGAGGATGTCGGGGCCGTTGCCGATCAGGGTCGCGCCCACCACCGGGGGACCGATCTGCCCCTCCTCGATCAGGTAGGCCTCGGTGGCCGAGAACACGAACTTGCCGCTGGTGATGTCCACCTGGCCGCCGCCGAAATGCTTGGCGAACAGGCCGCGCTTCACCGAGCGCACGATGTCCTCGGGCGCCTCCTGTCCCGCCAGCATGAAGGTGTTGGTCATGCGGGGCATCGGGATGTGGGCGTAGCTCTGGCGGCGCCCGTTGCCGGTGGGACCCATCTTCATGAGGCCGCTGTTCAGCCGGTCCTGCAGGTAGCCGCGCAGGATGCCGTCCTCGATCAGCACCGTGCGTCCCGGCTTGTTGCCCTCGTCGTCCACGTTCAGGCTGCCACGGCGGTCCTGCAGCGAGCCGTCGTCCACCACCGTCACGCCCGGCGCGGCCACGCGCTGCCCGATGCGGCCGCTGAAGGCCGAGGTGCCTTTGCGGTTGAAGTCGCCTTCGAGTCCGTGGCCGATGGCCTCGTGGAGCAGGATGCCGGGCCAGCCCGGGCCCAGCACCACCGGCATCGGCCCGGCCGGCGCGTCCTTGGCGCCGAGCATGGTGATGGCCATGCGCGCCGCCTCGCGGGCGAAGTACTCGGGTGGCTTGCTCTCGAAGAACTCGGGGCCCAGTCGCCCGCCGCCGCCGCTCGAGCCCTCGCGCCTGACGCCGTTCTCCGCCGCAATCACCGAGACGCGGATCGAGAACAGGGGCTGCACGTCCTCGGCCAGCACGCCCATGGAGTTGGCGATGCGGACCTTCTTGGTCTCGTCGGCCAGCGACACGATCACCTTGTCCACGCGCGGGTCGAAGGCGCGGGCCGCACGGTCGGCCCGCTCGACGATCGCGATGCGCTCCACCACGTCGAGGTCGGAGACCGTGCTGCGGCCGTAGCGCCGCTCCACCTTCGCGGGCGTCACGCGCTCGGGGGGCAGCTCGCGCTGGCCCTCGGCGATGTAGGCCGCGGTCTCGGCCGCGCGCTGCATCGCCGCCCACGAGAGGTCGTCGGTGTAGGCGTATCCCGTCTTCTCGCCCGACACCACGCGCACGCCGAGGCCGCAGGTCACCCCGGCCGAGGCCGTGCGCAGGATCCCCTCCTCGAGCAGGATCGACGAGGTGCGGTGGTGCTGGAAGTAGAGGTCCGCGAAGCTGCCGCCGCGGCCCAGGGCCAGGGACAGCAGCTTCTCCATCTCGGGTATCGCGATGTCGTCCGGGACCCGTGCCCGCTCGTCCGCGCTCATGAGACGACTATAGCCCGCATCTCCGGGGTCGTGTCTCTGATCTGGTGGAAAAGTGCTGAAGGCGTCATCATCCGGCGCAGTTGTAGTCAAACACGACTGCGCCCGCTTGCCGGCGGGCTCCGGAGGATGACGCCATGTCGAACGATAGC
>Ga0187893_10000166_pt1 | contig 156755 bp, 169 predicted proteins | sample MA1701074metaG_FD_139574 | JGI IMG/M metagenome (GOLD analysis project Ga0187893, IMG submission 139574) | White microbial mat communities from a basaltic lava cave in the Kipuka Kanohina Cave System on the Island of Hawaii, USA - MA170107-4 metaG ...
CGGGGGAGTTGATCAGCCCGATCGCGATGGATCAGGGGTTACGGTTTGCCGTGCGCGAGGGGGGCAAGACCGTCGGCTCCGGGGTCGTCACGGAAATTCTGGCGTAAAACGGACGGCTGCCGGTTGATAGCTGAGGAGTAATGAAGTGAAAGTTGATCAGCGGATCAGAATTAGGTTGCGGGGATTTGACTACCGTGTGCTGGATCAATCGGTCAGCGAAATTGTTGAAACCGTTCGACGCAGTGGAGCCAAGGTGGTCGGTCCAATTCCGCTTCCCACTCGGATTGAGAAGATTACGGTTCAGCGATCGACACATGCCGACAAGAAGTCTCGCGAGCAGTTTGAAATGCGCACGCACAAGCGATTGCTCGATATTATGGAGCCCACGCCCGAGACGATGGATTCGCTGATGAAGCTCAATCTGGCCGCGGGGGTGGATGTAGAGATCAAGTTATGAGTCTCGAGTGTAGGCCCTGAGCGGTAGGGCTCTGCACTCAGGACGTAATACTCAGTATTGGATGAATATGACGAACGGACTGATCGGGAAAAAGCTAGGGATGACGCAGGTTTTCGATGAGAGTCGTTTGACGCCGGTAACGGTGATCGAGGCGGGTCCATGTCGAGTGGTGACCGTCAGGACGAGGGAGCGGGATCAGTACGAAGCGGTTCAGCTTTCTTTCGGTGAAGTCAAAGAGCGCAAACTTTCCAAGCCGGAGCTGGGCCATCTGAAGAAAAATCAAGCCTCGCCCAGCCGTATCTTGCGTGAGTTTAAAAAGGACGGCGACCCGGCGGTCGGTCAGTTGGTCACGGTCGAGATGTTTAAGAAGGGCGATTGGGTCGATGTGATCGGCATATCGAAAGGTAAGGGGTTCCAGGGTGTCGTCAAGCGACATCACTATGCGGGTGGCCCTGAATCGCACGGATCCATGTTTCATCGGGCTCCTGGTTCTATCGGCGCAAGTTCATTCCCTTCTCGTGTGTGGAAGGGGAAGACGCTGCCGGGTCATATGGGGTCGGAGCGAGTCACGGTTCATCGATTGAAGGTGATCGAGTCGCGATCTAATGAAAATCTCCTATTTGTCCGCGGCGCGGTTCCCGGTGCCACCAATGGGATCGTGGTCGTGAGGAAGTCGAAGAAGAGCTAGCATGCCTACTATCGATTTGGTCGATCTGCAAAGAAAAAAGGTGGGAACAGTCGAGCTGTCGCCGCAAGTATTCGGCTGTGAACCGCGTGTTGCGCTGGTACATGAAGCGGTTATCATGCAACGAGCCTGTGAGCGCAGGGGGACGGCCTCCACCTTGCGCCGAGGTGAAGTAAGCGGGTCTGGGAAAAAGCCGTGGAAGCAAAAGCACACCGGACGCGCGCGAGCTGGATCGCTTCGTTCTCCGGTCTGGCGTCATGGGGGTAGTGTGTTTGGACCGAAGCCGAGAAGTTACGCTTATTCGATGCCGAAGAAAAAGTATCGCGCTGCGCTTCAGAGCGCGTTGTCCGCCAAAGTGGTGGAGAGCAAGTTGTTTGTCGTGTCGGATCTTTCTCTGCAGCAACCCAGGACCAAGGTGCTGGCTCAAGCGTTGAAGCAATTTAGTGGGGGTGATCACGCACTGGTCATCGTGGGGAAGGGACATCCGGAAATCGTGCAGGCTGCCGGAAATTTGGCCGCCGTCAAGGTGCTCAGCGCGAATGAGTTGAATGTGTACGACGTTGTTCGTGCGCAAGTGATCCTGATCTCTGAGCAGGAGCTTGGTTCCGTGAGCGAGGTCTGGTCATGAAGATGGACATACACAGAATCTTGATTCAGCCGCTCTTGACGGAGAAAATTACGGGGCTTCGCGAAAAGTCCAACACGGTGGGCTTCGTGGTTCATCCCGATGCGAATCGCGTACAGATCAAGCAGGCTGTGGAGGCGCTCCTCAAGGTTAAGGTCCACAAGGTCAACCTCATGAACGTCCGTGGGAAGGTCAAGCGCCTCGGTCGGTTTTCTGGCAAACGTTCGGATTGGAAGAAGGCGTTCGTCACGCTCAAAGAAGGCGAGAAGCTGGAGATGTACGAAAGCGCCTAAGTAGACCAGGGCATCGTCTTTACTTGTTGAGGTCTGGAAGGTAGGAGCAGCACATGGGGTTGAAAGTATATCGTCCAACGTCTCCAGGTCGTCGAGGGATGACGGCTGTGGTGACCGAGGAACTGACCGATAAGAAGCCGGAAAAGTCGTTGACTTCTTTTCATGTGCGGAGTGGTGGGCGGAACAACGATGGTCGGATGACCATCCGTTTTCGCGGGGGTGGACATAAGCGTCTGTATCGGACGATTGATTTTCATCGTGACAAAGTCGGGATTCCGGCAAAGGTTGAAGCTATTGAATACGATCCGAATCGATCTGCACGAATTGCTCTCTTGAAGTATCGAGATGGGGAGAGACGGTATATTTTGGCCCCGGTCGGACTGAGCGTGAATGACGAAGTCCAATCAGGACCTCAGGCAGAGATTCGACCGGGCAATGCGCTTCCGTTGGTCAACATGCCGCTCGGCACGACCATTCATAATCTTGAGCTAAAGGCCGGCAAGGGGGGACAGTTGATCCGAAGCGCCGGTGGGTCTGCGCAAGTGATGGGGCGTGATGGCGACTATGTGCAGGTACGACTGAAGTCCGGAGAAATGCGCCGAATCTTGGGCGTCTGTATGGCGACGGTTGGGCAAGTTGGAAACGTCGATCATGAAAACGTCAGCGTAGGGAAAGCGGGGCGGAGTCGGTGGAAGGGGAAGCGGCCGCACGTGCGAGGGGTGGTGATGAATCCTGTCGACCATCCTCACGGAGGTGGAGAAGGAAAGTCAGGGCAAGGAAACCCGCACCCCGTCTCTCCATGGGGCCTTCCGACGAAAGGCTATAAGACCAGGCAGAATAAGAAGACAGACAAGTTCATTATTGCTCGACGTAAGTCAGGGGTGCGCAATGCCTAGATCGGTAAGCAAGGGGGCTTTTGTCGACGGCCATCTTCTCAAGAAAGTCGAGCAGATGAATCAGACGAAGGATCGCAAGTTGATCAAGACATGGTCTCGGCGATCGACGGTTGTCCCCGACATGATCGGCCATACCTTCGCAGTTCATAACGGAAAGAAATTCATTCCAGTGTTTGTGACTGAGAATATGGTTGGTCATAAACTTGGCGAGTTTGCTCCGACTCGGTTTTTCAAGGGGCACGGACAGGCCAAGACAGAAAAAGCTGTTGCCCTGAAATGAAGGACTGACGGTCGTGGTTCGTCGTCAAGTCTGGTGCAAAGCGTAGTTCATTGATCACGGAGAGTTGGTCGGTAATAGGGTTGTGAAGATGACTGAAGCACATGCAGTTCTCAGGTTTGTTCGTGTGGCGCCGCGTAAGGCCAAGCCGGTGATCGATATGATTCGCGGGAGGCAGGTGCCGATGGCGTTAGCCATCCTAAAGCACACCCCTCGACATGCGGCGCGAGTGGTGGAAAAACTCGTCCGTTCCGCTGTGGCAAATGCGGAACTGAAGGAAATGGGCGACAGTGAGTCCATGGTGATCTCCAAAGCCTTTGTCGATTGCGGCCCAACGTACAAGCGTGTGCGTGCTCGGTCGATGGGGCGAGCCAATGCGATTCAGAAACGTACCAGTCATATTACCGTCGTGGTGACGGCGCCGGAAATTCGGGGTAGCAAGAAGTAGGTCGATCTTCCTTTATTGAGGCATACAACGCATGGGTCAAAAAACACATCCAATCGGTTATCGCCTGGGCTACAACTATACGTGGAGCTCTCGTTGGTACGCAGGAAAAGACTATGCCAAGTTGCTCCATCAGGACGTCAAGATTCGAAAAATGGTCAAGGCTCGACTGTACCATGCCGGGGTGGCAAAGGTTGAAATTGAACGGTCCGGAGATCAGACCAGAGTGATTATTCATACGGCTCGGCCCGGGATCATCATTGGCCGTAAGGGAGCCGAGGTCGATAAGTTGAAGGCGGATTTGGAAAAGCAGTACGGGGGGCAGGTTTACATTACGGTCAAGGAAATCAAGAAGCCCGAGCTCGATGCTCAGCTTGTCAGTGAAAATGTCGCCACCCAGCTTGAGAAGCGGGTTGCGTTTCGTCGAGCTATGAAGCGTAGTGTCCAGTCTGCGCTGAGACTTGGCGCTCAGGGTATCAAGATCATGGTGGCGGGTCGGTTGGGTGGTGCCGAAATCGCGCGGACGGAGTGGTATCGAGAAGGGCGTGTGCCGTTGCATACTCTGCGCGCAGAAATAGATTATGGTTTTGCTGAAGCACACACGACCATGGGGCAGATCGGGGTGAAGACCTGGATTTACAAAGGAGAACTTCTTCCGGTTCAGCCTATGAAGGCGGAGTCCTTAGAGCGACGGTTTGGGTGAGGAGATCGAACTGTGTTAGCGCCTAAGAAAGTCAAATTCAGAAAGATGCAAAAAGGCCGGATGACTGGGAAGGCCTATCGTGGCGGGCAGATTACCCTGGGAGAGTTCGGCCTCAAGGCGTTGGAGCCGGGATGGGTCACCAGCCGGCAGATTGAGGCTGCGCGTATTGCGATTACTCGGTACGTGAAGCGAGGTGGTCAGGTGTGGACGCGTATTTTCCCGGATAAACCGATTACGAAAAAGCCGGCAGAAACTCGAATGGGCAAAGGAAAGGGGAACCCTGAATACTGGGTTGCCGTCGTAAAGCCGGGCAGAATTCTCTATGAGATGGACGGTGTGACACCGGAAACCGCTCGAGAGGCGTTTCGGCTTGCTTCTCACAAATTGCCTATTGCGACGAAACTGGTCGTTCGCGGTGAGTTTGGATAAGTTCTTGCCGGTGTAAAGAGGAGCGGGCATATGGCGCTGGACGTCAAAGAATTGAGTGGTATGGCGGTGGATGAGCTTGCGGAGAAGGAAAAGCAGCTTGTGCAAGAGCTGTTCAATCTGCGCTTCCAGTTCGGCACCGGGCGTCTCGAAAATCCTATGCAGATTCGGAAGACTAGGCGGGATATTGCGCGGGTGAAGACCGTTCTCCAGCAGGTGAAGGGTCGAACAAAAGGACCTAAAAGGTAAAGGACATTATGTCTGAGGTGGGAAAGCGCCGTCATTGGTATGGCGATGTCGTCAGTAATAAAATGCAAAAGACCGTCGTCGTCGTCGTTTCACGGTCAGTCGTCCATCCGGTCTACAAGAAGGTTCTTAGGCGGGTGACGAGATTAAAGGCTCATGATGAAAGTGGGATGTGTAAAGTGGGAGACCGGGTCAAGCTCGTTCAGACCAGACCTCTGAGTAAAGAAAAGAATTGGCGCGTCGTCCAGGTCATGGAAAAAGGGCAGCCTGAAAAATAGCCGAGGTCATTCTCCAGCTCATCAGCTTTCGATGCTCGTAGGAACATATCGATGATTCAGAACTATACGTATATGGATGTGGCCGATAACTCCGGGGCGAAGCAGGCCATGTGTTTTCATGTCTTTGGGGGGACCAGACGGCGCTACGCATCGCTGGGCGATGTCGTGGTGGTGGCTGTTAAGGAGGCTATCCCTCAAGCGAGTGTAAAGAAGGGGGATGTGAGCCGAGCGGTCATCGTCAGAACAACGAAAGAAGTTCGACGCGAGGATGGATCTTACATCAAGTTCGATCGAAACGCGTGCGTCTTGATCAATAAAGAGGGAGAACCGATTGGGACGCGTATCTTTGGTCCCGTTGCTCGCGAACTCCGCTGGAAGAAATTCATGAAGATCATTTCTTTGGCACCTGAAGTTTTGTAGGGCAGAACGAACGAGGGGCGTTGTGGAAGTACTCCGAAAGAGCAGAATTCGAAAAGGGGATACGGTCGTCGTGGTTTCCGGCCGTGAACGAGGCAAGACCGGGAAAGTTTTGTCAGTGGATCGCGGTGCCGGCAAGGTCGTCGTCGAAAAGCTGAATATTGTCAAGCGACATACAAAACCGAATCAGAAGGTCAAGCAGGGAGGCATATTGGAGCGGGAAGCGCCACTTCAGATTTCCAATGTCATGTTTCTCTGCCCAGTCACGCAAAAGCCCACTCGGCTCGGGGTTCGCATTTCAGAGGACGGGCGACGCGTGCGCTTCAGCAAAAAATCAAACGAGACCGTGGAATAGGTTAGGGAATGGCAAAGGAATCGAAAAACCGACCCAGCAAACCATCTGAACGAAAGTCTTCAAAGAAGGAAAGTCCGGCGCAGCAACTGGACCAGGGAAGCGAGGAGTCCAAGTTTCGGCCGAGACTTCGTGACAGGTATGAGCAACAGGTGATACCGGCACTCATGAAGGAGTTCGGCTACAAGAATGTGATGCAGGTTCCCAAGCTCGAACGCGTGGTATTGAATGTGGGCATGGGTGAGGCGATTCAGAATGTCAAACTCTTGGAGAGTGCGGTGACTGAATTGGGGATGATCACGGGGCAAAAGCCGGTGGTCACGAAGGCCAAAAAGGCCATCGCCGGATTCAAGCTCAGGCAAGGGTTGCCCATCGGTGCTAAAGTGACGCTCCGTAGCCGACGGATGTATGAGTTTTTCGATCGATTGGTGTCATTGGCGCTTCCTCGTATCCGTGACTTCCGCGGGGTTTCTCCGAAAGCATTCGATGGTCGCGGAAATTATACGCTTGGGTTGAAGGAACAGCTCATTTTCCCGGAAATCAAGTACGACGAAGTCGCATCCATTCACGGTATGGACATTACGGTCGTTACCACGGCCAAAACGAACGACGAAGGGAAGGCTCTTTTAAAGCACCTCGGGATGCCGTTCCGCGCGTGAGAATGGCATAAGCCGACGGTCGCGGTCGGACGGAAGGAGTGTTTGTGTCACGATTAGCGCTGAGAAATAAGGCGGCAACGAAACAGAAATTTTCCACTCGCGAATATCATCGCTGCGGTGTCTGTGGTCGAGTGCGGGGATATCTGCGTCGGTTTCGGATGTGTCGCATCTGCTTTCGGATGATGACGTTACGCGGTGAGATCCCTGGAGTACGGAAATCAAGCTGGTAGGTGGTGTGTTCACGTCTGTGACTGTAAACGGAGGGTAGAAGGATATAGCATGGTTACCGATCCAATCGGCGATCTTCTTGTTCGTTTAAAGAATGGCACGCAACGTCGTTTTGAGATGGTCACGGTTCCCACCTCAAAGCTGAAGCGCGCGATTTTGGAGATTTTGAGGAAAGAGGGTTACGTTGACACCGTTGAGGACGGAGTGCAGGACGGCCATCCCGTTCTGAACGTGCGTCTGCGATATGTCGGCGAAGGACAGCCTATGATTACGGGGCTTGAGCGCATCAGTAAGCCGGGACGCCGCGTCTATGTCGGCAGTCAGGATATCAAAAAGGTCCGTAATGGAATCGGCTTGTCCATCCTTTCAACATCAAAAGGAATTATGACGGACCAGGAGTCTCGCAAGAGTCACCTCGGGGGTGAAGTGCTCTGCTCGGTATGGTAGGCAGATAAGTTATCGAGACCTTGACTGAAGGATACAACAGATGTCGCGTATTGGGAAAAAACCGATTGCCATTCCTGGTGGAGTGGACGTCAAAGTCGCTGGATCAACTGTGTCGGTCAAGGGTCCGCTCGGTAAGTTAGATTGGTCACTCGTGCATGGAGTTGATGTTGCCGTGAATAATGGCCAGGTCATTGTCGGTCGTTCTAGCGACGATCGCAAGTTACGGGCGTTACACGGACTGACCCGTGCGGAATTGAGCAACATGATCCATGGCGTGACAAACGGGTACGAGCGCTCGCTCGAAATTACCGGAGTGGGGTACAAAACCCAAATCCAAGGTCGAACATTGAGTTTCAATGTGGGGTATATCAATCCGGTGATCTATCAGGTGCCCACAGGTATCGATGTGAAGGTTGACAAACAAACGCTCATCAACATCAAAGGAGTCGACAAGCGATTAGTCGGCCAGGTCGCAGCTGATCTGCGAGCCATTAAGCCGCCGGATGTCTATAAGCAAAAGGGTGTCCGTTATGCGGGTGAGGTCTTGCGCAAGAAAGAAGGCAAGACTGGGAAGTAGGAATCGATGATGAATGCTGCAGACAAAGTTCGACAGCTTGAGCGCCGCCGGCGGCGAGTGCGGCGAGTCATTTTGGGAACGACTGAACGGCCTCGCTTGAATGTCTTCAGGAGCGCGGTTCATATTTATGCTCAGGTTATCGATGATACTCGAGGAACAACTCTTGCCGCCGCGTCCTCGCTCGATAAAACGCTCCGTAAATCGCTCAAGTCGACCGGTGGAATTGAGGCGGCCAAGGCGGTGGGGAAATTGATCGCCGACCGCGCCAAAGCCGTGAAAGTCACAGCTGTGGTGTTCGATCGAGGTGGTCGGATGTATCACGGTCGAATCAAGGCGCTCGCCGATGCATCACGTGAAGGGGGTTTGCAATTTTAGGTTGAGAAGGTGAGAAGCGGGCAGGGTGTCATGGATGATCTTCCTCCCGAACTGTAACCGAACTTAGGACTGAGGGGTAAGAGCGTGCGAGTCAATCCCGATGAGTTAAGCCTCAAAGACAAGGTGGTCTTCATTAACCGTGTCGCAAAAGTTGTGAAGGGTGGAAAGCGCTTCAACTTCTGCGCGCTCGTTGTCGTCGGTGATGGTCACGGGTGGGTTGGGATTGGTAAGGGAAAGGCTGCTGAAGTCCCGGTCGCCATCTCTAAGGCTGTCGAACAGGCCAAGAAACACCTCGTTCATGTTCCTCTGAAGGGCGGAACCATCCCGCATGAAGTGCATGGTTTGTTCGGGGGAGAGCACGTATTACTGAAACCAGCTGTCGACGGAACAGGCATTATTGCCGGAGGGGCGGTTCGCGCCGTCGTGGAATTAGTCGGCGCGCACAATGTGATCGCGAAAACCCTAGGGCGTGGAAATCCCTTCAACACGGTTCGTGCAACACTCGACGGACTGACCCAATTGAGAAATTTGGAGGATGTTCTTCGCTTCCGTCGGCAGGCGGTCTCCGAAGGACAGGAAAGGGTTACGGCGTGATGGGGGCAACAAAGTCATCAGGAAGTTCAGAATCTGGGGTTCAGAGTGTGCGAGTGACCCTGAGGCGCAGTCCCATTGGAACACCTGAGCGCCATCGGCTCGTGCTGCGTGGCCTGGGGCTTCGACGCCTGCGTCAGACCGTTGTGCATCCGGATACCCCTCAGGTACGAGGAATGATCCATAAAGTCGGCTATCTGCTTGAGGTTGGAAAGCCATGAATCTTCATGATTTGACCCCAGCGCGCGGGGCAAAGAAGCGACGGAAACGTATTGGGCGTGGGCCTGGGTCCGGTCACGGAAAAACCGCGACCAAAGGGCATAAGGGGTTACTGGCTCGATCCGGTGGGGGAAAGCGTCCTGGCTTTGAGGGCGGGCAGATGCCGTTGATCCGCCGCCTTCCGAAGTACGGCTTTACGAATCCTTCTCGAGTGGAATATGCCATCGTGAACCTCAAGAGTTTCGAAGGATGGGCTGGGAGCGAGACGATCACTCCGCAAGCGATGGTCGATGCTGGATTAGTGAAGCGAAAAAAACTGCCGATCAAGGTACTTGGCAACGGTGAGCTGAAAAAGTCACTCGTTGTGCAAGCTCACAAGTTCAGTAAATCTGCTGAAGCGAAGATCCAAGCGGCCGGAGGGCGAGTCGAGGTCATCGGCGGTGCTTGAGCGGCTTCTCACCAGTTTTCAGAATATCTTCAAGATTCCCGAGTTGCGCACTCGTGTCCTGTTCACGCTCGGAATGTTGGTTGTATATCGGGTGGGATCGCACATTCCAACTCCCGGTATCAACGGTGAGGCGCTGTCCGAGTTCTTGCAGAAGCAGGGGGGATCTTTACTGGGGTTCCTTGATATTTTCTCAGGCGGATCATTGTCCCGTCTGACGATCTTTGCGCTGGGCATCATGCCGTATATCAGCGCATCGATCATTCTCCAATTGTTGACGGTCGTCATCCCGCATTTGACCAAGTTGGCCAAGGAGGGTGAACGAGGCCGCAAGAAGATCATTCAGTACACGCGGTTTGGGACGATCGGGATCGCCTTAATTCAAGGGTTCGGTATCGCCATTGGATTGGAACAAATGAATCAAGGAGCGTTCGTACTCAATGCCGGCTGGGGATTCCGTCTCATGACGGTGATCACGCTGACAGCCGGCACCGGCTTCTTGATGTGGCTCGGGGAGCAGATCACTGAACGAGGGATCGGCAACGGAATCTCCTTGATCATTTTTGCCGGTATCGTCGCACGGTTGCCGGCGGCCGTCGCCCAGACCTACAATTTGTATGAGATCGGACAGCTCAACGCATTCTTGCTGATTGCCTTGGCTCTCTTGATGGTCTGTGTGGTCGCTGCGATCGTATTTTTGGAAAGCGGACGCCGAAAGATTCCGGTGCAATATGCGAAGCGGGTGATCGGACGTCGGGTTTATGGGGGACAGAGCACGCACATTCCGTTGAAGATCAACACGGCAGGCGTCATCCCTCCCATATTTGCTTCGTCGATCATCGCATTTCCTGCAACCATCGCGGGATTCTTTGAGACACCATGGGTGAAATCGATCGGAGCCCAGCTGGCGCCCGGATCGGTGCTCTATACATTGATGTATGTCGGCTTAATCGTCTTTTTCTGTTTCTTTTACACGGCGGTCGTCCTGAATCCTGTAGATATGGCCGATAACATGAAAAAGTACGGAGGGTTTATTCCTGGGATTCGGCCTGGGCAACGGACCTCCGACTATATCTATAACGTGCTGACGAAGATTACCTTCGCCGGTGCGATCTATCTGGCCGTCGTCTGTGTCATTCCAGAATTCCTAATTTATAAACTCAACGTCCCCTTTTATTTTGGGGGAACGTCCCTTTTAATCGTGATTGGAGTGGGACTCGACACGGCCCAGCAAATTGAATCCCATATGTTGATGCGTAACTACGAGGGATTTTTGGGCAAGGGGATGGCGCCGTTGCGTGGGAGAAGCGGATAGGGGTATGCGGCTTGTATTTCTAGGTGCTCCGGGTGTCGGAAAAGGGACGCAGGCTGATAAGGTCGCGGCTCAGTATCGAATCCGTAAGATTTCAACGGGTGATTTGCTGCGGGAGGCGGTTCGCAATCAGACCCGACTTGGTCTGGAAGCCAAAGGGCATATGGACCAGGGAAAGCTGCTTCCTGATTCCGTGGTCATTGGGTTGGTGCGGGAGAAACTAGCGGACCCATCTCACGCCGATGGATTTATTCTTGATGGGTTTCCACGGACGGTTCCTCAAGCGGAAGCGCTGGCAAAGGTGCTGGAGGAACGAGGCATTCACCTGGATCAAGTGATTAATTTTCAGGTTCCTCGAGAGGCAATCGTCAAGCGTCTGAGTGGGCGACGGAGCTGTCCTAAATGCCAGACGACCTATCATGTAGATTTTGCGCCGCCTAAGGACGGAAGCTCGTGTGATCGGTGCGGAGAAATATTGGTTCAGCGAAGTGATGATCAACGGGAGGCGATTGAGATGCGCCTCCGTGTATATGAAGAGCAGACAGCACCATTAATCGCTTTTTATGAACAGAAGCACGTGTTGTCGCATCTCAATGGTGCCGAGGCGGTGGAAGCCGTCTACCAACACCTCGTACGAACGCTGGCGGCATACCAGGCGGCATGATCATTCTGAAAACGCCCGCCGAGATTGAAGTGATGGCGGCGGCGTCGCGGGTGGTAGCTGAAGCGCTGGAGATCGTAAAGAAGGCGGTTCATCCCGGTATCACCACCGAAGAACTGGATTGGATTGCCGAAGAGGAAATACGGGCCAGAGGGGCGGTTCCAGCGTTCAAGGGCTATCGGAACTATCCCAAGACTCTCTGTGCCTCCGTGAACGACCAGGTGGTTCACGGTATCCCTTCGAAGCGAAAGCTTAAGGATGGAGATATTATCGGGCTGGATCTTGGTGCTATCGTCGGTGGATTCTATGGAGATTCTGCCGTGACGGTCGCGGTTGGGCGAATCCCTGAGGCGACAGAGAAGTTGGTTCGGGTGACAAAAGAGGCGCTCTATCTGGGGATCAAACAGGCAGTCGTCGGCAATCGTTTGACGGACATCTCGCATGCCGTGCAGCGTCATGTTGAATCGGCCGGATTCTCGGTCGTGACAGAGTTTGTCGGTCACGGGATCGGTCGGCAGTTACATGAGGAACCCCAAGTTCCCAACTATGGGAAGCCAGGACAGGGGCCTCGATTGCAGCCAGGGATGGTATTGGCGATTGAGCCGATGGTGAACATGGGCCGGAGTGCTGTTCGTGTTCTTGAGGATCGATGGACGGCTGTCACGGTGGATGGCAGTCTGTCTGCCCACTTCGAGCATACGATTGCCATACAACCGGCCGGACCTCCCCAGGTCTTGAGTCAGGTAGAGAAACTCTAGGTTTTCAGGAAGAACACAGAACGACGTGGCAAAAGAAGACATTATTGAAGTTCAGGGCTCGGTCGCGGAGACGCTTCCGAACGCCATGTTTCGTGTGAAGCTCGAAAACGGCCATATCATATTGGCTCATATCTCGGGGAAAATGCGGATGCATTTCATTCGCATTCTTCCTGGCGATAAGGTCACGGTGGAGATGTCGCCGTACGATTTGACCAGAGGCCGTATTACCTATCGCTTTAAGTAACGGGAGCCGTGAATTCATATGAAGGTCAAATCATCAGTGAAACCCATTTGTGCGAAATGCAAGGTCGTACGCCGTCGGGGAGTCGTTCGGATTCTCTGCAACAACCCTCGTCATAAGCAACGACAGGGATAAATGAAAGCCCCGAACGACGGGTGCTGAATCTCGAGCGTGTATGTATGATGGACACAACGAATGAGGAAGCAGGCTCTTAGCGAGTGCCCAAGCACGTATATCTGGAGGAAGAATGGCACGTATTGCTGGCGTCGATTTACCGCGGAATAAACGAACGGATATCGGGTTGACGTACATCTACGGGATCGGACGAGTGTCCGCCCAACACATTCTCGACGAAGCCGGTGTCGATGGGGCGGTCCGTGTCAAGGATCTCAGCGAGGACAAGATCGTCAAGTTACGTGAAATCATCGAGCGCGACTATCGGGTCGAAGGAGATCTTCGCAAAGAAGTGTCGCTCAATATCAAGCGGTTGATCGACACTGGATCGTACCGAGGGCTACGCCATCGCAAAGGATTGCCTGTCCGCGGTCAGCGGACCAAGACGAATGCCAGGACACGAAAGGGACGGCGTGCGGGCGTCAGTAGTAAGCCGAGGCCGACGGTCACAAAAGCGGCGCCAAGCGCCTAGTCTGCTGAAACAGCCGGAGGAGTTGTATGAGCGTGAAAAAAGGCAAGAAAAAAGAGCGTCGGATCGTGCAGAGCGGAGTGGCGCATGTTCAGGCGTCGTTCAACAATACGATCGTGACGATTACCGACATGAGCGGCAATACGGTGGTATGGGCAAGCGCGGGCAATCAGGGGTTCAAGGGATCGCGAAAGAGCACCCCGTTTGCTGCGCAACGCGCCGGGGAGGCAGCAGCGCGAAAAGCCATGGAAAGTGGGATGCGGCAGGTCGATGTGTATGTCAATGGTCCGGGTTCCGGTCGAGAATCGGCTATTCGCTCACTGCAGGGGGCCGGCTTGCGGATCAACTTGATTCGTGACGTGACACCGATTCCGCACAATGGGTGCCGGCCACCCAAGCGGCGGCGAGTCTAACCCCAAGAAGGAGTGAGTCCTCTGGGTCAGCGGGTCCAGATGACTGGTTTTTCAAGCAATTAGTAAGCCATTTGGCGAGGAGGCAGCAGTGGCAAGGTATCGTGGTCCAGTCTGTCGGTTATGTCGGCGAGAAGGTGAGAAGCTCTTTCTCAAGGGCACTCGCTGTATGACGGAGAAGTGTGCCATCGAACGCCGGAGCTATCCTCCTGGGCAACATGGGCAGGGGCGTCAGCGTACCTCAGATTATAGCCTTCAGTTACGCGAGAAGCAGAAGCTGCGTCGAATCTATGGGCTTCAGGAGTGTCAATTCCGCGGTGTGTTTGAACGTGCCGAGCGACAGACCGGGGTCACCGGCGATGCCTTATTGCGATTGCTCGAATGCCGATTGGACAATGTCGCGTATCGATTGGGGTTTGGCGCTTCTCGGAAACAAGCTCGTCAGATGGTCAGTCATGGTCATTTCACAGTGAATGGCAAGAAGATTACGGTGGCCGGTGCCTTGGTGAAACCAGGCGATGTGATTGAGATTCGTGAGCGGAGTCGAGATTTGGCGGCCATCCAAGCCGCATTGGAATCCGTCGATAGTCGGGGGATTCCCGATTGGCTTGAACTGGATAAAGGCGCGTTCAAGGGAATTGTGCGTGCCCTCCCGGTTAAGGAGCAGATCGCGTTGCCGGTAAACGAACAGATGGTGGTGGAATTGTATTCACGATAGGTTGCCGCTGAATTTCGTTCTGTTGGATCAGGCTATCTGTCAATGTGTTCCTCACTCGATGGTATGGAGGGTGGGTCATGATCAAAGCGATGAAAGACTTTCAGATCCCAATGCGGGTGGAAGTCGACAAGGATGCGCATTCCCCCACATTTGGGCGGTTCACGACGGAAGCGTTTGAACGGGGGTTTGGCACCACGATCGGTAACGCCCTCCGTCGCATTTTGTTGTCGTCGCTTACGGGGGCTGCGGTTACGACGGTGAAGATCGAAGGAGTCGTGCACGAGTTTTCGACGATTTCGGGTGTGACGGAAGATGTTACGGCGATCATCCTGAATATCAAGAGTTTGCGGTTAGCGCTTCACACCGACAAGCCGAAGACCATTCGGTTGAAAAAGAATGGCCCTGGAGAGGCGAAAGGCTCTGATATTCTTCACGACGCTGACGTGGCGATTCTGACGCCTGATTTGCATATCGCGACGCTCGACAAAGACGCGACGCTTGATATCGAAATGACCGTCAAGCATGGGCGAGGGTATGTGCCGGCCGAGCGCAATAAGGAAGAAGGATTGCCGATCGGGGTGATCGCCATCGATTCCATTTTCTCTCCGATCAAGCGAGTGAATTTCCATGTCGAAAATGCCCGCGTCGGGCGGATGACGGACTATGACAAGCTGACGATGGAGATCTGGACGGACGGCACCATCAGTCCCCGGGACGCCCTTTCTACCGGAGCGGGCATTCTGCGCGAACATTTGGATATCTTTATCAATCCGGAGGAGCGCAGCGAAGGAAAAAGCGAAGCGGGTTATGAGGAGTCTCAGCGGGAAGTGAATAAGAATCTCTCCCGCAGCGTGAACGAGTTGGAGCTGTCCGTTCGCGCGGCCAATTGCCTGAAAAACGCGAATATCAAGACGATCGCGGATCTTGTGCAAAAATCGGAAGGAGAGATGCTTCGGACGAAAAACTTCGGGAAGAAGTCCCTCAACGAGATTAAAGAAATTCTTACTGAGATGGGACTTTCGTTGGGGACTAAAATCGAGGCCGCGTCTTCTCCGCACAATGGAAGTCCGAAGCCCGAGTAATGCTTTCTAGCCAAGGGGAATACCGTGCGACATAGGAAAAAAGGACGACAACTTGGGCGGCAGACCAAGCACCGAGGAGCATTGTTCAGAAACTTGGTGACCTCGTTGTTGGATCAAGAGCGAATCGAGACCACAGGAGCGAAGGCCAAAGAGATCCGAGGGTTTACGGATCGCATGATCACGCTTGGCAAGGAAGGGACGCTTCCTGCTCGACGGCGGGCATTGGGGTTTCTTCGCAGCAAGGCCGTCGTGTCCAAACTGTTCGCCGATGTTGCCGTAAGATTCAAGGATCGTTCGGGCGGATACACCAGAATTGTGAAAACTCGTCGCCGTATTGGAGATGCCGCTGAGATGGTCGCGATTGAGTTAGTGTCCCGCCCGGAAATAACGACCAAGAAGAAGTCGGCTGCTCGTACTGCGCAGCCTGCGTCAGACAAGACCGGAGCGCCGGCGTAAGTTTCAAACATCCACATTCAGTTTGAACCTGAAGACTCCCGCGTGAAAACGCGCGGGAGTCTTTTTGTTTCTAGTTCTCTGGAGGACGTTTACTTGACAAGCCGTGCATGCTACGATCGTGCCAGTTATCACTGTGGATCTATGTTGGGGGAATTCCTAACGCATGTGGGAACTTGTAGCGAGACGAACGCTGCTCGCGCTGAGCGTGCTCTTGGCCACGTTTCTCGGCTTTCTTCTCTTCAGAAATGCTGACTCAGTGTCTACTAGCCAGCCGGTACCTTCCGGATCGATTGAGCAAGCAGATGCCAAACTCTTGGAATTTACCTTCACGCAGTCGAAAGGCGAAACGGTTCAATGGCAAGTACAGGCCAGACAGGCTCGATTATTTGAGCAAGAAAAGCGGGCGGTACTCCGTGAGGTTGCCCTCACCTTCTATGGCGGTGAAGGTGAGGAAGTGACCGTGCATGGCGATGAAGGGACACTCGATACCGCAACCAAGAATTTTGCTCTGGCGAATCGTGAGGCGCCCATTGTTGTGGAAACCAAAAGCGGGTACACCATTTATACCAACCATTTGGTATGGACGGACGAGGCCAAAGAAATTCGGACGGGAGATCCTGTGCGGATCGTGGGGCATGGGTTGGTGGTAACGGGACAAGGGTTGCTCGGGCGAATGGAGTCTGAAGAATTCGAGGTTCTACAAGATGTCCATGTGGATCTGGTACCTTCTTCTTAATGTCATCTTCGTCGGATCCACCTCGGCAGCTCCTTCAATGGAATCTGGAAACCTGAAGAGGAGTGTGGAGGCATCCGACGTGCCGACTACGATTACTTCCAAGAAAATGACGGTGCGAAACCAAGACAGCCAGGCCGTTTTCGAAGGAACCGTTGTGTTGACTCGAGGTCCCCTTGTTGTCCACTCAGATAAGATGGTTGTACTGTTCAATTCACGAAACCGTGAAGCCATGCAGTCGCCCCGCGGAGGAGCGGATCAAGGGGGGGCCGCCCAAGACTCAGTGTCCAAAGGGAATGGCACCCTATCCACGGTGTCAAATCGATCCGTGAACCGGATCGAGGCGACTGCGGACGTCCATCACGTCAAGATCAAGTATGAGAATGGCAACGCCACGTGCCAAAAAGCCGTGTATTTCGTTGACGGTGAGAAGATTGTGCTGACGGGCGATCCTGTGGCATGGGAAAAAGGGACTCGTGTCAGTGGCAAACAGATTACGATCTATTTGGCGGAAGAGCGGAGTGTGGTAGAGGGAGGCTCTCATGTACGCATCGAAGGTGAGGGTCCGAACCAACCATGACTCAGGGTGTTCACGCTGAGCCTGGCGCGCTCGTCGACTCGACCTCTGCACGGCAGGGGGAATGTTTGCGAGCCACAGGATTGGTGAAAAGTTTTCGTAGCCGTAAAGTCGTCAAAGGTGTCGCGATCGAGGTGTACGCAGGTGAGGTGGTCGGGCTTCTCGGTCCGAATGGGGCGGGTAAAACCACTATCTTCGATATGATGGTGGGTTTGTGTCAGCCCGATGAAGGAGAGATAACCTTCAAAGGGGAATCCGTTACCAACCTGCCGATGTACAAACGAGCGCGTAGGGGAATCGGGTATTTGCCACAGGAGTCATCCGTCTTTCGACGGCTTTCGGTGGAGCACAATGTCTTGGCGATTCTCGAAATGCTGGGGTATGCTCGTCACGAACGAAGCCAACGAGTGGATGCGTTGCTCAAGGAATTGGATCTCATCCATATTCGAAAGAGTATGGCTTATGCGCTTTCGGGGGGAGAGCGACGGCGTTTGGAAATTACGCGTGCATTGGCGACCATGCCGTCCTTTATGCTATTGGATGAACCATTTGCAGGGATTGACCCCATAGCGGTAGCCGATATTCAACAGATCATCACACGATTGAAAGAGAAGGGGATCGGTATATTGGTCACCGATCATAATGTGCAGGAAACGCTGTCGATCGTTGACCGGGCGTATATCATTAACGAAGGATTGATCCTGGAATCGGGGCCTCCCGAAGTGATCGTGCAAAGTGAGACTGCCCGAGCGGTCTATCTTGGGGAACAGTTTAAGTTATAGAGGAATGAATCGTCGCGATGAAACTGCGTCTTGATCTAAAGCTCAGTCAAAAGTTAATCATGACGCCGCAACTGCAGCAGGCCATCAAGTTGTTGCAGCTGTCTCGCCTCGAATTGCAGCAGAGCCTCACGCAACACCTTATGGAGAACCCTTTATTGGACGAGGTTCAAGCCGATGTGGAGGAAGGTGATCAGCTGGCCAATGAGGAAAAGGCTGAAGAAACGTCTACCTCGGCGGGGCAGGAGCAGTCGGCTGCGGCTGAAACGCCGGAAGAGCGAGGGTCGCCGGAGGAATTTTCCGCTTCCGGGTGGGAAGAATACTTTGGCAGGGATCGGAGGAACGGCGAGTCCGAATATTCTTCGGCACAAGACGACTTTCCCTCATACGAACAAACTGTGGCAAAGGCGACCTCTCTAGAAGAACATCTTCTCTGGCAATTGTCCCTGTCCACACTTCCTGAGCGAGACAAGGAGCTGGGTCGCTTGGTCATCGGCAATCTCGATGACGACGGGTATCTTCGCATTTCTTTGGCTGAAGCGGTTGTGGGAACCAGTTTCACTGAAGCCGAAGCAGAGTCCGTGCTCAAGGACATTCAGACTTTCGATCCGACCGGAGTCGCTGCGAGGGATCTTCCTGAATGCTTGCTGTTACAGCTAGGGCATTTAGGTCGAAACCCCTTCGGCTCGCTCGGCTCACCTCCCGGAGCGCTGAAAGGATCCATTATTGAGAGCATTGTCCTGCATCATTTGAAGGACTTGGAAAAGAAGCAATATGCCAAGATTGCCAAGGCCTTGAACGTCACGGTCGAGGAAGTGTTTCAAGCCACTAAGATCATCGGAGAGCTCGAGCCCAAACCCGGGCGGCCGTTCACCAATACACAGAACTATGTCATCGTCCCCGATGTGTTCGTGGTTAAAAATGAAGGGGAGTGGGTTGTGCTGTTAAACGATGATGGGCTGCCGCGCATGAGGATCAGCCCATATTATAAGCAGCTCATTTCCTCGGGCCAGGGCGGCACTCCGGAGACCAAAGCCTACATGGATGAAAAGTTGCGAGCCGCCCAGTGGGTTATCCGAAGCATTGAGCAGCGCAATAGGACGATCGTCAAAGTCGTTTCCAGTATCGTCAAGTTTCAGGAGCAATTTTTTGATCATGGCGTACAATATCTCAAGCCGTTGGTTCTCAAGCAGGTGGCCGAAGATATCGGGATGCACGAATCGACGATCAGCCGTGTGACGGCTAACAAATATATGTATTGCCCGCAAGGTATGTTGGAGCTCAAGTTCTTTTTCAATGCCGGGCTCCAACGAGCCGATGAGCCTTCGGGGATGCATTCTTCCGTTTCCGTCAGAGACATGATTAAGACAATGGTGGCTGAAGAAGATGCCAAGCGACCGTTGAAAGACGAAGAGATCGCCGCCCGACTTCGCCATCTAGGCGTGCTCATTGCGAGGAGGACGGTGGCCAAATATCGGGCTGAATTGAACATTCCCTCTGCCAGTCAGCGCAAACAATTTTTTTGATCGCTGCTGCTTCGCATCCAACGTGATCCAAATTGGAGGTGCGCATGAAGTTGAGAATTACAGGCCGCCACATGGACATCACGCCGGCGCTCAGAAACTATGTGGAAACTCGATTCGGTCGATTGGATCGCTATGGGTTGAAGGTGGGATCACTCCAAGTTGTACTGGGAGTTGAGAAGCTTCAGCATAAGGGGGAAGTGATCGGTGCGGTCAGCGGCAAGCGAGTGCAAGCCAAGATATCGACTCCCGAGATGTACGCCACCATTGATGCGCTTGTCGACCGTGTGGATACGCAGTTTCGAAAATGGAAGGAGCGCCTCGTCAGTCATAAGCCAGCCAAGCCGAAGAGGGCATGACCTGTTTCTCCAAGTGAGACCACAATGAAGAGTGCGTGCGGCGCTCCTGACGGACACCGTTGCGGGAGAGGAGGGAGGAACGCGATGCAGTGTGTTTGCCAAGGTAGTTCTCATGTGCTGAGGGTTCGTTAGTGAAAGCCTGATCCGGATATCTTCGGTAGCGGTCGAGGCAATCCTGGACATATGGCTCGGCTCAATTTAGTCATCATCAGCGGATTGTCGGGATCCGGAAAATCCTATGCCCTCAAAGCATTTGAGGATGCTGGGTATTTCTGTATCGACAATCTTCCTCCCGCTCTGCTTCCGACCTTTGTCGATCTTTGTCATCAGCAGCATGGCGAAATTGCCAATGTCGCTCTTGGTATCGATATACGCGAACGTGTGTTTTTTTCGGATTTTGTCGGAATCTTGGAACGAGTCAAAGCGCTTGGCCATGCCATTCAATTGCTGTTCTTCGAGGCTCGTGAAGAGGTATTGATCAGACGTTTCTCCGAATCCCGGCGGCCCCATCCGCTCTTGCCAAATCTTCCCGTCCTGGATGGTATTCGATATGAAAAAGAGCGCATGGCCGAACTTCGACGGCGGGCTGATCGTATCATCGATACCTCCGATCTGACGGTGCATGAGCTCGGTGAACTGCTTGCCAGAGAGTTCCAGCGGGAATCATCGGACAGGCGGCTCATCATCTCACTCCTGAGTTTTGGGTATAAATTCGGTGTGCCATACGACATTGATCTGTTATTTGATGTGCGCTTTCTGAAAAACCCATTTTTTGTGTCCGATCTCAAGCCGCTTTCCGGAGATGATCCGCGGATCCGTCACTTCGTACTGACGGATCCTGATGCCACTGCCTTCCTAGAACATGTCGAACAGTTACTGAGGTTCCTTCTGCCGCTATTTCAGCGAGAGCGGCGTAGTTATCTCACGATCGCAATCGGGTGCACCGGTGGACGGCATCGCTCCGTGGCGATTGCCAGGAGTCTCAGCGAACACCTCGTCTCCTTGGGGTATGAGGTGGGGCTCAAACACCGAGATATCGATAAAACATAGGTTGTTGCCGGGTTGGCAGCAATCGTGTTCCTGCCGTGATCGCCCACAAAAAGCCGTTTCCTTGACAGGTAGAGCATATTGACTATACTTAGCTTTGTGATCAACAAAAGCCGATAAATGGGTGTAAATACGGAAGTGAAACGACTTACGCAGTACTCAAAACAGACAGGGTTCAAAGCATATGAGATATGCGACTTGTTCGATATTTCAAAGGCCACGCTTTTTCGGTGGGAACGAGAAGGAGTTATCACTCAGCCGGCTCGTGATTGGAGAAACTGGCGGCTGTATACGCGAAAGAATGTGGATGAAATTGAGAAAGTTATTCGTGCCAGGAAGACCGTCGTGTAGAGTGGCAGGTAACGCATGCTGACTTCGTTTAAAAAGCTCGTGGAAACCGACATCATTGCGATGCTGACTCCTCGCCGGCAACTGGTGGGGCTTGATATCGGATCGAGTGCGATCAAGGTCGCCCAGCTCAAAGAAAGTAAAGGACGATACTTTCTTCAAAAGTTCGGCGTAAAGCCGCTTGAGCCGGAGGTGATCGTCGACGGGACCGTTATGGACGAAGGTCGTGTGGTCTCGGCTATTCAGGAATTATTCGATGAAGCCAACGTCAAGAATAAGCATGTCGCCGTCTCGATTTCAGGGCATGCCGTCATTGTGAAGAAGATCAGCTTGCCGCCGATGCCGGATGATGAGTTGGAAGGACAGGTAAAATTGGCGGCCGAGCAGTATATCCCCTTCGACATCAACGAAGTGAACATCGACTTTCATGTTCTGCCATCGGATGCGTCTGGTGATGGACAAGGGGATATGGCGGTAATTCTCGTTGCTGCAAAGAAAGACAAAATCAATGAACTGACCGAACTGGTCAAGTCCGCCGGACTGATTCCAATGGTCATGGATGTCGACGCCTTCGCAATTGAAAATATGCACGCGATTAATTATCCGATGGCACAGGAAGAAACGACGGCTCTGGTGAATCTTGGCGCGAGCGTGATGAATGTGAATATCATCCGCGCGGGGTCTTCCTTGTTTACTCGAGATATCGCGTTGGGAGGAAACCGGTACACCGAGGCGATACAACGCGAGATCGGACTGTCGTTCGAGGAAGCCGAAGAAAACAAGAAGAAAGACCGAGCCAGTGATTCGGGCGGGCCGTCGCTCAACAACGTCATGGACAGCGTGAATGCAGAGGTCGCGTCGGAGATCGCCCGGACGGTGGATTATTTCAAGACGTCGGCCGCCGACTCCGAGCTCAATCGTGTTCTCGTCTGTGGCGGCGTAGCGAGGGCAAAGGGGTTGATTCAGCAGCTCGGTGATCGCATGCAACTTCCGGTGGAATTGGCTGATCCATTCGCGGAGATCGATGTTGCGGGGTGTGGCGTGGACCCCGACCTACTGGCTGAGCTGGCTCCATCTGCAGCCGTCGGCATCGGTCTGGCATTGAGAGCGGTGGGTGACAGATGATTCGTATTAACCTCCTTCCCGGCGGGCCCAAGGGAAGATCAGCTAAACCCCAATACGATGTCCGTGCGCAGGTGCTGCTCGGTGTCGGGGTGATCCTGGTCACGCTGGCCGGCTGTTGGTGGTATTCAGCATCCTTGGATAGCGAACTTGAAGCTCGGCAAGAGGAAAAACGGGATAAGGAAAAGCAAGTTGCTCAGCTGAAAGAGCAGGTCAAGCAAGTCCACGATTTCGAGCAAAGGAAAAAACTGCTTGAAGACAAGAACCGGATCATAGATCAGCTTGAGCAATCAAGAATGGGACCGGTGAAAGTTCTCGATCATGTGAGTCAGAGCGTAGAGCCGCTCAAAGTATGGCTCACAAAGTTAGGCGTGTCTTCCGATGCGGTCGAATTAGAGGGGAAAGCGTTGACAAACGACGATGTGGTCGAATTCGTCAACAATTTACGCCGCACGGATTACTTTACCGGTATCAGTCTGCAGGAGAGTAAAGCTGCGGTCGAGAACAAGATCAATCTGTACCAGTTTCGTTTGGCTTTTCGTCTGAAAGGGTAGGAATGGCGTTACCCCAACTCAATCTCGATGCTCTTCGCAATGTGCCGGCTGCGCAAAAGGCTGCCCTCTTGTTCCTCCTAGTCGGCGGCATGGTTGCCGGTTTCTATTTCTATATCGCGGAGCCGAAGTCCGCAGCCATTGTGGCCATCGAGACTGAAAACTCCAGGTTGGAGAGTGAAATTCAAACACTCACGATCAAAGTGAAACATCTCGATGAATTAGTCGCAGCCAATAAACACCTTGAAATCGAATTGGCTAAAAAGAAAGAGCGCCTCCCGCCGGAAGAAGAAGCGATCATGCTGTTGAAGCAAGTGTCCGACTTAGGGGTGCGCTTGGGGCTCGATATCAAACTGTGGAAGCCCGGCGCTCAGACTGAAGATCCGTCAAAGCTCTTTGTCAAAATGCCGGTCAATGTGGAAGTGTCGGGTGTCTATCATACGGCCGCGCTGTTTTTCGACCGTATCAATCGACTACCTCGGATCATTACGGTGTCAGGCCTTAAGATGGGCTCTCCGAAAATTGAACAAGGGCGGATTGTGTCGCAAACAACGTTTGACCTCATCGCATATGCCGCGCCACAAGAAAAGCCCGTTTCCGGAGCATCGGCAAACGCTCCCAAAGTGGCCCAAGCCGGCAAATAGGGGATCGCGAAACCATGCGTCAATTAGATGTCAACGAGAAGAAGGCTTGGAGATATTCCGTGGCAGTCGGTGTCGGCACGGCCTTCTCGTGGAGCATCCTTTTCGGGAGTATGGCAGCTCAAGCTGAGCCGTCTGCCATTCCTGGACAGGTCGCCCCGATGAGGCACAACACTATCAAAATGTCTTCCGGTCCGGAAATCCCACGGACCACTCCGTCGGCTATGGAAGCCCCATCGATGGGCGTCAATGCCCAGGCGCCTTCCCAGTTGCCATTAACGGAGGGCGTGGCTGGGTCTGGATATGACCCTTCGGGTCGGCGAGATCCGTTCGCCCCCATCATCCAGGAGCTTCAGCCGGGAAAAACCGATACCTCGCTTCCGCCATTACAGCGGGTGACGCTGACGGAGCTCAACCTTATTGCCGTTGTATGGGGGGCCTACGGCTATACGGCTATGGTGCAGACTCCTGAGGGGCATGGGTATACCGTTCGACGGGGGACGAGAATCGGGCAAAACAACGGAGTGGTCAGCGCCATTACCGAGCGTGGCATCATTGTCCAAGAGCGGTTCACGGATGTGTATGGCACTAAGCAGGAGCGCGAGTATGTCAAGCTCCTTCATCCCAAAGAGGGATCAGAATGAAACCACTATTTTGTCGCACAGGTAGCTTCCTGACAGCTGGATGTTTCATGGGAGCCTTATGGCTGTCGCTCGCCGCTCTGATTATCTGTACTGATATGGCTGTTGGTGCCGAAGAGAGCGGCGTGATGAAGCGAAGTGATGTGGCGCGGGCAGAAAAGCCTACTCTGCGATTGCTTGCACAAGCTGTGACCGCAATTGATGTGCATCATGAAGCTGACTCGGTGACGGTTGTTATCGCCGGTGACGGTCAGTTATTCCCCGAGGCCAACTTTTTGGATGAGTCCCGGTTGATCATTGATATTCCAGCCGTATCGTCCACCCTCAAGCGGTCTGTGGTGCGAGCCGACCATTACCTGCTGAAGAAGATCAGAGTAGGGCATCATGCCGATAAGGTCCGGTTGGTGTTCGACGTACCGGAACGGCCGGTCTTTTCTCTCTCGCGCGATGACAATAACGTCCTGGTCACCCTGAAACCGAGCGAGCGGAAAGTACCTTCGGTGGTTGCTGCGCAATTGGAGAGGGAAGAAAACGTTTCAATCGTCCCTCGAGCCCGCAAAGCTCTGTTTGAATCGGGAGACCATGTGGTCAGAAGGGCGGCGAGAATTATCAGCCCGGCACAGTCTCAGTTCAAAGTGCAGCGGGTTCAGATGGCAGGGGAAAGCGCTCCTGCCGAGAAGGATGACCGATCCGATGACCTTGTGGTAGGGCAAACGCGATTCGTAGGTCGGCGCATCTCGCTCGACTTTCAGCAGGCTGACATTACCAACATTCTCCGATTGATTGCGGAAGTCAGCGGCTTCAACATCGTCGTGGGAGATGGCGTCAAGTCGAAAGTTACGATGAAAATGGTGAGTGTGCCTTGGGACCAAGCGTTGGACATGCTCTTGAAGATGAACGGGCTTGGCATGATTCGTCAAGGGAGCATTGTGTGGGTAGATTCTTTGGCGAATCTTGCCAAGCAGCAAGATGAAGAAGCACGGGCGAAGGACGCGAAGACCAAAGCAGAGGAACTCGTCGACCGCGTCTTCTATATCAGGAATCTTCAGGCGCAGGAGCTCATGCAATCGCTCCGACAGAACTTAAGCCCGCGCGGCCTGATGCAATTTAATGCGGGAAGTAACGCGTTGATCGTGCGGGACACGGAAACCAAACTAACGATCATTAAGCAGCTTGTGGAGGGGCTCGACCTGGAAGTCCCCCAAGTTCAAATTGAAGCGCGCATCGTTCAAGCTGACACCGTGTATGCAAGAGGATTAGGCATTCAGTGGGGCTTCCAAGCAGGCAATCGCACACCCACCGATTTCTTTGCCCTCTCGAGCCTTACCGGTCCATTCGGGCAGATTGCCGGGACGGGAAACAGCTCGATCGATCGGTCTTTTCTGGTCAACTTGCCGGCCCAGGTCGGTGGGTTACCAGCCGTCCCCTCGATTGGCTGGACCTTTGGAAAGCTTGGCGGTGATTTCGCCTTGGATATGCGGCTGTCAGCCGGAGAGTTGCTTGGTTTGACCAAAGTGATCGCAGCACCGAAGATCACCACACTGGACAAGCGGGAAGCGAAAATCTCACAGGGCGAATCGATTCCGTTTCAAACAACATCCTTGCAAGGTACACAAACGACATTTGTCGATGCCAACCTGGAGTTGAACGTCACACCGCAGATCACCTCGCGTGATCCAAGAGAAGAGGCGAAACGAATCTTGATGCGCGTGCGGGCAACTCGTAATGCCGTCGGCGCACGGAGCAACCCAGCTGGGCCGAGTATTGATCGACGAGAAGCCACCACTCAGGTGATCGTCAGGGATGGCGAAACAATGGTGATCGGCGGAGTATTCGTCGATACACAAGCCAACAATGTCCAAGGTGTTCCCTATCTCTCTCGCATGCCGGTTCTAGGCTGGTTATTCAAAAACAAGTCTGAATCGGTTGGGAAACAAGAGTTGCTCATCTTCCTCACACCGAGCATCATCAAAACATAGCGACCATCTCAAGCGTGTGATCAGCAAGAGCGTGGCGGCGGAGAAAGTCGCCGCCACGCTCTTGCTCTTGTCCCACCGTGCCCGCCTCAACCCCATCCAGGGTTGAGCACCCGACTGGAAATGACCGTCTTTTGAGTTTTGTCGGGGCTGTGTTACCATGCCAACCCCTTGTGATGTGTGAGGCATTACTGCGGTATGGAAATGACATGATCTTCTGTCTCTCCAAAATATGCAGAGTGACGAAATGACTCCAGCTTCGACGGTTACTGTTTCCCTAGCGGAAAGAAGCTACGAGATCATCATCCAGACCGGGATTTTGGAGAGGCTCGGGCGAGAGTTGAAGAAGCAGGGAGTGAAAGGAAAAGTAGGAATTGTCACTGATCGGAATGTGGCGCGGCACTATTTGAAGAACACGTACGAGGCGATCAGGCGGTGCGGGATTGAACCTATTCCGATCGTGTTCTCTCCAGGAGAACGCTCAAAAACACTGAAGACGGTGGAACACATTCTCGATGTGTTGGCACGTCATCGATTTGAACGGTCGTCTCTCCTCTTGGCACTGGGAGGGGGAGTCGTGGGCGACGTGGCGGGGTTTGCGGCCTCGATCTATCAGCGTGGCATCTCGTATGTCCAAGTCCCGACGACGCTTGTCGCCCAGGTGGACTCCAGCGTCGGAGGCAAGACAGGTGTCGATCATCGGCTGGGTAAAAATCTGATCGGATCGTTTTACCAGCCACGCGCCGTATGGATCGATCCATCGACGTTGCGGACGTTGCCCGTGCGTGAGTGGGTCGCGGGGCTTGCCGAGGTGATTAAGTATGGCATCATCGCAGACGCGCCGTTCTTTGCCTATCTGCAACGAAACATGCCGGAGTTACGGAAACAAACTCCTCATGTCGTCGCAACGGTGGTGAAGCGATCGTGTGAGATCAAAGCTGAAGTGGTCGCTGCGGATGAGCGAGAATCCGATCGGAGGCGCATCCTCAACTATGGCCATACAATCGGGCATGCGCTTGAAGCGTTAGGGGGCTATCAGTCGCTTGTCCACGGGGAGGCTGTCGGCATTGGATTGGTGCAGGAAGCCGACCTCGCTTGTTTTCAGGGTATGTGTGCCCGTGACGTCGTCGAAGAGATTCGAAGCCTTGTGAAGGAAGCGGGGCTAAGCGATCGCCTACCCCGGTGGGCTCCCGTGAAGATATGGAAGGCCATGCTTCATGATAAAAAAGTAGCGGAGGGTCTGGTTGTTGGAGTGTGGCCGTTGCGCATTGGAGAGGTCCGGATAGCGCCGTTAGAGAAACGCGTATTTGATCGGTGGTATGCGGCATCGCGGACGACATAACTCATGTCGAGATCATACGTAAACCTCCTTGTGTAGGGGCCATGCTCAGGGGAACAGCTCCTCATCATAAGATGACCTATTATTTTTCAGTGGCATAATCCCGGTCGGCTGGAGTGCGATGAAGGTATTACGGATCGCGATGGCACAAATGAACCCTGCTGTCGGAGATCTGCATGGCAATGTTCATCGGATTATGCATTGGCTCGGCGAGGCGAAAAAAGCCAAGGCCGACTTGGTTGTCTTTCCTGAACTGGCGATTACCGGCTATCCTCCCGAAGATCTTCTGCTCAGGCCGCAGTTTGTGAAAGATAATCTACGTGCCCTGAACGAGATCATTCCGGCTTGTCGCGGCTTAGTTGCCGTGATCGGCTATGTGGGGCGAGGTGATCAGCGTGACTCACGTTCATTGCGGCCATCGATTGTCTCAGCCCAGCGGCACGCGCTGTCCAATGCGGCAGCGCTGATTGCCGATTGCAGGATGGTCGGCAGCTATAGCAAGCGGTATTTGCCGAACTATGGCGTGTTCGACGAAAGCCGGTATTTTCATCCCGGGCGGAGGCTTCCGTTGCTCGTGGTCAATGGAACGACGATCGGTGTGAACATCTGCGAAGACATTTGGCTTCCTCAAGGGCCCACCCGTGTCCAAGCCGCCGCTGGGGCGGAGGTGATCGTCAACATCAATGCCTCTCCATTTCACGTCGGTAAAAGCCGTTCGAGGGAGCAGATGCTGGCGACCCGAGCGCGTGAAAGCGGAGTCATCGTGACCTATACGAATATGGTCGGAGGTCAAGACGAGCTGGTCTTCGATGGGAATAGTGTGATTCTCGATCGATCCGGCGAGGTGATCGCACGCTGTGGCGCGTTCCGGGAAGAGTTGCTGGTGGCTGATTTACACGTGGATGCCGTTCCCCGCAGGCGCGTGACTCACGGACGGAAGAGGGCATTGACGGGAAAGGTTGCTTCAATTGTCGATCGTCTCGCGGTGAACATGCCTGTGACAAAGCGGAAGCGAGGTCGAATCGTGCCGGGTTTGGCAGAGCCTTTGAGCGAGGTCCAAGAAGTCTACCAAGCTCTGGTACTGGCTGTGAAGGACTATGTCAGCAAGAATGGGTTCAGGCGGGTCGTCATCGGGCTGAGCGGCGGGGTCGATTCAGCATTGACCGCGGCGGTGGCCGTGGATGCGCTTGGGGCCACAAACGTCCTCGGGGTGTTCATGCCGTCTCCCTATACATCGCATGAGAGCGAAGAGGATGCTGTGGGGCTTGCGCAGTGCCTCGGCATCGACTTGAACGTCATTCCGATTACTCCGACGTTTGAGGCGTATCGACAGTCGTTGGCTCCGTCATTCGGCGACCGTGCAGCAGACGCGACCGAGGAAAACCTCCAGGCGCGCATTCGCGGCAATATCCTCATGGCGATGTCCAATAAGTTCGGTCATGTGGTTCTGACCACTGGGAACAAGAGCGAGCTGAGCGTGGGATATGCGACGCTTTACGGTGATATGGCCGGCGGGTTTGCCGTCATCAAGGATGTGCCGAAGACGATGGTCTATGATCTGGCGAAGTTCAGAAATGGTCGTGATCCGTCACCTGTGATTCCCAAACGCACACTGGACCGCCCACCGAGTGCCGAACTCAAACCCAATCAAAAGGACGAAGATACGCTGCCCCCGTATGAGGTTCTCGATCCCATCCTTCAGGCGTATGTGGAAGAAGACCGGTCGCTCGATGAAATCGTCGAAGCAGGGTTTGATCGCGCCACGGTCGTTCGTGTGGTGAAGATGGTCGATAGCAGCGAGTTCAAGCGCCGTCAGGCACCCATCGGTGTCAAAATCACCCCTCGCGCCTTCGGCAAAGACCGGCGGATGCCGATCACCAACCGATACCGTGGTATACGGTAGGTATACTGTTTTATTCCCCAAACACACCGATATTACGGAGACATTTGCCCTCTAATCTGAATAAGAGTGGAGGAACTGAGTTGCTTCTCCCTTCGGCTTGCACTGTCACCGAGAGGTCGAGCGATTGTGCGGACTTTGAACGATTTCCACGTTGAGTGCGCGGAAAGGATGGGCTATGATGGCTCTCCCAAGTCAGGCAGACGGATGGAGTGGCCATGGCTTTCGCGTGGCGATAGGCTTAGCTTACCGGTTAACTGCATCGAACTCCTCAATGGGCCGATCTCAGAACCTTCACGGGTTCTTGAGCCAGCTGGGCAGGGAGGGCATCTACATGAAGTTGGTTGAGGCGATTGTCAAACCGTTCAAGCTAGAAGAAATCAAGGATGCCCTGCTAGAAATCGGTGTCCAAGGCATGACCGTGTCCGAAGTCAAAGGGTTCGGACGTCAGAAGGGCCATAAGGAAATGTATCGGGGGCAAGAGTATACAATCGAATTTGTACCCAAGGTCAAGATCGAAGTCGCCGTGACGGATGCACAGGTGCCACGGGTGACCGAGGCCATCATTCGCGCCGCTAAAACCGGCAGTATCGGTGATGGGAAAATTTTTGTTCGAGAGTTGAGCGAGGCGGTGCGTATTCGGACAGGAGAAACCGGAGAAACCGCATTGTGAGGGAAGGGATTCAAGCGGTGGAACATCATTGCAAAGGATCTCGTAAAGGAGGAAAGGAATGAACGTGCGTGAGGTGTTGGAGTTCGCCAAGAAGCACAGAGTGCAGATGGTGGACTTGAAATTCGTCGATCTGCCGGGCGTGTGGCAACATATGACGATCCCTGTGAGCGAACTGACCGAGACGTTGTTCAAGGACGGTTCCGGCTTGGATGGATCATCCATTCGCGGCTGGAAGGCCATCAACAACAGCGACTTGTTGGTAGTGCCTGATCCGGCGACGGCCTGCTTGGATCCCTTTACCGCGGTGCCGACACTCAGCATGACCGGCAACGTCGTGGACCCGATTTCCCGCGAAAATTACGACCGCGATCCCAGATTCATCGCCCAGAAGGCGGAGCGGTATCTGCAGAGCACTAAGATCGGGGACAGTTCATTCTGGGGGCCGGAAGCCGAATTTTTCATCTTCGATCATGCCCGATACGATCAGAATAGCCACAGCGGCTTCTATTATTTGGATTCTGAGGAAGGCGCATGGAACATGGGGCAAGAGGGGCTCAACCTGGGCGGCAAGATCCGTCACAAGCAAGGGTATTTCCCCGTGGCTCCCGCAGATACCCAACAGGATATCCGAAGCGAAATGGTCCTTGAAATGGAAAAGGTCGGCATCGTGGTGGAAAAACATCATCACGAGACGGCCTCGGCCGGGCAGGCCGAGATCGATATTCGATTTGATTCCCTCTTACGGACTGCGGACAAGATGATGATGTACAAGTACATCGTCAAAAACGTGGCCCGTCGACACGGGAAGACAGCGACATTCATGCCGAAACCGCTGTTCAATGATGCAGGATCCGGAATGCACACGCACCAGAGCATTTGGAATGATGGAAAACCGCTCTTTGCCGGGAAGGATTATGCCGGCATTTCACAGCTCTGTTTGTACTATATCGGCGGTATCCTGAAACATGCGCCGGCGTTGGCGGCGTTTACCAACCCGACGACGAATTCCTACAAGCGCATCACACCGGGATTTGAAGCTCCCGTGCTGCTGGCCTATTCCAGTCGGAATCGATCGGCCGGCATCCGTATTCCGATGTACTCCCCGAGTCCGAAGGCCAAGCGGATCGAAGTGCGCTTTCCGGACCCGTCCTGCAATCCGTATTTGGCGTTCTCCGCGATGCTCATGGCGGGGCTGGACGGTATCCAAAACAAGATCAACCCCGGCGAACCGGCCGAAAAAGATCTCTATGATCTCGATCCAAAAGAGGCCGCCAGTATTCCGACGATGCCCGGGAGCCTTGATGAAGCGATCAGCAGCCTGGAAAAGGATCACCAGTTTCTGCTCAAAGGAGAGGTGTTTACCGAGGATCTGATCGAAGCCTGGGTCGGCTATAAGCGAAGCAAGGAGATCGATGCGATGCGTTTGCGTCCGCATCCGTATGAGTTTTTCCTCTATTACGATGTGTAGCAGAACAGGCGTCATGAGTAGACAGTAGGGGGCGCCGCTTGACGGTCAACGTTTCCCGCATGCGGTCTGCAACAGAGCGCGGTCGAGGCCTGGAGTCTCAATAGGCTGCCAACGGCCATTTTCAATGTAGCCGGCCGCCGACTTGCCGCTTCCCATCTGGCGGGAAAATTCCACAACTTGCAGCACGCGAACGCGAGATTGCGCGCAGTCAAATTCCTTGTGGGTCTTGACGGACAAGAATCGTGTCGTGTCATTCCACTTGATATCCGTTAGCTGCCAGAGGGTCGCGTGACTTCCGTCCCGGCGAATCGTCTCCGGATCGAAGTACACGGTTTCCAGACCAGCGGATTGGTACTGTTTCTCGACGGCTACCCAACCCGCAAAGGCCGGTCCATAGCTGAGGATGAGCGTCGCGACCAGCACAAATCGGATCATGGCCGCGCACCCGGTTCGTTTTCTATGTTATCAGCCATACAGGTTGAGAGTGGATGGCATAAGGGCAAACGGCCAAAAAATCAAGCGGCAAATTGTGATGTGGCGGGACACGAGATCCCATTCCATGGACCTCTTGAGCCTCATCCTGGCTTAGAGTATGCTCGCGCTCATAACCGAGGAGGGTGACGATGCCGAAGCGAGTTCGCACGGGGTTGACGCGGAGTGATATTCTCGATCGGTATGTCGAACGGTTCAAGCAGCAGCTCGTGAAATTTCAACCCTTCCTCTCGCGCAAACGCGGGTCGGCTTCGCTTGAAGATTTCGACGAAACAGCCGAAGAGCTGATCGGTCAGGTGTTCGGTGCCGCCTCCGACGAATCGGAGGCCTACCTCCTTGCGAAAACGGGAGAGTCGGCGCTCTTACCGGAAGAAGCGCAGGAAAGCGGGACGCACAATGTGGAACGCGAGAGTCTACAGCAGCGACGACAAGTACTGGAGAGCTGCCTCGCCGACCTCGAATTGCGTCGCCGTGTGCAGGCGACCAGGAAGGGGAAAGGGGTCGGGCAGGCGCTGGTCGCAGACTATATGTCGCACGAGGTGCGGAGCATCCATCGGGAGGCGACGATCAAGCAAGCGGGACAGATGCTGCAGAAGCACAAAGTCGGCTCACTGATCGTGGACGATGGTTCCCGTTATATCGGGATCATCACCGATTCCGATGTCACTCGCAAAGCGGTCGCTAAAGGGCTCGATCCCAACAGCACGACTGTCGCCACCTGCATGAGCCGATCGATCGTGACAATCGAAGAAGATGAATCCTTAGCGGACGCCATGTCGCTGATGAAGACGCAGGGCATCCGGCATCTGCCCGTGACTGCCGATGCCACCATCATCGGCGTACTTTCCGTCTCAGACCTCCTGCGTGCCTTGGAATCGCAGATATCGTCCTAACGTCATGTCCTGCACCCGCGTGCATGGCGGCAGCGGCGGCAATCCAGGCACTTGTGAGTGATTGCGTCGACTGCGTGCGGCGGTGCTGTAGTGGCTAGGCCGGCAATCGGTTCCTTCCTGGCAATCTGGGCCCGGCCTCCCACCTATTTCGTCTGAGGGATCACCAAGAAAAGTATTCCCCGGTTACTCGACAGAGTGGCCTTCCAGGAAGACCGCTTGTTCCAGGGTACGGAAGAACTGCTGGTAGGGCAGAGGATCCTCGACGGCGCGAAGATAGAACTGAGCGCTGGCTCGGACGACGAGCTGCACGTTGTTGCGGTTGCGGACGGTGACGGTCAGTCGCACAAGGTCGCTGCGGTGGTGAAAGGGACCCCAGGCACGGTAGTTTCTGGTAAGAAACAAGAGGGTATCAGGCTGGTAGAGGAAATAGGACGGATCGATGAAAGTCGGCTTCTCAAGATCGACGTATTTCTTGGCAGACACGATTCCCAGTTCCTCATCGAGCACCTCGATCTTGCAGTCCAGGTCCTGCAAGGTCATGACAATCGCTTGGAGCATCTTTTGCCGGTCTTTGGTATCGAACACGCGAGTTTGCGCCGCACGAACCTTGACCTGACTTTCCTCGGACAACCAGATCTGTGTCCGCGCGTCCGATTGATCATCGTGCCGCAGTTCGTAGGGCGAACAGGCCGTGAACAGCGCCACTCCGGTGAGCAACGTGGTGAGCAGCAATCGGAGAGGCGGTGTCGAACCCGGCAGTCTGCTGGCGATCATAGCGATGGTTTCGACTCCTGAGAGAGAAACAGGGTTCGTTGCAGCGCAGCGAAGAAGTTTTGATACACCTTGGGATCCTCGATGGGTTTATTGTTATAGATGGCATTGGCGCGGATGCTCATTTTCTCCGCCGTTTCTTGCCGCACGGTTACGGTGATCGTGACCACGTCGTAATAGTTGGGTTCGGCAAATCGTGCTGCGGTGATAAGTCCAAGACCTTCGTTTGCCCGCTCGATAATGAAGCCCAGGTCCTGCAGTGAGGCGATGACACCGCGGATGGCGGCATTGCGGTCCGTCAGATCGAAGGTCCTCGTCTGGAGGCTCCGGAGCTTCAACTGCGCATCGGTCGGCGCGAACAAATCCTGTTTGACCTCCGGTGCGGCGCATCCATGTAAGAAGAGGGTTCCGGCGAGCAGGACACCGGCGCAGATGAGTGTGGTTTGCATCGTGAGCCTTTCCATGGCACGGCCTCAGATTCGATGGGCCTCCAGAAACACGGCTTTGGAGAGCTTGGCAAAAAATTGCTGATAAATCTCCGGATCGCGGACCATTTCCATATATTGCGTACCGGGCGGAACGTATTGACGATCGACTTGGCCATCCCCTTTCCAAACGACCCGATAGAACACAATGCGGATTTCCTGACGGGTCGCTTCGGGGTTGAGCGGACGGGACACGAGGGACGCGGCGATCTTTTGGTGAAGATCCACCGGGTGCAGGACCTTCCCTAACGAGAGGAAAAAAAACACCACTCTTCCGGCTTCTTGGCCGTACTCGCGGGCGCTACGCTCTTTCGTCGCGCGCAGCAAGCCGACTTCCCGCTGGCTTTCTTCAATCTGAAAGCCCAAATCCTGGAGGACAGCGGCCGAGGCCGAGAGAAGCTCCCGCTCATTCGGCGTTTCGAACATTCGGGTTTGCATGGCCCGGTGTTTCGGAATGTCCGGCGTCAGCGAGAAAAGGTCGGCCGGCTCGGTAGGGGCGACGCAGCCGCTCAGGAGCGTAAGGGCTACGAGGGCCGGAATAAAACGTCCTTCCCTCACAACCGTGGTGCGGATCAATTTCACCGGATCAGAACTGAGTGGAGTTGTAGGCAAAGTCTCGAACCTTCTTCTCTTCGTCGTACTTGATGATGATGGTGAGAGTCCGTTGGCGCTGCGAGCTCGAACTGTCACGGGAAGCGGTACCAAGAATGATGATGCTCGCAAAGGATGAACTGGTCGTGTCGATGCGATCGGTCGAGACCTTGTCGTAGATCCAGACCTCGCGCCGGTTCTCGTCTGTCGTCACGATGTTGGGACTCCCCAGGAGTTGGGCAACCTGCGAAGCAGGCATTCCGATTTTGATTTCCCCCTGCACCTTGCCGACAGTGAGACGGTCTTCCTTCATCTCGGCTTTGTTGCCGCCGCAACCTATGGTTGCCATGATCAGACAAAGACTCAGGATCGTCCATGTAGATTTCATTGAGAGGTTCCCCTTTCTGTCGTCCCTGTGTGACGTGGATTCGCCTGTAAGAGTTAGGGCACTGTCCATAAAACAGCGTGTCAATGACGAGGTGTCCGGTGAAACATAGCTCAGTCGCGGCTCACGTGCGAATGCTTGGGTCGCCCTATTGAAGAAAAATACCCGTTTTCTCACTGCGATCGGGTACACTGCGCGTCACCCATCATGCCGCCGATCATGCTGCTCAGTTGCGAGTCTCTTGGGAAGAGCTTCGGTATCAAACCGTTGTTTACTGACCTGTCGCTCGGACTGTGCGAAGGAGACCATGTCGGACTGATCGGCCCCAATGGTTCCGGGAAATCCACATTGCTCAAGATACTCGCCGGCCTTGAGGTGCCGGATAGCGGGACCCGATCCGTACGGCGGCAGATCCGCATCGGCTATGTCCCACAAGAGCCCTCCTTTGCCGAGCAGCACTCCGTCGAGGACACGCTGGCCCAAGTCCTTCTCGACGAGGGACTGGATCCGCATGAGCATGGCGGGCGAATTGCCAAAGCGCTCAGCCTCGGAGGATTTGTTCGATCCGATCAGGAGGTCTCGACACTTTCGGGAGGATGGAAGAAGCGGCTGGCGATCGCACGGTCACTGATGCTGGAACCGGACGTGCTACTCATGGACGAGCCGACCAACCATCTGGATCTCGACGGGATCCTTTGGCTTGAAGACCTGCTGAAAGTCGAGCCCCATGCCTTCATCGTCATTAGTCACGATCGGCGGTTCCTGGAATCGGTGGTCACGCGAATCTGGGAATTGAACCGAAGATACGCCAATGGCCTCTTTCAGGCAAACGGGAGGTACAGCGAATTCCTGGAGCAGCGCGACGCGGCACTACAGGCGCAGGCCGACTATCAGGCGTCATTGGCCAATCGAGTCCGGCGCGAAGTGGAATGGCTCAGGCGAGGCCCCAAAGCCCGCACGACCAAGGCCAAGGCCAGAATTGACTCGGCGGGACGGCTCATCGACGAGCTGCAGGATATCGAGTCACGGCAGGGGAACGCGTCGGTCGGAATCGACCTCGCGGCTTCCGGTCGAAAGTCGAAACAATTGTTGGTCGCAAAAGAGATTGGGAAATCGCTCGGCGGCAAGCCCATCGTGTCCTGTCTCGACCTCATGATAGGCCCAGGCGAACGGATCGGTCTCCTCGGCCCAAACGGCGGCGGCAAGACCACTCTCCTCAAACTCTTGTCGGGCACGTTGCCGACAGACAGCGGCACCATCACCCGCGCCGATCGGCTCCGCGTCGTGACGTTCGAACAACATCGCGAGTCGTTGGACCAGCAGGCCACGTTGCGGCGTGCGCTCGCTCCTGCCGGTGGCGATGTCGTCGTGTATCAGGATCGGTCCGTGCATCTGGTCTCATGGGCCAAACGTTTTCTTTTCAGGCCGGAGCAGCTGGATTTGCCGGTCTCCCGTCTGTCCGGGGGAGAGCAGGCCCGGTTGCTGATCGCACGGTTGATGCTCCAGCCGGCGGATCTCTTACTCCTCGACGAGCCGACGAACGATTTGGATATTCCGACGCTCGACGTGCTGGAAGACAGCTTACTGGAGTTCGCCGGGGCACTCGTTCTGGTGACGCACGACCGGTGGCTGCTGGACCGAGTCTCTACCAGACTCCTCGCACTGGATGGAACGGGCTGCGCTGAGTGGTTCGCCGACTATGCCCAATGGGAAGCGGCACAGGCCCAAAAAACGACGCAAGAACGAAAATCTCAGATTGCAAAGGAAAGCCTTGCACCGACGGGGTCGTCCAAACGGAAAGGCTTGTCGTACAAAGAACAAAAAGAATGGGATCAGATCGAAGTCACGATTCAGAAAGCCGAAGAACGGGTAGTTGCTTGCCAAGTGGCGGCAAGTGATCCGTCCATTGCTTCCTCCGCCTCCGATTTACAAGAGCGCTATGCAGCGTTGCACACCGCGCAAGCCGACGTCGAGCGCCTCTACGCTCGCTGGGCCGAATTGGACGAGAAACGCGTCCACGCCATCGGTAGCATGCAGTAAATTGCTGACCAGAAACAGACTCCCGGCTCCCATACTGTTCACCGGTTCTGGTTTGTCGCATAGCGAATCTTTATCTCCAGACGAACACTTCCTCTACAGTTCCACCCGTTCGTAACCGATAGAGTAAGCGAGAGCCTGTATCGGCGCATTACCGAAGGGATATCCACCATGCCAACGGCGAGTGAACTGGTCCAGTCCTGCACCACAGTCTTCACCTTGCCGGAGATGTACATCCGTGTGCGGGATGTAGTGGACGATCCCGACTCGACCATGGACGATCTTGCCAATGTTCTCAAGTTGGACCCAGCTATTTCGGCCAGAGTGCTCCGCATCGTCAATAGCCCGCTTTATGGGTTTCCCAAACAGATCGACACCATCACTCGCGCCGTGACGCTCCTCGGCGTGCAGGCGATCAACGATCTCGTTACGGCGACCACTGTCGGCCGCACCTTCTCCGGGATGACGGTTCAACTCATGGACGTCCCTCAATTCTGGCGCAAGAGCGTGCTCTGCGCTCTCATCGCCGGAAAGATCGCCAAATCCTGCGACATTGCCGACAGCGAGCGCTTCTTCATCGAAGGTCTGCTGCGCGACATTGGCCACCTTGTCCTGTACGAAGCTGTGCCGCAGCGCGCCCAGTCTGCTCTCATCGAAGCGGGGTATCTTGAAACCTCCCTGGCCGAAGTGGAGCAATCCAACATTGGGTGCGACTTTGCTGAAGTGGGGGCCGAACTCATTCGGTCCTGGGGCATGCCCATGCAGATCGAACAGGCCATCCGCTGCCAGCTGAGTCCGAACGGTGCCGGCGAATTCATACTCCATGCTTCTATCGTGCATTTGGCCGGTGTCGTTGCCGATCATGAACAACTGGAGCCGAGCCGGCGCCCTTCCATATTGCCGTTCAGCCCCCATGCTGTGACCGCCACGCGGTTCGTACCGGCTAACCTCCCCACATTACTGGAAGAGGCTCACACGCAACTGCAAGAGACGCTGGCGCTCATCTATCCCCTCGCCATGGCAGCGTAGTACCTCAGAACTTGTCCGTAATCAGGAAATGACCTCTGGTCGGGTAGCCTGCCAGCTCAGTCTGATCAAGGGAACTGCGGGAGGTGGGTACGACTAAAGACTATATTTGAATGCAGCTTGGTAGAAGCGCTGCACAGTCATGGCGTCGTTCAAATGGGCGCCAGGCTAGAGTATGCCGGCCAGTCGATTCAGGCTCAATGTGGTCTGGGCAAAGAACAGTTGCAACGCCTGGTAGTCCTGAGCATGCACCGGTTGGCTGCTCGTCGCCCGATCGCAATAGACGAGCCCAATCGGTTTTGCTCCCACCCGCAACGGCGCAAGGATTGCCGACGTCGGTTTCCAGATCTCGAGAAATTCCTGCTTCATGGTTCCAGGCGGTTGATCTGAAAAGTTTGGAACGAGCAGAGGGTCGACCCGCTTGAGCACCGTGAGGAAAAACTGGTGTTCCCGACTGAGCGATCCGGAAAGGGATCGGATGTAAGGGGCCAGAGGAGTCACGCCAAGCACTAGCCTTCCGACAAGCAGATCACTATCGCTTTGGTTCAGGAGTGCCAAACCCACGCGGTCAAATCCGGCGTCCTGGTGCAGGGAGGTGACAAATGTGCCAAGTAAGCTGTTCAGGTCTTTCGCACTCTGCAGCGAGTCCTGAAAGGCTTGGAGTGTCTCAAGCGGCTTGGTCCGAATTGGAGCAGCGGGTAGGTCTAGTGTTGGAGAAACCCGTTGAGGAGGAGACGCTGGTTTCTCATCAGCCATCGGTGGGGTGGATGGCTGGCGTGAAGTCGACTCGGTGGCCTCCCGTGTTTCGGCTTTTGCTTCGACGGAGGAGTCGAGCGACAACCCCATCGAGCGAATGAGCTGGCGTCCTCGGTCCATGGCACGAATCATTAAATCTGCGAACTGCGCTGAAGTGAGCCCGCTTCCGAGAAGGAGCGTTCGCTTGGCTTCCTCGATGGCAGCCTGTGGGGCAGGGTGGGTTATGACTTCGACCAGCCGGATGGAGCCGACAACGACTCCTCTGTAGGTCGGGAATCCGCTTGGCCAACGTCCCATCAACAGCTCCCCGGGCCTGCTGAAGAGCTCGATAAGATCGTCAGGCAACTTCCACATCCGAGCCAAGGCTTGAGCCAAAGTCAGACGAGGTACGCCAAGGAGGTGGGTCTCTTGAAGCGCACAGTCCGCCGGTAGCTTCGCTTTCCGAGAAATGGCTTGGAGGGCTTCAAACAGGTCCGGGTCCTGATACGCAATTGCCAAGTCTCCGATGGAGTAGAGAAGTGCCGCGGTAAACAACTGGCCCGGCTGAGGGTATTCGATCGCCATGCCCAGTTCGCACGCATAGGTTGCGGAGATGAGGGACTTGGCGATCAGGGTTCGAAACTCATGCTGGCGAACAGGCCAATGTCGCAGCTGCTCGACAAGATGCGCGGCAGCCACGAGGGACCGAACGGTATCGAGCCCTAACCAGCTGACCGCATGAGGGACCGAGACAATCGTCTGTTGCGGGCTGTAGGCAATGCTGTTTGCGACCTGCAAAACCTTGCATGTCAGTCCGTGATCGCGGCTAATCACCCGAGCCAGGCTCACGGCGTTGGAATGAGGCCCCATATGACTCAGGATTTGCTGGCAGGTTGCCTGTAGGATCGGAAGGCAGCGGTTGGACTCATCGAAGAGGGGCTTGAGATTTCGATGGAGGCGAGGACGGATAGAGTCGATCAAGGCCGATTCCGCGGCTATGCCTGACGAAATCATAAAGGTTCCTCGGTCGAACGTCAGAAGCTCTATCGGTTAGAACATCAGCAAGCTTGAGGAGACGAGGCTCCTTCATTATCTTGCTCGATGTCCGTCTCGAGGCGCCGGGCATCCACATCATTGTGTGATTATTACCCGATAGTCAGGTCTTCGTGAGGGCTTCAGAAGACTCAGGGACGTGGGGTGAGGAGACCTAGAGCGTTCCGTACGTCCGCTCGAAGAATTCTTTAGTGAGCCTCATATGCTGTTCGACGTCGGTGTGGAGATGCCGAGCGCCGGCCTCCCAGTCGTCTGTGGCATAGCCGACGCGGCGGGCGAGAAAGATAAATTCATCGGAGTCAATGGGCGGGAGGACGCGATCTTTTGCGTTGCCACGGACCATGCGGAGGCCGTCGATGAGCATGCGGATGAAGAAATAGGCTTTGCGAAGATTCTCACCATCCGGCCTCGTCACGATTCCACAGTCGACCAAGGCGGCCAGGGCCTGCATGGTGTTGGGGGTGCGTAGGACAGGGAGCCGATGGCCGTGCAGGACCTGAAGGTACTGCACGGCATATTCGATATCAACGATGCCACCCGGACTATGTTTCAGGTTCACGGTGCCGCGCTCGACCAGTTGCTTCAGCTGCTGACGACGCAAGTTGAGGGCTGCAGGAAGATCCCAGGGATGGCCGCTGTAGACATAACTGTCGCGATGGGCTTCGACTCGCTTACCGAGGACGGCATCGCCGGCCACATGCCGCAGTTTGATCAACGACTGGCGCTCGAACGGGGCGGCAAGGCCCTGGTCGCTGTAGTAGTTGGAGATCTCGTCGAAGGGGTTGGTCAGGGAGCCTTTCCCGCCATGGGGACGGAGGCGCACGTCCAGATGAAAGATGCCCTCCTGTTTGGCCTCAATCCACTGCAAGAGTTCGTGCCCCAGCCGCTCAAAATATTCGCTGTTCTCGATCGGCTGCTTGCCGCCGGTGCGGCCCGCGTCACCATACACAAACATCACTTCAATATCCGAGGCGTAACCGAGTTCCTTGCCGCCGAATTTGCCTAATCCGAGAACGGTGAATGGACAGGGTTTCTTATTCGGCAAACGCGGTGGGCCATAGAGTTTGTTCAATTTGGCTTGGCAGTCCTTCAAGCTCCGATCGACGATCACTTCGGCCAGTTGGGTGAGTGCCGCGGAAAAATCAGGGAGGGCAGTGCCCGGCTCGACGATATGCTTCATATCGATGCGAAACAGCTCGCGATCTTTAAAGCTGTTCAGTGCCGCCTTCCTCTCCTCGTCGGTTGCAGCCCGATTCACCAGACGATCAAGGTCCTTGCGAAGTGTGGCTCGTGGCGCAATAAGGGGCGCATCTCGATAGTCTTGCAAGAGAGGCAGGAGGTTGCTGTATTGGCGACGCAGAAAGTCTTCCCAGAGAAAATCGCTGGCGCCCAACAGACGGGCGAGCAAGGGGAAAGTTTTCTTGTCGCTAAGAAAGGCCAAAGCTTGTTGCTGGGCTTTCCCTTTTGTCTGTTGGACTGTGAGGTCAAGAAACTGGTCAAACGATTCCAAGGCTTTGGTCGGGTCTGGGGCCCAGGTGAGGGCATGCGTGAACTGCTTAATGAGCACGGCCGTCAAGCGTAACTGCTGCTGATCAGCTGCATCGGTGAGCTTTTGGCCATGGCGGTTGCGGACATAAAAGCGATCATGAATCTTGCCATTCTCGACGTCAAATTGCGCTTTGGAAATGTACACGTTGCGCATCGCGAGGGCGTTGGCGAAGGCGTACAAAAAGGCCGGGGTATCGTCCGACCGGATGTCCATGACTGTATCGGTGGGGGATTGGCTGTTGTCGAACGTGATCTGGACCGGATTGAGCAGGCCGCTGAAGGATCCGCGCCGCTTGCCCAATTGCTCAACCAGCCGCCGGTTCACCGCAAAGCGCGCTTCCGCGAATTGTCCTTTGTCGAGCAACATGATGACCGAGTGGAGTGAGTCTGCCAGGAGATTCTGTTGTTCAATCCCTAACTCCGCGCCTGATACCGGCAAGACGCGGAACACGTCGACAATCTTTTTTCTGCTCAAACTCGGGCTGTTCTTTGCGCGGACACGCGGTCCGTATCCTGTCCAATTCGTGCGAGCAGACAGCGGAGCAGTTTTGTCGGCAAACGTATAAATCTGTCCTTCCTCAATGTTCAAGCCGAAAGCTGAAAGCAGGCCGCAAATAGTGGCGAATTCGGAGAAGTAATCGTACGCCACGATCGTCACCTCAAACCGTTTATCGTGCTGTTCAGCAAAGGCAATTGTGCAGGGATGTTCCGAAGTCAGCTGTGCCGTCAATCGGATATGTTGGGCGATCGTCGTGGAGTCGAACCGCCGGAAATACTCCTGATCCATGCGGGTGAAGAAATCTTGAAGAGCTTCTGGTGCTACGTCAGGACACAATGGACGAACTGTGTTGAAGATCGGCCCGAGGTCGGGAGAGCTGATCGGCATGGACTTCAGTATACCCGAACGGGTTTCATTGTGCGTAGGGGAGAGTATAATGCCCCGCCATGACTCGATCACCTATTCCGTTTCCGCCGGCACAGGCTCAACCAACAATTCAAACGACTCCCTCCAAGCCGGATCCCAGACCTGTCTTGCTCGCGACCAAGCGAAATGCCGAGGAAGTGCGGGCCATTTTGTTAGCCTATGGTCTGCGTGACCCCGACCAGGCGGACCGCAACCTCAGTGCGATGGCAGGCGACCCAATCCAACGGCGGCGGTTGACCGACATCCTGCCGATCTTGTTGGAATCAGTCTCCAGGACGGCCGATCCGGATCAGGCGCTGAACCATTGGGAGCGCATGCTGTCGCGTGTTGCCCGCACCGCTTTTCTCGACTATTTGCATAGCTGCCCGCGCATGCTTGATCTCCTCTGTGTCATTTTCGGTAATAGCGACGCCTTGACCTTCACCCTGGTTCGAGACCCGACGTTGGTGTATTGGCTGGCCGAGGAGGACGTTCTGTCCAGATCGCCGACGCGGAATGGGTTGGAGAGCGCGCTTCGCAAGAGCATTGAGCATCTGACGTCCGGCCAATTGAGGTTGGACGCGCTGCGCCGGTTTCGGCGGCGGGAAATGTTACGGATCGGTGTCCGGGATCTGCTCCGTCTCGCCACAGTGCCTCAGACGACGGCATCATTGTCCGATCTGGCCTGTCTGCTCATTCATGCGGCCTATGAAATTGTCGACGGCGATCTCAGACAACAGTATGGCGTCCCGATGCACCGAAATCGGCAGGGACGATGGGTGGAAACAAGGTTCACCGTGATCGGGATGGGCAAGCTCGGTGGCCATGAATTGAATTACAGCTCCGATGTCGATCTGCTCTATATCTATGAGTCCGATGACGGGGAAACCAGAGCCCCGGGAGGCAGGCGTGCCGCCAAGCCGGCCGGTGTCGGCATTTCCAATGAGGAATATTTTGAGATCCTTGCCCGGAAATTGACGAGAGTGTTGATTGAACCTACCAGGGAAGGTCATGTCTTTCGGGTCGATCTGCGTTTACGGGCGGAGGGATCTGTCGGCCAGTTAGCACGCTCCCTCTCGGGCTATCGGCGATACTATCTCAGACGTGGACAAGTCTGGGAACGATTGGCGCTCCTGAAGGCCTCGCCGGTAGCCGGTTCGACACGTGTCGGGAACGCATTTTTAGGTGTGGTGAAGCCTTTTATTTTCGGGAAGCCTGGAAAGAAGACGAGTTTCGCCGAGGCGCTGCCAGTGGTCCACGAAGTGAGGATCGTCAAAGAGATGATCGACACGAAAATAGCAGACCGGGGGCACGAGCGGCGTGATGTGAAGCTGGGAACGGGCGGTATCCGGGAGATAGAATTTCTCGTGCAGACGATTCAGGTACTGGCTGGGAGGCGGGTTCCGGCACTCCTTGACCGCAGTACTCTTGGTGCTTTGGATCGGTTCGCCTGTCGGAAACTGATTTCGGTGGGAGAACGAGATGATCTGACGGCGGCGTACCTGTTTCTTCGGGATGTCGAGCACAAACTCCAGATGGTCCATGACCTTCAGACCCATTCGCTTCCCGAAAGCTCAGAAGAGTTGGAGCGATGCGCAGTCCGCATAGGATATGGCACGGAAGATCGCAAGAAGGCGGCCGAATTGTTCCAGGCCGACCATCAACGCCATACGGAGGTCGTCAACCGGATCTTCAGGTCATTCTTTGCGGAGCCAGAAACCTCAGCGATCTTGAAGGCGACATTGCGAGCAGCGGCGAAAGCTAGTTGCTGACAGCACGCTCGTCTGCATAGCGCAGATCACGATCACTTGCCATCAAGAGATAGGCTTCTCCCCATTGATGTGGGCTATCGAGACGCCACGATTCCTCGATCTGGATTGATCTGAATCGCAAGCCGTAGAGACCTCCATAGATCAAGTGAGCCAGGCCGGACCCAGAGTCTTCCACCAGCCGGGCATAAGCTTGGCAGGCAGGCGCCATCTCGTTGTTGCTCCAGCCTGTGATCCAGTACCACTCTCCGGCTGGATTGCGTTCATAGAGCTTCACTTGGAGGATCGGTCGAGCATGGCCGGCTTCTTTGAAGCGAGCAAAGACGCCGGTTTCGCAATTCTCGTTCGATTCCACTTCCACGATCACTAGTGAGCTCCCTGATTTATGACAGAACCACTGCAGTATTGCTAACATTCCAACTTGATGTCATTCAACAGCGGGTAATTAGCGATTGCTTCATACTGGTGATTGTCTGAACAGCTCCCACGGAACCACGTGGTGAATGGTTGCGTCAACCGTATAGTGGAAGAAAGCAGCGTCATTGCTGACAAATATCCTGTTACCATTAAGAAGGAGCAATTGTATGGCGTCGTAGAGATCGTTCGGGTCTATGCGATGTTGATGATTTATTGTATTCAGAGCAGGAAGGGTTAGATGAGCTTGAAACACACGCCCTGCACCGCATGTAAGCCCTTCCCAAAATCGATTCTTTTCGTCTGACGACAACTCCTCATAGCGAGTTTGTCCACTGCTCGGTCGAAACAATAGGAAGAACTTTGCTACATGCTGGAACCAGGGAACAATGCTCTGAACATTGTCTCCAGTTATTGGGCGAGTAGCGCACTCAGACAGCATCTGAATTATTGCTGTAACAGAAGCGTCGTCCGTGTCGGTCAGCCTAGTGTAGTGAGTCGGATCCACTACCCAACGAGTGCTGTGAATAGATGCAGAAGTTTGAATGCCAATTCCAGTTATATCCCCTATAGTTTCAGCCTCAGCAATCACAGTTACAGCCATGGCCGTTTGTTCAGGATTTGGAATCCATGTCGGCGATAAATAGTGCGACAAGCCAACATGTTCCAGGAATGACATCTCTGGAGACGGTAGTACTTCCGGCTCACAGAGGCGTTGAATCCTCCGAAATGCGGCGCGAATTCTACCAAAAGGATTGGGAAATTTTGGTGTGGGCCCTCGTCCGAGTCGAGATAGCATCTCAACGTAGTTTGTTATCGAGTAGCGGTAACGAAAGCCTCGTTGTGCTCTGTGAGCCTGAAGCGATTCAAGGTCGCTATCAGACATGCTGAGCCAGACATTCGTATCAAAGTACACTTCGAGGGGATATGACGGTGAAAAGTCGATGGTGAAGTTTAGGACACGCGTTCGAATATTTTGGTCACGAATTATGAAGAGATGAGAAGAATTTGAAAGCATACCTCTCACACGGCTAAATGGTGGAACAAAAAGGGCCGAGTGGCATTGCCACCCGGCCCTTTCTTTAGCTCCGAGCCACTAGCTGTCAGTTATCAGTCGACAGCTGATTAATACATCCCCTCCATGCCGTGGCTGTGTCCACCCGGCGCGGCCTGTTCCTTCTTTTCCTCGGGGAGTTCGGTGATCATGACCTCGGTGGTGAGCATCAAGCCCGCCACGCTGGCGGCGTTTTGAAGCGCCGTCCGCGATACCTTGGTCGGGTCGATGATGCCGGCCTTGATCATGTCGACATATTCATCCGTCGCGGCGTTGTAGCCACCGTTGACGTTCTTGTCTTCCCGAACCTTGCCGACGACGACCGAGGCTTCCGCACCGGCATTCGCGGCGATTTGCCGAACCGGCTCTTCGAGCGCACGCCGGACAATGTCGAGTCCGACTCTCTGCTCCATCGGAACATCCTTAAGTCCATCGAGCGCTTTGACGCAGCGGAGGTAGGCCGTTCCGCCGCCGGGGACGATTCCCTCTTCCACCGCCGCCTTCGTGGCGTGGAGGGCGTCCTCGACGCGAGCCTTCTTTTCCTTCATCTCGGTCTCAGTTGCGGCGCCGACATTGATGACCGCGACGCCGCCCACGATCTTTGCCAGCCGCTCTTGCAGCTTCTCGCGATCGTAGTCGGATGTCGTTTCATCGATCTGGGCCTTGATCTGCTTGACCCGGCCTTCGATCTTCTTGGAATCGCCGTAGCCTTCCACGATCGTCGTATTGTCCTTATCGATCGTGACGCGTTTGGCGCGCCCAAGGTCGGTCAGCTTGACGTTCTCGAGCTTGATGCCGATGTCTTCGGAAATCACCTGACCACCCGTGAGGATGGCGATATCTTCCAGCATGGCCTTGCGGCGGTCGCCGAAGCCCGGTGCCTTCACAGCCGCGACGTTCAGGGTTCCGCGGAGCTTGTTGACGACGAGGGTCGCCAAGGCTTCCCCTTCGACTTCTTCAGCAAGGATGACGAGCGGTTTGCCCATCTTCGCCACTTGCTCAAGCAGCGGGAGCAGATCCTTCATGCTGCTGATTTTCTTCTCGTTGATCAAAATGAGCGGCTCTTCCACGGAGCATTCCATCCGCTCGGCATTGGTGACGAAATAGGGGGAAATATACCCGCGATCGAACTGCATACCTTCGACGACGTCCAGCGAGGTGGTCATCGACTTGGCTTCTTCCACTGTGATGACGCCGTCCTTGCCGACCTTTTCCATGGCTTCTGCGATCAAATCGCCGATGGTCTTGTCGTTGTTGGCCGAAATGGTGCCGACTTGGGAAATCTCGGTCTTGTTTTGACAGGGTTTGCTGAGCTTCTTGAGCTCGGCGGTGATGGCCTCGACGGCCTTATCGATCCCTCGCTTAATCTCCATCGGATTGGCGCCGGCGGTGATGTTCTTGGCGCCTTCGCGGAAGATCGCTTGGGCCAACACAGTTGCCGTGGTTGTTCCGTCGCCGGCGGTGTCGCTGGTCTTGCTGGCTACTTCGCGGACCAACTGGGCCCCCATGTTTTCGTATGGGTTCTTCAGCTCAACTTCTTTGGCGACCGTGACCCCGTCCTTGGTAATGGTCGGCGCGCCGAATTTCTTGTCCAGAATCGCATTCCGGCCCTTGGGGCCGAGTGTCGCTTTCACGGCGTCTGCGAGCTGGTTCACCCCTCTCAGGATGGCGGCTCGTGCTGTATCGCCGTACATAAGTTGCTTTGCCATTGGATTCCTCCTGTTATCGTGTTCTATTGTTTCGTCTGGGTTATTTGCGACATAACCTTAGCTGGTGAAGATTCCTAGGATGTCTTCTTCCTTGAGGATCAAACATTCTTCGTCCTCAATCCGAAGCTTGCTGCCCGAATACTTGTCGAACAGGACTTGATCACCGACCTTGACGTTCTCCACTTTCTTCCCGACGGCCTGGACCACGCCCCGTTGGGGTTTCTCTTTTGCTGAATCAGGCACGTAAATCCCGCCGGCAGTACGATCCAATTCCTCGGTGTACGTGACGAATACTCGTTCACCCAAGGGCTGGAATCCTTTGGCCACATTCTTTTTTTCCTTCTCGGCTGTACCCATAACAGAACCTCCTCCTGATGAAAGTTAACGCGTTAGGTGTTGACGGTTGAGAGTTGGGCTGAACTCGCTAATGACCCTAGAAGCCTATGACTCGATGGAGATAGGCCTTAGTTCATCCAAGTCAAGAGGGGACTCGAGGGATTTTTATAGCCCTGACATTCTCGCCGCGTATTGAACCTTCCTATATCGTAACCCATTGTGAAACCGATATTCTAGGGTTTTTTGCGTGAGGGAGGAAGCGGATTGACCTGGGGCGTCATGCCCGCAAATGGTCAAAATCCTTGATGTCTTTTTTCATGTAGTCGCGGAGGCGTTTGATGATACGCGCTTCCAATTGGCGGGTCCGTTCCTTCGTAATACCGTATTTATCGCCCAAGTCATCCAAGGTGAGGGGGTGGTCGGACAGGATGCGGTTTCGAAGAATGTCCTCATCTCGCTCCTCAAGGGTTGTTATGAACTCGGCGAGCTTGGCCCGAAAGAGAGTTTTCAGCTGATGATCGGCAATCTGCTCGTCCGCCGGTTCTTGGTGGGACGGCAAGACATCCAGCAGCGTGCTTTCCTGATTTTCTCCGATCGGCTGGTCGAGCGATAATTCCCAGTTGCCGAGGCGCTGATCCATTTCGATGACGTCGCGCTCGCGCACGTTCAGGCGATCAGCGAGCAATTTGGTGTCGGGCGCGAAGCCGTCCCGTTCGAGCTTTGCTTTTTCCTTTTTTAAATTATAGAACAGCTTTCGCTGATCCTGAGTCGTTCCGACCTTGACTAGCCGAAAGGTATGCAACAAGTATCGCAGAATATAGGCCCGCGACCACCAAGCGGCATAGGCATAGAAGCGCACGTTTTTCGAGGGGTCGAATTTCTTGATGGCTTGCATCAGACCGACGTTGCCTTCTTGAATCAGGTCCATGTGATCGGCGCCGGTATGCAGGTACTCGGCTGCGATCGAGACCGACACGCGCAGGTTGGCCATGATGAGCTTGACAGCCGCTTCGCGGCTGCCGTGCGTTTGGTACTCTTGAAAAAGCTGAAGCTCCTCTTCTTTGGAAAGGTACGGGTATCGGCGCACCTCGGCCAGGTACTGCTGCAATGCCGTGACCGGTACCACCGCAGTCGTATCGGCTCGGGGGCTTGTTTCGTGTTCAGGAGCCGGGCTAAGCTCGGTGCTGGCAGGAATCTCGTTCGGCTCTGTCTGAGAGGGCTCCGATTCTTCAGGCTCGTCCGGCTGCGTATCTGTCTCGTCGAGGATGGCCATGAAGAAGGGAGACTACACTAGATTCCTAGGCTGCAACAATGCTGAAAAAGTCCCGCCCGCTCATGCGGACATGAAGAAGGTAGAAGGCGCACAATCTTTCCCATCGCATGAATATGGGGGTTGTGACAGGTCGCTTCCCTACAATTAGACTCGGAGAATTTCGGTCTTTTTTTGGTTGACAGTCGGGGCAGAAAGAGGGTTATCCTGTCAGCTTCTTAGCTTCTAAATATTCAATGTTTAATGATAAATTGTCCGCGCGTCACAGGTAACGATTGAGCGCACCGCTTTCCGTCAGAAACATATGACTACTCCTTTCGATAGCATCGAAAACGCAATTCGGGACGTCAAGAAGGGAAAGTGCGTCATCTTGGTGGACGACGAGGATCGCGAGAATGAAGGTGATCTCGTTATTGCAGCGGAGAAAGTGACTCCGCACGTGATCAACTTCATGGCGACGCATGCTCGAGGCCTGATTTGTTTGGCTCTGGCGCCTGAACGGGTAGAAGAGCTGCAATTGCCGCAACAGGCTTCCGAGAATACCGCTGTGTTCGGCACCGCCTTTACAGTATCGATCGATGCGCGAAAGGACATTACGACGGGGATCTCGGCCGCCGATCGGGCCACGACGATTCATGTGGCGATCGACCCAAAATCCAAGCCGAGCGATCTCGCGCGACCTGGTCACGTTTTTCCGCTCAAAGCGCAAACAGGTGGAGTGCTTCGTCGCGCCGGACAAACGGAAGGATCTGTCGATCTGGCCAGGTTGGCCGGGCTTCGCCCTGCCGGCGTGATATGCGAGATCATGAACGCAGACGGCACCATGGCCCGCGTTCCTGAACTGACAAAGTTTGCCAAGATCCATAAGCTCAAGATAGTCACGGTCAAGGCGTTGATCGAATACCGCATGAAAAGAGAGACCTTCGTCAAACGTGTCACCAGCGCACGGTTGCCCACAACCTTTGGCGAGTTCGAAGCGGTGGCGTTCGAGAATCAGATTGACGGCGTAACGCATATTGCCTTGGTCAAGGGGCATGTCGACGGCGGTCCACCGACGCTTGTCCGCGTACACTCCGGCTGTTTGACGGCTGATGCATTGGGATCGTTGCGTTGCGATTGCCGTGATCAATTGCATGCAGCGATGGAGATCATTCAGAAGGAAGGCCGCGGAGTGCTCCTCTACCTGAATCAAGAAGGCCGCGGGATCGGGTTGCTGAACAAGATCAAGGCCTATGGCTTGCAGGATCAAGGGAGTGATACGGTCGAAGCCAATCTGCAGCTCGGGTTTAAGGCGGATCTCCGGGACTATGGAGTCGGTGCGCAAATTTTGGCGAACCTCGGACTGCACCAGATCAAGTTGATCACGAATAATCCGCGTAAGATCGTGGGGATCGAGGGCTACGGCCTCAAGGTCGTCGAACGTGTTCCTGTCGAGATCCCCCCGCGTGCGGCGAATGTTCGGTATCTTCGGACGAAGAAAACGAAGCTGGGGCATATTCTCAAGAAGGTCTGAAGGTCGCCGCCCACTTCCTATTCTCCGGATCTGGGCCAAGACGGCTGTTGAAAGATGAAATCTACGAAGATGAGGCGTTCCATGGTGGGATTGAAGTTCGGCATTGTTGCCGCGAAGTTCAATCAGCGCGTTACCAGCAAGTTGCTCGATGCCTGTATCAATACCCTCGAGAAACGTGGTGTGGATACAAGGAACATTGATGTGGTGAGGGTGCCGGGAGCGTTCGAAATTCCGCTTGTGGCCCGCACACTGGCCAAGTCGAGCCGGTTCGATGCAGTGATCTGCTTGGGAGCGGTGATTCGCGGTGACACGCCTCATTTCGAATATATCAGCTCCGAGGTGAGCCGTGGGATTGGTCAAGCAGCATTGGATACCGATGTGCCGATCATCTTCGGTGTGTTGACCACGGAAACGATCGCACAGGCGGAGGAACGAGCCGATCCGGAGAGGTTCAACCGTGGTGGTGATGCGGCCACGTCCGCGATCGAGATGGTGCTGGTCATGAGACGGTTGAAGGGAATCGACCAAGAGCCGGATGCGGGTCGGTCGGCTCATCCACGGCAGGCCGCGCAGCGGCATGCGAACTAGCGTATGGGATCCCGTCATCAGGCCCGCGAGCGAGCCTTGCAGATTCTGTTTCAGCACGACATTCACGGGAAGGCCGATATTCACCTGGACGAGTTCTGGCATGAATACTCCGCGTCCGATGAGACGAAAGAGTTCGCGGAACGGCTGGTGAAGGGCGTGATGGAACATAAGAAGGAACTCGACGCCACCATCGGCAAGTATGCGACGAATTGGAGGGTGGGTCGTATGCCGATCGTCGACCGCAATATCTTGCGTGCTGGACTGTATGAATTGCTGTGGTTGGATGAAGTGCCCGCGAAAGTCACGATGGACGAAGCCATCGAACTCGCGAAGAGTTTCGGCGACGACGAGGCTTCAAAGTTCGTGAACGCGATTCTCGACAAAGCCTTGGCTACCGAGTCGCGGCTGGCGGAGAAGCGGGCGGATCCGGCTCGGGCGGTTTGGAGGAGAGCGGAAGGTGATTGAGCGGTATACGCGTCCTCGCATGAAAGCTATTTGGGATCTCAAGCATAAGTATGAGATCTGGCTGGAAGTTGAGTTGCAAGCGTGCGCCGCGTTCGAGCGGGTGGGACAGGCACCGCGCGGAACGGCGGCAAAGATCCGTAAGCACGCGAAGATCAATGTCGAACGAATCGCCGAGATCGAAAAGGTCACCAAGCATGACGTGATCGCCTTCCTCGAATCCCTCATGGATACGGTGGGACCGGAGCACCGGTTTCTCCATATGGGGCTTACGTCATCGGACATTGTCGACACGTCACTCGCTGTGCAAATGACGGAAGCCCTCGATCTGATTCTGGAGGGAATCGAGGAGTTGCTGGTCGTACTGAAACGACAGGCGTTTCGGTATAAGAGCCAGGTAATGGTCGGACGCTCACACGGGATTCACGGCGAGCCGATCTCCTTCGGGCTTAAACTCGCTCTCTGGTACGAAGAAGTCCGTCGCCACCAGGAACGTCTGCGGTCGGTGCGGAATGAGATCGCAATCGGCAAACTGTCCGGTGCGATGGGAACCTTCGCGCATCAGGGCCCCGATATCGAAGACTATGTCTGCGCACAACTCGGCTTAAAAGCGGATCCGGTCTCCAACCAAGTGGTCCAACGGGACCGTCATGCGTCCTATTCGACGGCGCTCGCGTTGCTGGCGGCAAGCATCGAGAAATTTGCCGTCGAGATCCGCCACCTTCAGCGTACCGAAGTACTCGAAGCCGAAGAGTTTTTTTCAGAAGGTCAAAAGGGGTCGTCGGCGATGCCGCATAAACGGAACCCGATCGTCTCGGAAAATCTGTGCGGCTTGGCGCGGCTGGTGCGGGCCAACAGTGTGGCGGCGATGGAAAATGTGGCCCTCTGGCACGAACGTGATATCAGTCATTCGTCGGTTGAGCGGGTAATCATGCCGGACAGCACGATTTTGATCGACTACATGCTTGCCAAGATCACCGATCTGATCAGACATTTGATCGTCTATCCGGACCGAATGCGCCGAAACCTGGAACTGACCGGGGGACTCATTTATTCGCAGCGGTTACTGTTAGCCTTGGTCGACAAAGGTGCGCAGCGAAAGGAGTCGTACGAAGCCGTTCAGCGCAATGCCATGGCCTCCTGGAGGGGAGGAGGTGGGTTGCAGGAACTGGCAGCGAAAGATCCATTTATCTCGCAGCATCTGAAAAACCAAGAAATCGCAGCCTGTTTCAACCCGAAGTACTATCTGCGTCATCTCGATCAGATCTATCGGCGGGTATTCGGGCGAGGCAAGTCACGTTCATTCGGCCCCGGGAAGAAGGGAACGAGATCATGACTCGATCGCTCGTGACGGGACTGATGCTCATGTGGTTGACGGTGGGACCCTTGTTATCCGGCGTTCAGGCTACGGCGGATCGTGAGAAGCTCCTTAGCGAGCCCGGAGTGTATGGCACGTTTGCAGTGTTTGCTCTCGACGAGGAGTGGGCCAAACAGGAACCCTCGACCCGCATCGCTCATCTGGCGACATTCAAGGGCGTCGTCGAACAGTATCGGGAGAAAGTGGCGATCGATCTGTACCTGCTTCGTGGACTGTCCGATCAGGCCGATCTGTTGGTCCGAATCCACGCGACGGAATTGCGTGATACACAGGAATTTCTGGTCGATTTGCGGAGCAGCCAGTTCGGGAAACATCTCAAGACGGCCGGGGTCATGCACGGGCTCACCAAAAAACCGAATTATGTTCCAGGATTCCCGGATCAGGTGAAGGCTGAATTGAAAACCCTCAGCGAGCCGGGTCCGAAGCCCTATGCCATCGTGATCCCGATCAGAAAATCGCCCGAATGGTGGGGGCTGGATCAGGAGAAACGTGCGGCGATGATGCAGGAGCATACGGCGGCGACGCTGCCCTATCTGAAGACGGTCAAGCGAAAGCTTTACCACTCCAGTGGGTTGGACGACCTGGATTTCATCACCTATTTTGAAACATCCAAGCTGGAGGACTTTCATAGCCTGGTGTTGTCGCTCGAGAAGGTGAAGGAATTCCACTATACGCGCCGATTCGGAAACCCGACCTTGCTCGGGACGATGAAATCGTTGGACGAGATCATTGAAATGTTGGCGCAGTGAGCTGAATCATCGAGGTCCATCATGGCGACAGGGACGCTTCTTTACGAAGGGAAAGCGAAGAAGATCTTTTTAACGGGTAACCCGGATCAGGTCGTTCAGTACTTCAAGGACGATGCCACGGCCTTCAATGCACAGAAGCGCGGCACCATCGTCGAAAAAGGTGTCATCAATAACAAGGTGTCGGAGCGGCTTTTCCGGCTCTTGGAACAAAACGGTGTCCGTACGCACTTTGTGGAGCGACTGAACGATCGGGAGATGCTCACGAAGAAGGTGAGGATCGTGCCCGTTGAAGTCGTGGTGCGCAACGTGGTGGCGGGCAGTTTGGCCAAACGGCTCGGACTGAAAGAGGGGAATCGGATTGATCCGCCCGTTGTCGAGTTCTATTACAAGAACGATGTGCTCGGCGATCCGCTGGTCAATGACGATCACCTTCGGCTGATGAACGTGGCGACACCAGGAGTGTTGCGTGAGCTGCGCGAGTTGGGTCACGCGGTGAACAAGATCCTCAAGCCATTCTTTGCTGAACGGCAGATGCGGTTAGTCGACCTCAAATTGGAGTTCGGCGTCTTCCATAACAAACTGATCCTGGCGGACGAAATTTCTCCAGACACGTGCAGGTTCTGGGATATGACGACCGGGGAATCGATGGATAAGGATCGGTTTCGAAAAGATATGGGCAAGATCGAGGAGGCGTATCAGGAGGTGTTAAAACGGGTCTGCGGGTAGTGGAGGCCCTGAGTCTTGTCCGCTCAAGCACCTCAACTCGACGCACTCAGTTTCGCCGTCGCTCGGCACGCGAAACTTGCTCCGTTCTAAGCGAAGCTTAACGGAGCATCGAACATCGCGAGCCGTCCTCAACGCGGACCGCTCGGGCTCAACGAGTGCGGTGACTCGAGTGTGGGTGGTATCGCGGAACAAGACCAAGAGCCTCCTCCTGATCTTTGGGGGAAGGAAAAAGAGATGCTGCGGGCGTACCTGAATTATGGCCTGATCGCATCGGTGGTGGTCTGGGCGGCCATTGTAGGCATGATGGCCTATCGGTTGAACGAGTCGCCCTGGCGCTGGGCCTTTGTCGGCTTGGTGTTTGCCGGCGGGCTAACCGTCGCGGCCATCTTGTGGATCAAGAGATACGTCGACCGACAGGCCAAATCGGCCGATCAGAGGAGTCAAGAGTGAAAGTCAAAATTCATGTGACGCTGAAGCAAGGGATACTCGATCCGCAGGGTAAGGCAATCGAGCATGCGTTGGACTCGCTGGGGTTCAAGAATGCCGCGAATGTTCGGGTAGGAAAGTACCTGGAGCTGGAACTCCTGGAGACGGATAAAGCAAAGGCCGAAGTTGAGGTCAAGTCAATGTGTGAGAAGCTCCTGGCGAATACCATCATTGAAGAGTACCGGTACGAGTTGGGGTGATGTGGCGAGGCGACAGCACTTGGTTTCGTGCTCGCGCAACGCGCACGCAGGTTGATTGGATTTCGATTAAAGCGGGGGATGCTCGTTGCATGCGCGTAGTAAAGCCAAGTGCTGTCGCCTCGCCTCGTAGAATGACGGGGGACCAATGAATATTGGAGTGGTGGTTTTCCCAGGCAGTAATTGCGATCACGATTGTCGGTACGTTGTTCGGAATGTGCTAGGGCAAGATGTGACGATGGTGTGGCATAAGGAGACGTCACTCGCGGGTTTGAATGCGGTCATCCTGCCGGGCGGGTTTTCGTACGGCGATTATCTCCGGACGGGAGCGATTGCGCGGTTCTCTCCCGTCATGCAGGCGGTGAAGCAATTTGCTGCTGAAGGTGGATTGGTGCTCGGGATTTGCAATGGATTCCAGATTCTCCTCGAGGCGGGGCTGTTGCCCGGCGCCATGTTACGCAATAAGTCGTTGCACTTCATCTGCCGCGAGACCTACGTGAAGGTGGAGAACGCCGCTACGCCGTTTACGAATGAGTGCAAATCAGGACAGGTGCTCAAAATCCCGATCGCGCATGCGGACGGGAACTACTATACCGATCCCGTGACACTGGCGAGCCTTCGGGCGAACGCCCAAGTGGTCTTTCGCTATTGCACGGCAGATGGAGCGGTCACAGAAGAGGCTTGCCTGAACGGTTCGCTCGACAATATTGCAGGCATTCGCAATGCCGAAGGGAATGTGCTGGGCATGATGCCGCATCCGGAGCGCTGCGCAGAGGCGGTGCTTGGTAATGACGACGGTCGGTTGATCTTCCAATCGATCATCGCGTCGTTGGGGCACAAAAATTTAGCGCACGTGCGGTAAACGCTCAACGTGCGGGAACAGTCGAACGAGATCGACACTTGATCGAGAGCGTCGCCGAAGGATTGAAGATGAGAAGTGGTCGCGGTAAAGTGTGGAGGCAGTCAGTCGGTATCAGTCATGATCTTCTTTCATACATGAGGAGGGTTGCGATGAGAGGTGTAGGTGCAGTATTGGCGGCAGTTGGTTTGTTGGCCTTAGGTTCGGGTGTCAATGTGTTTGCTGCGTCGGATGACGGCAGCAAGGTGACGATAACGAGTCCGGCACAGGGGGCCAAGGTGGCGAGTGAGGTCGAGGTGGTCTACGAACTCACGAAGGGTAACCACGCGACGCACGTGCATTGCTTTGTGGATGGGGAATACCAGAAGGGATGGAAAGGGACGGTCAAGGGGATGTCATCGGGCAGCCATGAGATCAAGGTCGTGGCGGCAGATAAAGATCATCAAACGCTAGCCGCTGAATCAGCCGTGAAGGTGGAAGTACAGTAGAACAATCGGGTTTTGCCTTTCAATCATCTGACCGGCGAGGCACTCGATGGAGTGCTTCGCCGGTTACGCTTGCAGCGCTTGTGACTGCGGCATGCATGTCCAGGAGCTGAACAGTCGGGAGATTGGAATATCCCGTGGAAGTCTTTATCGCTGTGACCTTTAGGACATGATGCAGAACGGCACATCGCATATCACCAAGGATCTCATCGCTCAACACAATCTGACGGGCGAGGAATACCAAAAAATCATCGGCATTCTCGGGCGCGAACCCAATCTGACGGAATTGGGCATGTTCTCCGTCATGTGGTCCGAGCACTGTTCATACAAGAGTTCGCGTGTGCACTTGAAGAAGCTGCCGACGACCGGGCCCCGTGTCGTGCAAGGACCCGGCGAAAACGCCGGGGCGATCGATATCGGCGAAGGTTTGTGCGTCGTCTTTAAAATGGAGTCGCACAACCATCCGTCGTTCATCGAACCCTATCAGGGAGCAGCCACGGGAGTCGGCGGGATTCTGCGCGATATCTTTACCATGGGGGCGCGGCCGATCGCGCTGCTCGATTCATTGCGGTTCGGGGAATTGCATTCGCAGAAAAATCGTCATCTCATGAAGGGAGTCGTCTCCGGTATTGCGGGATACGGCAATTGCATGGGGGTCCCTACCGTGGGAGGCGAAATCGTCTTCAACGACATCTATGCGCTCAATCCGTTGGTCAACGTCTTTTGTTTGGGTCTTGCTCACAAGGACAAGATATTCCGCGGCACGGCAGCGGGCGTCGGCAATCCCGTGATTTATTTCGGCTCCAAAACCGGGCGCGATGGGATCCATGGTGCAACAATGGCCTCGGATTCGTTCGACGATCAATCGGAACAAAAACGTCCGACGGTGCAGGTCGGCGATCCTTTTACCGAGAAATTGCTGCTGGAGGCGTGTTTGGAATTGATGGAGCGCGATGTGCTCGTCGGGATTCAAGACATGGGCGCCGCGGGTCTGACGAGTTCTTCCTGCGAAATGGCTTCACGCGCCGGCAACGGGATCGAGCTGGACTTGACCGTGGTGCCGAGGCGCGAACCCGGCATGACGCCATATGAAATCATGCTGTCGGAGTCTCAAGAGCGTATGTTGATGGTGGCGAAAGCCGGCAAGGAAGACGAGTGCATCGCGATTTGCCGGAAGTGGGATCTGGATGTTGCGGTGGTTGGAAAGGTGACGGCCGATGGAATCTTGCGTGTGACGGATCAGGGAAAGGTCGTCGCGGAAATTCCGGCCAAGGCGTTGGCCGACGACGGCCCGCGTTATGACCGGCCCTATCAGCCGCCGGCTTACCAAGACATGTTGACGAACCTGAATTACGACGCCATCCCCGATATGAAAGATGCGAATGCGGCGTTGCTGGCGCTGTTGGAATCGCCGACGATCGCCAGCAAACGGTGGGTGTACGAACAGTACGATCATATGGTGCGAACGAACACGACGGTGCGTCCCGGATCCGACGCGGCGGTAGTGCGGATCAAAGGCACGAACAAAGCGGTGGCGATGACGGTCGATTGCAACAGCCGCTATTGTCTGTTGCATCCCTATGAAGGCGCCCGTCTGGCTGTGGCTGAGGCGGCGCGCAATCTGGTCTGTTCGGGTGCCGAACCGATCGGGTTGACGGATTGTCTCAATTTCGGCAACCCGGAACGGCCCGACATCATGTGGCAGTTCGTCATGGCGATCGAAGGGATGAAAGACGCCTGTGAGCACTTCCAGATCCCCATCGTGAGCGGGAACGTCAGCTTTTACAATGAAACCAACGGGCTATCGATCTATCCAACACCCATGCTGGGTATGGTAGGACTTATCGAAGATTCCGAAAGAACGCTGACCCAGTGGTTCAAGCAGGAAGGTGACGATATTATCTTGCTGGGCTCCACTCGAGAGGATTTGGGAGGATCCGAGTACATCAAGGTCGTTCACGCTCGCGAACAGGGATCGCCGCCGTACTTAAGCCTGGATACGGAAAAAGCGCTGCATGATTGCGTACTTTCACTGAGCCGTGACGGACTCTTGCAGTCCGCGCACGATTGTTCAGAAGGCGGCCTAGCCGTTACATTAGCGGAAAGTTGCATCTCTGCACCAGAACAGACCCTGGGCGCTGTGGTAAGATTGACTAGAGGCCGGCTCCGAAAAGATGCTGTTCTCTTCGGCGAGAGTCAATCGAGGGTGGTGATTTCCGCACTACCGGCTCATCAACAGGCGATTCTCGATCGGGCAAGGCGTTTTGGTGTGCCGGTGGTAGTGATCGGAGCGGTCACTGGTGACCGACTCATCGTCCATATGAACGATGAACATTCAACGGAACAAGTGATTGATCAGCCGGTTGGGATTCTGCATGCTCGGTGGGGCCTTTCCTTGGAGCGAACGCTGATCCAAGACTAGTCAAGAGACCGCTGAGGATCATGAACAAAGAACTGCCAATTCTATCTCCCGACAAGTTTCACGACGAATGCGCCGTCTTCGGCATCTTCGGCCACGAAGAAGCCGCCAATCTAACCTATTTGGGGTTGTATGCGCTGCAGCATCGCGGGCAAGAGGCGTCCGGGATTGTTGCGGGAGATGGGGAACAGTTCTTCATGCAGAAAGGCATGGGTCTTGTCGCGGATATTTTTCACAAATCGGTGCTCGAGAAGTTGCCCGGGCACATGGCCATCGGACACAATCGTTACTCTACCACCGGGGGCCACGATTTGAAGAATGTGCAGCCCCTCACCGTGAATTTTGCGCTCGGCAATTTAGCCTTGGCTCACAACGGCAATCTGATCAATGCCCAAATGCTCCGGCACGAACTGGAAGCCTACGGGGCGATCTTCCAGTCCACATCGGACAGCGAAGTCATCATCCATCTCATCGCGCATTCACGCGCGGATTCCTTTCTCGCACGGGTCGTCGATGCGCTGAACCAGGTGCGTGGCGCGTTCTCTGTTGTGTTGATGACCGACAACGGCCTGATCGCCGCGCGTGATCCCTACGGACTCAGGCCTCTGTGTATCGGGCGCCTCCGCAGCGGCTGGATTGTGGCCTCGGAGACCTGCGCGTTTGACTTGCTCGATGCCGAGTATGTTCGAGAGGTTGAACCGGGCGAGTTGATCGTGATCAGCGATCAAGGGCTCGACAGCCACCATCCGTTTCCCAAGAAGGATCCGGCCATGTGTGTGTTCGAGTATGTCTATTTTGCCAGGCCTGACAGCCGAATTTTTGGGGCCAACGCCGTCTATGCCACCCGCAAGGCGTTGGGGCGGCAGTTGGCTCAGGAGTCGTGGGTGCCGGCGGATGTCGTCATTCCTGTCCCGGACTCTGGCGTGCCGGCGGCGCTCGGCTATTCCGAAGGAGCAGGGGTCCGCTTTGAAACCGGGTTGATCCGCAACCACTATGTCGGACGGACGTTCATCGAGCCGGAACAATCGATTCGCCACTTCGGTGTCAAGGTAAAGCTGAACGCAGTGCCCGAAGTATTGGATGGGAAACGAGTCGTCGTCGTCGACGATTCGTTGGTTCGCGGCACGACGAGCCGCAAGATCGTCAAGATGATCCGACAAGCCGGAGCGAAAGAAGTCCATATGCGGATCAGCTCACCGCCGATTCTCTCGCCTTGTTTCTACGGAATCGACACCCCGACAAAAAAGGAGCTCATCGCATCCGATCATTCAATAGAAGAAATCCGCAAGTACATCACCGCCGACAGTTTGGCGTATCTCAGTCTTGACGGCATGCTGAAATCCGCACCGAGGACGCCCGATCAGTACTGTACTGCCTGTTTCACAGAGCGCTATCCTATCCCGTTTACCCGCGCAGAAGAGCTTCAGCTGGGCCTATTCGAATCAGCACGCTGAGCGTTTCTGTACGGACGATATGACACCTCCCGACAGCGACAACACGAATGAGTCTGAGACCAGAGGTCGACTCCGAGTGCCGGTTGACTATCCTGTCTTAGTTACGGGAGATGAAGGGTCAGGCCATGGGACAGTGAGGAATCTGACGCTCGCCGGAGGTGAGATTGAGAGCCATGTCCAGGTCCCCGTCGGGGCGCATGTGTGTCTCCATGTGCATCCTCCGGGCGCTCGGCCCCCGATCATCATTGGCCTCGCCGTCGTCCGTTGGAAGCACGGTGATCGATTTGGACTCGAGTTCGTTCGATTTGAAGGCAAGGCGAAGGAACAGCTCGAGGACATGCTGAATCAGCGAGACGCGGTAGACTAGTTCTATCCCCGCCATGCGGTTGCCCTCAAAAAAATTGCCATGGTAGGATGCAGTCTTCAAGAGCTGAAGGCCTATGCAGCTGCTAAGCTTTTCCATGAAGCATAAAATCGTGGTCTGTCGATCACGGGAGGTTGCGATGAAACGGATACTATTGGCGTGTGGACTGCTGACCTTTCCGGTGCTGTGTGTTTCTCTGGTTCTTGCAGCCGGATTATTCCGGGTTGGAGAAAAGGCCCCGTCCTTCACTCTCACGGCCATGACCGGCGAAACCATATCGCTCGAATCCTACAAGGGCAAGGTCGTGGTGTTGGGACTGTTTCACATTTGTGACCCTTGCATGATGCAAGGGAGTACATTACAGAAGGTCCATGAGTCTACGCGAGGCAAGAACGTGGCAGTGCTGGGAGTCAATTCGTCGGGTGACGGTAAGCCGGAGGTCGGCGAATTCTTGTCTGGTTTCCCGGTCAAAGTCACCTATCCCTACCTTCTGGATCCCGCCAAGGTTACCGATAAACTCTATGGTGGGGGAAGGTTTATCCCAAATGTCTATGTGATCGACCAACACGGAGTCATCCGTTGGCAGCGGGTCGGTAATATGGAGTTGGCCGCAGCCGACGTGATTGTTGCAGAGGTTGAAAAGCTGTTAGCGGGTGGAAACAAGATGTAACGAGAGTCGAATGTTTGTGAGTGCTCGCTGACCGCCTGCCAAGACTCAAATTTAGAACGCTGGTGACCGGTCAAGGCACGCTGTGAGAGAAGTTCCGGCGATCGACTTGCGGACAATGTAAGAAGAGACGGCGAGGAGACAAAGAAGCGATGGATGAGATCGAGGAAGGGAAACACAATTTCCTGGAAATCATACGAGGGGTCGACGGATCTGTGCAAGTAGTGATTCCTGTGACTTCCTCCAACAGCATGTTCTTGATCTCGTTGACGAAGGGGCCGAACCGGAAATTCATCACCGTGTCGGAAGACGACATTATCGACTTACCCAACGACGCGAGCATTCAGGCGAAGATCACCAAGACGATCAAGGATGCCATCTCAGCTCTGTGAATTCTGTGGGGTCGTGAGCGGCCGGTTCTTGCTATGAAGCAAATCTTACCCGGTATCTGGCAGTGGTCGTGGTTTTCAGATGAAAAGCAGCTCGACTTCAACGGCCTGTTGCTGACGATCGGTGAATACAAGATTCTCGTTGATCCCCCTCCGATGACTGTCGAAGCGAGAGAGATTGTCCGACGGGAGGAGCCGATCGACTACATCATTGTTACCAACCGAGATCACCTTCGAGAAGCTCCCGCCTATCAAGCCGAGTTGAATTGTCAATTGTACGTGCCGGAGGCTGACGCAACCCAGATGGAAGTGAAACCGACAAGGACTTACAAAGACGGTGAACTCCTGCCAGGTGGGATCTGGGCAGTCCATCTGAGGGATCAGAAGTCTCCTGGAGAATCCGCTTTGTTTATTGAACGGGGACGCGGTGTTCTGATCGTAGGGGATGCGTTGATCGGCAAACCGCCTGGCTCGGTACGCCTGCTTCCTGATGAAAAGTATGCCGATCTCGCAAAAGCCAAGGAGGGACTCCGCCGGCTCTTGAAGTACAGCTTCGACAGTCTTCTCGTTGGAGATGGCACCTCCATCCTGGTCGGTGGCAAGCAGCAGGTGGAACAACTGCTGTCGGTGACGCCATGACTTTGCGGAACGGCCTTTCGGAAGAATTGAATCGCCAAGGCAACGAGCACTTCTCGCGAGGGTACTACACCGAGGCGTATACCTGTTACGCCAAGGCGTTGGAGTGTGATCGGTTCACCGGTGATCGGCGAGCCCTCGTCGCCACACTCGGCAACCTGGGCAACATTTGTGCGGTCAGCGGACGGCGGGATGCAGCTCAGGCGCACTATCAGGAAGTTTTGGAACTGCAAAAGATCCTTGGCGATGAGAAGGGCATCGGAACGACGCTGGCAAATCTGGGCAATCTCCGGGCGGATGCCGGTGAATGGGACCGGGCGCGGGCATACTATCTGGAGGCCCTTGACCTCATGAACAAAACGCATGATGAAGCGGCCCAAGCCGTGTTGTTCTCCGACCTTGGTTTGGTGGCCAGGGAAACCTGTCAGTTTGACGAAGCGATCCAGTTTTACGAGCGGTCGTTGGCGTTGATGCGTCGGTTGGAGAACCTGGGTGGCGTCGCGGACGCGTGGCGCATGATCGGCCGCACGTTCTTGATCCAACAACGCTACGACGAGGCCATTGCGTGTTGTCAAACCAGCCAATCGATCTCTGAGCGGTTGCGCGACGAACTCCGTGCGGGTGGCGCCCGTTACGTGCTGGTTCAATGTTATGAGGAGGTGGGGCGTCTGCAAGATGCTGCAGATCTGCTCGAACAGGTCGTGACGATGGACCGCAAATATCGCCTGCCGAAACTTGAAGAAAACACACAGCGCCTAAAGATACTCCAGGCCCGACTCGCCGAGGGATGCATGCATGAGTGAGCCGACTTCAGCATGGGCGCAACTTCGCACTGAACTGGTGCGGTCGTTCCCCCGATTCTACGAATTGGAGCCCAATGGACCGCTCATGATGGATCTTGGGGAGGATGGTTGGCTTTTGGAGGTCAGGCCAGAAGGCACGGTCCTGTGCCAATATGGTGTGGCAATGGATGATGTCATGGCCCTGATGTCGGAAGGAACGCCGGAGGATTTGGGAACCGACGAAGTTGCGAAGCAGGCCAAGTATTTTCTCCAGCCGACGGTGGCCAAGTATAGGGCACTCCTGCTGCAATCTGGGTTTGTCGAGGAAACCGAGATGACCGACGAGTTTGTAGCGGTCACATTTGCACGTGCCGTCGATCTGCAGAATCGCCCCAAACTGGAAGACCTTCTGCGATGGTGTTGCCGGCAAATCGGGAGTGCATCGTAATGCAACGCATTACGAACTTCGATGAGTTTCGCGACGCCATTTCGGCCTATCGCTTACCCCGGGTGTTGTTAGCGGCGCTGGAACTGGATCTCTTTACGACGATCGGCGAACGATCATGGACGATTCCCGATCTTGCCAAGGAACTCAAGGTCAGCGAACGAGGTCTGAGCATTCTCTGTCGTAATCTGGCCGCTTCCGGAGTCCTACAAAAAAGGGGAGCCATCTATAAGAACACCCGGCTGGGCGCGACGGCGCTGAATGCCAACCATCGCGCCTATCGCGGCGGGTATTTGAACCTCATCCGAACCCATTGGGCAGATTGGATGCGACTGTTGGAGTCCGTGCGGAGCGGGTTGCCGATCGATCATGATACTCCCGACAGTCCAGACTACCGTCGACAATTTACGTGGGCCATGCATCACCGGACCTTGGAGATTGCTCCGGCAATTGCGGCACAACTTCACATGAGTCGTGCTAAAACTCTACTGGACCTCGGCGGAGGGCCCGGCACGTATGCGATGGCATTTCTTGCGAAGAATCCCAAGCTTCGTGCTACCGTGTGTGATCGAGAAGCCGCTCTTGAGGTCGCCAAAGAAATTGCCAGTACTCATAGGACGGGGCGGCGGCTCTCCTACCTCCCGCTCGATTTTTCAAGGGATCCGATTACGGGAGCCTATGACGTCATTTGGTACTCCAATGTGCTGCATATTTATTCACCTGAAGATAATCAGGCCATCTTTCGCCGCGCCCTGGCTGCGTTGATGCCGGGTGGTCGACTCATCATCCAAGATGCGTTTCTGCACGATCGCGAAGGGTTGTATCCACTGGAAGCAAGTCTGTTTGCGGGATCGATGCTGCTGTTCACGGAAGGTGGAAACACCTATTCAGCCTCGCAGACGGCGGAGTGGTTGAAAAAGGCCGGATTCGTCGGTATCAAGATGCACGCGCTTAAGAAGGGGACGGGGGACTGGGAGGATGGGATTTTAGAGGCATCGGCTCCTGGTCCACGTCTAAGAGCGACCGCCCGCCGAACACGATCAGTAGGAAATTGAGGAACCCGCTGACTCCGCTCGCCATTATGATCGGAGCCGCGTCGGAATCGATGTTGAGCATCTGAATGATCGTCGCGACGTCCATGGCCAGTCCAACCGTTGCGTAGATCACGCAAACCATCGCGGCCCATCGGAACCTTAGCCAAACCAAGACAGCGAGCGCGAGTGGGAACAGGATAAAAAAGCCGAGTCTCCACGCCAAGCCTGGCGCCATGGATGTGGCGTTCTGATTCAAGAGCAGTCCCGCCTCGACGAAAAGCAAGCCTAGTAACAGAGTCAGTAAGGCAGTTCGTTTCATCCAGCGACTATAGACCGTAGAGGAAAACATCGGCAATGGGTGCCTTGTTGTCGGCAGTTTTGGGATGCTAGCCTGTTTCGTATGGATTTCGACGAGCGGACAGAGAGTCGTCTAAGCGAGCAGGTCTGCCTGCTCATCTATGACGCGGAATGTCGACTGTGTATTTCCACCAAGGCGAAACTCGAGCGGATGGGAGTTGACCAAGCAGGAACCAACGTCAGATTCCTTGCGTATCAAAGCGAGGAGGCCATGAAAGCACTGGGGCAGAACTATCGCCCTGGTCGCCCTGACATGGCGTTCTTAATCCGATCTTCAGGAGAAGTGCTCCAAGGCTTCGAAGCTTTTCTTCCCTTCATCCCTAACCTCCCTGGCGGAAAGCTTCTGCGATGGGGGTTAAGACTCCCTTTCGCAAGGCGGCTGACAGAATTGGGCTATCGCGTGGTCGCACGCCATCGGTATCGATGGTTTGGCAATGCCAAGCCGGTCGAGAAAACTGAAGCGAGCAATTCCATTCTTCCGTGATGCCCCCCTCTTTCGAGGGGATTCTTCCCACAGCGGGGAATTTACCGGCGATCTCCTCTCTTCCAGAATGCGCTCACTCCTGGAGGAGGGCATATGTCGCACATGCGGGTCGTGTCGCAGAGCATTTCTGGTTTCGTTCATGGGACAGACCGAAAATGTAACGCCTTCTGTCATGACCGTTCGAACATGCCGACCTGGTTGGCTGTCGTGGGACTTTGTCTTTCACTTTCTATCGGTCAAGCATGGGGTGAAGTAGGCACGGGAGAAAAAGGGGCGATTGTGGCGGCAGGGTTCGGTTACCAAATCGGCTCTTCATCGGTGATCGCTGTGAAGATATATGACGCAGGATCGGGCGCAATTTTATCCGATGAAGTTTATGAACTGACTGTCAAGGAAAGTGAGGAGACGGGCCAGACTAGTGAGCCACGGATTTTTGCCGGTGGAATCGGACTTGGTGCGACCGACCTTTCCAATTTTGTATTGCGGGTATACGACGCAAATACCGGGGTGTTCCAGTGGGAGGGACGACTCAACCTTGTTCAGCCCGACAAGAAAGGAGCGGGACACGTCATATCGGCTTCGATGCTACAGCGCGCAACTGTCACAAAGGTACACAGGATAGCAACGGTTACTGAACAACCTGTGTTCTTCCTGCGTGCATTGGATGCCGTAACCGGGTTATCTGCCTGGGAAGATGAATTTACAACGGTGGGCGCTCGGATTCCTCGAGTACAGCCGATCGCAAGCCGGTCGATCCGGCCGACCGTGATCACAACAGTCAGCTCCCATACATTTGACTTCAGAATTCGTATGTATGATCCCAGTGGGAAGAAGGTGCTTTGGGAGGATCAACTATCCCGCTTCGATGCTGATGAAGGCAGCCAAGAATCGTTCAGTGACCGAGCTCATCTCCTTCCACCCTGGCCCAATCAATCGCCGGAAGAGTCTGCCGCAGAGTTAATGTAACGACAACCCAAATCCGCTCTCTACCGATCCAGGATCATGGCGGAGCGAAGCTACGAGCGGTTCTGTTCGAAGCTCTCGAGCCACTGGCGGTGGAACTGTTCGTAAGAGACAAACAGTTTGTCTTGGAGTGCAGTTGCCACTGATGACTTTGCTTGGAAAGCATTCAGCAATTCACCGACACGGGCCATGCCCCATCGCTCGATTAAGTAGTGCGTCGCCGAATTCGCTTCTAAGTAGGCCACCGCCGAAGTACTGGCCGGTAGTGCGCTCCAGGAACCTTCCAAGTAGGTCAGCGGAATCACTTTGATATCTCCTCGCATGGCGTGGTCAAGGTCCGGCCACGCATCTCCGGTCAGTTGCATGGCAAGACCTTCGTTCAACCACGTAGGCAGCGCTCCGCTGCTCGCCCCCAAGCGGTCATGGAGCAGCGCATGGACATACTCGTGACGGAGCACGCTGGTGAGCCACTTCCTATCGGTCGTTGCTCCTTGCGTGGGGATCTGGATGCGTCCAAGATTGGGATCGTAAAGACCGTCGGCCCAAACCGGGCTTCCGGTCGCCCCTTGAAACGTATCCTTGGCATGGAGGACGACTATGATCGGCTTCGACGGGAAATGCCCAAACTTCTGTCCGATCTCTCGATAGGCTTCTTCAAGTATCTCCAGAACTGAGGCCCATGTATTCTGGTCTTCCTCGCCATCAAACTTCACCACAAAATGAGTGCTGCCTCTTACGGTCATGTGGGATTCAACCGACTGAGTGCGACGAATCTTGGCCGTGACGGCAGCCAGATAGGACTGAAGGGCTGGATCCTGCCGTGCTCGGTCGGCTGCTTGGCTTAAATGTTTCCCTGCTTCAGCCAGTTCATCTTGTTCTTGTAACAAGTCGGCCATAGCCAGATGTGGGAACGGCTCTTCTGGAACCAGCTTCATCAATTTCGTTAAGAATTCAACGCTCAGCGCACGGTCCCGCTGCTCCCAGTAGGCATGGGCGAGGTTTAAGAGGATCACAGGGTTGGAGTCGTCAATCTCGGCCGCTCTCTTAAACAACTTGATGGATGCCTTCGTGCCATTGAGTCGTTCCTGCTGCAACCCGAGATTGTTCCACAAGACTGCGACGAAGGGTTTGGATTTTCCGTCCGACAAGGCCGCTGGAGGAAGCTCTTTGAGTCTCGTCTCGGCAAGCGCCAGGTTATGCTTTTCGATCTCATCACGAATCGACTCTAGGAGTCCCTCGTGCGGAGTAGGCGGTATCACGCTCTGGTCGAGTGCACGAATCGGTGTCGCTTCACTCTCAGCTGACCGGATCTGTGGTGGAGCTGGAGGTGGCGCGACAGGCTCCATGGTTTCTGCGAGCTGCGTAGTTGGTGGTGGCATGACAGGCTTCAGGAACAGGTGGTACCCAACCAGGAGGGCCAGCCCCAATCCAAGCGGCGTGAGAATATGTGTAATGTTGCGGCGGTACATGGGCGCTCGACCACGAGTGTAGCACCCTAAGAAAAGGTGACCAAGCATTCGAGCAAAAACCGTCGGTGGACTCCGACATGCCGTTTGACCGGTTCATTGAGCGCTGGGAGGCACTATGTTACGATTCCGTACCGTATGCAGGGTGGTCCTACAGGATCGGGTCCGCACACATGGTTTGAGGAGTTGTTAGAACGCATCGCGCGACCTATCGAGTTCGCGAGCCGGGATGATTGCGCCCATTTGAAGACCGTCTCAAATCTGAGCGCGTTCATCTCCACGCAAGTCTTGTCAGCCCTTCGGCAAGAAACCTACTCCAAAGCTATTGAAGCTCGCCTGATTTCGTTGCGGGATCTGTTCGTCGATTTTCTGCCGGCGTTACCTCTCGACGAGCAACGTCGACGATTGCGGGCGGCTAAGCTGCTCATCAAGGCACTCCGAGTGGCTGGTCGGCCGCAGCCAGTCCATCCCAATGATTCGTCGGCACAATCTTCCCACGATTCTGAAGTGGCAAGTGTGAGGCGTCCTGATCTCTGGAACCTTGCGGTTCGGTTCGTCAAAGGTGTCGGACCCAAGCGCACCCATCTTCTGCAACGGTTACGTATTCAGACGGTAGAAGATGCGCTTTGGACCATCCCTTGGCGCTATGAGGATCGTTCAGTAATGACGCCGATCGGGAATCTCGTCCCTGGAATGGTGGCGTCGATTTGCGGGACGGTCGGCAAATGTGATGCAAAACGGACAAGAAATAGACGGTTGAGCGTGCTTGACGTCGGAGTCGAGGATCAGTCCGGGCGAATGCAGGTGGTCTTTTTCAACCAACCGTATCTGGAAGATATTCTGACGGTGGGGACTCGTGTGATGATGAGCGGGCGGGTGATTGCCGGTCGGCAGGGATGGATGGTGCCTCGAATGGATGTGGCCCAATACGAGATCATCGGAGAAGATACCGAATCGACGTTGCATGTCGGACGAATCGTTCCCATCTATCATGAAACCAAAGGATGGACATCTCGTCAGATGCGGGTGTTGGTGAGGAGCCTGTTGGCAGACCATGGGCTTGAGCTCCATGACCATTTACCGGTGCCCCTTCGGGCGCGGCAACGGTTGATCCCAATTCATCAAGCGCTGCAGGACGTCCATTTCCCGAAGACCGGCACAGATCCTCAGCTGCTTGAACGCGGGAAGACGTCAGCGCATCGGCGATTGGCGTTTGAGGAACTCCTGCTTCTTCAGGTGGCGTTAGCGACGAGACGTCGATTGATTCATGATGAGCCAAAGGAACTGCGCTTCAACCCGCGGACGCCGCTTCTCGAGAAGCTTGGTCGTCTCTTGCCATTTCGTCTCACGGCGGCGCAGGATCGCGTCATTCGCGAAATATTTCGAGACATGATCTCGACGCGCCCCATGAATCGCTTGGTGCAAGGAGATGTGGGGTCTGGGAAGACCGCGGTCGCCTTACACGCCATCGTGATAGCTTGCGGATCAGGATATCAGGCGGCCCTCATGGCACCGACGGAAATTCTTGCCGAGCAGCACTATCGAAACCTCTCCGGAACACTTCAGGCCTTGGGCCTTCAAACGATCCTCGTGCGCGGGGGAGAGAAGGCTTCGGTGAAGCGGGCACAAGCTGAACAGCTGGCCACAGGTGAAATTCAGGTGGCCATCGGCACCCATGCCCTCATTCAACAGGGTGTGAAATTCAAGAGCTTGGGTTTGGCGGTGGTCGATGAGCAGCACAAGTTCGGTGTGTTGCAACGGAAGACTCTGATCGATAAGGGCTATAACCCTGATGTCCTCGTGCTGACGGCCACTCCTATTCCACGGACGTTGGCCATGACGGTGTATGGCGATCTTGATGTATCGGTGATTGATGTGCTGCCGCCGGGACGAAAGCCGGTGCGCACGTTTCTATTCGGTGAGGGCCATCGGCGGCGAGCCTATCAGATCTTGCGAGATGAACTCCGCAACAAACGACAGGCATATGTGGTCTATCCGCTTGTGGAGGAATCGGAAAAGACCGACCTCCAGGCAGCGATTCAGGGCGCCGAACAGTTGCGGAACGGAGAATTTTCTGAATTCAGCGTTGGCCTGCTGCATGGACGTATGCAGGCAGCTGAAAAGGAAAAGGTGATGGCGGACTTCAAGACCGGCAACATCCAGTTGTTGGTGGCGACAACCGTGATCGAAGTCGGAGTCGATGTGCCGAATGCGACCATGATGATGATCGAACATGCGGAGCGATTTGGTCTTGCGCAGTTGCACCAATTACGTGGACGGGTGGGACGGGGCAGCCATCAATCCTATTGCCTGTTGATGACGGCGAATCTGGGGCAGAGAAAGACCCAGTTGGGACGGCGTCCAGGGGACGACAATCACGAGTCAGTGTCCACGGCGAGGGAGCGTTTGGAAGCGCTCGTCCGGTCCAACGATGGATTTGTGATTGCCGAGGACGATCTGCGGATCAGAGGGCCAGGAGAGTTCTTCGGCTTGCGCCAATGGGGGATGCCGGAATTTCGTGTGGCCAATCTGGTCCGAGACGGTGATTTGTTGCAGCAGGCCAGGCAAGAGGCTTTTTCATTACTGAAAGCGGATCCGGGCCTGAAAGAGCCGGCGCATGAAGGATTGCGTGAGGCGATGTTACGAAAATGGGAGAAGAAGCTCGAACTGGGTTCAATCAGCTAGGATATCGATGGGACTTCTACAGCGATTGAAAGACGATTTGCGAGCCGGGATCGCCACTCTGCGCCTGGGAACCGTCCATGCGGCCGGTCGCGCCCTGGAAGAGACGGAACTGCTCCGAATGAGGCTGGAACTCCGCAAGCTCGACCAGCAACTCTCAGATCTCTTCAAAGACATCGGTGAGCGGGCCGTCGACATGAAGGAGCGTGGCGAAACGGCGGAACGTGTCGTCTATGACGCCGAGATCGTACGCCTCGTGAAGGAGGTGCAGGAGCTCAAGGAGTCGCGGAAGAAGCTGGAGGTTGAGATGGATGAGATTCGGAACGAGCAATGACGGCGCCGCCTTGTCGCACATTCCGCTTGGCTGGTATCGACATTGGTACACTGACCTGCCGACTCCTTATCGCTGACTTGCCTCACGGTGCTGCTCTTAAAGAACTTCGATCAGACCGGCGCATCCTTCGCCTTGGAGAAGGCGTCGATCAAACCAAACGACTCAGCTCCGCCGCAATGGATCGGGTCATCCGCTGTCTATGTGAGTGGAGGAATGTCATTGATGGCTATCATGTCGAAGGATCTTCGGTCGTGGCGACGAGCGCCGTCCGAGACGCCTCGAATCGAGACGAGTTTCTTCAGCGGGTCAAACGAGAAGCAGGGTTCGAGGTAGAAATCATTCCGGGGGACGAGGAGGCTCGCCGGACGTTGCTCGGCATTCGATCCGGTTTACCGGCCGGAGTAGCGGACCTTCTCGCGTTGGACATCGGTGGCGGCAGCACGGAATTTATTCTGGATCGCCCCGGACAGCCCTCAATCGTCCGCTCCATTGATATCGGCGTAGTCAGATTACGCGAGCGGATTCTGCATCACGATCCGCCGACGGAAGAAGAAATACAGCACGCTCGTCATTGGATACAAAAGGAAACCGAGGCTGCGGTTGCCGATATGTCGCGACCTGCGGGGCTCACGTTTGTCGGTACGGCTGGAACCATTACGTCGCTCGCCGCGATGGCGCAGCAGTTACCATCCTATGAGCCGGCGAGAATCCACAACTATGTGCTGAAGCTCGAAACCATTCGAGAACTGGAGCACACGCTTCTCGGAAGAACAAAGGCGGAGCGAGTTGGCTTGCCTGGGCTGGAGAAGAACCGCGAGGAAGTCATCGCCGCTGGGGCACTCATCATCCGAACGATCATGGAGACGCTGGGGCAACAAGCATGTCTAGTGAGCGATTTGGGATTGAGAGAAGGGGTGTTGATAGATTTGGCACAACGTATGAAGAGGGATTTGACAATCACTGACCACATGGAACTCGATTGATGGAAGGTGTGGGTGGCTAGATGGATCTGAAAGATTTACTGGCACAGTTTGCAGACGACCCCGAAGAAGTGAAACGTCGCCAGGAGCTAAATGAAAAACTAGAGGCGCTAAGGATACGTTTATATGATCTTCCAGAAGCGGTTAAGGATGCCGATATCGTGGAAGCCATTCAGGTTCGGTTTAAAATGGTTTCCGGTAGTGACTTTCTTGATGAAGCAACATGGCTTATGAATGCATTGTCATTTACCCGTGCTCCTATTGCCGAAGATATGATTCAAGAGGCTTGGCAGGATTTCCAGAAGGCTAATGATCTTCCGTATCTTTCACTCGATGACTATCCGATTCTGGAGGCTATGGCGAATTGGTATTTTGAACATCGCCAGGACCCAGAGCGAGACGAGACGGCCATGGTTCTCCGGTCGCTCGCTCTGTATGAGTATCTTCTTGCACAGGTGCGTGGTCACGAATCGGATTCGGAATATGAGCATTTGCTTTCAGGAATTGGGCCGATAGTTGTATCTCTCTATTGCGCACTGGGTATCTATGGCAGGGCAAAGTTCTACATCCAGCTTCTCGTAATTGAGCACAAGTCTAATCGCATACCAGAAGAGGACTACCTCGAAGTAATGAAGGCCCATGAATTGCTCCTTATCAAGGAACGTGGCGAAGCCACCACGACCGTTGAAAAGGAGCTGCACAAGATCAACCGGCTTTGCTGGGATACGATCTCCGCGCGTAATCGGCAAATTGACCGTCTTGGACAGGAGAAGGCTGAATTACTCAATCGACTGACGCGTGTGGCTAACCCAGCACTGTTTGCCGAAGCGGCTAGGCGGTTATCCGGTAAATTCGGAATTGTATGGGAAAGACTTCATACGGATACCCGTCGGTTTCTTGAGATTGCGGACGTGCTTATGCAGGAGCCCTTTTTGAATTCTTGGCCAGGAGGAGGAGCAACCTGCACCTATCTAGCTGTAAAATCGGAACTGCTGTGCCGCTTCAGATCATACCTTGGTAGCGTAGTGTCGGAAGCATTGAAGAAGGCAGGCGGTGATCCAGTAAAGCTGCTTCTTATCTTTGGCAACGATAAGAAACGGTTGTTTAACCCCGAGGAGCGCGAGAGTATCAGATCGGTTCTTCATTCGACTTTCGGTGGAAAGTTGAATCTAACGGAACACACGAGAGCAATGATCGAGTTGGTCAAGGACCACCGGGATAAGGCTCAACATCCCGAAGAGAGAGGACTCTATGGAATGAGCCAGTTCGAAGACTACCATCAGAAAGTGTGGACGAGTGGCTGGATATGCAGCTTTCTTGGTTGCGGCCTTCAAAAATAGCACGAACTTTTGGTTTCTACCGTCTCAGATTAAGAAAAACCGTATTATTTTGCGAACGCCATCAGCGTCGGAGCGTTCGCCATGACTGACTAATCATGCTGATCAGGCCGTGCTGGGCGAAAAGGTTAGGCCATGTTGAATCGTGCTGCGTTGATTGTTAGGCCGAAGCAGCCGTTTCTTAATTGGGCAGCCGCACTGGATGAGTCCGGCTTGGTGCCAGATGTGGTGGGCGAGCGGACGGTCTATCTTGTCCCAGAGTTTGACAGCGATGAGGAGGGAAAAGAAGTTCTGAAGCACATCTACGGCGAGATCTTCGAGCGTGAATTGAACGGTTGGGATACCGATCCCGCGTCTTGGCCACAGAATCGTGACTTTAGGATCTTTCAGGAATGGTTCAGCATCGAGCTACACTCGGTGGTTGAAGATGTAGTTGAAGGAGTTTTAGTTGATGATGAGTTTGAGTAGTGATGAGTGCAATGTCTCTAGCCCCAACAAGTGCCTGTCGCGAGTATAACCGATAGCTCTTGGTTTCGGTGAATCGCGATCTCGCGCTCCTCGGGTTCGTCGGCACGGGAACGTATCGACGTTGCCCCAGAGTAAGGAGTCTTGTACACTTCCTCCAGTGTTCCGGTGGGAGATTCCGGCTATGCAAGATGGTTCCAATCAGCCAGATGATGAACGGATTGCTGCCAATTTGCACCGCGCCATTGAGTTGACCGAACTCGGACTACGCCTGCGTAGTTCAGTACTGCAACAAAATGAGCCGCAGAGCGATGCCATGGTACAAGTGATGGGCGAGATTCGGCGCGCAAAAGAGCAGGCATGGCACCAGAATCATTCTTAGCTCAGACCCTCTCCGCTCTCATCACGGACTTCAATCGACGCGGTATTCAGTATGCGCTGGCCGGGGGCTGGGCCTACAGCGCGCTGGTCGAACCACGGGCCACGACCGATATCGATGTCCTTCTGTTGCTGGAACAGCCTTCCCGTGAGCAGCTTGAGTCTTTGCTCTCCTCCCTCTTTGATTCAACCATCGTACATCCAGCCCCGATGGCCTTTCATGGAATTTCGATTTGGCGATGCGTGGGAGTCCTGAAAAACCAAGAAGTTGTGATTGACATACTCTTGGCTGACTCCGAATACCTGCGGACTGCACTGGCGCGTCGTCGACGAATTCTGCTTGGCGATTTATCAGTGCCGATTCTGACCGTGGAGGATTTGATCCTGCTCAAGACTCTAGCGAATCGGCTCCAAGATCAGGCTGATCTTGAAAAAATCAGACTTCGTCAGGACGAACTTCATGTCGATTTGACTTATGTCGAAGAATGGAAATCAAAGCTGGGCATCGCCAAATAACCGGTCCTATTTCTGCGAATACCAGCGATAGCCTTTGGTCTCGGTAAATTGGGCTTTCGGCGCGCCGCCGGGCTTTTCCAGCAACAGCACTTTGAAGTCCTGGAGGCCGAACCAGGCTGAATCGGCGAGGTCATGGTAATGGATGCCTTGCAGCTTGGGGAGCATATCACCTAACGCCCGCTGTAGTTCCTCTTCGGTATAGGCGCGCACGTCGAAGGGCCGGTTTACGGCTTGACAGAATCTCTGGATGGTATAGGTGGCACCGGTGCACAGAACTTTCGTATCGGGCTTCAGTCCCAGAAACTGCGGAAGTGAAAGGTATCGTTCTTGGAAGCCGAGCCAGCGCACCGCTTGCCGCAGGTGACCGTACTGGACTTCGTATTCGGTGTGCCCAGGCAGCTTCACGGGTGCCGGCCATCCTTCGTCAACCCCGAACTCCGTGAGAAACGCCCGTCCACCGGGTTTGAGTACCCGCCACAGTTCTGCGACGAAGCGAATCGGCCCGAGGTTGAAGATCACGGATTCGGGCAGGTTTGCCTCGATCGGGAGGCGAAGGCGTCTGATCCAATCCAGTGCTTCTTGATGTTGCGCCGTCTCCCCGACTCCGCACGCCAATTCGTGTCTGCTCAATTGCACCGGCGTCATGTCCGCCATGTTCTCATTGTCGATGACTAGATCGATGGAATGATCAGCAAACGGGAGACATTCTGCGTTGGCGCGTGTGCCGGTAGCATTCCATCCGCCTGCATGAGCTCGAGTGACTTGGAGGTTCAGAAATGGCTGCGTAATATCGAGTGACAGATATCTGAGTCCCTGCTTTTCAAAAGGTAAGAGATCTCGGCCCAGTTCCTGCGCGACGTAACCCAAGCCACCGCCGATTTCCAGCAGGACTTTCGGCTTAGGATTGAACCACCCCAGTCGTCGTAGTTGGCGCATAAGGAGCCGGCCGTAGGTCAGGCCAGCCAGCGCTTCGCTCGGTTCACGGAACAGATGAGAGACGGTGGTTTCGATCAGGTCAAAATGACGGTCGTCTCCTTCACTGTGGGCGAGCTCATGCCGGTGGAATTCTTCCAGGTGCTCTTCACCCTCGAACCCTTCTTGGCCCGACCAGCCTTCGCGGACCTGTTGCAGCAGGATATCCCACTTGGCCTTGTGTCTGTGGCCGCCCGGTGGCTCGGCCCCGTAATAGCAAAGCGAGTAGTTTGGTGTGGCCCATCGTTCAAGGTGCCACTGCCCCGGTTGACCATCGGGTCCGCACATACGGCTGCCATAGGTTTCGAGCAGAGTGCCCACGGTATTGTGGCCGTTCATAGCGTGAAGCATGTCCATCCCGGTGCGGTTCAATCGCACCAGCGGCAATTGATCGTCGAGCGGGGCCACCCAGAACTCATCGTCGGCCTGTTGGTACACAACGAGGTCGGGAATCCGCCAGGCAAGGAGACGTAGGGTCTCGCCGGTCAGGCGTTGGGGAGAGTGGACGGCGGCAGCGGGTTTCATTGCGAACGGCTTTCTGTATTTGGCGTTGGCAGACTACAGGAGCGATCGACAATCCTGCAAGATGGTGATCGACACGCGGCTAGAGTTGAGAAGGGGGTGAAGGATTGTCGGTCACTGTCAACTGTCCCCGCATGATGGGATGGATCCGGCACTGATAGGCATATCGACCGGCCGGCAAGCTCGGCACAGTGAAGTACGATCCCGGTGGGACTGCACCTGAATCGAACAGGCACTGGCCCCCATCCTCCATACAGCCGTTATGTGTCACGGTATGATGGGTCGGTGTCGGATTATCCCAGCGGATTGGTGTACCGCTGACCACGGTTGCGATGATGGGAATATAATAGGGCGATCCGTCCTCCATCATGATCTGCACGGGAAAGGATGTGTCCAGAGCCAGCCCACTTGACCCGACTCCGAGCCATAGGGCAAACGTCACGAGGTAGAACCAGTTCATGGTGTCACCACTTGATACAAGGCGGTCAAATCATAAAATTCGCGAGCAGGGTGAAGGAATCAGACACGTTTCCATATGGTTTCATCTTAGCATGGGATTGAACCGAGCCCTCGGATGCGCTGAACCGTCACTCAAACTCGTCCCGTCGATTGCCAAGATAGCTGTCTGATTGGATTCTACTCAACGGAGCAATAGCCGATCGATAGAAATAAAAATCGGGTGGTTGCAAGAGGCTGTTCGTTCATGCTAGATGGAGGCCGTTGCGCCGCCCTGAAACGAAGAGGAGGAATCGGAATGGCGAACAAGAAGAAAAAGGCCGTCACGAAAACGGCGTCACAGAAGAAAAAAGCCGCACCGTCAGCGAAGAAAAAGGCGGCAAAGCCAACGGTGAAGAAACGTGCGGCGGTGAAGCTCTCCAAGCCGGTCTCGAAGAAGACCATCAAGAAGGCCGCTGGAAAATCCGCCAAGAAGGCCGCGCCCAAGGCCGGCCGAGCCAGCGCTCCCGTCAAGAAAGCCACGGCACAAGAAGAAGATACCGCGCCGCGTAAGCCGCTGGCTGCCAAGCAAGCTGTGCCTATGGAGCCGGAGGACACCGATCTCGAAGATGAGGAAATGGTTCAGGATGAGCTGGAAATGGAAGGCGAGATCGAGGAAGACGACGTTCAAGAAGAATTGGATCTCGACGCCGATGATGGAGGGGACGAGCTTATCGATAAGTCCGAGGACTTGTTGGACGACGATTATCGAAACAACTGATATCCAGTTGTTCTTCGCTTTATCCCAGCTAGATCCAGAGTCCGTGCTAGTCGATGCATGCAACCCGTCGCAGGAGCGAGGGTGGTGATGTCTGATTCCCTTGTTGCATCCACTGACAGCTGCTGGAATTGATCAATTCCAGCAGCTGCATCTCGTCGTTCCCCCCGTGAAGTACCGACAGGTGCCCAGTCTCGCTTCTTCTCGTTTCGTCTGCAGACTCCTATGCTAAAGCACATATCGCTTTGCTGGTATGTACCTTTGATGGCTGCCTGCGCCATCGGAACTTGTCTCCCTGAAGCCGGTGTAGCGTGCGTCGTCGAGATGCTCTCTGGGGAGACCGAAGCGGGGATTGTTGTTCATCTTTCGCCCACGTGTTCGCCGGCTGAACGTGAAGCTCATGTTGTGGCGAGCGCAACGGTCATGGATGCGATAGCCAAAGGGCGTCCTGTCGATCTCACTGGTGTGATTGTCCGTGGAGATCTCACCTTCGATACCCTCGCTGTAGATACGCCTTCCAACCTCCAGACAGCTGTTCCTGAGACACGGACCCAGGGGGGGCATGCTGATGACGACGAGCAGCGATTCGTTCGCGCAGTGCTGAGGATACGCGACTCTGTGGTCTTGGGGGCGTTACGCCATCATTCCGCCAAAGGCACACTCCGGTTTGAAGGGCCTGTTGACTTTCAGGGGTCTCGTTTCAAACAGGGAGTGGATCTCTCGCGGTCAGTATTCCGGGGGCCGGTTGAGCTTTCCGGGGCGACATTCGAGAAAGAGGCCTTTTTCGTTCATGGACAGTTTGCCCGGGAAGTGGGTTGTAGGGAGACTAGGTTTGGACCCAGCACCAGATTTCATCAGTCCACGTTTTGGGCTTCCATAGACTGTACCGGCGTTCTTTTTGACGGAATGGCGGAGTTTCTGGAGGTGAATTTCGAGCAACCGGCGGTATTCGAGCGGTCGAGGTTCGGTTCGGGGACCGGATTCTCCGGAAGTCATTTCAAGAGTCGGATCAACTTCAGCGACGCGATCTTCAGCCGTGAAACCTTCTTTGGGTTTGCAGTTTTCGAGAGCGAGGTGGTGTTCGCCGGTGCCCAATTCCTGGGGCCGACTGACTTTTCAAGCGCTGAGTTCAGACAACGAGACGATCTTGCGAAGGCACGGTTTGACCAGCCACCTCTCTTGGCCCAAACAAGACGAATTGAACAGGACCAGTCAAGTGGTCTTCTTCAGAGCAGGACAGGGCAGTATGCCCTCACCGTATCTTTCCTCTTGGTGGCAGCTTTGTTGGTAGCATACGCGATAAGACTCAAATAAAATCGGTGACGATCCCCAATATATAGAATCCGACTTGCCCGCTTCCCTATAAGTTGGTATAAACACACCGTGGATTCTCCAGCTGAAGGTTTTGAGCAAACAGAGCTTCCCTACCAGGTCCGCGTCGAAAAATTCGAGGGACCACTCGACCTGCTGCTCCATCTTATTAAAAAGAATGAGATCAATATCTACGACATCCCGGTCGCGATGATTGCTCAACAATACCTCGAATATCTGGAAGCCATGGAAGAATTAAATCTCAACGTGGCGGGGGATTTCTTGGTCATGGCGGCGACGTTGTTGCAGATCAAATCCAAAATGCTGTTGCCGGTGGATGAGACGGCTGACGACGAGGAAGATGGGCCGGATCCACGAGAAGAGCTTGTTCGCAGATTGCTCGAGTATAAGACCTACAAAGAGGCGGCGCGTCAGCTCGACGATCAGGAAAAAACGTGGCGCGAGATCTTTTGGCGTGAGGAAGCTCCTTCATTCGATCAGGTTGAAGAGGATCTTCCGTTGGAGAACGTGTCTCTTTTTGATCTGGTTGATGCCCTCAAAGGGGTTCTTGAGCGGAATCCAAGCAGCCGACTACTTGAAATCGTTCCCGACAACCTCACGGTTCGCGAACGAATGAACCTCATTCTGGAAATGCTCGAAGGCAAAGACTCGGTTTCGTTCGCTGCGCTGTTTGAGGGGCCAAGTCATCGGATGACGATTGTCGTCACATTCTTGGCATTGCTTGAATTGATGCGGCTTCGGGTTGCACGCGTGTTTCAAGCAGAAACATTCGGACCGATTCTCGTGTCGCGGATGTTCTCGCTGGTGCCTGATCCGGCAGAGCTCGATGAGGTCGATGTAGAATGGAGGGGAGCATGACTCCACTGACGGCGGACCTGGTTCATGATATGCCGGAAGCCGGCGCGATAGAGGTTGTCGAGGCAAACGGTACCCCTGAGGATGAGCGTTTCGAGGACGATGGCGCGCGAGGCATGGCTGAACTTCAGGCTATCTTGGAGTCGCTGCTTTTCGTCTCTTCGGAACCGCTGTCATTGGCGCGTCTCACGGCGGTGCTCGGAAATGTGACAAAGGTTGAAGTGGAATCAGCGTTGCTCAATCTCGGCCAAGCGTTTGAACAAGAAGGGCGTGGCGTGCGGCTGGCCGAAATCGCAGGAGGGTACCGTCTCGTTACAAAACAAGAGCATGCCCCCTGGATCAAGCGGCTGGACAAGGCCAAGACGGCGGCAAAGCTGTCGAGGTCTGCCTTGGAATCATTGGCGATCATCGCCTACAAACAACCCCTGGTTCGGTCGGAAATCGAAGAAATCCGAGGAGTGGAAACTTCCGGTGTGTTGCGTACCCTGTTGGAGCGAAAATTCGTGCGAATCGTCGGGCGTAAAGAGGTTCCAGGGCGTCCGATCATGTATGGGACGACCAAATTTTTTCTGGAACATTTTGGCTTGAGCGACCTTTCGCAACTGCCGCCGCTTCGTGAGTTCAAGGAACTTGGTGAGGCAGAGCAGTCACTTCTTCCGATGGATGGCGGGGACATTTCATCTGGTGACGAGTCGATTGAGACGGTCGAGCTGGATGCAGAACAGTCGGTCAATGCGGAACCCCAGACGTCTGCCATGCTGGACGAGATGTTCGATCCCCTTCAAGCAACCCAATAGTCAACGGGCGATACAAGAAACTCGAGCGAGGGTCGATTGCGCGGCCATTGGCCGTCTAGGCTGAGGCCGGATCGTTCACTTCCATCTGCCCGGGAGAGCTAGGGCATCGGCTTTTTTGAGGGCGGGACGTTCTTGAGTCGTTGGAGTTCTGCGTTCTGCTCGTCCACTTTTTTCTGGAGCGCCTTCAACTCTTCTTTAAAGGCTTGCAGATCGGCGTCATGTTTCCCAATCGGCGCGGCTTGAACAGGACTCGATTGGGGCGATGTTGTGACTGGTGCCACTGCCGCTGGGACCTGCTGAACAGCAGGAATAGGTTGGGGAGCTGCGAGGACTCTCGCCAATAGTTGGTAATCAATAGCGACCGACCGATCTTCAGATTGTCCGATCCAACTGGACCGATCGTATACGTCCGGACGCACGGCAGCCTCCGGAAGGAAGGTGACTTCCCGGTCGCGCAGTCCATCCGTATCTGGAAGCGGACGTGGTTCTTTCTGGGTATTAGTGGGTTTTTTCCCGGGGCGATATCGGTACTGAGTCAGCGAGAAATGTAGCGACAGGCCGTCTGCGAAAAGATAGCCCGACGTGGTTTCTCTATTCTGATTGACCTTTGAAGATTGTGAAATTTCCGGCGCGGAATAGACGCGGAATCCCACCCGCTGATTGGGAGTCGCTTGAGCGAGCGCGGTGACAATGTGTGGAGTAAGGAACGCAATATCATCCTCAGAGAAAGTGCGAATGTCGTTCAAGTTCGTTGACTTCAACGCCTTGCCGAGCAACAACAAGAGGCCGGTCTTTTCTTTTGTGTGGACTCCACGCAGGATGTCTGCGACGGTTGTCTCCGACAGCTTGATGGGGTGTGCGGCCTGGAAGGATTTGTCTGAGACATGCTCAAGGAACACTGTGCCAAGAGCAGCCTCATGAATGGGCATGGGCGGGCGAGAGCCCCCGCAGCCGACGGCTACGAAGCTCAGATAGCCAAGCATCACAAGGCCCAGAGTCTGTCTGATAGAAAAACGATGGGAACCCATGACCTTGTGTTGTGAATTTGAACTCACGTCGCGTGTAGTGTAGCAGGAACGTCGGGCAAAACAAAAGACTGTATGGGTACGACGTGTGGAACGGTAGACCGTAGGCGGCATGGTGCGCGAGGAGCTCGGCGGGAGTCAAGTAGGCGAAGGCTTGATGGGATCGGCAGTTGTCCGCATTCACAGTTGCGCTGTGCCCTTCACGGAGTAGGAAGGTCGGGGAGGCTACATCTCGCTGCGATTCCGACCCAGATGCCTTATCGCAAATCCTATCTAAGAGCCTTCAGTAGATTCTCCAGTGCCCCTCAGGGAGCTGCCGTCGTTCATTCAGGATTTCCCCGATAGGCTATGGAAGCCTATTCTGACATGTTGAGGACAGAACATGAGCGCAAAGATTGAATGCCACATATGAGGGAACTAGGGACGAACAGGGACGTATTCCCACTTCTCGACTTCGCTCACGCCTCGTCGATGAAAGTCGTCAGTCTCTCAATCGGCAGGAGAAATGGGTTTTGCGTATCCCAAATCTGAAATGGTTGGGACGCCTAAGGATTCGAAGCTCTCCGGAAATCGAGAACGCTTCGTTCCCAGGCAAGGCGATTTCAAAGCGTGTAATAAAGGCGTAACCATCGGTTTAGGTCTAATGACAATAATCTAGTTGCAAGTAATTAGCGCAAAATAATTATTTTCCTATAACAAAGAAGTCTTGACGCATCGACGTAGGTTGTATACAATCGCCTCGCGTTGCGGAGGAAGCGGATTGTAATGGTAATTAAACGCGAGCGCAACAGCAGATCACTCACGACACCTTCCAGACAACGAATCACGCCAAACGAAAACAGCCATCCTCGGTCCTCGCTGATTAGTGGAATAGTTCCCAGTGGTGTCTTGACGCTCTTGCGAAAGGAGGGTGACGTGCGGCTGATCGTTCTGGAATAGTCTCAGTAGGTGGAAAGCATCAACCGGAAGTTTGCAACTCACAGCATACGAAAAGGAGTGATGCAACATGGAAATGAAAGCGCCACAGGGTTCTGAAAACGCGAAGGAGACGGAAGTTCCTACCGAAGAAGCTGGATCCTCCAGAAGAGAGTTTCTTGGACAGAGTGGGCGCGTTGCAGCAGGCGTCGGTGTGGCGGCATTATTGGGGAACCTGGGCAACTATGTGTTGTCCTATGCGGCCGGTGGACCACCCATTAAGATCGGTGTGCTGCACTCCTTGAGCGGTACGATGGCCATCAGCGAAGTGTCGCTGCGCGACGTTGTGCTCATGGCGGTCGAGGAGATTAATAAGGCAGGCGGAGTCATGGGGCGGCAGGTTGAGGCCAAGGTTGTCGACCCTGCTTCGAATTGGGACCTCTTTGCCGAAAAAGCCAAGCAACTGCTCTTGGAAGATAAGGTGTCTGTGGTATTCGGCTGCTGGACGTCGGTCAGCCGAAAATCGGTGCTACCGGTCTTCGAAAAGAACAACGGGCTTCTCTTCTATCCCGTACAATACGAAGGTGAAGAGTGCTCTCGCAACGTGTTCTACACTGGGGCAGCAGTCAATCAACAGGCGGCGCCGGCGGTAGAATACTTAATGAGCCCTGAGGGAGGATCATACAAGAAGTTTTATCTCTTAGGTACTGACTACGTCTATCCACGTACGACGAACAAAATTCTGCGCGCCATGTTGTTGGCGAAGGGCGTACCTGCGGCCAACATCGCGGAAGAATACACGCCGTTCCATCACCAGGACTATCAGACCATCTGCGGCAAGATCAAAAAGTTTGCAGCAGGCGGCGGCGCCTCTGTCATCAGCACGATCAACGGCGACAGCAACGTCCCGTTCTATAAAGAATTCGGCAACCAGGGGCTTCGCGCAGAAGATGCGCCGATTATGGCCTTCAGCGTCGCCGAGGACGAGCTGCGCGGTATGGATACCAGCGCGTTGGTCGGACATTTGGCGGCGTGGAATTATTATCAGAGTGTGGATACGCCGCAGAACAAGAAGTTTGTGGCGAATTTCAAGGCCTATTGCAAGAGGAACAACCTGCCGGACGGAGAAAATCGAGTCACCGACGATCCGATTGAGGCCGCTTATTTCGGCGTCTATGTATGGAAACAGGCCGTCGAGAAAGCTGGTGCCATCGAGGTCGACAAGGTGCGCGCGGCTGTGTACAACCAGAAGTTCCTGGCACCGGGTGGAGAAATCATGATGGATTGCTGCAACCAGCACACGCACAAGCCGGTGCTGATAGGAGAGATCCTGAAAGACGGCCAACTTAAGGTCGTTCACCGGTCCAAGGGGTTGGTGAAGCCTGAGCCTTGGAGTGAATACACGAATCCTGAGAAGGGCTGTGACTGGATTAACCATCAAGGTACCTATCAGAAGAAATAAGTTCAGGATGCATAGCTGAACTGTTCTGACGAAGGACACTGTCTGCAGGTAACGGACGGGAATCTCGAGAGAGGAAATTCCCGTCCTCCTGCGGGCATCGCTTGGCAAGGTTGTAAGGTTATAATGTCGGAGGTTATTGGTAATGAGCCCAGGCCGCATCCCGATGAGAATACTCGTACTCATTCTGTGTACCTTCCTCCCCTTAGGGTTTGACCTACCATTGGCGCTGGCAGTTGAGGACGGGGTCCCGGCAACTTCGGCGGTTACTACGCCGGCAAATCCGATCGAGAAAGCGCTCATCGACATAAAGAGTGAAGACCCGACTGTCCGTAGCAATGCGGTAACGCTTCTGATCGAAAAGGGAGATGCGAGCCTTATTCCCAAATTAGATGCGATTCGTGCGGAGGCCGATCGGGCCACCAGGCAGGCCATCAAGCCGGTTATCGATCTGCTCAAGAACCGTGCGAACCTGACGAGTGAACAATCGGATACGAGACGGTCGGCCGCTGCCGATTTGGTTGGCACGGGTAGGCCGGAGGCTGTTACATGGCTTGAACAGGCAGCTGCAAAAGAGCAAGTGTGGTGGGTCAAATATACGATGGAGGAGTCCGCGCAGTTGATTCAGCTCCACTCTCAAGATGATGCCGTGCGTCTGACGGCTATTAAGAAACTGGGAGAGCTGAGAAGCCAGAACGGTCTGTCGGCGCTACAGGAATTAGCCCAGGTTGGTGCGCAGGGTGAAGCGAACGAGCAGCAGAAGAGCTTGGCAGCAGCGGCCGAAGCAGCGATCAGTCAGATTGATTCTTGGAGTTGGTGGGCGAGCTCCATTGAAACGCTGTTCCGAGGAATCAGCCTCAGTTCCATTTTGTTGATCATGTCTCTTGGGTTGGCTGTCGTTTTCGGTTTGATGGGTGTCATCAATATGGCGCATGGCGAACTGATGATGATCGGCGCATATGCCACATTCGTGACGCAACAAGCCTTTATCGCATGGTTTTCTCCCGAAACGTTCGACTGGTACTTCCCTGTGGCGTTGCCCGTCGCCTTTCTTGCGGCCGCGGCATTCGGATGGCTGCTCGAGGCCACTGTGATTCGCTTTCTCTATGGGCGCCTCCTCGAAACCCTCTTGGCGACATGGGGAGTCAGTTTGATCCTGATGCAAGCCGCCCGAGTGTACTTCGGGGATCTGACGGCGGTCATTGCACCGGGTGCGCTTCGTGGCGGGGCCCAGGTGATGGTGGGAGTTTATCTTCCCTACAATCGGATTTTTATCATCATTCTTTCAATCATCTGCGTCCTGGGGATTTACTTCCTCCTCTTCCGATCAAACTTAGGAATACGGGTGCGGGCCGTCACTCAAAACCGCAACATGAGCTCATGTCTCGGTATCCCGACCAGGAAAGTCGATTCTTATACCTTCGCGTTTGCCTCCGGACTGGCGGGCATCGCGGGCTGGGCACTTACCATGGTCGGGAACGTCGATCCGGGTCTGGGCCAGAATTATATCGTCGATGCTTTCATGGTTGTGGTAACGGGAGGGGTGGGAAAACTCGCTGGGACGATCTGGGCTTCTTTGGGAATCGGCGGGCTGAATAAGCTAATCGAGCCGGTCAGCGGCGCTGTCTACGGAAAGGTATTTATTCTGGTCGGTGTGATCTTATTCCTGCAGTGGCGCCCTCAAGGCCTATTTGCAGCCAAAGGACGGAGCGCTGATGCCTGAACAAACGGTCCCACAACAAGACAGCCGCGAAACACTAGCCTTCTATGCGGCAGGGTTCATTTTCTTAGTGGTCCTGCCGTTATTGAATGTGTTGCCGGCCGAAGACTCTTGGTTTCACCTCTCCGACTTTCGATTAAATCAATTCGGCAAGTTCTTGGCCTTTGCCATCCTTGCGCTCGGGTTGGATCTGATTTGGGGCTATTGCGGCGTCCTCAGTTTGGGCCAGGGAGTCTTTTTCGGGTTCGGCGCCTATTGCATGGGGATGTATCTGGCGCTGCAGATCGGGAAGGAAAGCGTGTATGGAAGCGAACTGCCGGACTTCATGGTCTGGACCCAGGTCAAGGAATTGCCCTTCTTTTGGTATCCATTCAAGAGTTTTATTGGAGGCTTCTTAGGGGCGATGCTTGTTCCGGTGATCTTCGCGACGATCTTCGGGTTTCTGGCGTTCCGCAGCAGAATCAAGGGAGTCTATTTTGCCATCATCACACAGGCGTTGGCCTTTGCAGCCTGGCTGGTTTTCAATCGTAATGAGACAAGGCTTGGCGGAACCAACGGATTGACTGACTTCAAGCAGTTACTCGGCTTCCGGCTTTCTGATCCCTCGACGCAGCGCGGACTTTATATCCTGACAGTCGTGGCCCTTGCCGCCTCCTACCTCTTTTGCCGTTGGATTGTCGCCTCGCGAGCGGGAAAAGTACTTATCGCGATACGAGACAGCGAATCGCGAGTCACATTTTCGGGGTATACTCCGTGGGTGTACAAGCTCTTCGTATTTGTTGTGGCGGCCGGACTGGCAGGATTAGCAGGGATGCTGTACGTGCCGCAGGTCGGCATCATTACACCGGCACAAATCGGAGTGTTGCCGTCCCTTGAGGTAGTCATTTGGGTGGCGGTCGGAGGGCGCGGCACGTTGGTTGGCGCCATCTTGGGAGCCGTGGCCGTCAACTATGGCCGCAGCGTGTTGACGAACTATTTCCCGGAAGCATGGCCGTTCATTCTGGGCGGACTTTTTGTAGTCGTGGTGACGATGTTCCCGGATGGACTCATCGGCATCCTTCGAAAATTGGGTACTCGAAAGAATTCGCACTCGCCTTTGATCAAGGCTGAAGGGAGTACGGCAGCGTGACGGACGGGGACTTAATTCTCAACTGCGAAAACGTCATTGTCGACTACGATGGGTTCAAGGCCCTGAACAATTGTAACTTCAGTGTTCACTACAATGAGCTCCGCGTGGTGATCGGTCCGAACGGCGCCGGCAAGACCACATTGCTCGACGTGATTTGCGGCAAGACCACACCGGCGTCCGGCAAGGTCATTTTCGGCAAGGACACTAATTTAATCGGCAAGAATGCGGAGGACATCACAAAGCTCGGAGTGGGGCGTAAGTTCCAAGCCCCTTCGGTCTATGGCAACCTGTCGGTCTGGCAGAACTTGGATCTTTCCGTGAAGCGAGCGAGCAAAGGAGTCTTCCCAACGTTGGTCGGGCGTTCGTCACCGGCGGAACGAGAGCAAATCAGTGAAGTCTTGGAAACCATAGGATTGACGGAGCATGCCCATGCGCGCGCCGGATCCTTATCGCATGGTCAGAAGCAGTGGCTTGAAATCGGCATGGTAATTTTGCTGGACCCTTCGCTTCTGTTAGTCGACGAACCGGTCGCCGGCATGAGCGATAAGGAGACGGAACAGACCGGCCGATTGCTGATGGCCCTGTCTAACAAACACGCGATCGTCGTGATTGAACATGACATGGACTTTGTCCGGCAAATCGCGCGCATTGTCACCGTCTTGGCGGAGGGGACCGTCATTTGTGAAGGAACGGTCGAAAAAGTTCAGGCTGATGATCATGTCCGAGAAATCTACCTCGGTCGCGCGAAGGTCGCGCATTAAGTAAGGAACAGAAAGACATTTGGCTATGGCACAAGAGGCAAATCGTTTGACGCTGGTACTTGAAAACATCAATGCGTATTATGGCGAGAGCCATATTCTTCGGAACGTTTCCTTTACGATTGAGGCGGGAGAAGTGGTTTGTCTGATGGGCAGAAACGGCATGGGAAAGACGACCACATTGAAGACGTTGACAGGTTTGCTTCCCGCCCGCTCAGGGAAAATTACATTTGCTGGTTCGGATATCACGCATGATCGTACAGATATCAGGGCAAGAAAGGGACTTGCGTATGTGCCGCAAGGGCGAGAAATCATCCCTCACCTGACGGTGCATCAAAACCTTCTTCTTGGGTACTGGAATCGGCCATCCATCAGTGGTGATGTCTCCGAGAAGGAAGCCTTCGAGGAGGTCTATCATCTCTTCCCGAAGTTGACACAGATCCTCCACCGGCCCGGCGGCGTGCTCAGTGGGGGAGAGCAACAACAGCTCGCGATTGGGCGAGCTATTTTATCGAGCCCCAAGCTCCTCTTGCTGGACGAGCCGACAGAAGGGATTCAGCCGTCGATCGTCGACCAGATCGAGGATGTCATCATAGGGTTCAAGAATTCGCGACGCTTCGCGATTCTGTTGGTCGAACAGGGTCTCCACTTCGCTGCCAGACTTGCGGAGAAGTATGTCGTCATGGCCAAAGGGGCGGTGAAGGCGCAGGGCAAGAGCACAGAGTTGAATGCAGACATGGTGCGTCAACACTTGACGGTATAAGGGGCATGCCGGAAGAGCTGGACTCTATCTCGCGTGCTGTGGTAAGTACCAGTTGTTGGACGAGTTCGGTGCTCACTTGATGCATGTTTGGTAGTTTGTAATACGATAAAGTAACAGTTCCCAACCTAAGAGAGGTGGGACGGGCGATGGGTCTGGTTTTTTTTAGCCGTCGGTGCAGTAGTAAGTGCTCCCCTCTCTGAACGTACTAGAATCCAATATCATCACATTTATCATCAGAGTAACGGTTTGTCATTATGAAAGCAGTTGAGTCTCAAGTCTTAACCTTAGGAAGGAGGAGCTATGCGTTTAAGTCCGAGAGAACAGGACAAGCTGATGATTTATGTTGCAGCCCAGCTTGCAACCGACCGTAAAAAGCGAGGTCTCAAGCTGAATCACCCCGAAGCGGTTGCCTATCTCACTGCCGCCGTGTTGGAAGGTATTCGTGACGGAAAAACCGTCGCTGAATTGATGACCTATGGTACACAGCTTCTGTCGCGCAAGGATGTGATGCCTGGCGTGCCTGAGATGATCCGCGAATTCCAGGTGGAAGGAACATTCCCGGATGGCACGAAACTCGTTACCGTCCACAATCCAATCCAGTAGGCATGTACATGTATATACCCTTAATATGACCTGTGCCGAACGGTAAAGGCCGACCGAGGGTGATGTCTTGAATGGCTTCTTGAACACAAGGGATTGTCATAAAAGGTTTGCGTTTTGCCGAGTATCAAAAGGAGTGAAGGAACATGAAAGCGAAAGATTCACGAGGTTTGAAGGACGTCAAAGCAGGAGAGGATGCTCCCAAGGCTGGACCATCCAGGCGAGAGTTTCTTGCACAAGGTGGACGTGTTGCGGCGGGAATCGGGGCGATCTCGATCTTGGGAAATGCGGGTCAACAAGGGATGGCTCATGCTGCGAATGAATCGCTGATGAGAAAAGTCAGCGGAACAGGAGGAGCTAAAATGAAGAAGCAGGACGCACCTCAGAGATCAAAGGAAGCGTTAGCCGCTGCGGTGAAAGCGGAGTTGTCCGCCCCGATCATCCCAGGTGAGATTATGACGATGGCCGGTGATATTGAACTCTTCAAAGGGCGAGAGTCGAAAGACATGACCGTCAAGAATTTGGGTGATCGACCAATCCAGGTCGGGTCGCACTGCCATTTCTTCGAGTCCAATCGGGCGCTCAAGTTCGACCGTGAACAGGCGTTCGGATTCCGGCTTGCCATTCCGGCCGGCACGGCGGTTCGGTTCGAACCTGGAGAAGAGAAGAAAGTGACGCTTGTGGCTCTTTCAGGGAACCGGCTCGCTCAAGGCGTCAACGGATTAACGGATGGATTGCTGGATGATCCCAAGGTCAAGGCCAAAGCGGTGGCACTCGCGGCTGATCGTGGATTTGGGAAAGGAGGCGCCCGGTGAAGATTTCACGCAAACAATACGCATCGCTCTACGGTCCCACTGTCGGTGATCGTGTTCGGCTTGGCGATACAGACTTAATCATTGAAGTCGAAGAAGATCGCATCGTGGCTGGCGAGGAAGCGGTCTTTGGCGGTGGGAAGACCATTCGTGACGGGATGGGGCAGTCGGCTCGGGCGACAAGCGCCAGTGGGCAACTCGACACGGTGATTACCAATGCCCTCATCCTTGACTACACCGGTGTCATCAAGGCGGACATCGGGATCAAGGACGGCCGCATCGTCGGCATTGGTCATGCGGGCAATTCAGACCTCATGCCGAATGTCACGCCGGGCATGGAAATTGGTCCCGGGACGGAAGCGATTTCCGGAGAAGGCCGCATCATCACGGCCGGCGGTATCGATACGCATATCCACTTCATCTGTCCACAACAATGTTGGGAAGCGCTGTCTGCCGGCCTGACCACGATGATCGGCGGCGGAACCGGCCCTTCCAGTGGAACCAGTGCGACGACCTGTACGCCGGGACCATGGAATATCCATCGTATGTTGGAAGCCTCTGAGGGTATTCCGATCAATCTCGGGTTCTTGGGGAAGGGCAATGCGTCTCGACCCGAAGGGTTGAACGAGCAAATCGAAGCCGGTGCCATCGGGTTGAAGCTGCATGAAGACTGGGGCACCACCCCGGCTGCGATCGACACCTGTTTGAGCGTCGCGGAGCGGTATGACGTGCAGGTGGCCATTCATACCGATACGCTCAATGAAGCCGGTTATATCGAGGACACCATCAAGGCCATCAAGGGAAGATCGATCCATAGTTTTCACACGGAAGGGGCCGGGGGGGGGCACGCGCCGGACATCATCAAGATTTGCGGTGAGCCCAATGTGCTGCCGTCCTCGACCAACCCCACGATGCCGTTTACCGTGAACACGATGGATGAGCATCTCGACATGTTGATCGTGTGCCACAATCTGAACCCGCGGATCCCCGAAGACGTGGCGTTCGCGGAATCTCGCATACGGCGTGAGACCATTGCGGCCGAAGACATCCTACATGACATGGGTGCGATCAGCATCATGTCATCGGACTCACAAGCCATGGGCCGTATCGGGGAAGTCATCACCCGGACATGGCAGACCGCCCATAAGATGAAGGCGCAACGTGGCCACCTGGCCCCGGTCAGTGGAAGAGATTCTGCGCAGAATGACAACTTCCGGGCTCGGCGCTATGTGGCCAAGTACACGATTAATCCGGCCATTACGCACGGCATCGCGCATGAAGTGGGTTCGGTTGAAGTTGGAAAAGTCGCTGATCTCGTCATCTGGCGGCCGGAGTTCTTCGGTGTCAAACCGGAGATGGTGTTGAAGAGCGGTTTCATCGCTCAAGCCCAAATGGGCGATCCCAACGCGTCGATTCCGACGCCGGAGCCCATCATTAGCCGGCCGATGTTCGCTGCATTCGGTCGCGCACTGTCCAGCACGAGCTTTACCTTCGTGTCACAGGCTGCCTTGGATCATGAGATCCCCAAGCGGCTTGGGTTACAGAGGCGCATCGCGGCAGTGAAGAACTGCCGTAGTGTGAAGAAGCGCGATCTCAAGTTGAACGACGCGCTGCCGAAAGTGGAAGTGAATCCGGAGACATACATTGTGACGGCGGATGGGGTACCGCTCACCTGCGAACCGGCGATTGTGTTGCCGCTCGCGCAGCGGTACCAGTTGTTCTAATTCCAACGGGAGGCCCACGCCTGGATAGGCGAGGGAATCTATCGAACAGCCGGCTCGGCTACGAGTACGGGATTATCTGATGGTAGCTGACCGGCCGTTTGTATTTCCATCTACTCAACATGAATACACCCGCGTTACTTGAAGGGTTGCGGTTTATCGACTCGTTCTTCCCGTCTGGTGGATACGCATTTTCTTCGGGCTTGGAAGCGGCTGTGCAAGGCGGGGCCGTGAAGAATTCCGATCAACTTGCCCGCTACATTGAAGATTTGCTGCGAGGCGGTATCAGTCGGCGAGAAGCGCTGGCCACGAAAATAGCCAATCGAGCGGGAGCGTCAGGAAAAATTTATGCAGCCATCGATATTGATCGAAGACTCGACGCCACAAAGTTGAGTCGGGAGTCTCGGTTGGCGAGCCGTCAAATGGGCAGGCAGGTTATCAGAGTTGCGGCAGATCAGATCAGAGCCAAGCCGGTACTGAATGAGTATCGCGATGAAGTAGAATCTGAACGAGCTCCTGGTCATCTAGCCGTGACGTTCGGGCTTACGATGGGTGCGAGTGGCTGGAAGCCGGAAGAAACAGCCGCTGCATTCCTCTATCAAACTGCGGTGGGTTTTGTGTCTGCGGCTATGCGACTGAGTCCGATCGGCCAACATGAAGGACAGCAAGTGTTGGGTGAATGGCTTCCGTTGATTGAGCGGATCAGTCGAGAACCTGATTCAGGAACATTGATGAGTTCGTGGTCACCGGTGCAAGATATTTATGCGATGCGTCATGGTTCTTTGGAGTGGAGACTCTTTCGATCCTAAAGTTGGTCGGAAGCAGGGCCAAGGAGCATTGCTTCTTACAGAAAGGAAAAGAACGGCGGCTGATGGCGTGTTGTCTTCAGTGATCCGCTATTCGAACAGCCATGCATGACTTGAATCATCAACACAACCACAGTTGGAGTCCGACTCAAGCTCGAACAAAAGGTATCCCGGTTATCGGGATCGGTGGGCCGGTCGGTTCAGGAAAAACGGCTCTCGTCGAAGGGTTGTGCCAACGATTGCGCGATCGCTTCAGTTTGGCCGCGGTGACGAACGACATTTTCACAAAAATCGACGCAGAAATTCTGACCAAGCGCGCAGCCTTACCGATGGATCGGATTCTTGGCGTGGAAACCGGTGGGTGCCCCCATACGGCAATCCGGGAGGACGCCTCGCACAACCAAGAGGCGATTGACGATCTGCTTCGCCGTCATCCGGATGTCGAATTGATTTTTCTGGAAAGCGGAGGGGATAACCTTGCAGCAACCTTCAGCCCAGAACTTGTCGATCATGTCATCTACGTGATCGATGTGGCAGGAGGCGATAAGATCCCGCGCAAGGGAGGGCCGGGGATTACCCGGTCGGATTTTCTCGTCATCAATAAAATGGATTTGGCGCCGCACGTGCGGGCGGACTTGTCCGTCATGGATCGCGACACTCGTCGTATGCGGGGTGATCTTCCGTTCGCGTTTACCAACATTCTTTCCGGTGAGGGATTGGATTCCGTCGTAGCCTGGGTGGAGGAACGCATCCCTCAACGGACTAGGCGTTCATAATCGTGGCGGCTCCTGGGATACAGCGAAAAAGAGCGTCCCGGAAAGCTACTGTTTCTCCAAAAAGAAAAACCTCTCGGAGGAGAAACCCGCCAGGACGGTTTGCGACCGAACTCGTTGGACGGGTCGGTGAACTCAAGCTTGACTATGCCAAGGTTGAGCACAGAACCGTTATTACGCACTCATACTTCACGACACCGTGGAAGCTGCTCCCTCCCATTTATCTTGATGACACAGGTGCCGCCTACACGCTACTGGTCAACCCTTCAGGGGGCTTGGTTGGGGGCGACTCTCTCACCATAGATATGAATCTGAATAGGGACGCACATGTCCTTATTTCCGCCCCTTCCGCCAACCGTGTCTACCGCACCGAGGGAAAGGTCTCTGAACAACATGTCAAGATTACCATAGGCTCTGGTGCGGTCCTGGAATGGTTGCCGGAACATACGATTCCGTTTGCCGGGTCTCGGTTCCGACAGACACTTCATGCGCAATTAGAGCCGGGTGCGACCATCGTCTTGTGGGATGCCATCGCGTCGGGGCGAATTGCTCGAGGCGAACGATGGGCATTTACAGATTTGGAGAACGAGATCCACATCACGACGGCGTCGGGAGGTTCGCTTGTGGAGCGCTATGTCCTCGACCCGGCGACGGACCTCGGTCGTGTTGGATTGGCGGACGAATGGGACTATGTGGCCTCACTGTATGTCGTGAACGATGCGGTATCATCGGATGTCTGGAAACGGTTGGAAGGGAAGGTGGCCGGCATACTTGACCAAATTCCTGGACAGGTATTGGGTGGAGTCTCCACGCCGGCTATTTCGGGTATTGCAATCAAACTGCTGACTAGGACCGCGCCTGACCTCACTCAAATGCTCGAAACACTATGGGCGGCCGTTCGCCAAGAGTTGTGGAATCTCCCGCCAGTGTCTTTGCGAAAATATTAAAACTAGACGCGTGTCGATGCCAGGCAGGTTGCTGCGGGCTATGCCGAAGGAGTTGGAAGATCTGAAATCCTCGCTTCGGCAGCATTGGCAGTGCGGAGCGACCAGGCTAGTCCGAATAGGGAGAGCGTGAAAATCAGCCATTTCGAGGGATCGAAATTATACCAGCGTGGACCGTTTCGGTAGTCGCTTTGGTATGTGTGGTGATAGTTATGATACCCCTCGCCGAACGTGATTAACGAGACTAGCCAGCTATCTCGACTCGAATCCGCTTGGCCGTGCGGTTGGCTTCCCCAGAGATGGCAAACTGAATTGATGCAAAAGGTCGAATTCAACACGGCAAAGGTCCGACCGACGCCGGCGAGCATAAAGCAGCCGACGCCACTGACCCAGCCACCGTAGAGAAAGCCTACTATGAACGGGAGTGCCAATCCTGAGAGAAAAATGGGCACGTAGTATCGGTGTTGCCACATGACCACCGGATCTTGTCGGAGCCGTGTGGCATATTTCTCGTCCGAGTAGTGCTGGTCGGAGAAGAGCCATCCGCAGTGACTGTGCCAGAATCCACGTTGAGCGTTGTAGGGATCGGCATCTTGGTCGCACGCAGCATGGTGGCGGATGTGATCGGCTCCCCACTTCAGGGCAGAGTTTTGTAATGCCCATCCGCCGGCGATAAGTAATCCAGCCTTGACCCAATCGGGACACGTGAAACTCCTGTGTGAAATCAGGCGATGGTAGCCGACCGTAATGCCGAGTCCGGTGACGATATACAGCAGTCCGAACATGGTCCAGTCTAACCAGGTATACCCATAGACAAGGCCGAAAGCGGGAACGCCAATGAGTGCGCTACCTGCAATAAAAGTGAACAGGAACATTGTGATATAGAGGGGATACGTACGTTTGAGCACGATGGCAGACTGTGCGGGTATCATAAGGATGCTAATAGAGGGAAGAGCGTGCGTTCATGTAAGGCAGAGGTTCTCGTAGATAGATAGGGTTCGAATCAATGGTATTAATTTCCTGGACTGTACCAGGACAACGGAAAAATAGCTACTGTGGAACGGCCAACAGCAACCCCTTGTTTGACATTGACATCGGGCGGTAATATTTCATATACATACTCGGTCTAAGTCAGCCTCGCCAAATGGTCGTTTATCGTGTCCATGGTAGGAGCTGTCATTACGAAGAGTTCTCCTGGCCGAGAGGACAACTCGGAGAGAGCAGGTCAGGAATCGGGATGGTTGGTCTATTACTACAAGGAGGCAGTCCCATGAAGAGTGCGTTGACAATAGTATTTGGTGTGGCAGCCGTCGCATTGGTCGCGGCGCCTCTCACCTCCTATGCGGGTGGAACGATCACCGGCAAGGTGACGTATGCTGGTAAGGCGGAGCAGAAAGAGTTCCTCTTTTCCAAGTTTCCGAATCCGAAGTTCTGTCCCCAGAACCCGAATAAGAGCTTGATGGATGGGGACAAGCGGTTTCTGAAACAGATCGAAGTGGGGAAAGACGGTGGTTTGAAGGGCGCGGTCGTTGCGGTGGCGGACATCGAAGACAAGGCGTGGATGGATGGTTATGCCGGAACGGAAGTGACAGCTGCGTTCTGCGAATTTTTGCCGTTCAGTGGCGTAGTCGTCAACACCCGTCCCTTCAAAGTGGAGAACACGGATGCTGACGCGGATGATCCTAAATCTGTTCAGGGTGTGCTCCATAACCCACATAGCTTCACCGTAAAGGGCACGTCGTCGGCGACCGGTTTCAACATCGGTCTCGCCAAGAAGGGCGACAAGCTTGATAAGCCGGTGACGTTCCGTGGCGGTGCAGAAAAAGAAGGGTACTTCCGCTTACAGTGCGACCAGCATGAGTTCATGCAGTCGTTCTTCCTCCCCGTGTCGAACCCACATTTTGCTGTTGTCAAGGACGACGGTTCGTTCGAGCTCAAGGATGTGCCGGCCGGCAAGCATAAGATTGTAGCCTGGCATCCTTTTGCAGGAAAAGCCAAGAAGGTCGAGTTTGAGGTGGATGTGACCGATGGCGGCACTGCCAACCTCAAGGCCGAAATCAAGTAGGCGACGGTTCAGTTAACGTTATCTGCCAGCGAAGGGCAGCGGAGCAATCCGCTGCCCTTTGTGTTTTCGGCGTCATTCCAGTCGAGTTCGTCGCCTTGCCTTTCTATTTCCTCAGTGGGTAAGATGCCTCTTTTAGGCGCAAAGCTGAAGGGAGTGGTGTGTCACGAGAACTCTCGCTGGCGGAAGTTTTCCAACTTGGCTACTACTGGGAAACCAAGATCCTGCTGACGGCAGTGAAGCTGGACGTATTTTCCGCCATAGACACAAAACCAAAGACAGCCCAAGAGATCGCGGGGCGCATCGGCGGGGATGTCTCAACGCTCGGTATTTTATTGAACGCGCTTGTGGCGATGAAGCTGTTGACCAAAAACGTTGAGCTGTACGGGAATTCCTCCACGGCACTGACCTACCTCGTTCGGCATTCGTCCCAATATGTGGGTCATCTGCTGCTCTTGCATGATGCTGAATGGAACAACTGGGGACAATTGGAAGAGACGATTCGAACGGGACGTCGGGCAGTCGATCGGCATGTCTTCGAGACCGACCCGGAGCTGGGAAGCAATGTGTTGACGGTACTCAATCGCATCGGACAGCAAAGCGGACCTGATTTTGCGAGACGACTGAAGCTGACAGGGTCGGAGCGGATGTTGGATCTGGGCGGTGGTGCAGGAACCAACGCGATCGCATTTTGTCAGGTGTATCCTGAATTGAGCGCCACGGTCTTTGATCTTCCGGCGACGCTCAGGTTGACTGAAAAAACTGTGAAGGAAGCCGGATTGGAATCGCGGATTCGGCTGTTGCCTGGTGATTTCAACGCAGATCCGCTCGGCGGCCCGTACGATGTCGTCCTCATGTCCGATATCCTGCATTATCAAACCTTTCAGATGAATCAAGGGTTGGTTGAAAAAGTCTTTACCTCTCTTGCGTCGGATGGGCGGTTGGTGATCAAGGATCGGTTTCTGGAAGAATCCGGCGCGGGTCCGGCTTGGACGACTGCATTTGCGGTCCACATACTCGTGAATACGCAGCGAGGCAGTTGTTACCGAACGGGCGATGCAATCCAATGGTTGACCGCAGCCGGATTTGTATCTGTCACGGAGTTGGAAAAGACAGCTGTTGTGCAAGGTCTGAAATCTCGTGAAGCGTGAACCCAATTTCGAGATACGATCCACGAGATACGAGCGACGAAAAGAAGAGCGATGGATTGGTTAAGAGAACCGGGGTTCTTCGGAACTCATGCAACAACCGGCGCGGATCTCAGCCAGTTGATGGCCACGTTATTTACCACCCTCTTCGTCATTGGGTGGTTCCAAGCGCGCAAGCGAAAAGCAGATGCACACCACTGGTTGATGCTGGGCGGGATGATCTCGATGCTCAGTTTCTTCATCGCGTACTATCTGTTCCGGCAGCTGGGCGTGTTGGCCTTCGAGGGGAAAGAAGGATTCGGCGGTTCTCAATCGCTTTATGATTACGTCTTTATTCCGGTACTCACGCTCCATATCATTCTGGTCATCATTGGTCTGGTCATGGCGGTGTACATGATTGTGCTGGGCTTTCGTTCTCAACAGTTCGTCGATGGGGTCCGGTCTCTCCGAGAATCACTCCTGCAGACGACTTGGCGGAAGATCGGACTTATTTTCGGCGGAATTGCCGTGGTGGTACTCGGATTGTTTTACTCGCGTGTGGCGACTGCAGGGTTTTCGATGCGGAAGCTGGAGGTGTACCTGGCGTTTCTCCTGTTAGTTGCGTTCGTCTTCGCGATTGAACTGACTATTCAACGAATATGGCCCAATGGAGCACGGCGACATCGAGCGCTTGGCCGGTTCACCATGGTCATCTACTGCGTGTTGTTTGTCACGGGGAGTTTCACCTACACCATGCTGTACATCCTGTATCCCGGTAAGATCGGCTAGGATATGCGTAGACATGTCGATACGCTTCACGGTGCGGTGTCATGTTGACCTGCGGGTGTGGTCGCTGGATGCATACCGAGGGGATCGAAGAACGTCTGAGCGGCGGGATGCCCCAGTGGTTTGTCCGATCGGAATGTCGAGGCTGTGGCCTGAAAGTCGGCGTTGATGTGCCGGAAGGCCAGACACAGGGGCTCGTTGACCGCTTGATCTGGACTGATGAAGCCTTGCACCGGTTGGAGCGCATGCAGCCCTATGTGGCCACCCTCATTCGGGAAGCGGTGAACGTCGGTGTTCGCGCTCGAGGTCTCCAAGTGGTCACCGACGAAACGGTCCTGCACCCTTCCCTAGGGGAGCGGATGGAATGGGAACCTGACGCAGAGCAGCGCTTGGAAAGGGTGCCGGCGCCGGTTCGCGCAATGGCTCGGATCGAACTTGAACGCACGGCGGCGGATCGTGGGTTATCTCGGGTCACGGTCGCTCTGATGGAAGAGATCAAAGCAAAGTATTTTGGAATGGGGACTCAAAAGGGTTAGGTGAGGCAGGAGCGGGAATGTTGCATCGAATGGCCTTGCGGGTGCTCCCGAGCTTGAGTCTGGCGGTTACGGAAGATGCCGTGCGCAGGCAAAAGCGGATCGTGATGTTCGTTCCCGGGTTGATCGCCTTCGGGGTATATCGCCTGGTTAAGCACCTCGTTCCAATTACGGATCCGCTTGTGCTGTTGACGGTCAGCAGTCTGGTGGCGGTAGTCACTTCGCTCCTAGCCTACAAGATTGGGCGGGCTTCACCATGGACCGTGATTGTCCGGCAAGACGGAGCGCGTCGTCTCGGTTGGCTTGCCGGATGGATCGGAGCGGTCTATGGCATTCAGCTCTCGTTGTTGGTGCTGACCTTACTCTGGATTATGAATTACAGCTACCTCCAACATCCCGATGGGCCGGCGATGATGGCGATCATTATCTCCTGCACGGCTGTCGCTCGCGACGCGTTTGAAATCGGACATGTACGCAAGCTCTCCGTCATGGGGAGGCCATTTCTGACGTTCCCTGATGGAGAGGAGTTCCGCGTCCTGGTGCAGCATCGGGCTTCGCAATTGGGACCGTGGGTTCTGACAGGATTGGGTGTTGGTGCAATGGCGTCGTTGGCTGGGGTGGCGATCGCTGATGAGCAGGCAGCCGCTCTGACTCAATTGCTGAGTGTGACACTCCTCGGCGGTGGTCTTGCCCTCTGCGCGTATTTTGCCGGGCTCTATCCTTCCATATCCTGGGTGCACACGCTCCGTCAGACCGCACCGAGTGAATTGCTGAAGTATTGGTGGTGGCCTGGGATGGCCTTTGCCTCCACCTATTATCTGGTGACAATGGGACTGTTGTTGTTTGTCGCACGGCAACCGACGATTACGTTGGGCTCAGCGGCCGTGATGGGCGCACTGGTTACGGCGATGATGGTGTTGTATGGCTATTATCTGGGTGATCGGCGTCATGTTGAAGACGAACAAGCCCCACAATTGTCGAGTGGAATGTTGCGCTGCCCCTTTGTGATGGGGATTCTCGGCAAGACAGTGAATGCGGCGGAGAGTGCCGGAGGGGAATTGGTCTTTGGAAAAGATGGAACCAAGGGGTAGGTCTATGGAGCGAGAATTTCGAGGAACACGTTCCGTGATCGGTCTTGTGCTGTATGTCGCATTTGTCCTAGCTGCGCTTGGATACTCGTGGCACGGATCCGATGTGTCTTTTGCGGAATCATCGACGGACATCTACTTTGGAACCGACGGAGCTCCCGAGGGACCGGCAGCTCCCGCTCCTGATGAGACGACATATCCGCGAATCGGCTCATTGGACAGTCGTCTGGTGGTGTGGTTCGTGACGCAGCAGCATACCTATTTCGGCGGGTTTGTGCTCGCCCTTCCCTTGTTCTGTGCACTGATCGAGTTCCTCGGATTGACGACAAGAAAACCGGCTTTGGCGCTTCGCTACGATGGCCTCGCGAGGGATCTGGCGAAGGTGGCGGTCTTGGCCATGTCGGCGACGGCGCTCATCGGCAGTCTGATGCTGACGATGTTCATTATGCTCTATCCCAGTTTTATGAAGTATATGGGCGGCACGTTCAAGGATTTCATGCCGCTCTACGCCGCCGTCTTTGTCGGGGAAGCGCTGCTGCTGATCATCTATTACTATAGCTGGAACCGGATGGCTGAGCGGGGCATGAAGTGGATCCATGCGGCGATCGGCATTCTGACGAACATCGTGGGAACCGCGCTATTGATGATGGCGAATGCCTGGTCTGCCTTCATGATGTCCCCGGCCGGCGTCGATGCCCAGGGACGGTTCTTGGGAAATGTCTGGCATCTGTTGCACTCTGCTCTCTGGAATCCGTTGAACGTCCATCGTTTCCTCGCGGACATCATGTCCGGCGGGGCGGTCGTGCTGGCCTATGCGTGTTATCGATTTTTTACCAGTAAAACCGAGGAGGAGCGGGCGTATTTCGACTGGGTCGGATATGTCTTTCTATTTGTGACGGTCTGTGCACTCATTCCCATGCCGATCGCCGGTTACTGGCTGATGAAATCGGTGTTTGTGTTTCGCCAGACCATGGGCGTGACGATGATGGGCGGATTGCTCACGTGGCTGTTTGTCGTCCAGGCCCTGTTAATCGGCGTCCTGTTCTTGGGAATCAACTACTATCTCTGGCAAAGTATGGCGCGGATCAAAGGGGGCGAACGCTATCAGCCGTATTACCAAGTCTTGTTGGCTATTTTGATGCTTGCGCTCTTTATTTGGCTGACGCCGCATACCTTGCTGATGTCTGCGAGCGAGGTGAAGGCGATGGGAGGCGCTCAGCATCCCGTGATCGGCAACTACGGAATCATGTCGGCCAAGAACGGCGCCATCAATATTTTGATTCTCGTCACTGCGCTCAGCTTTTTGTACTACCGTCGAGCGAATCGAACGATGACCATTTCGTGGGTCAGAACCGGTAACACGATTCTCACGGTCCTGTATGTGGTGGGCGCTTTGAATATTGTGTGGCTATCAATCTATGGGTTCTATTTGCCGGCGAAAGTTCGTGTCGGTCTCTCTGCCCCGCAAGCCTTCACGACATTGACGGTCATTGTGGTCGGGGTGGTGATCAACCGTCTCATGCTCAGGCGGGCTGTGGTGCATGGCCCGATTCAATGGGGGAAAATTCCGCTGCGTGGCATGGTCGGCTTGTTTGGGCTGGCGGCGTCCTTCAGTTGGGTGATGGGCCTGATGGGCTACATCCGTTCTTCGGGTCGCTTGTCTTGGCACGTCAGTGAAGTGATGGCCGATGTCTCGCCGTGGGCTTTTACGCCGGATCTCCAATTCGCCGCAAAAATGGTGACATTGAACATGGTGGTATTCTGGGCGGCAGTCCTCGCATTGTTCTGGATGTGCCAGCGCGGGCAGCAGCCGGCGATGGGTGAAGAATTCCGAAAGGAGCAGGCTCCCTTGCTCTCACCGGTTCCGTCGCAAGAAACATAGGAAAGGGAATGATATCCATGGAGTACCGCGCGTCGATGTGTGCAGCGGCAGTTCTCAGCCTCCTAGCGGGCATACTTGTGTGGCAGTTTCCCGGCGAGGCTCAGGGGCAGGCGCTGGTGCTGGAAGATTTTCAAGCGAAGGAAGCAGATGGATTCCCTTCTCAGTGGGATCACGAAAATCAGCGAAGTCAGTCGAAAGGTCGTGAAGCCTATAAAGTACGATCCGAGAACGGCGCAAGCTTCTTATCGGCCAAGGATGCAGGTCAGCGCATTAAGAAAAAGAAAATCGATTGGGATCCCAAGGCCTATCCCATTCTGACCTGGCGCTGGCGTCTCAATAAGGCGGCGGCTGGGAACGAGCCGCTTGCCGCGGTCTATGCGTCGTTGGATACCGATCTCCTCTTTATTCCGGTGTTCACAAAGTATGTGTGGAGCGGGTCGAAACCGGATGGCACGCTGACGGAAGGCGGCATGTTTAGCGGCTCCGAGATTGTTGTGCAGGCTGGGACGAAGGAGATCGGACAGTGGTTTGAGGAGCGGGTGAATGTGTACGAGGACTTCAAGCGGATCCACCAGCATGAGCCTGCGGCGAAGGCATGGGGCATCTCCATCATCGCGGCACCTGGTGTCGAAATCGATTTTGGCCCGTTGATTGCGACTCCGGCCAAATAGAGATCGGGCTTCTCAGTTCTTGAGGGACTAGTGTGATGGCCAGCAATAAGGCGTTTGACATTGCACTAGGGATTGCTGTGATGGGTACCGTTGGTACGCTGATCGGAGTGACCATGGGCGGCGGGCTGATGCCTGTCGCGATCTCTGTTGGGGTTGGTCTCGGTGGTGTCATCGGGTTTCTCGGCGGCCGCCGATTTCTTGTCAGTATCCTTGTCGGCACCATGCTGGGTGGCGTGTTAGCCTGGCTGATGGCCGGTGCCGAACGGATCTGGGTCGGCGCTGGCGCGGGTGCGGCCATGGGCGGCTTCCTGGGCGTCCAGATATCGATGTTGCTTGATGTGCGTGCTGCAAAGAAGGCGGCGGCGGAACAGATCGAGACGTTGCCGCACTAATCGGTAGGTACTCTCTCGATCAAAGAGGTCTCTGTGGAAAACAAGGGTGTCTTAGTCGGGTCCATCATTTTTGTGTTTGCATCGTTCATTCTCATGATCGGCCTGCTGGCCTATGAGTCCTATAAGGCAAATCAAATGAAACGGCTTGTCACGTCCGTGAAATCGGAAGCCCGACCGACGGCGAGCAAGCTCCCGGCTCAGGATTTTTCGATGTACAAGACGAAAATGGGAGATGAGGGTCGGGAAATGGTACAGATCCCAGAAGGTCCCTTCACGATGGGAAGCAATGAAGGGGATCCGGATGAGGCTCCTGAACATCAAGTATACCTCAAGGGATTCTACCTCGACCAAAAGGAGGTCACCCAAGAGGAATATGTGCGGTTCGCAAAAATGACCAAGCGAGCCATGCCCAGGATCGAGGTGTTTGACGACGATCAGTCGAAGATTTTGAAGCCGGAATTGGCTGCCATGAGTGTTTCCTGGGACGAAGCGATGGCCTACTGCAAGTGGGCCGGCAAGCGACTTCCTACTGAAGCCGAGTGGGAGAAGGCCGGTCGCGGCGAGAGTAAAAGAAAATATCCATGGGGAGATACGTTTGTCACTAATGCCGCCAATCTCGATGGCAGCGAAGACGGATATAAGTATTTGGCTCCCCCAGGATCTTTCGAAGCGGGGCGGAGTCCCTATGGTCTGTATGACATGACCGGCAATGTGGCGGAGTGGGTGGAAGACTCCTACGACGAACACTACTACAAGAAGTCTCCATTTCGTGATCCGAAGGGGCCGGAGAATGCGGATCTTAAAGTCGTGCGTGGAGGCTCATGGCGCGAGACCGAGCATAATGCGAGATCGTCCAAGCGATTTGCAGCCAAACATTGGCGAACCGACGTGACGATCGGTATTCGATGCGCAAGTGATCCGGATCAAGGGGTGGCCGCTTCTGAGCCGTAACCAGTATGCTCGAAACCAAATTTAAATTGATCTTCCTGCTCGTGGTGCTGGTGTGTGCTGCCATGCCCATCACCGCCATTTTACGAGGCACTACTCTCACGCCGTATGAAAATCCGGTGTCCGGAAACATTGCCGAAGTTGAACCGGAGCAAGAGAGCGCTTCTGGAGAGGACCCTATTCCGGAGGACATGGTGACGATTCCGGCAGGGCCGTTCGTTCGCGGAACGAAGGATGGTGGATTCGACGAGCAGCCGCAGCGCACGATTTCCCTCGATACCTTCTCGATCGATCGGTATGAAGTGACCAACCATCAGTATCAACAATTTGTGACGGCCACCGGCCATCGAAAGCCAGGACTACCCTCGCGCTATGCAAAGAGTGGCAGCAGAGTGCGCGGCGTCAACCAACCGGCTGTCTATGTCTCGTGGGACGACGCTGCGGAATACTGTCGCTGGAAAGGTAAGCGACTCCCGAGCGAAGCCGAGTGGGAAAAGGCTATGCGAGGGACGGACGGGAGGCTTTGGCCATGGGGAAACAAGGAGCAGCCTCAGGGTGCCAATTGGGCACGTGTGCAGGACGGTCACGAGGTATCTGCGCGAGTGGGATCCTTTCTGACAGACAAAAGTCCCTATGGAGTCATGGATGGGGCCGGCAATGTCATCGAATGGGTGGCTGATTGGTACCAAGAGACCTATTACAAGGATTCGCCGGAGCAGAACCCTTCAAGCCCCGAGCATGGCACCTATCGGGTGCTCAGAGGGGGAGGGTATACGACGACCGGCGGTGATATTCGGATTACCAGTCGAAGCAAGATGATGCCTGACTTTCGAGACGAAACGATCGGCTTTCGCTGCGCAATTTCGAAGACGGAAACGACAGAAACGGGAGAGAGGAAAGCCTGACGAATCTAGAGAAAGTCAAAGTAGTAGAGGATCAAAAACACGGCCAAAATGATGTTGACAACCATACCGGCCAAAACTATAATGTCGAACACTTTTGAGTTCTTCGTCACGGTTTCTCCTGTTGATTCGCGGACAAGCGACAAAGTTTGATAACACAGGGTTTGGTACCTGTCAAGAAAATGCACCAATTCTGAATTGCCCACCAAACTATCTTGATCGGGAGTAAAACAGATGGCAAGCGCTACCCCTGACAGCGAAATTAAGATAAAAGTCGGCAAGATGATTTTCTACATCACCTGTGCTGTTGGAATATGGTTTTTCTACTGGTTTGCCGGAATCCAGTGTCCCTGCTGAGTTGCTGATCTCATCTAGCTGCCAGGGGTCTGGCCGCACAGCTCAATCAACGGATGGCTGGGTTAAGTAAGAGGAGAAAAGGGAAATGAGCGCATTAAATAATCCTGTAGTTGCGGTGATTGTCTCCCTTATTATCGCGGTCGGCTATTTTACATTGGTCGATCACTATCTGATGGACATGCAGGGACTGGACTACTGGTACCTATTCCGGCAATAAGTCTGTGCGGAGGTAGTCAAGTCTTCTGATGAATTCGTAAATTTTTAACGTAAGTGTATCAAGGAGGTATTCCATGGGCCTTTTAACCGGCAAGCGCGTCTTTTCGATCATGGCGCTCTGCATGATGGTTGGCCTCCTTCTGCTTCCGATCGTCGTGGCGTTGCCTTCACCAGCTATCGGTGAGGAGGCTGCTGTCGGCGATGCGGCAAAGAAGGATGGAGATAAAGTCGAGAAGGGCCGGGATGTCTACTACAAGACGGAAGGGATTGTAGTCGGCGCTCCTGCTCCTAAAACCGTGGATGGCCCCAAGGACTATCCACGATACAACTTCGAGAGTCGTGTCTTGATTTGGTTTGCCAACCAACAGCATCTTTATTATGGGAGCTTCGTGTTGGCTGTGCCGATTTTCTGTATGATCATCGAGTTCATGGGTGTCGTGACTAAAGACAAGGCCCTTGCGAAGCGTTACGATCAGCTGGCGTATGATTTCATCAAGATCAGTCTCACGGCTTACTCGCTTACGGCCATTCTGGGTGGCATTCTGATCTTTACATTTTTGACTTTGTATCCGGCGTTCTTTGGGTATCTGTCAAGTATCTTCCGTCCGGTCATGCACATCTACGCATTGATGTTCGTGGCAGAGAGCGGGACCCTCTATATCTATTACTATGGCTGGGACAAGATGAAGGAGGGGTTCCTGAAGTGGATTCATCTGAGCATGTCGGTGGTTTTGAATATCATCGGCACGCTACTCATGTTCTTGGCCAATTCGTGGATCGGTTTCATGATGTCGCCCGCCGGTGTCGACGAGCAGGGGCGGTACCTCGGGAATATTTGGCATGTTATCCACACTGCCTTATGGAACCCGCTGAATCTTCATCGCATTCTGGGGAACATGGCGTTCGGCGGAGGAGTTGTCGCTGCCTATGCTGCGTATAAGTTTTTAGCCTCGAAGACTGACGAAGATCGAGCTCATTATGACTGGATGGGCTACATTGCCATGGCACTCGGCGTGGCCTTCTTGATTCCGTTACCTTTCGCTGGCTATTGGCTGATGCGTGAAGTGTATGCATATCGCCAACAGATGGGCATCACTTTAATGGGCGGTTTGCTTGCCTGGTTGTTTATCATTCAGGCCACGATGATCGGTATTCTCTTCTTGAGCACCAATTACTATCTCTGGCAGGCAATGGGACGCATGCGCGGTGCCGAGAAATATCAACGGTACATTAAATACCTTGTGTTTCTGCTCATCTGCGGATTCTTGGTTTTTATTACGCCGCACACCATGGTCATGACGCCGGCAGAATTGAAGGCCATGGGAGGTCAGCAACATCCGGTGCTGGGTAATTTCGGGGTTATGTCGGCAAAGAATGGCGGGATTAACGTCATTATTACAACGACCGTCCTGAGTTTCATTTGGTATATGCGAGGCAATAAGGTTTCAACCGTATCATGGGCAAAGTTTGGCAACATTTTTATGGGAGTATTCTTTGCCTGTGCGTATGTGAATATCATTTGGCTTGCCATTTACGGGTATTATATTCCAGCGAACGTACGCGTCGGTTTGTCTGTCCCGCAAGTGGCGACAACGCTGTCATGTCTCTTCTTCATGTTCACGCTGAACAGTGTGATGATGAGAGGGGCAAAGCAAATGGGGGCGATAGAGTGGGGTAAAATTTCGGTCCGCTCACAGTATGCCCTCATCATGTTGGCGACTGCGTTTACCTGGATGATGGCACTAATGGGTTATATTCGCTCGTCAGTCCGTCTCTTTTGGCATGTCAATGAAATTATGCGTGACAATTCCCCTTGGGCCTATACTCATACGGTGGGGTTTGCCGCCAATATGATTTCGTTCAATGTGCTGTTTTTCTGGATTAGTATCCTTTTCGTCTTCTGGATGGGGAGCTTGGGCGCGAAAAAGGTTCCGGTTGAGGCAAAGGCGGGCATACCCGGCAGTGCTACGCAGCCGGCTCCTAGTCACTAAATTTCGTCTCTTGTTGGCGATTGACTCAGCGGCGAGGGAAGCTTTTCTTCCCTCCCTGCAACAGTAGGAGGTCAAGACCTTGGGTAACCTGATTGCTGAAACGCTCTCGGCGAGTTGGATGGCTCTGGCCATACTTGCAGGCCTGATGGTTTATTTTCAGACGTCTATCAGCGACCCTGCTGCAAAGAAGCGCGCGGTGTTCAAGACATTCATCGGAATTGTTTCCTGTTTCTTCTTGTTCATGGCAATCGTCAATTACAAAACAAATTTTTATGGCGAAAGCCGTTTACTGCCAATGTCCCTTGTGACGATTACCCTGACGACCTTCGTCATGGCGTTGTACTTTACCAATCTCAGTGCAATGTTGAGGGTCGGCGGGTTTATGTTTTTCGTGGCCGCATTTCTCTCTGGCTATGGGAACTGGCTGCCGCAGGTGGAAGGTGGTTTTCCGCCGGTAGAAGAGAAGAAAACCTGGGATTCGATGTCCCCGCAGCAACTGGCTGATGAAGGTGAGAAACTTATCTTTGGCGGAGTGGGGAAGAATAAAGAGCAAGGCGCAATCGGCAAAGGGCAATGTCCCCTCTGTCATGCATTCCATGCCGGTATGCTCGGCGAGCGTGCGCCTAACTTGGCGGGACTTCCTACTCGTGGGAAGGAGCGGTTAGAGGATCCAAAATATTCCAAAGGTAATCCATCCAAGCGAGAATATGAAGTTAAAGAGGCCTTCCCTGGTTCCGGGACGGCAGAAAATTCACAAGAGTACATTGCGGAATCGCATTCTTGTCCAAGTTGTTATGTCGTTTCAGGGTACGGCGTGAAGGGGACGAATGACAAGCAAAGTCCAATGCCGGCTATTCACAAGCCGCCCATCTCGCTCAGCCTTCAAGAGCTTGCAGCTGTAGACACGTGGATGTATGTTCGAGAAGGCATAGACGCTCCATCGTTCGAAGAGATTATAAAGTCTTATGAAAAGTTCATTCCCGAAGCCGACCGTCCTAAACAGGCAGAAGATAAGCCAGCCGGAGCAACTTCGCTGATGGCTGATGGGTCAGAACCGGTGGACCAGATTTTTGCTAAAGCGCAATGTGTCTCCTGTCATACGATTCCAGGGATCCCCGGAGCAATGGGGACCATCGGGCCTAAACTTGAAGAAGGTACAACCGCAGCACAGCGCATCAAAGACCCTACATATAAGGGAACTGCCAAATCACCCACTGAATACATTATGGAATCTATCGTGGATCCCAGTGCGTTTGTGGTGAAGCCGTTTCCTGACAACACCATGCCCAAGGTCTTCGGCCAAAAGCTGAGTGCTGGTGCATTGAAGAAAATCGTCGACTATTTATCACAAGTCAAAACTGGAGCGCCGCCGCCGAAGATCTGACAGCCGCCTCCAATTGACTGTATTGCGGAGAGTAAAGGGAGTTTGCCGATGAAAGCCTTGATGTCACTCGGTGCCTTGATTGGCGTAGCTGGGCTTCTTCTTCTGGGAGGGATGATCTTCGATGTCGTCCCCTCGAATACCGTGCGTTTAGTCGAAGGCTATATGCCTATGCAAATGCTTTTTGAGATTGCCTGCTTCGTCGCCGGGTTCGCGGGATTAAGCTACATGATGAGCGCGATGAGTATGCCGCTTTCTCGTTTTTGGCAGGGAATCGGGTTCTGGGCATTTATACTACTTTATCTGAAATTCAGGGTCTATCCACCGATTCCCTTCAGCGTGCGCGCCATGTATGGCACGGTATCACTCGTAGCGGTCTTCATGTGGGTCTCGGCCAATGAAGAAGACTGGAAAAAATTTAAACAGCCAATCATGAATGTGCTGGACGCACAAACGGGGATGAATAAACTCTTGCGTTATGCGTATCTAGTATTCCTCCCGATTCTTATCGGTGGATTTTCGTTCAATGCCATGATGCCAAAATCGGAAGAGCCGATCGAATTGAGGACGGTTCACCCGGCACCGCCAGCAAGCACAAAGGTTCATGGTAAAACGTATACATTGCAGACGTCGCAAAATCCGTATCGCGTGAATCCAGAAGGGAAATACGATCAGGAGTTTTCGAACGCCAATATTGTGGAGCAAGGTATGGGGCGTTTGATGAAGCCGAATGCGAATCCGTGGGACGACAAGAATACGGGGTATTTGAAGTACGTGCGAGAGGGAGGCGAGATATTCTTCCAAAATTGTCATTTCTGTCATGGTGATAATCTCAACGGTCGTGGCCTCCACGCCTTTGCCTTCAATCCCATTCCCGCCAATTTCACCGACCCAGGGACAATCGCACAACTCCAGGAAACATTTATCTTCTGGCGTGTTTCTAAGGGCGGAATCGGCTTGCCGAATGAAGGATTTCCATGGGCATCGGTTATGCCCCCATGGGAACAGCATTTGACCGTAGACGAAATCTGGAAGGTGATTTTGTTCGAATATTGGCACACCGGCTACTATCCCCGTACCTGGGATTAACAACGAAATTGCGTTATTGACAACTCAGACATACGGAGAGATGAGGATGAACATGATGGACAGCATAACTCGGAAGGCGGGAATTACAGCCGTCGTTGCCTTCGGAGTCGTTCTGGTGTCTAGTGCGGGCTATTCGATTGTTTCAGCACAAGGGCTCCCCGAAGGCTTCAAAAAGGGGGATCTCGCACCTGAACCCTCCGCAGAAATGATTGAGGCTGGGAAACGTGTTTATTTCACCAAGTGCGTCTGGTGTCACGGTGTCGATGGCGCCGGTGATGGGCCTGGAGCTGATCGGCTTTGGCCTCGTCCACGAAACTTCAATCAAGGAACGTTTAAAATTCGCCATACTGCAAGCGGCGAACTCCCTCTTTTTGATGCAAAGAAGCCGGTCCCTGGTCAAAACGATCTCTTTGAGACGGTGACCCATGGTTTGCCAGGATCTGCGATGCCGCCATGGGAAGGCATCTTAACCGAAGAACAGCGCCTTCAAGTCCTATCCTTTGTCACCACTCAACTAGTGAAGGATCGAAAATTTACTGATAAGCAGTCGGAAAGCCAAACGGTCTTGCAACTCGCTGATCTCAAGCCAAAACCGGCAACCGATGAGAGTAAGAAGCGCGGTTCCGAGCTCGTCGTTGAAAGGAAGTGTGTCGAGTGTCACGGAATGGAAGGCCGTGGTGATGGAAACGCTTTTAATTTGAAGGATGACTGGGGTTTCTCGATTCAGCCGGCCAATTGGCATAAGTGTTGGAATTTTAGAGGCAGCCGGCAGGATCCATACAATGTCAGCAACATCTTCCGAACCTTCTCCACCGGCGTCAATGGTACTCCGATGCCCTCCTTTGCTGATAACACGTCGGTCGATGAACGTTGGGACATCGCGAACTTTGTCAATTCTCTCTGTGAGAGAGATACACTGGGCAATCCGCTTCCCATTGACCCATTGACGGATAAGCCAAAGATCAACTTCGTGGTCCCGTCGGATCTCGTTGAGGGGGAAATTCCAGCCGACATCGAACATGAAGCCTGGCAAAAGGCTCCGAAGCGATATGTGGCTATGGGCGGACAGATCACTCATAAGCCTAGGAACTTCGTCAATCGAATCGACGATATCTGGGTACGGTCACTCTATAACAATAAATCAATCGCCTATCTTCTCGAGTGGGATGACCGAACGAAGAGTGTCGCGGAAGCAAAGCTACCCTGGGCTCCCACACAGGTCAATATCGATGTAAAAGAACAGGACCCGAAGACCGGTGAGGAAGGGTCAATTGCAGCGCACCAAAATAACTACACGGTTTACAACGACGCAATTGCGATCGAAACAGCAGTGAAGTGGAAAGAACTTCCCGCACCGATCAAGCCTCGTTACCTGTTCGGTACCAATGATCAATTCCCCGTTGATATTGTCAAATGGGAGGCAGACGGCTCTCTTCGTGCATTCAAGGGCACGGGTTGGGACAAAGATTTTGAAGAGCGCGACAACTATGAAGAGAGCATGAAGCTCTTAAAGGCAGAGTGGAAGAATGGTCGCTGGTACGTGATTATAGAGCGACCCGTTGGAAACAAGAAGGATCAGGATTACGACGAAGATACCTTTTTTGAAGTTGGGCAGTATATTCCGACAGTGTTCTTTGCGTGGGATGGTCACAACGGAGATGCTGGGCGAAAAATGGCTGTTTCCGCCTTCTTCTATACGTTTATGAACCCGCCGGTCCCTCAGGAAACCTACATCTATCCGGCTGTTATTGCTGTTGGGGTCGTCCTATTGGAGGGATGGGTCCTGACCCGTCGTGCAAACAAGAAGAAGGGCAAGACGCTGTAGCCTTCTCCAAGAAAAGAACATACATGTTGTAAGACGAGGGGGTGGGGTAACCTACCCCCTCTTTTTTTATAGGACAGCGACGGACTCATGATCACCGATGTGACGGGCGTTCTTCTTGCCGGAGGAAAGAGTAAACGGATGGGTGAAGATAAGCGATTCCTCCTGATCGGGGGCAGTACCCTGATTGAACGGAGCGTCGAGGTCATGTGCGCGCTCTTTCAGCACGTGTGTGTTGTGATTGCGCAGGAGGGCTCGGTACCGTCCGTATGCGTGCCGGTCGCGCGCGATCTTATCCCGAATTGCGGGAGTCTCGGCGGGCTCTATACCGGGCTTCGACAGTCTACCGCTCAGCACATATTCGTTGCCGCCTGCGATATGCCGTTTCTCTGTTCCAGCCTTGTTGAGTATATGGTCGCCTTGAAGGAAGAGGCTGACATCGTCATGGCACTCTGGAAAAACCGTCTTCAGCCGACACATGCCGTCTATAGCCGACGTTGCCTGCCGATTCTTGAAGATATGATTCGTAGGCACGAAGTGAAGATTCAACACATCGCTGCGCATCCCTCTCTGCGCGTGCGGTTGATCACGGAGGCCGAGGTGAGCCGAATTGATTCGGATGGGCGATCATTCCGCAATATCAATACCCCTTCGGATCTTGAAGCCGCTCGATCGCTCTACGACAGCTCTAGTGGTTCCTGATTCTGAGGTCTCTTGGCGATCTCATGAAACGCTCGATCGTGATACTTCACCCTGGCGCACTTGGGGATGTCTTGTTGGCTGTCCCCACGATACGGAACCTTGGGATGCGGTTCCCGCAGCATGAAATCTTGCTAGTCGCTGGCGCCACCGTCAGTCGATTTCTTCACCTATGTCGACTGGTCGATGACTGGATGTCCATAGAAGGGCGTGAATGCGCAGGCCTGTTTACCGGATGCGCTCACCTTTCTGTGGAGCTACAGTCGTGGCTGCAGCGATGCGATGTCGTTGTGGCGTGGACAGAAGACAAGGATGGCGCTCTGGCCGCCCTCGTGCGGCGATGGAGTGTAGCGGAGGCGCACATCCAATCTCCATTTTCGCCACGATTGCGAGCAAGCCATCAGCGCGATCGCTTTCTTGAAACGATCGGTCAGACCGAGGAAGAAGTTTCCAGCGAGCGGACGATCGAGATTCCCCACGATCTCGTGGAACAAGGGAGAATCTACCTTGAGTCCATGGGAATTATGCCTGATCGACCGGTGGTCCTTGTGCACCCGGGAAGTGGAAGCATGCACAAGTGTCTTGGGCCAGGGAAGGTAGCCTTTATGCTCCAACGGTTGCAGCGAGGAGGGGTGTGTCCACTCGTCTTAGAGGGGCCTGCCGATCATGATACGGTGGAACCCGCGTTGAAATTGATGAGCAGAAGGCCTCCTGTCCTCAGAAATCTTGACCTCTCTCTGCTTGCAGGAATCTTAGCGGACGCTGCGCTCTATTTGGGGCACGACTCCGGTATTACGCATCTATCTGCTCTGCTGGGTGTGCGCACGATCGCAATATTTGGTCCGACAGACCACGCTCGCTGGGCACCTATCGGTGATCATGTGGCGGTCTTGCGAGGGGCACCTTGTGTCTGTCCATCATGGGAGGCTGTAAAAGGGTGTCACGAGAAACCCTGTCTTGACGTGTCGATTGAACAGATCCTGACTACATTAGGTCTTGAAGCACGGGTATAGAAGTCACAAGCCCTCGTAATTCCAGGTAAACCGCCTTGTCTCTGCCTACCTCATATGTTAGAGTGGCGCGTTAATTTCCTTTCATTGGTAAGGACTTAGGAGAACTACTGTGTCGCAGGGCGTTGTGCAGGAAAAGGTAACCACAGCACTTCTTGGTGCCCTAAATGAGGCCAAACAAAAAGGGCAGTTAAAGACAACGGCCTGGCCGACATTGAGTCTGGATGCCCCAAAACGGCCTGAGTGGGGAGACCTGGCATCGACCGTGGCAATGTCATTGGCTTCTTCTGAGCATAAGACACCTCATGATATCGCCCGCATCATCGTAGAAAATTTGTCCGAGCAGGAGCAACTGTTCGATCGCGTAGAAATCGTCCGTCCCGGTTTCTTGAATCTTACGGTCAAACCCGCTCTCTGGCAGGAGGTCCTCCGTGAAGTTGAACGACAGGGGGCCCGTTATGGTCGAACAAACATCGGTAACGGTCGTCGTGTGCTGGTTGAGTATGTGAGCGCAAATCCGACCGGTCCATTGCATGTCGGACATGGAAGAGGGGCCGCGGTCGGACAGGCAGTGATCCGATTGCTGAGGGCGATCGGGTACGAGGTGGTGGGTGAGTATTACGTCAACGATGCAGGACGGCAGATGAAATTGTTGGGCGCGTCCGTCTATGCCCGCTACCAAGAGTTGTCCGGACAGACCATCAATTTTCCTGAGGATGGCTATCATGGTACCTACATCACGGCCGTGGCTCAACAGATCAAGGAACAACTTGCTCGTGAAGCAAGTAATCTCGCTCCTGCCGATCTTGAGGCTCGCTGCCGAGCCCTTGCGTATCAGGAACTGCTGGGACTCATCCGTGATGACCTCACGGCATTTGGTATCGAGATTCAATCCTGGTTCAGCGAGGCCTCACTGCTGGAATCCAAGGCGATCGAGCAGGCTTTGGATGAATTGAAGGCGCGCGGGCTCTTGTTCCAACAGGAAGGGGCGTGGTGGTTTCGGGCGTCGCTGTACGGCGATGAAAAAGACCGCGTGGTGAAGAAGCAGGACGGTGAGTACACCTATCTCGCCTCCGATATCGCCTATCATCACGATAAGCTCCGGCGCGGCTACGATCTGCTGATCGATGTCTTTGGCGCCGACCACCATGGGTACATTCCCCGCATGCAAGCCGTGATGCAGGCGTATGGATCTCCAAAAGAGCGTCTTCAAGTGGTGCTCGTCCAGTTAGTCAAGCTCTTGCGGGACGGGGCCGAAGTGAAGATGTCCAAGCGGACCGGGGAATTCATTACGATGCGGGAAGTCATCGACGAAGTCGGAGCGGATGCCGCAAAGTTCTTTTTCTTAATGCGGGATTCCAAAACGCATCTCGAATTTGATCTGGAGTTGGCGAAACAGCGATCCGCCGACAATCCGGTGTATTACGTCCAGTACGCCCATGCTCGAATCTGCAGTCTCTGGCGTGTGGCCGCCGCACGGGGAATTGCCCGCCCATCCGCAGTGGAGACTGACCTCTCGGTTCTGACGGATCCCGATGAATTGGGGATTATCAAAAAACTGTCCTCCTATCCTGAGGTCATCCAGGCTAGTGCCGTGGCCTTCGAACCGCACCGTGTGACGTATTATCTGCAACAATTGGCGGCGCTGCTCCATACGTTTTATAACAAACACCGTGTGTTGCCTGCTGCGACTGATCAAGAGCATGACGAGTCGGCACCCATCGAAGTCCTCACGCCAAAGCGAACTGCGGCGCGACTGGTCCTGATGGGGGCGGTCCAGCAAGTGATCAGGAATGGGCTTGACGTGCTTGGTATTTCAGCGCCTGAGCATATGTAGCGGATGACATCTTACGGAACCTAATGCAGTATCAGGTCGAACAACCGGATTCATGCTCGAAGGGCCGTGTCGGTCTGCTGACCACCAATCACGCGGAGGTTCAGACTCCCGCCTTCATGCCGGTGGGTTCGTTGGGCCCAGTCAAAGGGCTCGAATCGGAAGATCTTCAGGAATTGGGCTTCCAGTTGATTCTCAATAATGCCTATCACCTGTATTTGCGGCCTGGGCACAAGATCGTTGCTGACATGGGGGGGCTCCATGCCTTCACCGGCTGGCCGGGAGCGATTCTCACCGACAGCGGAGGATTTCAGATTTTTAGTTTGGCGAAGCTCTGTGAAGTGACCGACGACGGCGTCACGTTTCAGTCACACATTGACGGTTCACGACATTTTATTACGCCTGAAAAGGCGATAGAGATTGAGGAGGCGTTAGGAGCCGATATCATCATGGTCCTCGATCAGTGTGTCGCGCTTCCCACCGGCCGCGAGGTGATTCAAGAAGGTGTGCGCCGAACCAAGCTCTGGGCCGAGCGCTGTCAGGCGAGCCGGCGAAGAACCGATCAGGCGTTGTTCGGCATCGTGCAAGGTGGGTTGGATCCCGACTTGCGCATTGCCTCAGCGAGGGAGTTGGCGACATTGGGGTTCGAGGGCTACGCGGTCGGCGGGCTCTCAGTCGGAGAAGGAAAAACCGACATGTATGCCATGCTCGATATCACGGTTCCGGAGTTGCCGGAGAAGAAGCCTCGTTACCTTATGGGTGTCGGGCTTCCTGAGGACTTAGTCGAAGGCGTGGCTCGGGGAATCGATCTATTTGATTGCGTCGTCCCATCTCGTCATGGCAGAACTGGCTCTCTGTTTACCGCGTCAGGTCGGGTGGTCATCAAGCAGGCACAATACGCCGATGATGAACGACCGGTGGATCCCGCTTGCGCTTGTCCGGTGTGCCGTCGGTATTCGCGGGCCTATCTCCACCACTTGTTCGTGGTCAAAGAAATGTTGGGGGCACGGCTCAATACGATTCACAACCTTTGGTATTTTTCCGATTTGATGCGCCGGATGCGGGAAGCCCTGGTGGAAGGAAGATTTGCCGCATTCCGCGAGGCGTTTTATCGTCATCAAGATCGGCAGTCAGAGATGGTAACTGAAGCGGCGAATGGGAAGTTTGAACCAATACAGCCAATGGCATAGGAGCTGTCATACATAGAAGGGGATTTGTTCGATGTTGATGGAATCGATCGCGTGGGCGGAAGGAACGGGCGGAGGCGGATCGGCCGCCAGCGGAGGGGCGGGAGGGATCTTGTCGCTGATCCCGTTCCTCTTGATCTTTGTCATTTTTTATTTTCTCCTGATCCGGCCTCAGCAGAAGAAACAAAAGCAGCAACAGGCATTGTTGGACGCTTTGAAGAAAGGCGACAAGGTCGTGACGACGTCGGGAATCTGGGGAACGATCACCAACCTCGGAAAGGAGACGGTCACTCTGCAGATAGCCGATAATACTAAGGTCAAGATGCAGCGCGAAAATATCTCGCGAGTGCGTGGAGAAGACGAAGACAAAGAGAAAGACAAAGAGAAAGAGAAGGACGCGTAGGTCAAAAACGGGATAAGAGGTCGCGGACGAGATGAAAAAAGTAAGTGGGCGCTTATGGTTGTTGACCCTGGTGCTTGTGGGGTCGGTCGTGGCATGTCTTCCGTCATATCAGCCTCTTTATCAAGCGTTACCTGGTTGGCTGAAGGGAGTATTGCCGAACAAGGGCATTACGCTGGGTTTGGATCTGCAGGGCGGTATTCATATGGTGCTGGAGGTGGATGAGGACCGTGCCGTGGAGATCGCCGTGGACCGTTCTGTCACTGCGCTACAGGACCTCCTCGCCGAGAAGTCTATCGCGGTCGCCTCGGTCAAGCGAACCGGTCATGACCAAATCACGATTCAGCTGCAGAATGCCGACGCAAAGGCTCCGGTCCAAAAGGTCGTCGACAACTTTCCCATTTTCGCCGAGAAGGAATCAGCAGGGTCGACCGCGACCGTCGTGTGGGAGCTTCGTGAAGCGGAAACCAAGCGGATTAAGGATTCGGCTATCAACCAAGCATTGGAAACCATCCGAAATCGGATCGATCAATTCGGCGTTGCGGAGCCGATCGTTCAGCGACAGGGGTTGAAGCAAATCGTTGTTCAGCTGCCCGGTGTCAAGGACCCGAAACGCGCCAAGGATTTGATCAAGGAAACGGCGCTGCTCGAGTTCAAAATGTTGGATGAAGATATTCGGCTCGATCTGCCGGTCCGCATTCCAAAGGACAAAGAAGCTGAGGTGCTCCAGCAATTTGCGGGCAAAGTGCCTGAGGGGGACGAGATTTTGTTCGAACGAGTGGTCAATAAGGACACTGGCTTCGAATATCACGTTCCCTATGTGGTCAAAAAGCGGGTCATGCTGACCGGCGATGTGCTGAGCGATGCGCGGGTCGCCATCGGCCAATTCAACGATTCGTACGTGTCCATCACCTTTGATTCCAAAGGCGGGCAGGAGTTTGAACGGATTACAGGTGAAAACGTCAAGAAGCGCATGGCGGTCGTTCTCGATAACAACATCTATTCGGCACCGGTCATCCAAGAGCGTATTTCGGGGGGACGCGCTCAGATTACCGGGAGTTTTACGACGCAGGAAGCCAATGATTTGGCGATCGTTCTGCGGGCCGGCGCGTTGCCGGCGCCGCTGAAGATCGTCCAGGACCTCACGGTCGGGCCGTCGCTCGGACAGGATTCCATCGACAAGGGAGTCAGGGCGACTCTGATCGCGGGGGCTATGGTCGTCGTCTTCATGATCGTGTACTACCGCTTGTCCGGGCTGATAGCGGATTTTGCCCTGATCTTGAACCTGGTGTGTCTGATGGGTGCGCTGTCCGCGTTGACCGCCACGTTGACCCTGCCGGGCATCGCCGGCATCGTGCTTACGATCGGAATGGGTGTCGACTCCAACGTCTTGATTTTCGAGCGCATTCGAGAAGAACTGCGTGGGGGCAAGGCAGTGCGATCAGCGATCGATGCGGGGTACGACAAAGCGTTGCTGACGATCATCGACTCACACGTTACGACGCTGATCACCGGCGTTGCTCTGTTTCTATTTGGGACCGGCCCCATCAAGGGGTTTGCCGTGACGTTGTGTTTGGGTATTGCCATCAACCTCTTCACGGCATTGGTCGGGACAAAAGTGATTTTTGATACGTTGTATCAGCGGCAGAAAGTCGAAGCGCTGAGCATCTAACCATGAAGCCGTCGGCAATCAGCGTTGAGGGGGAAGCCCAAGGTGATCAAAAGGGAGCGCGCATGTTAGAGATTCTCGGGAAAACCAACATTGACTTCATGGGCAAGCGCAAGTTCTCCTTTCTCTTTTCAGGGATCATGGTCGTGCTCGGGCTCATTGCCCTCGTCCAAATTGCGCGGGGCGCGGCCAATTTGGGGATCGACTTTGCCGGAGGGACAGCCGTCCAACTCAAGTTCGAACAGCCGATTCGGATCGATGAGGCCCGCAAGGCATTAGAGACAAGCGGGTTGGTCGATGCGGAGTTGCAGGAATTCGGCCAGGACAACAAGCTGCTCATTCGAGTGAAGGCTTCAACAACGATCGAAGAGAAGATTGCGGAACGTGTGGTGGGAATCTTCGGCAAGGAGTTTCCGACCAACAAGTTCGTGGTGGACTCGACGACTGAGATCGGGCCGGCCATCGGGAAGAAGCTTCAAGAAGATGCGCTTGTGGCCATCGTTGTTTCATTTGCGGGTATTATTCTGTACATTGCAGCGCGATTCGAGCTTCGATTCGGTGTCGCGGCGGCGCTGGCGACGTTTCATGACGTCCTGGCCGTGATCGGAGCCTTCTACATCCTGGACAAAGAAATTACCCTCTTGATCGTGACGGCGCTCTTGACCCTGGCCGGATACTCCTTGACCGATACCGTCGTCGTGTTCGACCGAATCAGAGAGAATCTGAAGTTGCGCCGCCGCGAGAGTGAAGAAGCGACGATCAACAGTGCCATCAATCAGGTGTTGAGCCGCACAATCGTCACGAGTATGACGGTCGTGATCGTTCTCATTCCCCTGACCCTGGCCGGCGGGGAAGTTCTGCATGATTTCTCGCTTGCGCTACTCTGGGGAGTGATCTTCGGCACGTATTCATCCGTCTTCGTCGCAAGCCCACTCCTGCTCTTGTGGCCAGGAACGCCGGGTCGACTCTTGAAACGCAGCTGAGCGAATGGTGGAATAGAGCGTCGTGTGTCGCTCCTATCTCTCCGTGGTGTAATCATGGCACTCTGGAGCCGGTCTCACAGTCTCCAGCAGAAGATCATCGCAGCGATTGTGATGGTCGGTCTCCTGCCGCTTACCCTCCTGCTGGCCCTGATCTATGTAGAAGAACGACGTGCCTTGCGTGAGTCGACGGGGACGAATTTCAAGGAAGTGGCTGTCGAAGCTGCCCGTCGGATCGAAATGCACGTCACCCGGGGCATGAACGAAGCCCAGCAGCTCGCGACCACGCCTTTCCTTCGCACCGCCGTCTCGGAAGCCAACCGGACGTACGAGGGCAAAGATGCTCAGAGTATTTCGGAGATCATCAAGGATTTGCAACAGCGGTGGGGACAGCGTGATAAACGAAGCGAGTTCCCGCTCTTCGTCAACCGAATTGTGACCAATTACTTGATCCGATGGCACGAGATTCGAAAGTCTGACTATGTCGGCATTTTGGTTGCTGACGGACAAGGCGCGTTGGTCGTCAGTTCTATTCCCCAGGTTGAATACTCCTATGCCAAGACAGCCTGGTGGCAGGCGGTGGTGAAGGGCGGCAGCCAACAGCCCTACGTGAGCGAAATCGCCTTTGATCCGGCCTTTGGAACGCATGTGGTCGTCGTGGCGGCGCCGATCTTTGATGATCAGCGCCGGTCTGTGATCGGGACCGTGGCCATCCTGCTTCGGCGTGACACGTTGTTCCAGTCCATTGCCGAGGGGTCGTTCGGTGCGACAGGACATGCCATGCTGTTTGCCACGGATGGGGGTGTCGTCATTTGTCCTGTGCTCGGACCTGAAGCCCATTTCGTCGATGCCGAATTGATCGGCGCGCTGAGCGCGACAAAACCAGGATGGGCCGTGGCAGCGGACGATTCGCACGGCAGCAAAAATGCCCTCATCGGGTTTGCGCCGGTGCGACTTGCCGATCAACTCGCACCCGGCAGTCTCGGCGGGAAACATTGGAGCACGGTCGTGCGACAGGATCCAGCGGAGACGTTTGCACCCTTGGGCGAGTTGATGGCCAAGGTTTTGTCGCTCGGCGCAGTGGTGCTGATCGGGCTGGGAGGAATTGGGGTCGTCGTTGCCCGCCGGATCGCGAGGCCGATTCGGCTGCTGCAGGAGGGAGTGCAGCAGATCGGGAGCGGTCGCTTGGAGCAGCGATTGGAGCTGAAGACCGGCGATGAAATCGAAGGACTCGCCCAGGCCTTCAATCACATGGCGCACAATCTCCAACGTTCGTTCAGGCAGCTGGAGCAGCGCATGACCGAGGTCCGACAGTTGGAGGAGAAATATCGCGATCTGATCGAACATGCGCCGGAGATGATCTGCCAGCTGGATCGAGGCGGTCGGCTGGTTCACGTCAATAAAACCGGGCTCGATAAACTGGGGTATACACACGACGAAATGATGGGTATGAAACTATGGGAGTTAGTGCCCAGCGGACGGGAATCGCAGGTGTTGCATTATCTCGAGCGGCTTGTCTCGCAGGGGCAGAGTTCGATGGAAACGGTCTTGTTGGCTAAGGATAGTCGGCTGATCGATGTGGAAATTCATGCGACCGCGCTCTTCGATCAAGCGCGAGGCGGGCTGGTCCACTCCCGTGCCTTCGTGCGGGACGTCACCGAACGGCGCCGGTTGGAACAGGAGCTGCAGCGGTACACGGTCGGGTTGGAACAGGCCGTTTCGGAGCGTACACGGCAGTTGACGGTGTCCCAGGCACGTTACAAGGCTCTATTCGATTTCGTGGCTGATTCAGTGTTTATGGTGAGTGCCACGGGGTCGGTTGTCGCCGTGAATGAGCGGGAAGCGCAAGTGCTGGGCTATGGCGAATCGGAGATCATCGGGAAACACATTCTCGACATCGTGCCGGACGCCTATCATCAGGCTTTCAATGACGGGTTGTGCGATGTGAGCACCGAGCAGCGGCAGGTCGCTACCCAGGAAATCACTGTGTACCACGCCGATCGGCATGAGATTCCGGTGGAAATGGACCTGATTCGGGTCGGTGGGACCGAACAAGGGCTCGTGATGGTGCAGCTCCGAGATATTACCGATCGGAAAAAGCTCGAGCGCCAGCTCCAATCATACCGCGAAGACCTCGAACTGAAAGTCAGAGAGCGCACCAGAGAAATCGAAGAAACCAAGCAGTATTTGGAGAATTTGCTCGAGAATGCCAATGACGTCATCTATACGCTCGATCTGGATCAGCAGTTCACCTATGTCAACAGCAAGGTCAATGCCTGGGGGTATCGCAAAGATGATCTGATCGGCCGTCCGTATCTCTCTCTCCTGTCGCGGCGTCATCGGGGGCGTCGCCTCAAGAATACGTTGGATATCGGTGCCAAGCAGGTATATGAGGTTGAGGTCGTCACTCGGCTGGGCGAGGCGCGTGCCGTCATGGTCAGCGTCTCCCCTCTGCAAGGGGCCGACGGCGAGATCCTTGGAGTGCTCGGCATCGCGCGCGACATGACGGAGACCAAAAAGCTGGAGCGACAGATTCGGAATGCGGAAAAACTGGCCTCTATCGGGAAACTCGCGGCGGGTGTGGCTCATGAAATCAACAATCCTCTCGGCGGAATCCTCAACTGTCTCTACAACCTCCGAAAAGGCACTCCGTCGCCGGCACGCCAAGAAGAATACTGGGCTTCTATGGAACATGGTGTCCGGCGTGTTCAGAAGATCGTTCGCCAGTTGCTCGATTTCTCACAGCAGCACGAACCCGAATATAGCCCTGCCGATATCAATCGCATCGTAGAGCAGGTGCTGGCGCTGACGACCCATCTCTTTGCTCCCAACCAGATCCGATTGGAAACCGTCCCGGGTCATGGCTTGCCCAATGTGATGGTCGATCGGCACATGATTGAACAGGTCTTGATGAATTTGATCTTGAACGCGGTGCAAGCCATGAAAAATGGAGGAGGTCTGACGATTCGGACATCCGTGGCCGAGGGGGTTTGCCGTGTGGACGTGCAGGACACAGGATCGGGAATTCCCGCGTCAGTCCTCCCACGTGTCTTCGATCCCTTCTTTACGACAAAAGGTGAGGGGGAAGGGACGGGACTTGGTCTCTCGGTCAATCTTGGCATCGTGGAGCGTCATGGTGGAAAAATCTTGGTTGAGAGCGAAGTCGGGAAAGGCACGACATTCACGCTCTGCCTGCCCGTGTCGCGAGAGCGTTCCTTGGCGGAGAAGGAGGCATGAAAGGCTTGAGCATTTTGCTGGTCGACGATGAGCCCTTGATGCGCCTCTCGATGACCGATGCATTGGAGGCCGTAGGCTGTGAGGTCCGGGCGGCGTCTTCCGGCTCGGAAGGGATCGAAGCGATTCGGGAGAAGACTTTTGATTTGGTCATCACTGATCTCCGGTTGCCGGGTGCCGATGGGTTGACGGTGCTCAAAGCGGCCAAAGACAAAGAGCCCCGGACCGAGGTGCTGGTGATCACCGCGCATGGATCCGTGGAAACAGCCGTCGGAGCCATGAAACTGGGCGCGTTTGATTACATCACGAAACCGTTTCAGATGGACGAATTGCTGCTGATCGTCGAACGAGTCAGCGGCGTGATTGCGTTGCGTCGGGAAAATCAGGACCTCAAGCACCAACTCGAGGACAAATTTTGCTTCAATGGTATCTTAGGGGCGAACAGTCAGATGCGCGCGGTGTTGGACAAGATCAAGCTGGTGGCTGAGACCGACTCGACCGTTCTGATCGTCGGGGAAAGCGGAACGGGTAAAGAACTCGTCGCCAACGCGCTGCACCAAAACAGCTCGCGGAACGGGTACCCGCTGATCAAAGTCAGCTGCGCCGCGTTGCCTGAAACGCTGCTGGAAGCGGAACTCTTCGGCCACGAAAAAGGCGCGTTTACGGGTGCGCTGCGTCAACGCCGGGGACGGTTCGAGATGGCCAACCGGGGCACCCTCTTCCTCGATGAAATCGGGGAAATTTCGACGGTGGTGCAAGTGAAACTCTTGCGCGTCCTGCAGGAGCGCACCTTTGAACGCGTCGGGAGCAATGAGCCGATCGAAACGGATGTGCGGCTCGTGTGTGCCACACAAAAAGACCTGCGCAAAGAAGTGGCTCTTGGGCGATTTCGTGAAGACCTCTTTTACCGGCTCAATGTCGTCCCCATCGTCGTCCCTCCGCTCCGGCAACGGCAGGAAGACATTATGGTGATCGCCGAGCATGTTTTGGAAACATGTGCGCAGAGGCTCAACAAACAACTGCACGGGTTTTCCCAACAAGCTCGTGAATTGTTGCTTCGCTATTCGTATCCGGGAAACGTGCGGGAGCTGGAAAACATGGTCGAACGGGCCGTGGCGCTCGGACGCGATCGAACGACGGTCCAACCCGCAGATCTCTGCGGGTTTCAGTCCTGCCCGTACCTAGGGGGTGTTCCACAGGAATCCTGTGGCTTCTGCAGCGAAGGGTTGACCGGGGGAAAAAAGAAAAAAGGTACGGCTCTGACCTCGCTTGCCGCGGCGCGAGAAGGCTTTGAAAAAGAGTATATCGTCTCCGTGTTGGAACGTGTCGAGGGGAGTCGTACGACCGCATCGAGAGTCTTGGGATTGTCCCGAAAAGCCCTCTGGGAAAAGTGTAAACGCTACGGAATCCCTTCCGCTCATAGCGACGGCGAAGAGGACAGCTAACCCCTTCCTCCTCGCACCGGCTGGAGTCTAAACTGTCGTACGATCAAGAAAGAGAGCTGTGGTGTTTGGCTGTGCGTATGTAACCTACTTGGTGGAGGGATCTAGACCATGAAGTTTTGGCAGCGTGCTATCAATGTTTCGTTGGGCATCGCGTTATGCGCGGGAGTTGCCTATGCAGCTGAACCCGCCGAGGTGGGAAAGTTCGTCAATGCGCGGATTGAAATCGGCGAGATGATGACGGACTATTTCAAGAATGGAGCGGGTTATGGTGAGGGACAGCGACCGTCACAAGAGCAAATGCGACAGATCGGGGCGGATATCAATACCAAGCTGACCACTCTCCTCGCAAAACACGATTTGACACTCGACGACTATCGCAAACGCAGCCCCGAAGTGTTTGCAGACGATGCAGCGGTCAAGCACTATCTTAGCGAGCATCCGGACCTCAAAGCACGCTACGAGGCGCTTCCGCTGGACCGAATGGGGCGTGGCGGTAGTACGGGGCGGGGGTACTAAGCTCGATGGCTGTTTCAGTAGGGGGATGCCTCCCTCTCTATAGCTCATTCCACAGGGTTGTTTCCAGATAGAAAGGCCGTTCGCCCTGAAATATAAGCATCTGGGTCGGTCAGGAGTGAAAGTCAGTCGGCTCTGTCTCGGTACGATGAATTTTGGACCGCAGACGGCCGAGACGGACAGTTATGCCCTGATGGATCGTGGCTTGGAACTCGGCATCAACTTTTTCGATTCGGCGAACGTGTATGGCTGGAAACTCGGCGAAGGGTGGACAGAGCAGATCATCGGCCGTTGGTTCGCACAAGGTGGAGGCCGTCGAGACAAGGTCGTACTGGCCACTAAAGTGTATGGCCGTATGGGCGAATGGCCGAATCAGTCGCGCCTGTCGGCCGTCCACATCAAACGAGCGTGTGAGGACAGCCTTCGACGGTTGAAGACTGACTGGATCGATGTGTATCAGATGCATCATGTCGATCGGGACACACCGTGGGAGGAAATCTGGCAAGCGATGGAGCAGTTGGTGAGGGAGGGAAAAGTCGTGTATGTGGGCAGCAGCAACTTTGCCGGTTGGCACTTGGCCCGGGCTCAGGAATCCGCGTGCGGCCGCAACTTCCTGGGGTTAGTGTCGGAGCAGAGTCTGTATAACCTGACGCAACGCACGATCGAGCTGGAAGTCATCCCCGCCTGCGAGGCCTATGGGATCGGACTGATTCCGTGGAGTCCGCTGGGACGTGGGCTTTTGGCTGGTGTTCCAGAATCCGCCAATACCGGGCGTCGATCAGAGGCGGACTTACAACAAGAGGTGGTCAAGTTGCGTCCGAAACTCGAAGCCTATGAGGCGCTGTGCGCCCGGATCGGTGAACGACCGGCGGATGTTGCGCTAGCCTGGCTGTTGCACCAACAAGCAGTGACGTCGCCGATTATCGGACCTCGCACGATGGACCAGCTGGAGGGAGCCATGCGGGCATTGAGCCTTACCCTCGGCAGCGAGACGTTAAAACAGCTGGATGAGCTCTTTCCTGGTCCTGGTGGACCCGCGCCGGAATCCTACGCCTGGTAGTCTGTCCATTTTCCGTTTCCTGCTAATTGCTCTGCAATCGCCGGATGAGTCACTTGCGAGTGTGGATGCCATAGTTTATCCTGTACAAGTCTACTTCAAGATCATTAAGGAGAAACATGCATGGATCTCCGTCGCCAGCAGCGGTTTACGGTCCGCCTTCATAGTATTCTCTCAGGCCCTCGCCGCGAAGAATGGGTCGGCACCGTGATGAATCTTTCAAAAGGGGGCTGCCTTGTTGAGATCGACGAGCAGGTCTATTCGGGTATGCAGGTCTCGCTCCGACTCGAGGTCCCTGGCGATACGACACCGATCCTCGTTGCGCGAGCGGCGGTGCGTTGGAACCGAGGACGGGGGGTCGGCGTAGGGTTTATCACCGTGGATCAATCTCATCAAGAGCGATTGGACCAATTTCTGGAACGACTAAAGCAGGAACGCCAAAACTGATTGCAGATCAACAGCCTGCCAGCTTTCATCCTTCCTCAGCCGCTTTGGGAGTGTCTTCAACAAGGGCGGACCAATAACGACCTATAGCGATCGAGCTTTCCACTGCCTTGCACACAACAGCACTTGTGGAATTCCTATCGACCAGATCGAGCCCTTTCCACTCGCCTTTATAACGGACACCGTGTAGTTGTGGTCCCGTTAGTGTGGAACAGTGTCTGCTGCATGACCGCTGTCGGTTTCCTCGGGTGGCCGAAGATAAAGTTGCGCAATCCGTTCAATCAAGGGCTTGGCTTCGGGGGTACTGATCTGCGTCGGGTCGCTGGGCGCATGATCCCAGGCCAAAGTTCGAATCCCTGCCTCCGTGAGGGCCATCCGTATGGTCTCTACCATCGCCTCAACGGTGATCTCGGTCCAGGGTCGGAGGTCAAGGATCCGATCCTCCGGTCTGCCTGGAGGAGGACTTTCATGAATGAGTCTCCAGCACCGGTTGAATATCGTGGCACGGAGGGTTTCCGGAATATTCAGCGCGGTCAGGCGAGACGTGCAAAGTGCTGCCACGATCAAGACAAACTGAAGATTCGGCATCTCAGGATGATGGATATCGAGTGTTTGCATGCGATAACCTCTCCTCCCTGTTGCGATGTCGCCTGGGGCCATCGGCTCTCGGTGGAAAATTCGAGCAGGTCGTGAGCCTTACTTGGAATCTTCCACCCCATCCGTGTGATTACACCTTCGTGAGTGCCGCCACCGGCTTCTGGATGAACTCCTTGTAACCATATCGATCAGCCAGATAGGCCTTGGCATCTTCGCTGACGTACTCGGTAAACTTGTATCGATCGTCCTCTACGGTCTTGGCATCTTCCATGACCTTGTCGGTCGGAATCGCGTATTCGATATTGCAGGACGTATAGGCCTGAATATACGTCGGACCGACCTCGCGCGCGATCAGCACGGCCTTCTTGATGCAGCTTTCCACCCGCCGCGGATTATTCGGCACAACGGTGGCAATATACGCGCAGCCGGCGATCTTGGCCATGCTGACCATGTCCATTTTCTCGAACTTCTTGCCGAGGGGGGCCATCTTGAGCACCGCTCCTCTGGTCGTCATCCCGCTTTCCTGACCGCCCGTATTCCCATACACTTCATTGTCCAGCATGATCGTCGTGAACCGTTCCTTCCTAAACCACGAATGGAGGACCTGCTGAAATCCGATGTCGGCGGTGCCGCCGTCACCGGCCATCACGACAACATCTTTGGGCTGGTCGCCGAATCGGATTCGTAACCCGCGAGACAATCCGCTGGCGACGCCGTTCTGGTCGCCGTAGTTGCCGTACACGAAAGGAATCGCCGCCTGCGAGATGGCGAGTCGGCCGCATCCTGCCGTCCCGACTGTAATCGTGTCTTCTGGGTTCGGGAAGGCGACAATCGCCAGTCGGATGAACAGGGTCATCGCACAGCCCGCGCACATGGGATGTTCTTCCAGGATTTCCTTGAAGCTGCCCATCTGCGACACCGTTGTTTTCTTCCCGAAGGGTCCGTGTTCAACCATATCCCGATATTCTTTCGGCATGAAGGTATCGAATCCTGGCGTGAACTTTACATAATCGAGACTCATCTGACACCTCGCTTTCGCTGTTATCCGCGGTTGCGGTGGAATGTATATCTCTTGCACAATCACTGACGTTGCCACGGTTCTTTTTCTTTGCCTGGGCGGCGACTTCGACGAGCAACGTTTCGCCGGTTCGTGACAAGTTCTTCAACGCTGTTTAGCTATTCCCTCTTGGTGCGGCCTGGTACATTCATCCACCGCGCCGCGCCAGCACTCCGGATCGCATCCCGATCGCCTTCTTGACTTCCTCCACGATTACTTCCGGTGGCAAGGTCATGCCCCCGCAGACACGTGGTCCGGCGACGACACGCTCGCTGTTGGGGATCGTGGCTTTGATTTCTTTGGCCATCCATCCGATGACATTGAACTCGGGCACGATGATGTGTGAGGCATGCTTGGTCGCTTCGCGAAGTTCTTCTTCCGGCCAAGGACGCAAGGTCTTGATCTTGACGAGTCCAACGCGCACCCCCTCATCGGCCAGTAGGCGCATAGCTTCCCGCCCCTGGGAGACGGCGGTTCCCGAGGAGATAATGAGGATGTCGGCATCACCGTCTTCGATATCGATCAGGCCATCCAGCCAGGCGATCGTGTGCTTGCGCGACCGTTCTGCGGCGGCCCAGACTTCCTGTTGCCAACTCGCGTGCGTGGCGTAGCTGATGTAGTTGCTCTTCATCACGAAGGGATCGCGCATCATCCGGACCGGAGGACACTCCATATCCATGCAGGGCACGGGTGAGCGATAAGGATCATAGGGCGGCAGGCACATCTCGGCGGGAGTCAGGCCAACGACGTCCTTCGTGTGGGTCACGAAGAAGCCGTCGCAGCAGAGGGCCAACGGTAAATGCACATCCGGCTCTTCCGACACCATATAGCCCTTGAGAATCCAGTCATAGAAATCCTGTGCGGTTTCTGCGTGCCAGACGAGCATGCCCGTATTCATGAGGTAGGCGATCTCAATCGTGTCCGGCTGGATCGACAGGGGAGAATTGATGCCCCGGCAGGTCACGATACATTGGATCGGCAATCTGGATCCAGCCCACATCGGAAAGTTTTCCATGGCCCGCATGGTGCCGGGTCCGGCGGTGGTCGTGAAAACTCGGGCCCCGCCAAAGGCGGCGCCGGCGCACTGTGACATGACCGCAAACTCGCTCTCCCCGCGAAAATAATCGCCGATATAGCCCTCGGCAAAGAGTTCGCCGCACAGGGCGGCCGCCTCGCTCTGGGGCGTAATGGGATAAGCCACCATAATGTCAACGTTGGCGCGCTTGACGGCTTCCTTAATCACTTCGCTGCCGGTAAAAAACGATGGTGTGCGCGGCGCGTCGTTCATCATCACGCGTGGATCGGTGATGACTTGACCCTTCTTATTCTTGGTTCCGATGATGGCTGTGGTGTCCATAGCTTATTCCCTTCCTGTCGACGGTGGTGGCCGGCGATCTAGCGCTCATGTTAGGCGCTGAATGAACTACCGCACCCACACGTCGTTTTGGCTTGTGGGTTCTTGATCGCAAAGCCTGAGCCTTGCACGCTGTCCTGGAAATCGACTTCACAGCCGGCGAGCAGTGGGGCACTCTGGGAGTCCATGATGATCTTGACGTCGCCCTTTTCGATCACCGTGTCATCATCGCCGGTGGCAGACTCGAAGGCCATCCCGTACTGGTAGCCGTGGCAACCACCGCCCTTCACGTATACTCGCAGGCCGACCGTGTCTTTCTCTTCCTGCATGAGTTCCCTGATCTTTTCTTCTGCCATCGGTGTGATGGTAATCATGGCATTGCTCCTTTTCTGCGTTGACTGACATTGTCCACAGACGTCAAATCGGCTCCTGCATAGAGGCACGTCCGCAATTCAAGTCACGATGGCTTCTTGGCAGACGAGGTCTACACAGGCGTTTCGAGATACATTCGGCGTAAAGCGGCGGAGACCAGGGAATCGGTCGCGCAGGAAGGAACGGGGAGGCGCGAGGATAGGACAGTCGGCGTGGCTCAATACGTCATTGTATTACCCTGGGCGCACTGGGTGCCAGAGTCAAGCACTATTTAAGGGAAGGAGCACGAAGAATATTGAAATATGGTCGACGAGGCACGATATGGTTGATCACAGCGGATCTCTTGTGGTGATCCAAATTTAACGTCGTAGCCCGTCATTTGGCTCTAGTTACCCTAGATCTTTTTTCCATCCAGTGGAGCCTTCTTTCTTGCCCCAAGTCCTTGACAGATACGAAACTACGCTCCTGACGCAGAGAACCGCAATCCCCAGAAAAATCTCGATCCTGTGGATAGCGATCCAAACGATTGCATTGAGCACGACTACATAGTCGTGGTTCTTCGACGGAGGGAAGAGATTGCTAGGAAATGCGTGAAAGCATTCAGAAATATGCTGCTGAATACTATTAGTTGTGGTTGGATACATGTGATGCAGACGCCTAAAAAATAGGCAGTTTGATAAATAAACGCGTCAATCGTGCCATCTTTCCCCTCGAAGGGGACTTGTTCACAAGGTTATCCACAGAAGGTGGGGAGTAAATTTTGAGGCATTAATATCGTAGACTCATCAAACCCCAATTAGGGGGACAACTAGGGGCAGTGTACAACTATAAGACACTAGGTTGGAGAAAGGTTTTCCTATCAGGCATACGAGGGTGCGTTGCCGTGTTTCCATTTGATGCTGCAGCCAATGCTGGCCCGTTGCGCGCCATCAACCGGTTTGCCCGCCAGTACTGCCTCGATCGCGGCTCGTAAGTCGCGCCCTGTGACAGGTCGGTTGTTTCCGGGACGGCTGTCGTCGAGTTGTCCGCGATATACCAACCTCCGGTCATGATCGAAGAGATAGAAGTCCGGCGTACAGGCAGCGCGATAGGCCTTCGCGATGTTCTGTGTATCATCGTGACAAAAGGGAAACATAAAACCTAAACGCTGAGCCATTTCCTTGAGTTTCGACGGCGCATCATCGGGGTACCCGACCGGGTCGTTGCTGCTGATGGCAAGAATGCCCAAGCCCGTCTCGAGATAATCTCGACCAATTTTCGCGATTTCCTGCTCGATATGCACCACGTACGGACAATGTCTGCAGATAAACATGATCAGGAGCGCGGTCCTCTCGGCAAATGAGTCGAGCGAGTAGATTTGCCCCTTCACCACATCGTGTAGGGAAAACGGCGGTGCAACTGTTCCCAAGGGGAGCATAACGGATGGTATTGCCACGATGGTCGTCCTTTCCAAAGCATAGAAGCTTATAGGAAGAAGATGCCGCATTGTCTGTAATAGCGTCAAGTGGCGGCGACTGGGGAGGCTTCTTGCGCCATGGATGAGGTGGAGGATAAGCTTCCTCTGCGTCTTCTTAGTGCGGCGGGCGAGGAGGGGATGGTTGTGGGGAGACAGGCGAGAAAAAAAGGGGGGTGACGCATGGTCGCTCTAGGGCTACTGGTACTGCTGGGATTTCCGGTTGTGGTGCAGGCCTATGATGAACCGAAGCCGCAGATACCGTCTTTGACGGTCAGTGAAACCGGAATACTGGCACTTGCTCCGGATACGGCGTTCGTCACGTTCGGCTTGGAGACTGCCGGTAAATCGCTTGCTGAGGCCCAACGCCGGAATGCCGCCGTCATGAGCAAAGTCCTGGACCAGTTGCGGGAGTTGCAGATCGACAAGGAGCGGATTCAAACCTCGTCATTTACGGTCACACCACAGTATCGACCGCCGTCCAACCGTCCCGCCCCAGCGCCGCTTGCTACTCCGGAAATCGTCGGCTACGTCGTCAGCAACATGGTGACAGTGGAAATCCGAGCCCTCGACAAAGCCGGTACGATCATCGAAGAAGTCTTGAAGGCCGGCGCAAACAGCTTTCAGGGGTTACATTGGGGGTTGCGCGACGAACAACCGGCACGGCTCAGCGCATTGAAACAGGCGGCGGCCAAGGCGCGTGAAAAAGCAGCGGCCCTGAGCGAGGCGCTCCACGTGAAACTCGTACGGGTCTTGTCGGTGAGCGAGGGTGGCCATGTCGTCAGGCCTGCTGCTCCCGCGGCACGCATGGCTCTGGAAACTAACGCCGGTTATGTGCCGATCGCGGCAGGCGAACTGAAGGTCGAGGCGTCGGTGACGCTGGTCTACGAAATCGCTCCGAACTGAGCAGGTCTTTACTGCGCGCACCAGCAGTGCAGACGGGTGAAAGAGTGTAAAGGAGAGGCTGTTATTACACTCTTTCGGGTCTCCATTACACTTTTTTCAACCTCAATGTTCCTTATGCCGTCTCCCAGTGAACATTAAGACCGTGCAAGCCCATAACCCGCTCTACGCCCAAGTGATCGGCTGAGCCTATCTGCCAGAAAGCATAAAGAATATCATCGATACCATCGCCGTCTAGCCGGAGTTTCTCATGCTGGTTGACTAATAACTGGACTCATACTTGACTAATTTATTATCCTGACCGCATGGGATTTCAACCTAAGTTGAGCATTACTCCTGCTGCAGTAAGGGAACTTGAAGCAATTGCCGGCATGCGCGAACGTATTCTGGCGGCTACTATCCAGGTTCCATGGATTCCGAAGCTTCAACGTGACGCACGAGTGCGGAATACCCACAGCTCTACGGCCATTGAAGGTAACCCGCTCACGTTGGAACAGGTGCGTCTCATCGAAGAGGGCCATGGTCTGGAGACCGAACCGCCTCGGTCGCAACGGGAGGTCCTCAACTATCTCGCAGGGCTTCGGTTTATTGAACGATACAACAAGAAAAAGCGGATCGGACACACAGACATCTTAAAGTTACATAAGTTGCTCGTCACAGAAGTGATGGATCAGGGTTCGGCAGGCCGATATCGAGACATCCAGGTCTATGTGGGGCAATACACACCGCCAGCGCCGGATATGGTCAGCGGGTTGATGAGCGAGCTTCTGGAATGGTGGAACGACTATGCCGGCGAATGGTCACCGGTTGTTTCGTCAGCCATACTGCATTACCAGTTCGAGGATATTCATCCGTTTGCTGACGGAAATGGACGCACTGGCAGGGCCTTGGCACTATGGGAACTCTACCGCCGAGAGTTCGACACTTATCACATCTTTTCAGTCGATGAAGTGTATTGGGAGAACAGGCTCGCCTACTATCAGGTGCTTGCCAACGTGCGAAAGCAGGGGAGCGATTTCACGGCCTGGGTTGAGTACTGTGCCAAAGCATTGCGAATAACAATGAATGGGATTGTGGGTCCGTCATGACAACAAATCCTAGTATCCAACGAAACATCTGCCAAACAGGGCAGGTTGCGTCTTATGTAGGGGAAGTGATCAGACAGAAGCGTGATCAAGTGATAGCCGAGATTGGACTACCCAAGGACATGAATCTATTCGCCGACAAGAAAGCCCTCCCTGTGTTTCTCGCGTTTTCCTGAACATAGACAGGCAAGGTGAGCGCACTCGGTCCAATCCCTTTCTCAGTAACCATGCTAAGCGTAGGTGAATTTGGGGATGTTCAAGAATATGCGAAGGGGGTAATTGAGAAAATCAATTCTGCATTGCATGAATGTGTACAACGGTGAGGAGAGGCTACGAGGAGGTTGTCAGGTGCTACTGGCGAATGAACTAATAAGTTCGTGTGGCTACTCTTCGCTCTTCGGTCCTCCTTCCCACAGCTTGACCGTGCGGTCCCATGAGCCGGTGGCGAGGCGTTTGCCGTCGGGGGAGAAAGCCAGACCCCGGACTCCACCACTGTGGCCTTTCACGGTGCGGAAATTCCGACCGGTGGCCAAATCCCAAAACTTGATCGTCTGATCGTCGCTGGCGCTCACCAAGACTTTTCCGTCCGGCGACACCACAAGATTCCGGACCCAGCCTTTGTGGCCGGTGAGGGTTTTTTTCTCGACCACGTTCGGCATTTCGAACAGCTTGATGGTGGTGTCTCGGCTTCCCGTGATCAAGAGTTTTGCGTCCGGGGTAAAGATCATGGCACCGATCCAGTAGTCCATCGGTTTTTGGAATCCGCCGTCATCCTCGACAAAGTAACCGCGGGTCTCGGTGGAATCTAACTCGTCTCGCCGCCAATGGGCGGCGTGGAGAATCTTTTCCTCGCCGCTCGGGAGCACTTCCCACACCTTGATTTTCCCGATGTCTGTCCCGCTGGCGAGATGAATGCCGTCCGGTGAAAACGCCACGCAGACCGACCAGTGGTGGTCGTACTCATCCTTTCCGAGCAATGTCATCAGCTCGGTGCCGGTGGTCACTTCCCAAATCTTGATGTCTTTGTTATGGCTCCCGCGCGCGAGCATGAGACCGTCCGGCGAGAGCGAGAGGCTGCAGACATTATGATCGTAACGTGTGAACAGGAGCTTCATCGGCTCGCCGGTCTTACCGTTCCATAACCGGATGGTGCGGTCCTCACTACCGGTGGCGAGGAGCTGCCCGTCCGGGGTGAAGACGATGGCGCGAATGTCGTGGGTGTGACCCCGAAGGGAGCGCAGTAACCGACCGGTTTCGATATCCCACATGCGCACGAGGCGTTCGCCGCCGCCGCTCGCGAGTGTTGATCCATCGGGCGAAAAGGCGACTGCCCAGACTCCATGCGAATGGCCGCGGAACGTTTTCACTTCCCGGCAATCGGTCGTCCAGTATTCTACAAAATCGACGGCAGGCACAGCTGTGGCCGCCGTTTCAGAGGAAGCGTTCACCAGCGAAGAGGTCATCGTCGGCTCCAACATCGGTAATCTTCTTTTCTTGGCCGCCTGGTCCTTGATTGGCCAACAGCCCGGCCAGTATAATTCCCTCGGTTATTTGGATCGTAAGAGATGCCTCGCGGCCAAGTCAAGCCGGCGGCGATCCTCTCAGGCTACTGAAGGTTCTCTCATGGAAATCAGATTCCAACCAGCCTTACTGCAGGAAGTGATCGACTCATTCGTCGAGAAGACGGAACGGGAAGGCGATCCGACATACTACAAGGAGTTCCATGAGCATGCCGACCCGATTTACGAGAAGTTTATCCTCGAAGACCGGGAGGCGGAGTTCAAAAAGTTGTATCAATATCTTTTTGGCATCTGGGGGTTTTCGGATATCGTCCGCGATTCGTTTAACGAGTATCCGCTGTTGAAGCAGAAGGTGGGGATTGTCCTCGTCAAAGGTGTGTTGAAAGAAGATCAGGAAGGTGTCGACATTCTCCGGAAATGGGGATCGGTCGAAAAAGACCTGGCCAAAGAGTTTGAAGAAAAGGGCATGAAAGGTGTGGGGATCAAGTTGATTCCCCGGCGATTTTACGATCCGGCGCTGACCCGCTATTGCCGCCATGAGTTGATGCACATCTCCGACATGATCGATCCGCTGTTCGGTTACGATCCGGATACCAAGATCGGACAGAACCCCGGCGAAGAGACGTTGATCTTGCAGCGCTATCGTATACTGTGGAGTTTGAGCGTGGATAGTCGGCTTGTTGCGGCGGGCAAGGAACCCATGCTGAGCAAGGAGGATCGATTCAAGGAATTCCGCTCTTGGTACCGAAAGATTCCACCACCCCAACTGAAGTCGGTATTCGAGGGGCTCTGGCAGACCGCGTATTTTACTCATTCAGAGCTGATCGAAATGGCCGCCGACATACTCCGTGTGATGGATCGAGCCGTGGATGTGGAAGGCGGCGAAGTCCCGGAAACCGCAAATAAGATCATGCTCATGCCGGGTTTCCCGTGCCCGCTCTGCCGGTTTCCCACGTATTCGTGGGTTGAGGAAATGGGAACGAAATTAGAGCCGTACGTGCTTGACTTTATCCGTGAGAATCACCCGGGATGGGACGTGGAATTCGGAGCCTGTGATCGCTGTGTTGAGGTGTATAAGTTACGCGCCGATGGCGTCATGTAGAGGAGAAGGGTGAAAAAGGCCGTCGGCCGCGTTCTCGGCTCGCAAGGATCCTCAACGTACCTCCCAAGGTATGCCTGCGGTCCTTGCATCACCGGCGGCCTTACCGAACGACCTTTTTGACCCTCCTCCAAGGAATCCACACCCATGGCGACGAACCCTTCATACGGCCGGCGAGATTTCTTGAAGGATTCGGTCTTCTCGACTGTCAGAGCCGCGCACGAACTCGTCAAACAGGCAGATAGTCTCCCTGCGGAGCCGGTCCTATCGCCGGTTCGTGTTGATTGGCTGCGTCCCCCTGGCGCCGTGGCAGAACAGCTCTTCCTGGAGCGTTGTACGAAGTGCAGTGATTGCGTCACGGCCTGTCCCCCCGGCGCGATCGTTGCCCATCCCCAAGACGGTACTCCGGTGCTGTTCGTCGATCAATCACCCTGCCTTCTGTGCGAGGACTTTCCCTGCATCGCAGCCTGTCGAACAGACGCGCTCTTGCCGGTCGAGGGAATCAACCACGTTCACATGGGAGTCGCTGCGGTGTCGCACCGACTCTGCACGGCCGGTCAGGGATGCCACGCGTGTGTGTCGAAGTGTCCGACAGACGCCCTGGCAATGGATTTTCAATCGTTGCATCTGGCCGTGGTACAGGAGGCCTGTGTCGGGTGCGGAATGTGTGAGATGGTCTGCAAGACCGTCAACGACCATGTCGCAATCCGTGTGGTGCCATCAAGGCATCTGGTAAGGACTGATTCATGATGACGTCCCTTCGGCGAGATCATTCTGAAGGATATTCCAATTCACAACATCGAACCAATTCACCCTTGACTTCGTACGGCTCATTTCATATACATACATGGCTCTGTTGCGTCACCTTTTTCGGTCGGGCCAACAGGGCGGCTAGGAGACAATCGTTATGACTAGTCAACAGCCGATGCAAGAGGTATCTGCATCTGCAACCGCCACACTGTCGACTTCGTCCACCATCAAAGATTCCCCAGCTGTCGAGCGTGCGCTGAACCGCAGTAAAATCTATTTGCTGATCTCCTGGAGTCTCCTGTATCCGGAAGATGAGGAATTTCTCGATTATCTCAGGTGCGGGGAGTTTGTGGATGATGGTCGGACCGCCCTCGATGCTTTAGAGGCTGCCCTTGGCGCCGAGAGTAGCGAACGAGCCAAGGGAAAGTTGGGCTTGCTCAAGAAGCAGTTGGCGCGGGTGGAGAGCCTGATCGCTTCCGAATGTGTCAATTGGCAGCTGAGCGATCTCCAGTCGGAGCATCGCCGAGTGTTCAGCAATGTCATTACCCTCGATTGCCCTCCCTACGAAACCCTCTTTGGAAATGACCACGTGTTTGCGCAGTCCCATGTCATGGGAGATATTTCAGGGTTTTACAAGGCCTTCGGAGTCGAGTTGTCCAAGGATATTCATGAGCGACTGGACCACCTCAGCGTTGAATTCGAGTTCATGCACTTCCTTGCCTACAAGGAGTCATATTCGCGCTGCCACGATGTGATCGAGAAGACGCAGATTGTGGTCGATGCGCAGAAGAAGTTTGTCAAGAATCATATCGGCCGATGGGTCCCGCTGTTCTGTCGCATGCTGACGAAGAAAGCGGACTCCGGCCTGTTCAAGTTGGTGGCCGATATGACCGCCGATTGGATGGAATTTGAGACGGCGTTTTTAGGCGTCACCCCTCAGCCTTATACGGAAACCGATTATCGTCCGGCGACGTTCAGCTCTCCTGAAGGCCAGACGTATGAATGTGGCGCACAGGATCAGGGGAACGAATTGACTATGTTGCTGAATGAAGTCGGAGCGCAATCGTTCATGGACGTGAAAGAAAAAGACAAGAGTAACGAAGAAGAGGGACCTTCGGGTACCGCATAAGCGAATCGATAGTAGCGATATCAGTGGACGCATTGTTTACAATCATTGAGAGGAGGGAGTAGCACTATGAGAATAGCGCAGACGACCAACAAGAAATTGGTGTTTGCCATTCTTCTCTCCGCCCTCACCGTCGGATTCATGCTGACGTTGGGGCGAGTACCACTGGCCGTCAGTCAGCCGGTTACCATACCGGCTAAGACGGTCAAGGGCCCAATCCCGATGGACGGCGCTAACCCCGTGTGGGAGAGTGTTCCGGGCGTCATTGTTCCGTTGAGCGGGCAGTTGATCACGACGCCGATGCACCCGAATATTTCGGTGAAATCGGTATTCGTCAAAGCCATGACCAACGGTAAAGAGGTTGGGCTGCGTTTAGAGTGGATCGATCAGACGAAGAATGACACGGCGATTGGCCCGCAGGACTTCCGGGACCAGGTCGCGGTGATGTTTCCCGTGAATACAGCCGGTGCCCCACCGTTTCAGTGCATGGGACAATCGGGCGGAACGACCAACATCTGGCGCTGGAATGCCGAATGGCAGAAGGATATCGGGAAGGACAGTGCGGGAATTTGGGATGTGGACGACCAGTATCCGGGCATTTTCTGGGATTACTACTTTGAAGAGCCGGCCGGTGGTGTGACCTATCCAGACCGCATCGGCCGGAGCCTCGGGCCATTCAATTCCGGCATCTGGTCGGGAAATATCATGTCGGACCCAACGCTGCGCGTGAGTTCAGTCGAAGATCTCAACGCGAACGGCTTCAGCACTTTGACGACACAAGCTCACCAGGATGTGATCGGCAATGGTGTGTGGGAACCGTCAGGATCCGTTAAGGGCGGAGGCTATACCGGTCCGACATGGCGCGTGGTCGTCAAGCGGACATTGGAAAACGGCGATGCGAACGATATCCAGTTTAAGGCCGGGGCCTCGGTGCCGATTGCTTTTGCCGTGTGGGATGGCGCCAATATCGAGCGAAACGGCATGAAGTCGCTTTCCACTTGGTTTACGTTGAAGCTGTAGGGATGTGGGGCGGCCGGCGAGCCACGGCAATGCCCGACATGTCGCATAGTTGAACAAATGCCTCGGATCAGTTTCCCAAGTAATGGGGGAACTGGTCCGAGGCTTTTTGTTCAGTGCCATGTCCGGACTTATCTGTCGTCCAGGGTGTAGGATTGCATTTCACAAAGCGCGGAGGGTATAAGAGAACGAGCTGTCGAAGCTACTGATTTTCAAGCATAAAAGGACCAACATACGCCATGAAAGTCTCGCTGCTTTTCCCTCCGACGTGGCATCCCTCTCAGCCGTATCTCAGCCTACCGTCCCTAACGGGATTTTTGCGCCAGGGTGGGATTTCGGATGTCTCACAGCGCGACCTCGGTATCGAGCTGTTGGACATGGTTTTGACCAGAGAGTATGCGGCTGAGGTGTATCAGTATTTGATTGCAAAGCAGCGTGAGCTGGAAAGGACTCAGACCGGAGAGACAGGTGCAGGCAGTCGGGAGCATTACGTGAAGGTGACCGACTCGCTCGACCGGTTCTCGTATCTCGTGGACCGTATCGAGCTGGCGAAAGAGACATTGCGCAGCGAAGGGTTCTACGATCCTGATGCCTATCGAGCCAGCCTGTTCATGATCGATAAGTGGTTGGAGGCCGTCTCCTCGGTATATTTCCCGACCCGGCTCACGGTTGTGGATAATCAATTTGGGAACTACTCCATCTATTCTTCGAAAGACCTGATGAGGGTCGTTCGTGACGAAGCGCAGAATCCCTATCTCAGTCTCTTTCGCGACCGATTCATTCCGTCGATCATCAAGAGCCGCCCGGATCTCATCGGAGTCTCGATTACCGCCACCTCCCAGATCATCCCCGGTCTGACGCTGTGCCGGTTGATCAAAGAGGCCGCTCCGGATCTTCATCTGACGATCGGTGGCAGCATCTTCACCCGTCTCGTGGATAACATTCGCCGCTGCCCCAGTCTCTTCGAATTGACCGACGATATCGTGGTGTTCGAGGGCGAAACGGCTTTGCTGGAATTGGTGAATCAGCTGGCCGGCAAGAAAGATTACAGCAAAGTGCCCAACCTCATCTATCGGCACAATGGGAAGATTACGGTGAACCAACCGTTCTATTCTGAAAATGTCAATCAGCTCCCCGCGCCGAATTATGACGGATTCCCGCTGGATCGCTATTTGTCGCCGGAGCCGGTGCTGCCGGTCCAGTTTTCGCGGGGCTGTTATTACAAGGATTGCGCGTTCTGCGCGCTGACGCTCGACCACCAGAACTTCAGACAGAAGGATCCGGGACGGACGATCGAGGAACTGCAATGGCTGAAGCAGCGCTATGGCGCCCGGCATTTCTTTTTCACCGACGAATGCTTTGCGCTGGCACCGACGAAACGGCTCTGCCAACAGATGATTGACAAGCAGCTCGACATCAAGTGGACGTGCGAGATGCGGTTTGAGAAAAACCTCTCCCGCGAGCTGTTGGCGTCGATGCGGGATGCCGGATGCCTGAAAATCGTCTTCGGATTGGAATCCTTCAACCAGCGGATCATGGATTTCATGAAGAAGGGCATCAAACAAGAATGGGTGCGGCGCGTCGCCGATGACTGTGTGGATCTCGGGATCGCCGTGCATTGCTATATCATCGTCGGATTCCCCACGGAAAAAGAAGCAGAAGCGCTCGAAACCATGAACTTTGTCGTCGAGAACAAGAAACTCCATGGATCATACGGGTTTTCTTGCCAGCCCTGCCTGTTTGATTTGGAAAAGGAAGCTCCCATCATGAGCGACCCCGGTGGATACGGCATTCGACGAATCATGCGACCGTCGGCGGAAGATTTGAGCCTCGGGTTTTTCTACGAAGTGCAAGAGGGCATGACTCCCGACGAAGCGGAGCGGTTGTATCAGTATGTCTATGAAAGGATCAGCGAAGTCGTGTGCGAGCTTCCGTTCAACTATGCGATGGCGGACGGGTTACTCTATATCTCAAGAGCCAAAGAAGGGGCTGAACAGGCGCCCCTGGCTGCACGTTGACCCTATTTTTTTACGGCAGCTATAATGGCGGTTCCTGCGGGTATGGTCATGAAGACGGCAACCTTGAGTGAGCGAATAACGGGAAGAGTATCGGACTTTGGTCCGCTGTTCGAATATACCGTCAAACTTGTACTCCTGACCTCCTTTCTTGAGCTGGTTCTGTATCGTCTGGTCTCCCGGCTTGGGATGCATTTGAGCAAGATGGCGGCGGATCACCCGTGGATCACACCCACATTCACCGCATTGACTGAGGTGGGCACGTGGTTGCTCAATATCGTCGCGGTGTTGTTGTTTTTGGCGCTCACGTTGACGATGGTCAATCGATGGGGAGGGCGTGATACAAGCAAGCTCGTCAAGATGGGGATCGCGGGTGCGGCTCTCTTGCTGTTCTTGACCGTCCTGTTTCTGGTCGTGCAGCCGGGAATGCTGGGCGCCATCATCTACAACGGCTTGACACTCCTGGTGCTCACGCTGTTCGTGTCGGAGTATGTGATCACCCATCGGGAGCCGGCACAACGGATTCTGGCGGCCACATACTATTTGGGTGTCTCCGGGTGGCTGTATTATCAGATTATTTCGACAATCTACAGTCTGGCGGGAACCTTAGCGGCGCCTCCCTTAGTCTATGAATCCCATCGGGCAGGTGAGGCGCTGATGGTGCTGGCCAGCTACCTCGTTTTTGTCGCCTACGGCAGTAGTAGAAGTTTGTCGCTGCGAACAACGAATAGACGGCAGCGGAACCGGGCCATTTGGTTTTGGTCGACGACGGGCATCATCTTCACAGCGCTCATCGTGGCTGACTATCTCTTGGATCTCTATAGTCCGGCGTTCGCGTCGGCGTTCCGCCAGGCATCACAGGGCATCGGCTGGATCTTTCAATTCGGGATGGGCTATACCTTCTATCTCCCGTTTGCCGTGTATGTCGGAGGACTACTCTGTTGGTCCTATACGGTCATCAAGTTGGTGATGACCGGTCGGCTCGCGGGCTATGGAATTGGTTTGATGTTTATCGCCGGCTATGCCTTACTGTTCTCGAATCTTACGTTGATGGTCGTTCTCGGAGTCATGTTACTTGCCCTTGATCGGGCGAAGGCGGCCGCACCAGAAGCGGTATCGACGACCGCCGGCCCTATGATGCCGGCAACAGACGGTCTTATTACAGGGCGAGCCTAAGCCCGGAGCGAGCTTACTATGGAAACGCCTGCACCGATGTCACCGCAGACAGAGGCCACCGCCGATCAGCCCATGTCGCCGGACGAGGAGATCGCCGCGATCGAAACGTTATTGGCGAGCGAACCTGACGACTTTCAGGCTCGCTGCCGACTCGGCGAATTGTACTTCAGTAAAGGGCGGCTCGATGACGCCTTAGCGGAAGTCAAAAAAGCGATTGAGATGGCCGAATCCCTTCGCACAGAGATGAATCGTTCGCTGGCTATGTATTATGCGAACCTCGGAACGATCTACGCGACCAAGAACATGACCGATGAGGCCGAGGCGGAATTTCGGCATGCGCTGGAGGTCTTTCCCCATGACGTCCTGGCGCTGTTCAACCTCGGGCGGCTCTACGCGGACAACAAGAAGTACATGGAAGCGAAGAACTACTACGAGCGTCTGGTCGAGATGACCCCGGATGACCCGATTGCTTGGTATAATCTCGCTGGGGTCTATATCGAGCTGGATAACCCCCAAGTGTCTGACTACAACACGATCGACATGGGGATTCAGTGTTATCTTCGCACGTTGGAGCTGGACCCCAAACATTTGGAGTCAAGCTTCAAGCTGATGGAAATCGCCCTGAATCATAAGAAGACCGATTTGGCGATCCGGGTCATGGAGAGCGCCGTCGAGCACAATCCGGATGAGCCGCTCGCGTACTACAATCTCATCAGCGTCTATGACAAGTGCAAGCTCTTTGAGCAGGCGGAAGAGACTCGAAAACGGTTGAAAGATCGATTTGCCAAGAAGACAAAGGACAATCCACGGTCCTGATTCACTCTTAGGGAAGGGGGGCACTATGTTTGGTAGTCTAGGGTTCACCGAGCTGATCCTCATCCTCATGATCGTGTTGATTATCTTCGGCGCAGGGAAATTGCCGCAATTGGGCGAAGGGCTCGGGAAAGCGATCAAGGGATTCAAGAAGTCCGTCCATGAAGCGGACCAGATCGAGGCCGAAGCTCAGATGGCGGCACAACAGGCGGCAACACCCAACGCGATAAACGCGGCTCCTACCCAGAATGCCGCATTGAATCAGCCTAGTGGGGCCACCGTGCAGCCGGCTCCACGCTCCTAGCAGACGACACGCGTATGGATACCGAACTGGGCTTGGCCGCTGGCTATATCGAGACGTTTGCCGGAAACGGTAAGGCCCGAAGCACGGGTGACGGCAAACGTGCGGTGAAAGCCGGAATCCCCCTCCCTCATCACGTCGTCCTCGATAAGCATGAGCAGTGGCTGTACTTTGCGGAGTCAGGATCCGATCGCGTCAGGCGCATTCATCTTCAGGAAGGCACCCTCCACAATTTCGCGGGCATCGGGGAAACGTGCTACAGCGGCGACGAAGGTCTCTGTGGAGAGGCGGGACTTTACTTGCCGCTGGCTGTCGCGTTTGATTCCCATAATAATTTGTACATCTGCGATTCGGGAAGCAATCGGATTCGAAGGGTTGATCATGAAACGGGTATTATCACGACCGTGGTCGGTACCGGTCAACATGGCTTTAACGGAGATGGCCCTGCGCTGGAAGTCAATCTAACCTGGCCGGCTGCGATCGCGTTCGATAAGGACGACGTCTTATACATCGCTGATACCCAAGCCCATAAAATCCGGCGTTATGACTCGAAGACAGGAATGGTGACGACGATTGCAGGAACGTGGACAGCGGAGGATGATGCACGGGAGCAGCCGTTGGTGGCAAGAAATTTAGTCGTCTTGTCCGGTGATGCGATCGGAATTGATTTCAGTGATGATCAGGGATGGCTCATGCCGGTCTGCTCCGATGGGCTGGATATGTCGATGTACCTGGATGATGGAAAGTCCGCGATGGACGCGCGCCTTTACGACGTCGTCGGTATTGCGGTCGACGGCCAGGGCAACGTGCATTTCGTCGACAAGGGGAGCAATCGTGTCAGAAGGATCGACTCGCGGACGGGAATTATTTCGACAGTCGCGGGTGTCTGTCGGTACGGGTATGACGGTGATAACAAACCGGCCGTCAGAGCGATGCTGCACGCTCCAGAAGCCGTGATCTTCGATCACGATGACAATCTCTATATCTCCGATACCATGAACCATCGGGTCCGCAGGGTGGATGCGAAGACCGGTATTATGACGACGGTGGCGGGAAACGGGGACAGTGGGTATGAAGACAAGAATATCGGCGGCTGCGGTGCCGCTCGATTTGTCGCCAAGGAATCGGCTGGGATGTTGAAGCACGGTGATGGTCTACTCGGGATCGATGCCGTGGTGAATTCTCCCGTCGGTGTGGCGTTGGACTCGCAGGGCCATCTCTATATTTGCGAACGCGGAGAAAACAAGATCCGCCGTCTGAAGATCACGTAATCATCATCCCTCGCCGTCACGTTTGTCCCGCACTGGTTTTGTGGTATTCTGAGTTGGGCTCCCTCGGAGTACGGTACGGGTGCGAATGGCATACATCGGCGGTTCTCGCTCTCACCTTCTTGGATTTCTGTCCGGCCTTGTTGTTATAGCCAGTCTCCTCGGTGGGTTCGGGATTCCCCTCGTCAGTTCGGAGGGGCTGATGATCAGGTCCCATCTGATCCAAGGTGACCTACCGAACGCCGCCGATGATGCGGCTTGGCAAACGGTCTCTCCCACCACGATTCCCCTCAGTGGGCAAGTCATTACCAGGCCGGTGTGGCCGGAGCCGACCGTCCATGCATTGACCGTGAGGTCCGTACACAATGGGACCGACATCGCCTTCCTGCTTGAATGGCAAGACAATACGAAGAATGATCGTCTGACTCCTGGTACGTTCAGGGATGGAGTCGCGATCGGTCTTCCGCTCGGTGATGCACCGGCTTTTTTCTGCATGGGGCAGCTGGACCACTACATCAATATCTGGCACTGGAAGGCGGACTGGCAAAGCGATATCGATCGGCGGGCGGCCCGAGCCCCGGAGAAAAAGGAAGGCGGCGTTCGGACATTCGAAGTCATTCCGCGACGCGTTTCTTCGGTTGAAGATTTGATCGGCGGAGGATTCAGCACGTTGACGACAAAAGATAAACAAGGGCGAGTACAGGGGCAAGCACTGTGGAAGGACGGTGTCTGGCATGTCATGATGCGGCGTCCCCTGATCAGCGAAGAGCAAGAGAATGAAGCAAAGCTCGTTCCCGGACGTGTCCAGACCGTGGCATTTGCCGTGTGGAACGGAGAAAACAAGGAACGCAACGGCCAGAAGGCCGTGGCCCCGTGGTTTCAGCTTAGCATCGATCCTGTCGCTCACCTGTAGCAGAGCAGCAAGCAGATTCGCCTTCGGTCGGTCTCTCTCGTCCGAATGAGTTCTTCACGGAGCTGAGCTGTGAGGTGGTGGTGGCACACAGGATTTTGAGACCACAAATTGTATGGAACATCATGCTGGCCGGCGGTCTTCTTGTGGGCGGTATGGAGAGCGCGTGGGCCGCGGCGCAGAACGGCGCCATGACGGAAGAAGAAGCGGCCAAGCTTGGAGAAGAGTTTGGGATCATTGTCGGCGCCGTGGATGAAGAGATCCAAAAGGAACTCAAGCTTCAGAAACCACAGGGTGTCGCAGTGTTCGAGGTGATCGGGAACTCGCGCGCGGACTATGCAGGGATCAAGGTGCGATCCGTCATCAAGGAAATCGATAAACAAGAGATCCGAACCATGACGGATTTCGGGCGAGCCATCAAAAAATCCATGAAAGAATGCAACTTTACCGTCGGGACCTATGAGCCGGCCGATCCCGATGATCCTGTCGGATGGGGTGTCAATTTTCATTTCGTCGGCTGTAAGCGGGATTAGCAGAATGTTGAGAATGTCCGCCGGGAATCGTCGGCGAATCACAGCCGCATCGATATGTCTAGCCCTTCTTGTGAGCGGCGGTCTTTATCATAGGCAAGCAGCTGCAGAGGATGCCAAGAGGCAATCCCCAGAGGATTGGGTCGCAGAGATCGAAAAAGTATTCATCCGGTCGGAAGACTGCAAACAATGCCACGATCGTCATTATGAAGAGTGGAAGGGCGCCCGAGAGCAGACGCCGGACTTGAAAACCTTTGGCCGCGTGGATGCCGCTCTTCTACACGGCACGTCGCTGGACTCTCCGGTCTTTCGTACCGTCCTGGGTCTTTGGAAGCAGACGAATCCCGCGCCAGACGAACAGCGGCGTTGTCTCTCGTGCCATGTGCCGTCTGTTACCGCGTTTCCCCAGCATGTCGAGAAGATTGCGGCGCAAGTGGTTGCCGGGAAGCCAAGGATCGAAGGGATCGGTTGTGCGGCCTGCCATTTGATGAACGGGATGGACAAGACCTCGAACTCGCCGCCGACCTTCACGCTGCAGCCGGGCAACACACTCTATGGTCCGTACTCCAATCCCGAGGAGAACCTCGTCCATCAGGCCGCGCAGTCGGATCAGTTTCGTGCAGCCAGTTTTTGCGCATCTTGTCACTTCGATAAAGTGAAAGATGTGACGCAGAAGAATCTGCCGGGGGAAATTCTTGAGGGGACGATTTGCCAAGATTGCCACATGGAGTCCTCGACCGGGAGCTCCACTTCAAGACGCGGGGCAATGACCAGAGCTATCGGACGCCATTGGTTTCGTGGTGTCGTCGTCGCCGGTACGATCTTGAAGAACCGAAATCTGCAGGTGGAGTGGATGCCTCGCATTGACATTGAGGCGACGAAGTCCGGCAGGGTCGTGGAAGGGACTGGCATTGTGAAAGTCGGCAGCCTCCCGCACAGTTTTCCCGATGGCGATCCGGTCCTGAAGCAGTTTTTCCTGACGGTCACGGTGAAAGATGCGAAGGGAAATATTCTAGCGGAAGAGACGAAACAGTTTGGCTTGCCCTATGACAGAATCCTTCGCGGGCCAATCCCTGACCCCTTCATCAAGGGCGGCAACACGAGGAAGGTTCCCTTTGCGCTGACGCTTCCCGAGGGGACCACCGCCTCGTCGATCGAAGCCGTGCTGACCTATGCGCTTATTCCTATGCCCGAGCCTCCCTTGCAGGAAAAGTACTTTGCCACTCTACAAGCGGATGCCGAACGGGAGGACGCGCGGAAGATCATTCAAGAATATACGCAGCGGCGCTTTCTGACCTATCGTGTCAAATCACTCTTCTAGCAGAATGTCGAAAAAGTCCTCCAGCGTCGTTCTCGCGTCGCTCAGAGGCTCAAGGTGGGAAATAATGCATTCAAAGGGGGGGTATCCGTTCGCCAAGAATCATGCTACGGGCGAACGGCTCACACAAAGTGCGGTTTGTACCTCCTCGCCTCTTCGCTCGCTGCGGCCTTGGTCGGTGGAATGTGCGTCGTGGCGCGCTGGGGTGGGCGGGTGAGAATGAAGGCCTTTTTGAACATTCCGCGGGCAATTCTGATTCGATGCGTGGCTGTCGTAACGATCGGGGCCGCTGTGTTATCCGATGGCGCGGTCACCTCCGTCCTGGCACAGACTGCGGCCGGTCAGTCGTTGGTCGAGAAGACCTTCCCGCATTCCAACAAATGCAAACGGTGTCATGAACGGGTGTATGAAGAGTGGGAAACCTCGCCCCTCGCGAAGTCCATCCATTCCCCGGCATTCCGTGCGTCACTCGATGTGTACCTGAACTCAGCCGGTGGAAAGGACAAAACGTTGTGCTTCAGGTGTCATGCTCCGCACGTCCGAGAATTCCCGGATCATGCGCAACTCTTTGTCGATCAAGCGAAGGCGGGTGATCCGTCCTTGGACGGCGTCGCGTGCAGCCAGTGCCATCTGATCAAGCACGTGGATCGAGCCAAGCATCCACCGGAACCGAAGTATGAGATCGGCGGCAAGACACTGTATGGCCCATACCAGGATTTCGTCCAGAATCTCGCGCACCAATCGATGGAACTGAGTCTGTTTCAGAAATCCGATCTGTGTCTGAACTGCCATCAGTCCGTGCCGTCGGCTGTGAACTTGGGCAAGTCCAACGACTTGCTCGGGAATTGGGACCAAAGCCGGGCCATAAAGTCCGGCAAGGAATGTCAGACTTGCCATATGCCGCAACAAGTAGGGGAGTCAGCGAATGGGGAGAAGAAACGAAGAATTGCCAATCATAGTTTCCCGGGTCGTATCGGCAAGCTTCGGCAAGAGGCTGCGAAGTTAGACGTGCAGACGAAGGTCGACGGTGACAAGACGACTGTCATGGTAAAGGTCCAAAGCCTGGTACCACACAACCTACCTGCCACCCATCCTGCCTGGGCTGCGGTGGCTTTAAATCTGGATATCAAGGGGAAGAATCTCAGAACGGTCTTTTCCGACAAACGTGTTTATGGTCGGACTTATCTGGATGCACAGGGACAGAAGACCCCGTTTGACTTCGAAGCCGCGAAGGTTGTCGAAGACACGGTCCTAAAACCAGAAGAGACCAGAGAAGAAACCTTCACGTTCCCGACGCCGAAAGACACCAAGACCTTCGATGTCGAGGTCGCATTGCATTATGCCCCCTTAAATGGCCCAGCCTCATTCCTCCAGCGCGTAGAAGCTGAATCATCCCAGGGATCGCAAGATCCAGTCTTCCAGCCTATCGAGATCGTGAAGCGCACAGAGAATATCCCGGTCGGTAAGTAATCAGAATAGGGAGAGGTGAAGCGCACAGCGCCGATATATACTTGAGTTCTAATTCAACTCCAATGAGTGTGCATTGCCTCTGCTAGCACTCAACCAGGCCGGACACCTGTAGGACATACTCGCTTCGCTCGTCGGCTCAGAGGCTGGTGGTTTAGTCTTCACGTTAGATGGGGCGGAAGGTGGAGGTTGTGGAAGTTACTTCCATTCTCATTTCGGTCATGGCACTTGCCCAATTGCGACCCGCATGGGTCTACACACTAAGATCTGACTTCTCGGCTTATGGTCGGAAGCCGACAGTTATAAGGGTAAGAAGACTCAAGTTTGATTGTTGAGTAGAGATTAGCCCTGGATGGTTCCAATTACGATGGCGTGCGCGACGAATCGACCGTAGGTGGCATTTTTGCAATCATTCCAATCGGTCTCCACCCAATAATTCCGCTTTGAGACCCGCTTGAGGAAGTGCTGCTTGGTAAAGAGGCTCTTGCCGTCTCGGAGCAGTCCGTCGAAAAACTCGTTGTAACCAATCGGCAAGCTGGCCACGATCTGTCCACCAGGGGCGAGGCATCGGTTCCGTAAGTGTTCGATGGCGCACAGCATCTTGGCCGGCTCTCGAGGCTCCTCGTCCCATCCGACGTGTTCCAGCGTCGAGATACTCAGGATAAGGTCGTACCGCTCGGTTGGCACAAACTCGACAATGTCCTTGTTGATCACACCACGTGCGACTTCATACTTATCGACCACATCGTGGTGCGTCGGGAAGTAATGCGAGAGCACGTTACCGACCTCGAGAATTCGTGCGGTCTGATGACGAAGAAGGATCTCGCGGAAGATCGGGATTTCAACGCCTCGCTCATTTTTCCAAGTCTTGTTACAGAAGTGATAGAGGTAGGGGTACGACCGCCCATCAAAGGTAAAGGTCTTGGCCCTTGTCCAGCGGGTCAGCACCATCTTGGCAAAGCGCCAGTAGCGCGCGGATGCGCTCTCGCTGCCGATGGCGGCATTGGTGTAGTCGTAGGTGTAGGGCATGAAGAAAACGGTCACTCAAAGAGAATGCGGGAACCAGGGGACTTCATCTTGAAGATTTGCAAGGCATTGTAAATGCCTTTGGCGGGATGGTTCAGGATCAGACGGGAGTTGGTGATATGAGTATCGAGGAGCTCATATTGCCCGCCGCTATAGTAAAGATCACAGTCATCAATCTGGCAGTTCTTGTAGACGTGATTGTCTAATGCGAGTTTCGCCTTCGTGAAGGTCTGGCCGTCGATAACGATGTAATTTGGTTCGAATTCCATAGAGTTTCTTATGGCGAACTATAGCAAAGTAGACGATGGACGTAAACTAGCTCATGTGCAGCAATGAAGCCATGGAGCCAGTCATAAAAATTCTAATTCGGAACGATCCGAAACACATTGCCATTTTGGGTCAGAATATAAAGTTCTCCTGAACTATCTTGGCCGAAGCTGGTCATTGAAGGTGCGGTAAGCAGGGGCCACGCTGTTTGTTCGAGAGCCGAGCCGTTGTTGAATCGAAAACTGCGGACAGAGCCGGCGCAGAAATCGGCGTAGAAATAGCTGCCCTGGAGTGCAGGCACTGCCTGGCCGCGATAGACGTAGCCGCCTGTGATGGCGCAGGCTCCGTTGTCGTGGGTATACTCCAGAATCGGCAAGGTGAGTCCACCGTTATTACAGTTGGCATTGGGATTAAAACAGCTCGATCCTTCCATGAGCCGCCATCCGTAATTCAGTCCGCGTCCGGCATTGGGCCCTTGTGACACATCGACCTCTTCCCGTGCACCTTGGCCGACGTCTCCGATGTACAGATCGTCGCCGTCAAACGAGAAGCGCCAGGGATTACGGAGTCCATAGCTCCAGACCAACTGATCACCTCCGCCGAGGACAAACGGATTGAGTATTCCACTCGCGCAAGCTGCTCCGGTGGTCGGATCAAGCCTGAGAAGTTTTCCCAGGCGGTTCCCAATATTCTGTGCGTTATTGCTTTGATCCCCCGCACCTCCTCCATCGCCGATTCCTGCATACAGACAACCATCCGGTCCGAATGCCAACATACCTCCGTTATGGTTGGCAAAGGTCGGATGGGGAATGGAAACTAAGACGACCTGCGAAGCCGGATCGGCGAGGTTGGCATTCGTTGCTGATACCAAAAACCGAGCGATGGTGACGGCGCCATTGGCATCTGTATAGTGGACGTAGAAGCGGCCATTCGCATTGTAGGCTGGGTCAAAGGCCAGCCCCAGCAATCCTCGCTCTCCGCCGCTGGTGATGCCGGTTAAAGAGAGATATGTGGCGAGCACGGTTCCCGTTACACGATCAAGAACTCTAATGGTGCCGCCCTGTTCCACGACAAACAGACGAGTGGAGTCACCCTGAGGAGCTGTGAGGAACACAGGAGAGTTCAGACTGCTCGAGACGAGTTGGAGCGTAAGGCTGGTTGCAGTCGGAACGGTGTTCGTGTTCTGTGGGTCATTGGCACCATTGCACGCAGTGAGGAGACCGACGAAATACCAACCAAGAGTTATGCGGACGATTGTTTGTCGCATGGTTGGGTGTTGCCCTACTTAAAAGACGATCTGTATCCTATCATTCCAACTGGTGGCAAATCGCTAGACCAATGGAAGGTGGCGTGTCCATCTCACGGGTCGGCAACGATTAAACACCGTCATCGTCACTGTTTCAAACGCCCAGTATTTTGTCTTGATCCGCTCAGTCTAACCCTATAGAATGGCTCAGATTTTCGGGTGGTTAGCTTCTGATTCGACTCCGCCCGCCTAGGGTTTCCCCACTCGCGCATGTACTTTGGATGGGTTGAAGCCACGGAGAGCCGTGTGACATATGGAGTTCGTTTAACCAGCAGGAGGATTGCAAGTGAGTGATTCAGCGATTGTAATCTTTGCACTCATCGCGGCCGTGACCGGTATTGCCTATGGACTGTACCTGGCGATGTGGGTGTTCAAGCTCGACGCCGGCAACGCGAAGATGCAGGAAATCTCAAAGGCCATTCAAGAAGGTGCCGGCGCCTATATGAATCGACAGTACAAAACTGTCGGCTTTGTGGCGGCGGGTCTGTTCGTTCTTCTGGCAGCGGCCGGAGCAGTGTCGGATAAATTCGGCTTGCTCACCGCGATCGGTTTCTTGGTCGGCGCGGGAGCCTCGTCCATCGCCGGCTATGTCGGAATGATTATCGCGGTTCGCGCCAATGTGCGCACTGCGCAAGCAGCGCATAACGGCATGAACGCCGCCCTGATCGTTGCTTTCCGGGGTGGGGCGGTGACCGGTCTCTTGCTGATCGGGCTCGGCCTGCTGGCCATTACGGCCTTCTATACCATCGCTCAGTCGATTTCCGGTCAGGAGAAAGCCATCCATGCATTGCTCAGTCTCGGCTTCGGCGGCAGCTTGATCTCGGTCTTTGCGCGTGTCGGCGGTGGGATCTACACAAAGGCGGCAGACGTCGGCGCCGACTTGGTCGGCAAAGTAGAGGCCGGTATTCCGGAAGATGATCCGCGGAATCCGGCTGTCATCGCGGACAACGTCGGTGACAATGTGGGAGATTGCGCCGGAATGGCGGCAGACCTGTTTGAGACCTATGCCGTCACGACGGTGGCGGCGATGGTGCTGGCGTTTACAATGTTCAAGGGAGCGACCGCCCCGATTCTTTATCCATTGGCCTTGGGTGGCGTGACGATCTTTGCGACCATCATCGGTATTCTCTTTGTAAAGGTCAGCGAGGGCGGTGAAATCATGACCGCGCTCTATAAGGGGCTGTTTGTGGCCGGCGGGATTTCGGCCGCGGCGTTTTTCCCAATTACCTCCAAAATTATGGATGGGGTGGGTGGTGTCAGCGGGATGAGCTACTACTTCGCGGCACTAATTGGTCTGATCGTGACCTTGGCGCTCGTGTTCATTACCGACTACTACACGTCGAAGAGTTATGAGCCGGTGAAGTACATTTCCAAAGCCAGCGAAACCGGGCATGCCACCAACATTATCGCAGGTCTGGCAGTCGGCATGCAGTCGACATCGGCTCCTGTGGTGGTGATTTCCGCGGCGATTCTCGGCAGTTACTGGATTTGCGGTGGGGCGGAATCAGGAGGGCTTTATGGCGTCGCCGTCGCAGCGGTGTCCATGCTCTCAATGGCCGGGATCGTTGTCGCGATCGATGCCTTTGGTCCGATCACCGATAACGCCGGTGGCATCGCCGAAATGTCGCATCTGGGCAAGGAAGTGCGCGACATCACCGATCCATTGGATGCCGTCGGCAATACGACGAAGGCGGTCACGAAAGGGTATGCGATTGGGTCTGCTGCATTGGCGGCAGTGGTGCTGTTTGCCGAGTACTCGCGTGAGGTGGCCGCGCACAATCCGGCGCTCGCTGCATTCGATCTTTCCAATCCAAAAGTCCTGGTTGGGCTGTTCCTCGGCGGTATGTTGCCGTTCATCTTCGGCGCCATGTGTATGAGGGCCGTCGGTGAAGCGGGAGGGCTGATTGTGGAAGAAGTAAGGCGGCAGTTCAGAACGATCAAAGGCATCATGGAGGGGACAGGTAAGCCGGAGTATGGGACCTGTGTGGATATCGTGACCCAGGCGGCAATTCAAAAGATGATGATTCCCGGTTTGATTCCTGTGGTCTCGCCGGTGGTTGTCGGTGTGGTGCTTGGACCACAAGCGCTCGGCGGCGTGTTGGTCGGCAGCATCGTGACTGGTCTGTTCGTTGCGATTTCTATGACAAGCGGCGGTGGCGCGTGGGACAACGCCAAGAAGTTCATCGAAGAGCAGGGCAAAAAGGGCACCGAAACACACAAGGCGGCGGTTACCGGCGATACGGTCGGTGATCCGTACAAGGATACGGCAGGTCCGGCCATCAACCCGATGATCAAGGTGATCAATATCGTAGCTCTGCTGATTGTTTCACTTATTGTATAAGAGCACCTTTCGTCTTTGGTGAGACGTGGATTGCGCGACGAAGAGCAACTGTCACCTGATCTAGATCTGGAGGGTTCTTCTCCCAATTCCAAACACCCCTGAGGGAAACGGCTTGTATTCCACGAGAGGCGCTTTATAGATTCTACCTTGGCTTGACGGCTTCGCGAGTGCTGGAGTAAGGTGAATGTGACTATCCCGGATTCTTGGGAGGTGCTCGGATGGAAAAGCAAGAGCGAAAGCAGGAAGCCAAACGAGAGCCGCAAGGGAAGGAAGAAGTAAAGGCCAATCCCAAGGTCGTCGAGGCCGGCAAGAAAATTAAAGAGGACATCGATAAACTGGTCGACGAAATCGATGATGTCCTTGAAAAGAACGCTGAAGAATTTGTGAAGAATTACGTTCAGAAAGGAGGGGAATAGCGCAGGTTCGAAGTCTCCCCTCTTGCTCGACGAAGCTTACCCGTCCTCGCAGCCTATCTGTTTGACAAAGTAGAAGCGGCTTATTACAGTCTTTCACCTTTCCCTGTGATCCCTGGTCTGAATGTTGGAACGGCCCAGGCCCGTAAGGAGGCGAGGATGAAGTCTAAGCTCTGGGTCGTTCGCCAGGTAGATCCCGTCCAACGTGGCCTCATATCTCGGGCGTTATCAATCTCCTCGGCTACTGCGTCACTGTTGCTCAATCGCGGTGTCACCAGTGTGGACCAGGCGACAGCCTGGATGTCCCCGATCAGAACCCATGATCCCTTCCTGATTCCCGACATGGAGCGGGCGATTGACCGTCTACATCAGGCAATGCGACGGCAGGAGCGGGTGTGCTTTTATGGTGATTACGATGTGGACGGCATGTCCGCCACTAGTATCTACCTCTCATTCTTCCGCAGCCTCGGCGCTGAAGTTCGAGCGTATGTTCCTCATCGCTTGCGAGAGGGCTATGGTCTCAATGAGGCTGCCGTCAAGATACTGGCCAAGGAAGGTGTTTCTTTGCTAGTCACGTCCGACTGCGGGACGACATCGCACCGTGAGATTGCCCTCGCAAATGAACTCGGGATCGATGTGATCGTGACCGATCACCATCAAAGCGATATGGATATGCCGCATGCCTTGGCAGTGATGAATCCGCATCGACGAGAGTCGCGTTATCCCTTTCATGGGCTCTGTTCTGGCGGGCTTGCGTATAAGGTCGCCCAGGCCTATGAGACAAAATATGGATCGGGTTCTGCCTCCCTGGAATCGCTATTGGATTTGGCCGCACTTGCAACGATCGCCGATGTTGTTCCACTCCAGGATGAAAACCGACTGTTCGTTCGCCAAGGCCTCGCCCATATCTCACGAGGTGCCCGCTGCGGCATACGGGCCTTGAAACAGGTGGCGGGTATTAGTCGTGAATGCACGGCGGAGACGATCGCCTTCAAACTCGGGCCTCGACTCAATGCCGCGGGACGCTTAGACGAGGCCATCAAAGGCGTCAAGCTCCTGACTACGGAGTCGGAGCGGGAAGCCAAAGAGTTGGCTGAAGACTTGGAGCAATTGAATCGAGCTCGCCGGGAACTTGAGGCCGAAATTCTTCAGGATGCATTAAGACAGGTCGAATCACGGGAGTTACCGGCCGGTATTGTATTGTACGCGCGAGGGTGGCATCTGGGAGTCGTCGGTATCGTGGCTGCCCGCATCATGGAGCGCTTTCATCGCCCGACGGTCGTGATTGCCGTGAATGAACACGGGGTCGGGAAAGGATCGGCTCGGACCATACCCGGATTTGACCTCTATCAAACCTTAGCGAGTTGTCGGGATCTGCTTATGGCGTTCGGTGGTCATCCCAGTGCGGCAGGGGTCACCATTCAGGAGGCGATGTTACCGGAATTTGCGGAGCGGTTTTCTGCGATCGCAGAGGCATGGATCAGGGAGACTCAAAGCGTTCCCATGTTGCATGTGGATTCAGAAGTGCGTCTGGACGAGATCACGCTTCAGCTGATCCGGGAAATCGGGACATTGCATCCATTCGGTGCCGGGAATCCGGAGCCGACCTTCGCCGTCAGGCGCCTGGACGTCCTGAACGCACGCGTTGTCGGAGAAAAGCATTTGAAGCTGACGGTCCGGCAGGACAGGTCTTTACCGTTTGATAGTATAGGATTCGGGATGAAATCGCTGGAGGATCAGGGGTTGTCGTTAAAGACACCCGTAGACGTTGCCTTTACGCCCGAGCTCAACCATTGGAACGGCTATGATCGAATTCAATTGCGCATTCGAGACATAAGGGCGGCGGGGTGTGAGTAACAGACGATGTACGAAACTGTCACAGATATCGATCAACTGCTGGATCGCCTCCAAAGCTATCAGCCGGACGCCGATCTCGCTCTGGTGCGAAAGGCCTACGAGTTCTCCGCTAAAGCCCATGAAGGACAAACTCGCCGCTCCGGAGAACCCTACGTAAAACATCCCGTGGCGGTGGCCGGTGTGTTGACGGCCCTCAAAACCGACGCCACGGCAATCGTGGCTGGGCTCCTCCACGATACGTTGGAAGATACGGTAGCGACAGCCGACGAACTTCAACAGGAATTCGGCAAGGAAGTTGTCCAGCTAGTCGACGGAGTCACGAAGATCGGGAAGATCACCTTTCGGAGCTCCGAAGAGAAGCAAGCCGAAAATTTCCGCAAAATGGTGCTCTCGATGGCGGATGACATCCGCGTCGTGATCATCAAGCTGGCCGATCGACTCCACAACATGCGAACACTCGAACATCTCAAAGAAAGTAAGCGCCAGGAAATCGCGCAGGAGACGTTGGAGATCTATGCGCCATTGGCCAACCGCATCGGAATCGGTTGGGTGAAGAACGAACTCGAGGATCTCTGCCTCAAGCATCTCAAGCCGGATGTCTACGAAACCTTGCGCGTCAGCGTGGCAAAACGGGACGAAGATCGCCAGCAATATATCCAAGAGGTCCAAGCACTGGTCGAGAAGGCTCTGTCGGAAAACGGGCTGGCTGGGGCGGTGTACGGCAGGCCCAAGCATCTGTATGGCATCTATCAAAAGATGAAGAAGCAATCGATCTCGTTTGAAGAGGTCTATGACCTCACCGCATTACGGATCATTACCGATGCCAAGATGAACTGCTATGCCGTGCTCGGGGTGATCCATTCGCTGTGGCGTCCGCTGCCGGGCCGTTTCAAAGATTACATCGCGATTCCCAAGTCCAATCTCTATCAGTCGCTCCATACGACCGTCGTCGGACCGAAAGGCGAGCATGTGGAGTTTCAGATTCGCACCGAGGAGATGCACCGTGTGGCCGAATACGGGATCGCGGCTCATTGGAAATACAAGGAACAGGGTCGGGTGCAGGATAAAGACAGCAAGGCATTCGGATGGCTGAGGCAGTTCATCGAATGGCAAAAGGACCTGCCGGATAACCGTCAATTCATGGATTCGGTGAAACTCGAGTTGTTCCACGACGTCGTGTATGTCTTTACCCCCAAGGGAATGGTGAAAGAGCTGCCCAAGGGTGCGACCCCGGTGGATTTTGCATATGCCATTCATACGGAAGTGGGTGATCACTGTGTCGGTGCAAAGGTCAACGGAAAAATCGTTCCGCTCAAGCATGAGTTGACGAGCGGTGATACCATCGAGATTCTGACATCGTCCAATCAGACTCCGCACAAAGATTGGCTCAAGTTCGTCCGAACGTCACGGGCAAAAACAAAGATTAAGCACTGGATCAAAGCGGAGGAACAGAAGCGGAGTCTGGAAATCGGCCGGCGTTTGCTCGAAGCGGAGATCCGTCGTCATGGGTTAGCGCCGGCACAAGTGTTGAAGTCCGAATCACTTCTCGAGGTTGCCAAACAGGAAGGATATGAAACGACTGACGAACTGGCCGCAGCCGTTGGCTTCGGCAATGTCGCGACGGCTCAAATCGTCGGAAAGTTGATTGCTCCGGCATCCGGTGGCGCGCCTGTTCAGCCGGAACCTGTGAGCCTCCCAAAAGTCCCAAGCCGTGGAAGAGCAGAACAGGGCGTTCAGGTGAAGGGCGGACGGGATCTTTTGATGCAACTGTCCCGCTGCTGTAATCCGGTTCCCGGTGACAAAATCTTGGGATACATCACCCGCGGAAGGGGTCTCACGATCCATTCGGTCGACTGCCCTAACCTGGAAGCGCTGGATTATGATCGAGAACGGTTGGTGGAAGTGGAATGGGA